>Ga0315288_10009128_pt1 | contig 12502 bp, 10 predicted proteins | sample YL17G11_20_MG_FD_203454 | JGI IMG/M metagenome (GOLD analysis project Ga0315288, IMG submission 203454) | Sediment microbial communities from Yellowstone Lake, YNP, Wyoming, USA - YL17G11_20 | ecosystem: Environmental > Aquatic > Freshwater > Lake > Sediment | place: USA: Wyoming | collected...
GTCTTTCTCTGCATCCCCTTTGCAGTTGCAGAGAAGGACAGGTGGATCTCTCCATTGGGGCTCTCATCTGCCACCTGGCTCAATGTTATATTTCTGGGGATGTTTTGCTCTGCCTGGGCTTATGTCTTCTACATCAGGGCCCTTGGAAGGCTGGGACCCACTATCTCCGCGGCCTTTCTGAACCTGATACCGGTGGTCACAGCAGTATGCGGTTACCTGCTGCTCCAGGAGAGGTTGACCTGGATCCAGGTGCTGGGCATGATCCTGATAACGCTAGCGCTTTATAAACTAAACAGCATCTCCAGCTCTGGAATTTGAGAGCAAGATCAAACAGGACAATACCCTCTCCCAAAATTATAAAATTTAAATTAATTAAAGGTTCACGACCTTTCTCGAGAGAAAAATTCATAATCATTAAAGATGATCTATATGCAGAGGTTCAAAAGATGTGTGCGGTCGGGGGTCCTCCTGATATTGGCGATCCGGAGTCGTTATTTCCTAAAGACTATCGGTGCCTGGAATGCGGCCACAAGTTCAAGGGAATTGGAGCTGTCTGGAGCTGTCCCTCCTGTAATTCCCAGAAGATTGAAGGAGCAAAATAAGAAGACATGAAGATGAGATGGCCTGGCTGATTCTGCCATCAGAGCAAAGCGATTTTCAGGCTGGCTAGCTGGCGGGCCGGGCAATGCTGCGGCACAGATAATATTAGCTGGCGATTCCTATCCTCGGAAATCCGCAGCCTTGCTCCATGATTTCCGGAAGAGACAAGAAAGGATCGCTGAAAGCCAGAACCGTTCGGCTTTCGATCAAAGTCCAATGGCTCAAAGGCCGTAAGGCCCAAGCCTATTAAATCTTCCCGCCGTCCTCTCCAAGATCGCAGACCTCGCTGGTCACGAAGCCGTCGCCCTCTCTTCGCAGCTCGCAGACCAGCCTTCCATCCACGATCCTCAGGATCCTGTCTGTCCTCTCCGCCAGGCCCATGTCGTGGGTCACCAGAATAAAGGTCTGGTTGATCTTTCTGTTCAGCTCTCTGAGGAGCTCGTATATGAGGTTGGAGGTCTTGGTGTCCAGGTTTCCGGTGAGCTCGTCGCCTATGACGATAGAGGGGTTGTTGGCCAAGGCCCTGGCCACTGCAACGCGCTGGTTCTGGCCCCCGCTGAGCTGGTTGGGCCTGTTGTTCAGCCTGTCCCCCAGATCCACTGAGTCAAGAAGCTGAGTAGCCCTCTCCCTGGCCTCTTGCTTGCTCTTTCCGGCGATGAGCAGGGGGATCATGACGTTCTCCAAAGCGCTGAACTCCGGTATCAAATGGTGGTACTGGAATACAAAGCCCAGCTCCTTGTTCCTCAGATGAGCCCTCTGGCTCGCGCTGGTCTTGCTGACGTCGATGCCTTTCAAGAAGATCTGGCCGCTGGTAGGGGTGTCCAGGAGGCCGATCATGTTGAGAAGAGTGCTCTTGCCGCTTCCGCTGGGACCCACGATGGCCACGAACTCTCCTGCCTTTATGCTCAATGTGACCCTGTCCAGGGCTTTGACCTCTACCCCGTCCTTGTAGATCTTGGTCAGCTCTTTCAAGATTATTATGTCCTCACTCACTGGCTATCGCCTCCACCGGGTCCAGCCTTGAAGCTCGATAGGCAGGGTACAGTCCTGCCAGGAAGTTGATGGAAAGCGAGAAGAGGACGGCATAGATAAAGCTCTCTCTCGTTAGAAGGACGGTCATCCTGGAGACTATGTAGATATCGCTGGGGACCTCGAGGGGATAGGCCTCGATGAGCTTGGCTGTGACATAGGCCAGGCAACAGCCCAAAACCGCCGCGGGCGGCGCAAGAATAATGCTCTCCGCCAGAAATATCTTCACAATTGAAAGCCTCCTGGCTCCCATGGCCATCAGGATCCCGATCTCTCTTGTTCTCCTGGTCACAGTCATGATCATGGTGTTGGCCACCCCTAGGCCGGCGATGATGAAAATGAGAAAGTAAAACAGGATCATCACCGTCTTCTGGGTGTCCAAGACTTGAAGTATGTCTCTGTTCTGGTCCTCCCAGCTCTGGGCCTGGTAGCGCGTCCTGCTGTTGATATCTTTGGCAACGGCAGGAGCAGAGTTGATATCAGAGAGCCTTGCTCCGATCTCCGAGACCACGTCGCTCCTGTTCATCAGCTCCTGGGCGGTCTTAAGAGGGAGATAAACCAGGGTCTGGTCCGACCCTGTTCCCGTCTGGATGAGGCCCACAACCTTGACCTTCATCGACTGGTTCTGCCTCACCAATGAAAACTGATCGCCCGGCCTGAGCTTGAGCTCCTCGGCCAGCTTGGTCCCCACTACAGCGCCCCTTCTTTTGTAGACCAGATCATAATAGTTCCCCCAGGTCATATCCTGCTGCACTCGCATGAGGGGATCCTCGCTCAAAGGATCGGCCCCAATTATGCTCACCCCTCTGACCTTGTCCTTGTACTTGGCTCCCGCCTTGCCCAGAAGGCGGGGCGAGACGGCCTCCACCTGAGGGTAGCTGTATAGGCGGCCGGAGAGCGTTCTATAGAGGCTGATGTAGTCCTCATCCTCCTTGGGCTCCACAGTCAGGTGGGGATTGTTCTCCACAGTGCTCTTGATGATGTCCCCTCTGTATCCCTCCATCATCCCCATCATGATCACTATGACCCCAATGGACAGGGATACGGAGAGAAGGGCGAACAGAACCATCCTGGGATCGGATGAGATGTGCTTCCTGGCAACAGCTAGCTCGAACATCCTATCCCCTCAGGGCCTCTACAGGATCCAGGCGGGAGGCCTTTATGGCAGGATAGGTGCCTGCAGCCATGCTGAGAACCACGGCCAATGCCGTAAAAGAGAGGAAGTCGACGGGATTGATCAGCACCGGAAGGCTCATGGTTATTCCCATGGGCGACTGCATCTCTATCCCGCGAAGTTGGAGGGCCACCACTGCTCCAAGGAGGCAGCCTGCCACTGAGCCCATCAAACCCAGCACTGCACTCTCGAAGATGAAGAGCCAGCGGATCTGAGATGGAGAAGCTCCCATAGCCATGAGCATGCCAATCTCCCGGGTCTTCTCTGCCACCAGCATGTTCATGATGCTGGCAATGCCAAAAGCGGCGATGATCAGGATCAAGAGCAGGGTTATGAGGTTCGTAGTTTTCTCGAACGCCAGCGTCCTCACGATCTCCGGAAAGAGCTGCTGCCAGCTCTTGGCATTGTACCCCTCGGACTTGAGGATGGAGGCAACCGCATCCGCTTCAAAGGGATCCTGAAGCTTGATGTCGATGTTGGTTATTACATTGCCCTCGCCGAGAAAGCTCCTGGCGGTGGCCAGGGAGACATAGGTTATCCCTTCGTCCACCGGCTTGTAGCCGGAGTCGAAGATGCCCGATACTATGAGGCTCTGGGCGGTGGCATCCGGGAAGCTCACCTGCACAGTGTCGTCAGCTTTGACCTTGATCTTGTCGGCCAACGCCCTGCCCATTACTATTCTTCTGCCGCTCAGAATGGAGTAGAGGTCTCCCTGTACCATGCTCTGGCTGATCTGGCTGATCTTGTCCGCCTCCCCGGGCTCAATGCCCATCATGGCCACATTCTCGGCTCTATCCTTGTAGGCGATGGTGGCCGTGGACGCCAGGTTGGGGGAGACGCCAATGACTCCCGGGATAGCCCAGGCACTGTCTATGATGCTCCTATAGAGGTGGAGGTAATCTTTCCCTTCTAGGGGACTGACGGTGACATGGGGCAGGTTCTTGAAGACGATGTCAAAGAGAAACTCCTGGAAGCCGTTCTGGATGGAGACGAAGACTATGGATATGGCAACCGCTAACCCTATCGCTCCTATGGAGAGCACTGTCCGCCACCGGGCGTAGGTGATATGCCGCAAGACCACGGAAAGCTCAAAGGCTGTGATCTTAAGTTCCGACAAGGAGCTATCACCTCAAACTTGATCCTTTTTTCATACAGATGCTATAAGATGGTTGCCAAGGGGCTACAGCTGCCCTGTGCAGCCTTGGATATGATCTGCCAGGCCTCTACTTTTCAGCCAAGCAGGACTCTCATCTATGCCCCTCCTGGGACCCTCATCGCTCCTCCTTCTCGGACTCGAGCAGCCTGGCTACGGCGAAGGCTGGGAACACATTTGAGATCTCTCTCCCGTATATCTCCGAGAGCCTGCTGCAGCCCAGGCCGGCCAGACGTGCTGCCCGGGCCACCACCGGCTCTCCAACTCCTGCAGCCATCACTCTGGCGAGCCCATGCTCCTTTGAAAGGCGGTGCAAGGCCGACACAATCATTCGCAGCTGACTATCCCTGGCCTGGGCAGCAATGGCAAGTGCCGCATCCTCTCCAATCTCCTCCAGGTCGGAGCAGACCGATCTGGCCAGCCTGCGAAGGGCCTCCTTCTGGCTCTTGCCCTGGCCGTCCGGGGCGGCGCAGGAATAGCCGTCCTCTGATATATCTCCCAGGGCCAGGTAGGCATCTGCAGCAATGGCGAAGAGCTCTGGAGAGAGGGGAATGCTCTCCCCCCTGATCCAGGCCGCAGGCAGAAGAGATCCGATGCCAGTCCTAAGCAGGCCGGTGTAGACCAGCTCCCCTCTCGCCAGCCTCTGGTAGTCGGTCTTGGCAGCCAGGGGCCTTCCAACCATAGGTATCAGGTCAGTGGTGGTGCTGCCCATATCCACAAAGATGCCGTCGCCTGCCACGCTCCACAGAAACGTCGCGGAGGCTGACCAGTTGGCCCCAGCGAGCTCCAGGGGCTCCTGCCACTGGAAGCCGCTCTGTCCCCAGAAGCTTATAGGACAGCTGAAGGCCTTTTTCACCTCAGAGATCAATCTCTGGATGCCGGCGAGCTTGCTAGGGAAGCAGTCGGCCAGCTCCCCGGTCATCACCACCGCTACGGCCTCAGGATCGAGCTTTGCCCAGCTCTGCAGGGCTTCGCCCAATGGCGCGCCCTGCCACATGGGAAGGTAGACGCTCTGGGCAAAGGTTCCTGTAGAGCTGGCCGCCTTGGTGTTAGCCCCACCGATATCCAGGCCTAGGATCATTGCACCTTTTCGGGGGACTAAACCATAAAAGCTTTAGGTCAAAAGAACCCTAAGAAGCCTCCATCTTTTGGAGATCAAGATCATGGCTGCCAAGGAGAAGTATGCTGAACCAACCTTTCTGGAATGCGGATTCGGTGAGCTGGAGCACAAAGTAATAGCCCCGGAGGCATGCTGCCGGTGCGGCACCTGCGAGGCCTTCTGCCCCAGGATAGAGCACCAGCAGAACAAGCCCGCCCTTGTGGATTACGACCCCCTGTGCGGCCTGTGCTTTGCCTACTGCCCCAGGACATTTCTGGACATGGCCGGCCTGGAAGGCAAGCTCTTCGGAAGGGCTCGGAGCCAGGAGGAGGTCCTGGGGATCTACAGCAAGGTCGTCTCCGCCCAGTCCAGAGCCAAAATGGATAAGGCCCAGGACGGGGGCGTGGTAACGGCCCTTCTGGTCCATGCTCTGGAGAAGGGCCTGATCGACTGCGCTGTGGTCACCGATAGGGATGAAGAGTGGCGTCCGGTGCCAGCGGTGGCCTCAAGCGCCGAGGAGATCGTCTCTGCCGCTGGCACCAAGTACACCATTGCCAACAGCGTCTTTGCGATAAAAGAGGCAATGGAGAAGGGCTACGTCAAGATAGGCTTTGTCGGCACCCCTTGCCAGATCCAGGCCTTGCGCAAGGTGCAGCTTCTGGGCGAGCCCTATGAGCTGGGCCAGGAGAAGATTGCGCTACTAGTAGGCCTGTTCTGCATGGAGAACTTCGACTATGACTCCCTCATGGAGGGGCTGGTCAAGGAAAGGTTCGGCCTTGAGCCCCAGGATGTCGCCCGCTTTGAGATCCAGAAGGGCATGTTCAGGGCCATAGACCAAAAGGGCGCCGCCCACGAGGTCAAGATCGAGGAGACCGACATCTATACCTTCAAGGGATGCGGGCCTTGCTTTGACTTCTCCGCAGAGCTGGCGGATGTATCCGTTGGCAGCGTGGGATCTCCGTCGGGATGGTCCACAGTGCTGACCAGGACGGATATGGGAGATAGGCTCTATGCCTCGGCTCTGGCCTCGGGATCGGTACAGGAGAAGGCCGTCTCCGAAAAGGGTCTGGCTCTGGCAAAGAGGCTTGCGGCCGGAAAGGAGCAGCGCTTCCGAGAGTGTAGCCTTGAGATGATGGTCAAGGACATAAAGCGGTAGAAGACATGCTCTCCTTGGGCATAGCGGGAAAGCCTAACTCCGGCAAGTCCACCTTCTTCAAGGCTGCAACCCTCGCGGACGTGGAGATCGCCAACTATCCCTTCACGACCATAGATGCCAATCACGGCGTATCCTATGTGCGGACTGCCTGCCCCTGCCAGGAGCTGGGAATCTCCGGAGGATGTGGAAAGTGCGAGGAAGGGGCACGCTTTGTGCCCATTGAGCTGATAGATGTGGCAGGCCTGGTCCCGGATGCACATCTGGGAAAGGGGCTGGGGAACGAGTTTCTAGACGCCCTCCGGGTGGCGGAAGGGGTAATTCACGTCCTGGACGCCGCAGGGTCGACAGATGCGGAGGGCAATCCCGTGGGCATCGGAAACCACGATCCCACCAGCGACGTGAAGTTCCTGGAGCACGAGATAAGCATGTGGCTCTACGGCATCCTCAAGAGGAACTGGGAGAAGCTGATGAGGGGCTACAAGGCACTTGGAGGCAAGCCGGAGCAGATCATCTACGAGCAGCTGGGCGGGGCAGGGGTTTCTGATGCCAATGTCAGGCGCGCGCTAGCAGAGATGCGCACCGATCCCGGCGGCTGGGGCGAAGAGGATCTGGAAAAGTTTGCCAAGCTTCTGCGGAAGTACAGCAAGCCCATGATCCTGGCGGCCAACAAGACGGACATTGCGCCCCCGGCGTTCGTAGATAGGTTGCTATCATTGAAGGACGAGGTAGTGATACCTGTGAGCGGAGCCGCTGAAATTGCCTTGCGCATGGCGGAAAAGGCCGGGCTGATCAAATATAAGCCTGGGGACTCCGACTTCGAGATCTCAGGTGAGCTCTCCCGGCCGCAAAGTGCTGGGCTGGAGAAGATAAGGTCCCTCATGAGCCAGTTCGGCTCCACGGGCGTGCAGGAGTGCATCAACAGGGCAGTCTTTGACCTCCTGGACTATATCGTGGTCTATCCTGTGGAGGATGAGAACAAGTTCGCCGATCGCAAGGGTGTGGTTCTTCCCGATGCCTATCTCATGAAGCGCGGAAGCGGAGTGCGGGATCTGGCTTATCGCGTTCATTCCGATATTGGGGAGAGCTTTCTCTTCGCCATAGACGCCAAGACAAAGATGCGGCTGGGCGAGAAGCATGTGCTGAAACGTGGGGATGTGATAAAGATAGTGTCTACGAAATGATAACGTCTCCTCCATCTCATCTGCCTCACAATCTGGGAGCCTTCCATGCTACTGATCGCCGGCAGATGCCACCAGGAAAAAAGCTCAAGATCGATAAAATTGGGCGAAAGGGAATTGAAGGATTCTCGCCTAGCCGGATTTCGGCAGTTTTTTCCGCACTATCGCTGCTTGCGTCTGGTTCTTGATTCAAAAGGTGAGCGGATTATCCTTGGGCCCGGGCCGCAAAAGCTTCAACTACTATGAAGGCTGCCAGAAAAGCCAAGGATGAAGAAGAGCAGGGGGCTATTCCTCATGGCAGTGGCAGTCATCGCCGTCAGTCTGGCCGCGGCTGAGATGCCTCCCTCCATTTTCGCGGGAATTGGCGGCCTGAAGAATCAGAACGTTCTCTGTGTCAAGAACTATCAGGCCGGCGCCACCATCACCGAGGTCTATTCCAACTTCCAGTACCTGGACAAGGATACCCGGGTGTTCAGTCGCACACCCAAGCTTGATGAGCATGGCTGCGAGGAGAATGGAAGCGCCCTCATTGAGGCCTCGTTCAGCACGGACATAGTGGGAAGTGCCCATTTGGGCTGGATGTCTGCGGATCCAGCTGCGGATGTTATGCAGCGCCATCCCGTCTACGGCCTGAGCCGGGAGGAGTTGATAGGCGTTTTCAATATTGAGAAGTTCATTCTCCTCGCGTCCAATAGCACTCTTAGGGAAAACGCCTCCGAGTGGCTGCCGTGCAGCTGATTCTGGAGACGGGTTTTATCCTGGTAGCTTCTGATTTCAGGGCCTTGGCCGTGAGAGAGAAGATTTGTGTCTCTCCGAATAATATAATATTTTAATTAATAGTTACGGTGCTTCTTTGGTTCAGATCATTAGGTCAAATGCCATTACATTACGTCAATTACCATTATATTACGTCAATTGCCATTAGACAAAAGATTTAAATACGTTTAATGTCGAAGATAGACATGGCAAAAGTCAAACTTTTTCTCCCTCCTACACCCTCGACTTTTGCCCCCTCCTTTCTCATGTATGTCTCTGCAGGCCGCCATAGAAGCCAATGAGCTCTTATGCTACAAGCCGGTCGGCACATCTTCGAGCTCAATCGCTCTCTTGAATCCGCTTCCTAGGAGAAAATGACTGACGAGATAATATTGTGCTTCTTCGTGAGTCGCCCCGGTGCCCTTAGCTCCCGCGGTAAGCGCGGGCGGCAACCCTCCAGCGGCCGCGGGGAACACTATATGCAGAAGCATGCCGAAAACGGATGAGAGTTCGATTTGCTCTTCACTCCTCATGCCAAAGGACCTGTTGAAAGAGAAGCGGAACCACCCCAGATAAAGCCCGGATAAGATGGGGAGAGGGCCTTGTCCGGTTTGAAGGGACATATATGAATGGGCACGGAAATGGGCATTCCGCCTGCGATCGAGTTGTTGAACCTGAAAACCGCAGCAAAAGAACCTGTCCGCCCCGGTAGCACTTGCAGAAAGCCGATTGGACGCGATCAACTCATCTCGTGCCATCGATGCCAATCGCAAAGGATTGATCAGCTCAAGTGATGGCAGACTGCCCTAAAAAAGGCATCTCAAGAGGGCAGGAGAGGATTTCCAAAGAAGAAAATATTGAGGCAACCGCAAAATTTATATCAACGATCGTAGTAGTATCTTATGGCAAAAGTCGAATTGTTTTCTCCTTCCCTCCTACACCGTGACTTTTGCCACTTTCCTTCTTCGAAAGCCTCCCCCACCACACGGGGAATACTTTCGCAGCACAGCCTCAAAATCAGTATATACTTTGCCGTTCTCATCCTTTGAGGATGCCGGGGAAAGAAAGGCTGGAAGCAGCGGCAGATCTCATTCGCAGCTGCATCTCTACAGAAGGGATAGAGGAGTACTTTGCCGAGACGGGGATAGCCAGAGAGGACTTCCAGCCCTTTGAAGCATGCCCTTTCCAGGGAGAGATATTTGCCGTCGATGGTTCAAATGTGGTGGTCTATGACTGGTCGGCGGCCAGCCTGAATATGGTAAGGGCAGGCTATGCCGTTTATCGCGGCCGGGATTGGCAGAGAACGGCAATCACCTTCGACGACATATTCCTTGCCGATCCCATCGGCTATGCCCAGCAGTTCGACGCCCATCTCCAGAGATTTGGCCTGCAGGGCTTCTCCTTGCGAGAAAAAGAGCTGGAGAGGCTCTCAAGCTACTTTCGAGAGCTTGCAGAGTACATAGCGCTATGCGAGGCCGTAAGTGAAGCGCAGCGGGGAGACCTGGTGCTTTACGATGGGGGATTCACCTGGAAGGACCGGCCGCTGGGAAGGGTTTTAGAGGAGATCTTCCATCTTGCCGAGGAGAGGGGCGTGGACCTGGCCGGCATCAGCAAGTCCAGCTCCCTCTCCTGGGGCCGAGATGTAGCCCGTCCTCTCCTGCCCTATACCAGCAACGTGGGCAGCCTTCTGCTGCCTGGAAGATCCTGGTTTCTGGGACTGGAAGGGAGAATAGTTTCAGCGGCCTTGGAAGGATGGGCAGGAGAAATCTTTGTGACCAAGTTTGAAGGACGATCTAGACGGGCCTTCAGGGTGGACCTTCCCTGCTATCTGCTGGACAATGTTCCTTTGATCCTAGGAAAGATAGCATCTCACTGCTGCTCTGCGGAGTGCCTGGGCTACCCCCATGCCCTCTTCCGCGCGCACAGAGACCTCAAGATCTCCATTCAGGAGAGGAACTTCCTCCGCCTCGAGCTGATGGATCTCCTGGGAAGCAGAGGCCTTGAGGAGAGCCAGGTCATGATGCTGATGCAGGATTACCATGAGGTCATGGAGATGAGGCCGTGATGCGGGAAGATCGGATCTCGAAGGATGATCAGGCTGCGCCAGAGATGAGCAGGGAGAAGAAGGTGCTTTACAGAGAGGAGACCACCTACAGGATCATCTCCAAGAGCGTAGCCGAATACCACTTCATTGTGCCCTTCGAGCTGCCTGAAGACAATCGAGTAGAGGTGGGCCAGATCTTCTCAGTCAGAGACGGCGGTCTGACCTTCCTGGCCCGCGTTCTTGATATTCGGCACGACTCCAACTACGAAGGAAACTGGGATACCACTATCAAGGGGACACAGTTCTTCGACCGGGAGCAGATCTTCAACCGCATAATAGCCGAGCCCCTGGGCTGCGTGCGGAATGGATCTTTCAAGAAGTCCCGCACCATACCCACCAAGTTCTCCCCCGTATCCCGAGCGGAGGGAGAGGAGTTTGGCTTTCTCAGGCAGGCCATGGGGGATATCGAGGTTGGCTTTCTGCGGAACGGCTCCGAGCTGGTGAACATTCCCGTAAGCCTACACAGCGAGGCCATGGATCACCACATGGGAGTCTTCGCCACCACAGGTATGGGAAAGTCCAACTTCATGAAGGTCTTCGCCGCCTCCTGCATGAGGCTGGCATCTCGGGGCGAGTCCAAATTCGGCCTGCTCATAGTTGATCCTCATGGCGAATATCTGAAGGGAAAGGGCCTGGCCAAGGGATTGATCCACCTCAAGGGCTACTCCTCCAGCCTGGCCTGCTTCTCCACGGATATAGAGAACTGCCAGATACCCCAGGTGGAGGAGCTGGCTGTTGCCGTAGGCGACGTGCGCCCGGAAGACGTGGGACTCCTCTATGAGTGGTCTGCACCCCAGCGGGACGCTCTGGATGCCATCTCCAGGATCTTCGACTCTGAGAGCTGGCTGGAGGAGATTCAAAGCCAGGTTGGTCTGGACAGGCTGTTGGGAGAGGGCTTCAGGGAAGGCACAGTTTTGGTCCTGGTGCGCAGGATAAGAAACCTGCTGGAGAGAAACAGGTACATACAGAAGAGATCCAGCCTGCCCAACATCTTGGACCATCTGCAGAAGGGAAAGGTGGCGCTGGTGGATATTCCCCGCATGAGCGATAGATCGGAGCTCTTCCTGCTGTCGCTGCTCTCGCGCTACATCCTGGAGGAGTACAAGAAGGCCAAAGAGGGAAGCAAGGGCTGCCTCATTACTGTAGAGGAGGCGCAGAGGGTCTTGGGCGAGGGAAGCAACACCAGGCGCTTCGATACCATCGCAAGGGAGGGGCGCAAGTTCGGGGTGGGCCTCTGCGCCATAACCCAGCAGCCCAAGCTGATCAACAAGCAGCTCCTCTCGCAGTTCAACACGCTCGTGGTAATGGGCCTGGGAGACAGAAACGACAGAGAGCAGCTGGAGCAGTCTGCCAAGCAGGACCTTTCCTCTCTGGACATCGAGATACAGACGCTCGAGCCCGGCGAGGCCGTCATCAGCACCTTGAAGATACCTTTTCCTGTGCCAGCCAGGATTCACAGGTTTGAAGAGTACTGCCGCAGGCTGAACCAGGAGGACAAAGCCGGAGAGAGGAGAAGCTTTCGGCCTTTCGTGGATTGAGGCGATCTCTTGAAGATAGTTCACATGGCAGACTCGCACCTCGGCTACGCGAGCCACCTGGCTTTGGACCAGCACGGCAGGAACAAGATAGAAGAGATGGTTTACGCCGGCTTTGAGGAGGCAGTGGACAAGATCCTCCAGCTCCGCCCGGACGCCGTAGTGCATGCCGGAGATGTCTTTCACCACGTCCGGCCTAAGATTAGGCCGCTGGTGGTCTTTCAACGGGGCCTGTACAGGCTCTCCCAAGCCGGCATCCCCCTGATAATAATAAGCGGAAACCACGATGCTCCCAAGAGCTCCTATGCTAGCAGCCCCTTCCTCCTCTTTGAGGGCACCCCTGACGTCATGATCGCCCGCAATTACCGGTACGAGCACTTTACCGCAGGCGACTATAGCTTTCACTGCATCCCTTTCTGCCTGGATCCTCGGGACTACCTGAAGGAGTTTGAGAATATCAAGCGCTCCGGCAGGGACGTCCTTGTAATGCACGGGCTGGTGGAGGCCTTGAGGAGCAGGAAGCTGCGGACGGTGGGAGAGCATGAGCTCAAAGACAGCCTTCTCAAGAGGGAGTTCGACTACATTGCTCTGGGACATTATCATGCCCGCGCCCAGATCGCCGAGAATGCCTGGTACAGCGGATCCATCGAGTACTTCAACTTCGCCGAGGCCGACGATCTGAAAGGGATGCTCCTCGTAGACCTGGAAAACGGGAAGG
>Ga0315288_10009129_pt1 | contig 12502 bp, 11 predicted proteins | sample YL17G11_20_MG_FD_203454 | JGI IMG/M metagenome (GOLD analysis project Ga0315288, IMG submission 203454) | Sediment microbial communities from Yellowstone Lake, YNP, Wyoming, USA - YL17G11_20 | ecosystem: Environmental > Aquatic > Freshwater > Lake > Sediment | place: USA: Wyoming | collected...
CTTCCAACTGCTTTATATATGCGTCCTTGTCCATACAATCCTTATCGGACAAAGATACGAGTTTACTAAAATGTACTTCCATTACTCAAAACTGATTGAACGCTTACTATAAAACGTTTTGTGGCGTCATCTGCAGGTGAGTTCCAGTGACCATACTTCTGGTCTATACCTACTCTTACCAGAACACCTTTCATTATAAACCTCTACTAAAAAACAACATATGGCTAAAAGAAAACGCAAAAGCCCACCATAGGCAGCGTGAAAACTCCCGGATTAGCCGACAATAGTCACGCCCTCGTTTCTGGCGATTTCGATTACGGCGTCACGGTTATCCTGTTGCCACTGCTGTTGGCCGCAGGGGATTGGCTCGATTCTGCTGTCGGTCCTCGCAGCGACGTGCCAAAGCTTGTTGATGATATCCCGGCTGATCTTGCCATCGAACTGGGGCGAGACCACAATCAAATCAATATCACTCAAGGCGTTCGCCTGCCCCGTCGCCTGTGAGCCGAATACAACGCCGAACTCAACAGACAGACCACTGTGCGAAAGTGTTTGGAGGTATTCCTTCACTTTGGCTATAATTGCCGGGTCAACCATTCGAATGTCCTTTGTCATTCCTGCGAAGGCAGGAATCCAGAGTGCTTAACTACTGGATTCCGCATCAAGTGCGGAATGACAAAAACGTGGATAACTTCTGCCAGAGTTTGTTCGGCCACCTCCAAGTCCTGTTCGGCCCCATTGCGCCAGTAAGCAATCTGTTGTGAAATATCGACCATAGTATCTGCGTTCTGCCTTCTTGCAGAAATGTCTGACGGCTTATCATAGACGGCATCGTGATGAAAATCAACCGGCAATTTTCGGCTCCCGGCAATGCGGTTTTGGCGACATCTGCTTATTGACAATCGCTCGGATGTGGTTTAATCTACTCTTTTCCGAAATTTTAAGTCTTTAGGCGCCTGTAAGTTATGTCTGAGAAGGTAGTAACACGTTTTGCGCCATCGCCGACGGGGTATCTGCACGTTGGGGGGGGCCGGACCGCCCTTTTTAACTGGCTGTGGGCCAAGCGGACTGGTGGAACGTTTATCCTGCGGATCGAGGACACCGACCAGAAGCGCAACACCCCGACCGCCGCCAGGCAGGTCATGGACGACCTGCGATGGCTCGGCATCGACTGGGACGAAGGGCCCGAAGTCGGCGGTCCGAACGGGCCGTACCTGCAGTCGCAGCGAAAGGACATCTACGACAAGTACGTCCGCCAACTGTTGGATGAGAAAAAGGCCTATTACTGCTTCGATACCACCGAGGACCTTGACGCACTCCGCGAGGAGGCTGAGGCCCAAACAGGCGGATTTGCATACCAGCGGCCCGATGAGTTTCCCACCGCTCACGATGCCGAGAAGGCCCGCGCCGAGGGCCGGCCCGTGACGGTGCGTTTCGCCGTGCCGCAGGATGAGCCGCTTGTGGTTCAGGACGTCGTCCGGGGCGAAATCACCTTTGCGCCCGGCGAGATAAGCGATTTTATCATTCAAAAAAGCGACGGCTTCCCGACCTACAACTTCGCTTGCGTCGTCGATGACTACCTGATGAAGATTACGTATGTCATTCGCGGCCAGGAGCATCTCAACAATACGCCCGGCCAGCAGGCGCTCTGGCGAGCGCTCTTTCCAGATGCCGAACTGCCCAAGTATGCCCACATGTCCGTCACCGTAAGCGACACCGGCGGCAAACTCTCCAAACGAGAGAGGCCCAAATCCCTTCGGGATGCAATAGAGCATAAGCCTGACATCGATCTCGACAAGCTTGCACAGGTCGCCGGCCTGACCCGCGACGAGCTCGATTCCTTTATCGAGGGCAAGACAACGCCGGATATGCCGAGCATCGACGCAATGGCCGAATTTCTCGGCGTCCCGCTGCCCGAAATAAATATCGTCGATTTTTTCAGAAGCGGCTACCTGCCCGAAACGATGGTCAATTTCCTGGCGCTTTTGGGCTGGAACCCCGGCGACAACCGCGAGATTATGCCGCTCGACGAGCTAATCACGGCCTTCGACCTGGCCCGGCTAACCAAGAGCAACAGCCTCTTCGACCGCAAAAAACTAATCGCCTTCAACACCGAACATATCAAAATGACCCTGCCGGATAGACTGCTGCGGCATTTCCGCGATTACCTCAAGGTGGTCAATTCGCCGGTCCTTAAAGCGGATGATGAGAGTCTTTCAAAACTGATACAAATCTGCGAAGGGGCAAGGACATTAACCGACATTGAACGCAAGAGCAGATTCCTCTTTCTCAAGAAGGAGGAGATTGAGTACGACGATGAGGCCGTCAAAAAGGTGCTCCTGAAAAGTGACGGCCTGGCCGTGCTGGCCCTCGTCCGAGACAAGCTCGCCGCGATGGACGAGTTCACCGAAGAGGCAATCGAAAATATGCTGCGCAGCCTAAGCGAAGAAAAGCAGCTCGGCTTGGGCAAGGTCGCTCAGCCCCTGCGGGTCGCAATCTGCGGCTGCACCATCAGCCCGCCGATCTTCGACTCTGTCCAGCTCTTAGGCAAGCAAAACACCTTAGCGAGAATCGATAACACACTAAAAAAGTTCGCAGACGTCAAATGAACGATGTGCAAAGCTCAAGGAATCGGCCATAAGTGACACTAACAATTTATTGAAAGGGTAGGTGTATGCTCTTTCTGGAATACTCTGGCGGCCATAAAATGGGGTTCAGTACCGTGATTGAGGCCCAGGAATATATTGAGGACAGACATGCTGAGGAAGGCGGCTTTGATTGGATTTCTCAGATCACCGATGATATGGGGAACGATTACGGATGTAGTTGGAAGGTGGAAATCGAGGAAATATGAGCTTACTGGTAACCGGATCGATAGGGATTGACACAGTCAGGACGCCTTACGGCGTCAGCGAGGATTGTCTGGGGGGATCGGCGGTGTATTTCAGTATGGCGGCGAGCCTCTTCGGGCCTGTGCGGTTTGTAGGCGTTGTCGGAGCCGACTGTCCGTTTGACCTGAGCGAGGTCTTTATGGGCAGGAGCGTCGATCTGGCAGGCCTGGAAGTGCGGGCCCGGAGCAAGACCTTTCGCTGGGCGGGCACGTACAAGCAGGATATGGACGACAGGACAACCGACTATATGGAGCTTAACGTCCTTGCCGAGGCGCCGCCCGCCGTGCCCGATGCCTTTGCCGACAGCAAGTTCGTGTTCCTCGCCAACACCGCGCCGAAGCTCCAGCACGAACTGCTCGAGCAAATCCGCCGGCCCGTCTTCGTCGCCGCCGACACGATGAACTGCTGGATTTGCAACCACCTCGACGACCTAAAATCGCTCCTCAAGAGAATTGACTGCCTGATAATCAACGAGGACGAGGCCAGATTGCTCTCGGGCGAGCATAATCTGATAAAGGCCGCTCAGATTGTCCTGGATATGGGCATAGGCGTCGTGGTCGTCAAGAAGGGCGAGTCCGGCTCGCTTATGTGCGGCGCCGACGGGGAGATATTCGTGCTGCCGGCCTACCCTGCCGACCAGGTAAACGACCCCACCGGCGCGGGCGACAGCTTCGCCGGCGGATTTATGGGCTATCTGGCCCAAACCGGCAGGACCGACTTTGAAACATTGAAAACGGCAATCGCCTACGGCACGGTGACTGCTTCATTCACGATTGCCGGCTTCTCACTACAAGGGCTAAACTCGATAGACAGGGCGGATATTGACGGCAGGTTGGAAACCCTGCGGAAGGTAACAAGCTTTTAGTGGGTGGACAGAATGCGGGTATTCATAGCAATAGATATTGACGAGGTAATCAAAAAGGACCTGGCGGATTTGCAGCGCGAGCTGCAAGGCAAAGCGGACATCAAGAAAGGCGATGCAAAGTGGGTCAACCCGGACGACATCCACCTGACGCTGAAATTCTTAGGCGAGGTTAAGGACGCCCAGGCCGTGGAGGTCTGCAACATAACCAAGGACGTTGCGGGACGACACGCAAGGTTTGACATCGATGTTGAGGCCGTCGGCCATTTCGGCGGCAAGAGCGCAAGGGTCCTTTGGGTCGGCTCCGGGCACGGTTGCGAAGAGCTGCTGCAATTGCAGCGGGACCTCGAGGAGCAGATGGCCCTGGCCGGCTGGCCCGAGGAAGGCAGGGAGTTCTCGGCTCACCTGACGCTTTGCCGCGTGCGGAATTCAAAGGCGGGCTTCAAGCTGGCGCAATTGGCCGAAGAATACAAGGACTTCAAGCTCGGGACCATGCCGGCCGAGGCCGTCTCGGTTTATCAGAGCCAGTTGACGCCGAACGGTCCGGTCTATACTGTATTGGGCAGGTACGAATTGAAATAAGGCCTAAAATGCGACACGTGAAGCGAGGGACGCTTCAGAGCACACAAAATATTGAATGGGAGAAGATAGAAATGGCGAAAACGAAAAAGCTCGAAATCACCAGTGCAACAGGCAAGGAAGCCGCCCTGCAGCGAGTGATCGCACAGATCGAAAAGCAATACGGGCAGGGCGCCATCATGCAGATGGATGAGCACTGCTACGCTAAGATTGAGGGCATCAGCACCGGCTCGCTGTCGCTGGATATCGCCTTAGGCGGCGTCGGCATACCTCGCGGCAGGGTCACTGAGCTGTTTGGGCCGGAATCGTCCGGCAAAACCACCCTGGCCCTTCACGTCATCGCCAACGCCCAGCGCACCGGCGGCGTCGCAGCCTTTATCGACGCCGAGCACGCGCTCGATACGACCTGGGCGAAAAAACTGGGCGTCGATGTCAACTCGCTTTTGGTCAGCCAGCCCGACAGCGGCGAACAGGCCCTCGACATTACCGAGATGTTGATAGCCTCCAACTCGGTCGATGTGATAGTTATTGACTCGGTGGCGGCTCTCACGCCAAAGGCTGAGCTTGAAGGCGAAATGGGCGCCGCCCACATCGGCCTGCAGGCGAGATTGATGAGCCATGCGATGAGAAAGCTCACGGCCATCATCGGCAGGAGCAAGACCGCCCTGGTCTTCATAAACCAGATTCGTATGAAAATCGGCGTGATGTTCGGCAACCCCGAGACCACCCCCGGCGGAAAGGCGCTGAAGTTCTATACCTCCGTGCGCATCGATTTGCGGCGCATCACAACGATAAAGGATACCAAGGGTGCTATCGGCTCGAGAGTGCGAGCCAGGGTGGTAAAGAACAAAATCGCTCCGCCCTTCCGTGACACCGAGTTCGACATTATGTTCGACAGCGGCATTAGCTACGAGGGCGACCTGCTCGACATGGCCCTGACCGGCAACATTGTCGAAAAGAGCGGAACCTGGCTCAATTATGGCACGCTTCGGCTGGGTCAGGGCAGAGAAAACGCCAAGACTTTCCTCGTCGAAAACAAGGAGTTGTGCGAAGAAATAAAGAACAAGATACTTGCATCCAAAGGCTTTGCGTGATTGACCGGGCGCATCATGCCGGCAGCCCCCGCGCCGGACGACAGTATTGACAAAATTCGAGACACGAAATGTTGAGTGCAAAACAAATCAGAGCCGGCTTCATAGACTTCTTCAAGGGCAAGGGCCACAAATTTGTCCCGAGCTCGCCCATAGTCCCCCGCGGCGACGAAACGCTGCTGTTTGCCAACGCGGGAATGAACCAGTTCAAAGACATTTTCCTCGGCCTGGCGCCCCCGGAGTATCCGCGGGCGGTCAACAGCCAGAAATGTCTGCGGGTGAGCGGGAAACACAACGACCTCGAGGAGGTCGGCAAAGATACCTACCACCACACGTTTTTTGAGATGTTGGGCAACTGGTCTTTTGACGACTACTTCAAGGCTGAGACGATTGAGTGGGCCTGGGAGCTGCTCACCAAAGTCTGGGGCATTGATCCGGATCGCCTGTGGGCGACGGTCTTCGGCGGCGACGGGAAAGACGGCCTTCCAAAAGACGACGAGGCCGCGCAGCTCTGGACCAAAGTCACTCCGATACCGGCAGGCCACGTCCTGGCATTCGGCAAGAAAGACAACTTCTGGGAGATGGGTGAGACCGGCCCCTGCGGGCCGTGTAGTGAAATACACATCGACCTCGGGCCCGACAGGTGCGATATGAAGGACGTCCCGGGCCACAGGTGCAACGTCAACGCCGGCTGCGCCAGATATATCGAGCTGTGGAACCTCGTTTTCATCCAGTACAATCGCCAGGCGGACGGCAGGCTTGTTCCGCTCTCGGCCAAATACGTCGATACCGGCGCCGGGCTCGAAAGAATCGCCGCCGTGCTGCAGAATAAGTCAAGCAACTACGATACCGACCTGTTTATGCCCATAATTGAGCGGACCAGCCGGCTGACCGGCCACAAATACACCTCAAAGCTCGCCAACAAGACCGACAATGCTTTTCGCGTAATCGCCGACCATATTCGCGCGCTGACCTTCGCCATAACCGACGGCGCAGCGCCCTCCAACGAGGGCCGCGGATATGTAATCCGCAGGATACTTCGCCGGGCGTCGAAATTCGGCAGAGAGCTCGGAATGCACGAGCCGTTCATTTACAAGCTCGTGCCGGTAGTCGTCGAATGCCTCGGTGACGGCTTCCCTGAAATCAAGGCAAGGGCCGAGCACGTCTCAACCGTAATCGAATCTGAGGAGGCGAGCTTCGGCAGAACCCTTGACCGGGGGATCGATATCTTCGCGGAGGCCGCCGAACGCGCTGCCAAAAGCAAAAATGCGACCATCACCGGCGACGACGCCTTCCAGCTTTACGACACTTACGGTTTCCCGCTCGACCTGACGCAGCTTATGGCCGAGGAACGGGGCCTAAAAGTCGATACCGAAAGATTCAAAGAGCTTATGGAGGCCCAGCGAACACGCGCCCGCGCAGCCCAGAAGAGCGATTCGCTGGTCGCCTCTTTGGTCGATACCGAGCTGCCCACAACCGAAGACGTGCACAAGTACAATACCGAGACCTGCCATAGTAAAATCCTCGGGTGGATCGACAGCGCCGGCTTTAGCGACGCCGGCCAAATCCAGACCGGCGCAGAGGTCGGCATTGTTCTCGATAAGACCTGCTTCTATGCCGAGGCCGGCGGACAGGTCGGTGATTGCGGCCTGATCGAATCAGACAATGCTCAGTTCGTTGTCGAAGGCGCCATAAAAATTGCCAACTGCGTTGTCCACCGCGGCAAAGTCACCCGCGGCTCCTTCGCCGTCGGGCAAGAAGTAAAGGCCATCGTCGGCAAAGACAGAAGCTCCACAAAGAAGAACCATACCGCCACCCACCTGCTCCAGTGGGCCTTGCAGCAGACCCTCGGGTGCTCGGCGGCCCAGCAGGGCAGCTACGTGTGCCCGGAGTATCTGAGATTCGACTTCACCTGTCCCAAGGCGCCCACCGCCGCCGAATTAGAGACCGTTGAGCGCTTAGTCAGGGAAAAAGTCGCCGCTGATTTGCCCGTGACCTGGACCGTTATGCCGAAAGATCAGGCCGAGAAGCTCGGGGCAATGGCTTTGTTCGGCGAGAAGTATGGAAACGAGGTTCGTGTGGTCTGCCTCGGCGCAGCCGACGAGGGCCGGATCGACGATGCCTTCAGCCGGGAGTTCTGCGGCGGCACCCACGTCGAACGGCTCGGCTCTATCGGCGGCTTCAAGATCATAAAAGAAGAGAGCATCTCCGCCGGCGTCCGAAGAATCACCGCGCTGACCGGCCCGGCCCTCAACGACTATCTCGAAAAGGCAAGTGACATAGTCGATGAGCTCTCGGTTATGCTAAAGGTCCCCTGCGAAGCGCTTCCCGAAAGGGTCACACGGCTCTTGGACGACAACAAGAAGTTAGTCAAGCAGTTGAAATCCGCCGGGCGCCTCGCCGGCTCCGACGTTATGGCCGAGGCGAAGCAGCTCCTCGAGCGCTGCGAAAAGATCGCCGAGGCGCGTATGATCGTAGGGAGGCTCTCGGCAACATCGGTCGAGCAGGCCCGCGAAGCAATAGATATGCTCAAAAAGAAGGCCAAATCGGCCGTTATAGTCCTGGGCTTTGAGGACGACGGCCAGCCCGCCGGTGCCGGGGCGGGCAAGGCGGCGCTCATAGCCGGCGTTACCGACGATTTGATCAAGAAGAGCCTCAGGGCCGGCGACATCATCAAGGAGATCGCTCCCATAATTGACGGCGGCGGCGGCGGACGGCCTGGTATGGCTCAGGCCGGCGGCAAGAACCCCGCCAAAATCGGCGATGCCCTCGCCAGGGCCGCCGAATTGATAAAAGAAAAGCTCGCAAACACATAGGCGCTCTCCGGGATAGGCGGGGCCAGGTGGGCTAAACTGGTGGGCTAAAGCCCACCCTACACTGCAAGGAGATGGAAGCATGGCGCAGATGACGACGCTTCAAACCGATAGTGTTGCCCAGAAACCCTGGTGGAAGTACATGAGCCGGTATCACTGGCTGGTTCTGATTATCGCGTCGATGAGCTGGATGTTTGACTGCATGGACCAGCGGTTCTTCAATATCGTCCGCGAGCCGGCCATGCGGAGTCTGCTTTACGGCCGGGAGGTGAACACCCCCGATGCTCCCGCTCTGACACCTGAGCAAAAGACCACCGTGGGGTTCTATGGCCGAATTGCCACGGGTATGGTCCTGCTGGGCTGGGCGGTCGGCGGCTTCTTCTTCGGACTCCTCGGCGACCGCATCGGACGTATAAAAACGATGATGATTACAATCTCCATCTACGCCGGCTTTACGGGCCTGTCGGCGTTGTCGGTTGCCTGGTGGGACTTTATCATTTACCGCTTCTTGATGGGTCTGGGCATCGGCGGACTCTTCGCCGCAGCCGTTTCGCTGGTTGCTGAGGTCACCCCGGCCCCGGCCCGCCCTCATGCGCTCGGCCTGCTGCAGGCCCTCTCAGCCCTCGGTAATGTGACCGGCTCGGCCATCAGCATTTACCTCAAACCGCAGGGCCTTCTATTTGGAATCGAAAACTGGCGGTGGCTTTTTCTTGTGGGCGTCCTTCCTGCACTTCTGCTCGTTGTCATCCAGAAAACGCTCAAAGAGCCCGAAAGCTGGGAGCGGGCAAAAACCCGGGCATCCGAAGACATCCATAAGCAGCTCGGGGCCTGGCGAGACCTGTTTGCCCCTGGGCTTCGCCGCAATACGCTTGTCGGGCTTTCTCTTGCGGTGGCGGGCGTCATCGGCTTGTGGGGAGTGGCGTTCTTCTCGCCCGAACTGGTCCGTGACGGCCTGAAAGAGCTGCCCAAGGCGGCACAGGATAAATACGTCGGTATCGGTCTTATGCTCCAGGATGTCGGGGCGTTCTTCGGCGTCTATTTCTTCACGGTGCTCGCCGCCCGTGTCGGCAGGAAGCCCACCTTTGGGCTGTGCTTCATCTGCGCGTTCATCTTCACCGCCCTGATATTCCAATTCCTGCGGCAGCCGAGCCACGTATTCTGGATGCCGCCGATACTCGGTTTCTTTACGCTTTCGGTTTTCGGGGGTTACGCGATTTATTTCCCTGAGCTTTATCCGACACGCCTGCGCAGCTCAGGCATAGGCTTCTGCTACAACGTCGGTCGCATCGTCAGCGCCGCCGCCCTTTTCGGGACCGCCTACCTGGTTGAAGTGCTGAAGGGGCACGGGGTCGCCGAACCCTTCCGCGTATGCTCAATCATCATCACAGGGATCTACTTTTTCGGCATCGCGGCCCTGCTCTGGGCGAGGGAAACCAAAGGCAGGCCGTTACCGGAAGATTGAATTTGTATTGAGCAGCGAGTAGAAGTAGTCCCAGGTCCAGGCCTTCGAGCCGTCGGGCTTTATCAGCCAGAATCCGCGGACGTCATCGTTGTTCTTGACCGGCGGGGGACCTCTGCCGGGCCGCAGCTCGTTGCAGTAAAGCTGCCAATAGACGATGTATGGGCAGCCCCAGTCCAGGGCTGTGCTGACGGCGTTGGGGATCGCCTTTTGGATTTGCCCGGCGGAGAACTCGTTTTCCGGCATTCCGAATTCGCCGACATAGACGTTCCGGTCGCCGAAATCGGGGCTGTCGGGCATGTTGGCGGCGATGAAGTCGAGCGCCCGGCGCAAGACATTTGGGTCCTGGAAATGTTCGGTAGCGGAATCCCACGCCGAGTATGAGACCAGGTCGAGTTTTGTATGCGGCAGGACGGCATTGACCAAGGCGGGCCTGCCCTGTTCCATTGAGGCGACGACGCGGTTCACCTCGGCGGCGTGATAGACACGGACGCCGGTTTGCCCGAGTTCCTGCCTGGCCTGGTCAACGCCGGCCTGCCGGGCATTGAGCCAGTCTATCATCCCCTGAATTGCTTTCGGCTCAGGGTCAACGTCTGTGTTGAAATTGCCGCGGATGAGCCAGTCGCCTTCCCAGTGCTGGAGGACAAACGTCTTGCCGGAGCCTTTATACGTTGTGAGGAGATATTTGGCCAAGGCATAAAATTGCTTTTGTTCGTCCGCTCTCTGCTCGGCGGTCAGGCCGTTTCTAAAATAGCCGCCTGGTCGGCCCATCGAAAAGCACATCAGGATATAGGTGGTGAACGGCTTGTCGAAGAGCTTGCGGAAATACGGCGATTGTGCGATTTCGACCATAGACCCGGCCCCGGGCCATTGGGAATTGAAACGGTAAGAGTCCGAGGGTTTATCAAACCAGACCTTGATGACCCGCGAGCCGAGCGCGAGTATCTGGTCGGCCCCTTCGCTGAGGAAATCCTTGTCGGTCAGATGGTATTGGCCGTTGACGTGCGTAACGCCGATGATGTCGCGGAGCTGTTCCGGCGTATGCTTTTGTGGGTAGAGGTCTTCGTGCTGTCCTGCAGGAGTGCAGGCGGCACAGACTACGGCCAATAGAATTGCGTTGAGTTGCTTGCTCATTTGATTTGGGCGAAGCTGTTTCTTGCGGCTTCGACGGTTTTTACTATATCCTCGCTGGTGTGGGCGAGGGAGACGAACATCGCCTCGTAAGCGCTTGGCGCGAGGTAGATTCCCCGGTTGAGCATGGCGGCGAAGAACTCTTTGAATCGTTCTATATCAGTCGATTGCACGTCGGTGAAATTCCGCACGGGCTTGCCCGCCCCACCACCGGCGGGCTTATCGGTGAAGAAGCAGCTCATAATCGAGCCGACGCGGTTTATGGTTACGGGGACGCCGGCGTTTTTCGCGGCGTCGGCCAAGCCGGCTTCGAGCGTTGCCGCCGAGGATTCAAGTTTCTCGTAGCAGCCGCCTTTTGTGAGGATGTCCAGAGTTGCATTGGCAGCGGCGGTCGCGATTGGGTTGCCGCTGAGGGTCCCGGCCTGATAGACCGGGCCGAGCGGCGCGAGCATATCCATAATATCGGCGCGGCCTCCGACCGCGGCGGCGGGCAGGCCTCCGCCTATGATTTTGCCGAGGCAGGTAAGGTCGCTCTCTATCCTGAAAAGCTCCTGTGCGCCGCCTGCGGCGAGGCGAAAGCCGGTTATGACCTCGTCGAATATGAGCAGCGTGTCATGGCCGTTGCATAGCTCGCGAAGCCCCCGAAGATAGCCCTCGGCCGGCGGGACGACGCCCATATTCGCAGCGACAGGCTCGACGAGCACGGCGGCGATACCGCCTTTGTGCTTCTCGAACGCGGCCCTTACCGCGTCGATATCGTTGTATGGGACTACGACGGTTAGCTTTGCGACCGAATCGGGGACGCCGGCGCTGGATGCGATAGCAGTTTCGGCAAGGCCGGAGCCGGCGGCGACCAGCAGCGAGTCGCTGTGGCCATGGTAGCAGCCCACCATTTTAACAATCAGGTCCTTTTTGGTGTAGGCTCGGGCCAGTCTGATAGCGGTCATAACGGCTTCGGTGCCGCTGCTGACGAAGCGGACCTTCTCGATGGAGTCATAAGCGGCGATCACTTTCTTGGCGAGATCGGTCTCGGCCAGAGTCGGCGCGCCGAATGAACTGCCTTTTTTGGCTGCTGCAAGAATGGCTTCGAGGACGGCCGGGTGCGCGTGGCCGAGTATCATCGGGCCCCAGGAGCAGACATAGTCGATGTATTCATTGCCGTCGATATCGTAGATTTTCGAGCCTCTGGCCGAGGCGACGAAGACCGGACCCATATCGACGCCGCCGAAGGCCCGCACGGGCGAATCCACGCCGCCAGGCAGGTATTCACAGGCCTGTGCAAAGGCGCCGACCGATTTTGTGTATTTGCGTTGTTTATCCATCATAGGGGCATATCGTAAGGCTATCGGCGCCAAAGCTCAAACTTCTTTATCTTTGCCACTGCACAACTTCCTAAACGGGCATAAAAGTCGTTCCGGCAGGAAGTCGGCTGTGTTTGCCTCCATCGGGCAAAACGAGTTCAGTGCGAGGGGCCGGTTGGCGGGGCCGTGACGACCCCCGTTGACAGATATGCAAAGAGGCTGCGGTGTGAAATGATTTTCTGGCAAACCCGTTTTCCTGTCATGCTGAGCAAACAGGCTGTGTCACAATTATTACGAAGGGTCTTTTCATTACGGTGCGATGATTATACTATAGGCTGGTGTTTTTGGAAGGAGCCTTTTATGGCCTATCGACAG
>Ga0315288_10009131_pt1 | contig 12501 bp, 11 predicted proteins | sample YL17G11_20_MG_FD_203454 | JGI IMG/M metagenome (GOLD analysis project Ga0315288, IMG submission 203454) | Sediment microbial communities from Yellowstone Lake, YNP, Wyoming, USA - YL17G11_20 | ecosystem: Environmental > Aquatic > Freshwater > Lake > Sediment | place: USA: Wyoming | collected...
GGATCCGAGGACGACCATGTCGTATAAAGTGATCATCGCCGACGGTTTGCCGTACGGTCAGAAAGCGGCCGAGCTGGCCCTTCCGGCGCCGGAATTCGAGATCGCCGTCTTCAGCGACGGTCTTGAAGCCATCGAGGCCGTCCGCGACGGGCGGCCCGACGCCGTCCTGACCGCGCTCTCGCTGGCCTCCAAGGACGGCTACGACGTGGCTGCCTTCGTCCGGGCCCAACCGGAAGGCCGGGCGATTGCCCTTTTTTATTTGCGGGGAACGTTCGAGCCGATCGACCTGGGCCGGGCCGCCGGAACGGATCCCGACGGCGTCGTCCAGAAGCCCTTCGACGGCGAGACCGTGGCCGGTCTCGTCCGGGAGACCATCGACCGGAAAAAGGAACTCCCCTCGCTGCCGGAAGAGCCGGCCCTGGAGACGGCCGTGGAGCTTCCAAAACCTCCGGAGAGCGTGACGGCGGCGGTGCTCGCCGGGCCGGAGGGGACGGGCGACCTGGACAAAAAGGTCCGGGGCCTGGTCCGCGAGGAGATCCGGAACAGCCGCTCCGAGCTGGAGACCGTTGCCCGGGAGATCATTTCCGCCGAGTTCAAGAAGCTGCTCGTCGAGGAGCTCAAGGGCATCGACACTCGGAAGATATAAAATAAAATGGTCCTCTTCCATTTTGTGTGGGCTCGTAGAGGAGGGGGAGAAGATCCGGAAACGGCCTCGCTCCCGACTCGGGTTTTTAACGCCGTTTCCTCGCCGTCCTTCTCGGCGGCGAAGTCTTTGGTCGACGCGGCGACAGGGTGGCCCCCGGCCCCCTGGGGAACCAGTCCCGTCGGTTCCCCCCTCGGCCAATCCGAGGGGACCCCCCTCCGCTATGGGGGCCTTGGGACCAACCCTGCCGTCGCGTCCTTGATCCTCCGCCGAAAAAACCGAACGGCAGCGGCGAGATTTCCTTATGGTCGCTTCGGCCGGTCCCGGATCTTCTCCTATCTGAACCCACACAAAATGGAAGAGAGCCAATAAAATAAAAGGGGGACATGTATCCGAATTCTCCGGAATTCGGTACGTGTCCCCGGTTTCGTTGGCAAGAAATGCTTACGACTCAGGTAGCCAGGAGTCAGAATTCAGGAGACAGAATGAGAATGCCGGCGAAGAGATTTGAGGACTTGGTGGTATGGCAAAAAGCCCACCAGTTTGTACTTGCGACCTACCGCTTGTCTCGGACATTCCCTCGATCTGAAACATATGGCCTGTCGTCTCAATTTCGGCGCGCTGCCGTCTCCATTGCGGCGAACATTGCGGAAGGGTTCAAGAAACGCGGGAAAGCGGACAAAATCCGCTTTTACAACATCGCCCAAGGTTCCCTCGAAGAATCTAGATACTATTTGATTCTCGCCAAAGACCTTGAGTACGGCGATGTTTCCGAGTTACGCCAAATGATTGAAGAGATCAGCAAGCTGTTGGAGGCTTATTCGCAGGCCATTCTGAATTCTGACTCCTGAATCCTGTCTACCTGAGTAGTTACGAGAAATGAACTTTCAAATCCATCGCTTCGAGACGTGCCCCTCGACCAACGACGTCGCCAGGGAGATGGCCCTCCGGGGCGCGCCCGAGGGAACGGCGGTCGTGGCCGACGAGCAGACGGCCGGCCGGGGGACGAAAGGCCGCTCGTGGCACTCGCCCCGGGGGAAAGGCCTGTACGCTTCCCTGGTTCTCCGGCCCGCGGCGGCGGAGATCACGCTCCTTCCTCTCGCCGCCGGCCTGGCCGCGCGCGAGGCGGTCGAGCGGTCGCACGGGCTGTCCGCCCGGCTCCGCTGGCCCAACGATATCCTGTGGGAGGGGAAGAAATTGGGCGGCGTCCTCTGCGAGAGCGGATTTTTGGGAAACCGCCCGGAATATGTTATTCTCGGTGTGGGGCTGAACGTGGACCATGACCTCAACGATTTTCCGCCCGATATCCGGGCCCTGGCCGTTTCACTCCGCATGGCCACCCAGCGTCCGGCCGACGGCGAAGGGCTTCTCCGCCGTCTTCTCTCGGAGCTCGAGCGGTGGCGGGACATTTTTTCGGGGCCGGCGGGTGGAGACGAGATCATCCGGACGTTCGAACGATATTCGATTTTCCGGAAAGGCGATCCCCTGACCGTGGTCAGAGACGATGAGCGGATCCAGGGCGTTTATCAAGGGATCGACCATGACGGGTCGCTTTTAGTGCTTGTCGATTGCGACCTCCGCCGATTTTCCAGCGCGGAGCTATTAAGAATAGTATAGTATATGGGGAACGAAATAAGAGAAGATTCGGGAATAGCCGACGCGACCATGGAGGGTTTAGCCTTTCCGAACCGTCTTTCGAGGGAAGCCGGCTCGGAAGAGGCCGGCCGGCGAAGTTGTCTGACGTCCCGGCGCACCCCCGTAATTAGGAAGCCGGGACGGAGTTCTGAGCCGCCGAGAAAGACGGCGAGGAAACGGCGTAAAAAACCCGAGTCGGGAGCGAGGCTGTTCCCGAATCTTCTCGCTTTCCGAATGCAAGGAGAATAACCATGCTCTTGGCCCTCGATATCGGCAACACCACGGTGGCGATCGGTTTGTTCAAGGACAAGACCCTGACCCATCACTGGCGGGTCCGTTCGGACCGGGACAAGACCGGCGATGAGTACGGGATCATCCTTCGGAATCTGCTCGCGTCCGCGGGACTGGACCCCGCGGCGGTCAAGGCCGTGATCGTCTCGAGCGTCGTTCCGCCGCTCACGCCGATCTTCCAGACCTTGAGCCACGACCTTTTCCGCCTCAAAGCCCTGGTCGTCGGGCCGGGCTTGCGAACGGGGATGCCCATTCTTTACGAGGCCCCGCTCGAGGTGGGCGCCGACCGGGTCGTGGCGGCCGTGGCCGCCTACGAAAAGATCGGCGGGCCGTGCATCGTCCTGGATTTCGGGACCGCTACGACGTTCGACGCCGTCTCGGCCAAGGGCGAATACCTGGGCGGCGCGATCGCCCCCGGCATCCAGATCTCCGCGGAAGCCCTGTACCTGAAAACGGCCAAGCTGCCCCGGATCGAGATCAAAAAACCGGCCAAGGCCGTCGGAAAAACGACGGTCGCCAGCATGCAGTCGGGCCTCTATTTCGGCTATGTCGGCCTCGTCCATAACATCATCGGGGAGATCCGCAAGGAGCTGGGCGAAGAGGCCAAGGTCATCGCCACCGGCGGTTTCGGCGATCAGCTCAGCGCCGAGGTCAAGGCCATCACGGCCTACGAGCCGAACCTCGTCCTGGAAGGCCTCCGGATCATTTATGAGCGAAATCGATAGCGACCGCTATTTCCAGGAGATCGCCCGGCATTTTCTCGAACGGCGCGGCGCCCCGTTCTTTCTGTCGGCCAAAGACCTGGACCTCATCTCCGCCTGGGAACGGAACGGCATCCCGCTTCCAATCGTCCTGGAGGGGATCGGGAGGGCTTTCGCGGCCCGCCGCGGCGGGGCGGCCATGAGGGGGAAGGTCCTGTCGCTCTCGTTCTGCCGGGCCGAGGTCGAGGGCGCGTTCGAGCGCGACCGCGACCGGAAGGTCGGCGGGACGAGACGGCCTCCCGGCCGGAGCGATAAATGGACGAGGATCCGGGCCGAGGTCGAGGGCTTTATGAAGAGGTTCCCGAGCGGCCTAGGCCCCTTGAAGCCGATCTTCCTTGAGGTGCGGGAGGAACTGGCGAAGTCCGCCGTTTCCGACGAGGCGCTGGAGCGGCTCGAGGCCGACTTGGAACGGAGTCTGCTGGCCCAGACCGGCGCGGATGAACGGGCGGCCGCCCAAAGGGAGATCCTGGCCGAGCACAAGAGCCTGCGCGGGGCGGCGCTGGCGGCGGCGGTCGATCTCAAGCTCGTCAAGCGCGTTCGCGACCGGCACAGGATCCCCTATCTGTCGCCTTTTTATTATTGAGAGATCGTCATGGACGACCAGCGTATCCTCGAGCTTCTCCGCCGGAACCGGCAGGGGCTGACCCTCCAGCATATCTTCAAGGAGCTCCGCGTCACCCGCAAGGAACGGGCCAAGCTCGAAGGGCGCCTCATCGACCTGGAGAACAAGAAGCTCCTCCGCCGGGTCAAGAACCGCTACCTCCTCCCGGTCCAGTCCGACCTCCTGCGCGGCCGGTTCGAAACCTCGGGGCGGGGCTTCGGGTTCGTCGTCCCCGAAGACCGGTCGACGGCCGATGTCTTTGTTCCCGGGCGTTTCGCCAAAGGAGCGATGCAGGGCGACACCGTCGAGATCCTCTTCGCGGAGCGCGGACTTAAAGGGAAATTCGAAGGCCGGGTCGTGCGCGTCCTCAAAAAGGAAAAGAAGAGCATCATCGGCCTCTACGACGAGCGCTCCGGCGCGCCCATCCTCATTCCGTTCGACGCCCCCTCGCTCGAGGAGATCCGGCTCGTTTCGCGGGGCGGGTTCTTTCCCGCGCCGGGGGCGGTCATCGCCGCGGACCGCGGCCGACTGACGATCACCGACGTCTTCGGGATGCCGGACGCGCCCGGAGTGGACACCAAGGTCGTCATCCGGAAATACGGGCTGGCGGAGGAATTTTCCGGGCCGGCCCTGGCCGAGGCCGATGAGGCCGCCGGCCGCCCCGTCCTCGCCGCGGGCCGCGTGGATCACCGCGGCTGGACGACGTTCACCATCGACGGCGAGAAGGCCCAGGATTTCGATGACGCGGTGAGCATCGGAATGCTCGAAGGCGGCCGCTATCTCCTCGGCGTCCACATCGCGGACGTCTCGTATTATGTGGAACCGGGCTCGGCGCTCGACAAGGATGCCTGCGCCCGCGGGACGAGCGTCTATTTCCCGGACTTGACCTTGCCCATGCTCCCGGAGAAGCTGTCGAACGACATCTGCAGCCTGAGGCCCCGCGAGGACCGGCTGACGGTCTCGGCGGTGATGGAGATCGACGCGGACGGAAGCGTTGTCCACGCCGATTTTCATCCCTCGATCATCCGGACGGCCGAGCGGCTGACATACACCTCCGTGTTCAAGATCTTCGAGAACGACGCTGACGAACGGCGGAAGCAGGCCGCCCTCGTCCCGGACCTCTTGGCCATGCGGGACCTGGCCCGGCTCCTCCGGGGGAAGCGCGTCGGCGAAGGCAGCCTCGATTTCGACCTCCTCGAGCCCGAGCTCGTTTACAAGGAAGGGCGTCTCGCCTCGATCGCGACCTTCGCCCAGAACGAGGCCCACAAGCTCATCGAGGAGTTCATGGTGGCGGCGAACGTCGCCGTGGCCTCTTTCCTTAACCGCAAAGACGTTGCCTCGATCTACCGCGTCCACCCTCCGCCCTCGATCGCCGACTTGGAAAAACTCCGCGAGATCCTCTTTCATTTCGGGATCGCCCTTCCCAAGCCCGACAAGATCCGCTCGGCGGACCTGCAGCGGGCCATTCGAGAGGCCGAAGGCAAGCCCGGCGAAAAATACGTCAACGTCCAGGTCCTGCGGGCGATGAAACTGGCCGTCTATTCCGAAGAGAACGTCGGGCATTACGGTCTGGCCAAAAAGGAATACACGCATTTCACCTCCCCCATCCGCCGCTACCCGGACCTTGCGGTCCATCGCCTTCTCAAGCGGGCCCTGGCGGGGCTCCCCCCCGCGGCGGAGCCCCTCGCGGCCGTCGCCCTCCACGCGTCCGGGCAGGAGCGAAAGGCGGACGGCGCGGAGCAGGACCTCGTCGAATGGCGGATCTTCCGTTTTCTCAAGGAGAAACTAGGCGAGGAATTCACCGGCATCGTCGTCGACATCACCCGGGCGGGGCTGGCCGTGGAGCTCGACGATTATTTCGTCAAGGGCGTCGTTTCTTACGAGGACCTCGGCGGCGATTATTTCCGGGAACGGACGCGCGGGGTCCTGTCGGGGAGACGATCGGGGAAGACATTCGAGGTCGGCCAATCCCTCCATGTGCTCTTGGCCGCCGTGGATCCCGTCCTGCGGCGGATGAGCCTTGTCCTCGCCGACCAGCAGCCCCCCCCTTTGCTAAAGGGGGGGAGGGGGGATTAGAAGCGTTGTTTAGCGCCGTGCGATGTCACTTTAATCAAGGCAAACACATAAAGATAGGCTTAGGTTCGAAAAGTTGATAATATAATCAGCGAACGATGCAGACCAAGTCCCCCGGTGATGCCGATATCCTCCTCGGACTGGCCCGCGAGAAAGGCCTCAAGGGCGTGCGGGAGAGTGAAGCGGAGGAACGGCTGCCCCTCGACGCGGCCGGACTGGCGGAGCTGGCCGGGACGCTTGAGGAAAAAGGCCAGGTGCGGATCCTCTCCTTCGTTCCGCTGTTCATCGTCTCCCGCGAAAGCGTCGATTTCCTCGGGCAAAAGATCCTGCCTTACATTTCCCAATTTCACCAGAAAAATCCGAAAGAGAACAGCATCTCGCTTGACCGGCTGAAAAAAAGGTTCGACGCGCCGGCCAAGATCCTCCTCCTAGCTGCGATGACGCTCGTCCATGACGGCCGGCTCAAGCAGGAGAACGGCGGGTTCGCTCTGGCGGATTTCCGGCGTCAGCTCCCCCCCCGCGAGGAACAGCTTCTCCGAAAGCTTGAAGCGACCTGCTTCGAGGGGGAGTTCCAGGCGTTGACGTCCAGGGAGATCCTCGAGAGGCTCCCGCTCACTCCGCAGAAGCTCCAGAGCCTCCTCGATATCCTCATCGAGCGGAAGAAGGTCGTGGTGATCCCCGCCGGCTTTTATTTTCCCGCCGCTTGGTTGGACGGGATCATCGCCAAGATCCGGGGTCTGGGCAAGAAAGAGCTGAGTGTGGCCGACTTTAAAGCGATGACCGGCCTCAGCCGCAAGTTCGCCATCCCGATCCTCGAATTTCTGGACGAGATGGGAGTGACCCGCCGGGACGGTTCAACGCGCGTGATCCTTTAGAACCCATTGAACCCGTTTAATCTTCTTTCTTATGAGCGTCTTCCGCCCGCTTCTTGGTCAGCGCGGACTTAAGCTTTTCGGCGAAGAGGTTCCCGAACAATCCCCCCGCCGCGGGCTTGGCCTCTTCGGGTTTCGGCTCTTCTTCCTCGACCGCCGGCGCCTCTTCCGCCGGAGCCTCGGCCTTGGCCGCGACCGGCGCTTTGGCCGGGGCTTCGGCCTCGGCCTCGGCTTCGACCGCGGCCTCGGCGCCTTCGATCTCCTCTTCCTCGACCGCTTTCCCGGCGTAGATGACTTCGAGCTCGGACTCTTCCTCGGCGATCCGTTCTTCGATGACCCGGCGTTCGCTTTTTTTGGCCCGCGGGTCTGTTTCGCCTTCGGACTTCGGTTTTTTCTTTTTGTACGGCTTTTCTTTCTTGGCCGCCGTCGCGGCGGCCTCCGCTTTGGGCTTTTCCTCGAGCCCGGCGGCCGCGATCTCGAGTTCGAGATCCTCTCCCAGCTGCTCGACGAGTTCGAGGACCGGGATCTCGCCCGCGGCGATCTCCTCCGCCTCGGCCGGGACTTCCGCCGCCGTCTCCTCGATCAGGACCTTGGCCGGCGCGGCTTCCTGATAGTAGAAAATGCCCTTCTTCTTGTCGGATTTGGAGAACTCGAAAGTGTTCAGCAGGGTCCGTTCGACATCCTCTTGGGACGTCTTTTTCAGAACGTCGACCAGGTGATAAGCGCGCATATAGTGGAGCGAATGATTCGCCGATTGAAGGCCGAAACTCTTGAAGATGAGGATCAGCAGATCCCTCAGATTGAGACCGTCCCTTTGGGAGTAAAGGGCGATGAGCTTCTGCAGCGTCTCGCGTTCGATATAGATGATCTTGTTGGGCAGGGCCAGCGTCGGGGCTTCTCCCGCGTCGGCGAACATGTCGGTCGCCGGATCGTAGGCCAGCTTGGCCCCGGACAGTCTCTTCTTGGATTTCTTCAACAAGAAGTGGAACTGGACCGGGCCCTTGCGCTCCAGGGTCATGCTCGTGCCCTGGGGAATGTTATTCGCGGCGAAAAAGTCCTTGAGCCCAAAGAAGGTCCCCTGCTGGGGATAGAAATAGACGGTGGTGGTCTTGTTGTCGTCGGCGTCCGTGAAGATGTATTCCCGCGAGTGGGATAACTCCTTGTTGAACGCCTTGGGGATCCGGACCCCGCCCGAGAGGATCTCCCGCCAGGTCAGGTAGACCTTGAGGGGGAACTCGTGGGACGGCGCGGGCGGTACCGGCTCGGAGGTTTCGAATTCGGGGAGCGGCGCTTCCCCGGCCGCCAAGGGGAGGTTCTCCGGGAGCGCGTTAAGCACGCTCTTGAGGTGCCATTTTCCCCAGACGAGGGGAGAGACCTGGAGGAACTCCTTTTTGTACTTGGTCTCGAGCAGATGGTTCAGGCCGAGGCAGTGGATGTCGAAGAGGTCGTGCGAGGCCTCGAACCCCAGGAACGTTTTGACCAGGTCGCCGGTGGCCGCCGAATGCTTTGTCGTCTCCAGGTGGGTCTCCATCTCCTTGATCTTCTCTTCGGGGATGGCGGGCTGGTTGGCGCTGAGCTGCCAGAATTCGTTCCAGGAAAAGAACGCCGGGGATTTGGCCATGGCGGTCTTCAGGCTCCGCTCGAGAGTCTTGAGGTCCCGGTCGATCATCGGCAGCTCGGTCAGGCGCGGGTCCTCGCCCTTGCCCAGGATCTTCGCCGGCTGGTTCGCGCCGCCGCAGTTCGCCGGGAGGAGGATCTGCGTCTTGGTCTTCTTCATGTAGTCGATATATTTGCGGAACGTCCCTCCGCCCGAGTAATCGACCTCGAGCATCTCGCAGTCGAAGCCCTTGTAGACGATCTTCTTCACGACCTTCAGGACGACCGCTCCCTTGAAGGGCTCGACGGTCTTGCTGCTCACGGTCAGGGGTTCGTCATACTCTTTGTAGATCGAGTCGCCCACCTCGTAGAGGTTGTTAGGGTCGTAGATCTTCACGTCCTGGATGCGCTGAGCGGCGGTCTTGAGGAAGGCCAGCTTCTCGACGAGTTCCCGGAGCAGGAAGGGTTTGCGCGACTTGGCCAGCTCCTGCTCGACGAAGGCGATATCGTCCGGTGTCACCTGGACGAGGGTGTTATCCTGATCCATGTTATCCTTTTTTCCCCATCAGTTGGAGCAAGATCGCTTTCTGGACGTGCAGCCGGTTCTCGGCCTGGTCGAACACGACAGAGCGCGGGGAATCAAGCACGGCGGCCGCGACCTCCTCTTCGCGATGGGCCGGGAGGCAGTGCATGAAGACCGCGTCCGGTTTGGCCTCGGCCATGAGCGCCGGATTCACCTGATACGGGGCGAAGATCTTGTCCCGGGCCTCTTTTTCCTGCTCCTGTCCCATGGAGGCCCAGACGTCGGTGTAAACGGCGTCCGCGTCCTTCACGGCTTCGCGGGCATCGGTGGTGATTTGGAGCGAGAAACCCGTGTCCCGGCCGTCCTCAAGGGCGGCCTTGACCATCTCCGCGTTCGGCTCGTAGCCTTTCGGCGTGGCCACGGCCATTCGGGTGCCGGCTTTCGCGGCCGCGAGCATGAGGCTGTGGCAGACATTGTTGCCGTCGCCGACGTAGGCCAGCTTGGCTCGCGACAGCCCTCCCTTTTTCTCGCGCAGGGTGAAGAAATCGGCCATGCCCTGGCAGGGATGGCTAAGGTCGGTCAGGGCGTTGATGACGGGGATGGAGGAGGCTTTGGCCAGCCGGAGGACGTTCTCGTGAGCGAAGGTGCGGATCATGATGCCGTCCACCCAGCGTTCGAGGTTGTGCCCGACGTCCTCGACCGTTTCGCGTTTGCCGAGCTGGATCTCGTTTGGGCTGAGGTAGAGGGCCTTCCCCCCGAGTTCGAGCATCCCGACCTCGAAGGTCACCCGCGTCCGGAGGGAGGGCTTCTCGAAGATCATCGCCAGGACCTGGTCCTTCAATCGTTTGCGGTATTTGTCCGGGTTCTCTTTGATGTCCTGGGTCATATCCAGAAGTTCGTGGAATTCGTAGGGAGTGATGTCGTGGATGGACAGAAAATCCTTTTGCATGGCTATCTCCTAAGAAAGACGGTCATCGCGGGCATTTCACGCTGGACTCCTCGCGACGGCATCAAAGGATGTTCTCCTGTCGCGATTCGACGATCCGCGTTCCCGAGCGGTTGATCAGGGCGGCCTTGAGGTGATTGGCGTCGGTGATGAGCACCTCTTTGCCGCCGGCCTTGATGTATTCGATGGCCGCCCGGATCTTCGGCCCCATCGAGCCGGGCGGGAACTGCCCGCCGTCCAAGTGGACCTGGGCCTCCTCGATCGTCATCACCGGCATGTCCTTCTGCTCCGGCTTGCCGAAGTCGAGATAGACCCGCTCGGTGCCGGTCAGGATGATGAACAGGTCCACCTTGACCTCGCGGGCGATCAGGCTGGCCGCGTAGTCCTTGTCGATGACGGCCTCGACGCCCTCGAACAGGCCCCGGCCGTTGAGGATGACCGGGATCCCGCCGCCGCCGGCGGCGATGACGATCCGGCCGGCCCGGACAAGGTCGCTGATGATCCATTTCGGGACGATGTCGATCGGCTTGGGCGAGGGCACGACCTTGCGGTATCCGCGGCCGGCGTCCTCGACCATGATCCATTTCTTTTCGCGGGCGAGCTGTTGGGCCCGGTATTTTGTGTAGAACGGCCCGACGGGTTTGGTCGGATTCTCGAAGGCCGGGTCGTTCCGGTCCACCAGGACCTGGGTGACGAGAGTGATGACGTCCTTGTCGATCGAATGCCGGCGCAGCTCGTTGGTGATGGCCCGTTCGAGCATGAAACCCATGCTGCCTTCGGTCATCGCGTCGCAGACGTCGAGCGTGTAGGGGGGGACCTTGGTCACGGCCTCTTCCTGCTGGATGAGGAGATTACCGACCTGAGGGCCGTTGCCGTGGACGATGATGAGCTCGTAGCCTTTGCCGACGATGTGGACCATCAGCTCCGCGGCCTTCTCGGCGTTCTTCATCTGCTCGTCCTGGACCCCGCCTTGGTTCTCGGGGAGCAGGGCGTTGCCGCCGAAGGCGATCAGGGCGAGACGTCGGTTGACCGGCATGGATCCTCGGGCGTCAGAACTTCCTGAGCACGTCCTCGAGCGTGGGCGTTCCGATCTCTTCGAGCTCGTAGCCGATGGAAAGCAGGGGCTGCCGCGTTTTGACCAAGCGGTTGAGGTCGATCGGCGTGCCGGAGACGATCAGGTCGCAGTCGGTCCGGGCGATGGTCTCGGACAGCTCCTTGACCTGCGTCTCGCCGTAGCCCATGGCCGGCAGGACCTTCTCGAGATGGTTGTATTTTTCGAACGTCTTTTTGATGCTGCCCACGGCCGCGGGCCGCGGATCGACGATCTGGGCCGCGCCGTACTGCCGGGCGGCGACGAAGCCCGCGCCGAAGGTCATCCCGCCGTGGGTCACGGTCGGGCCGTCCTCGATGACGAGGACGCGCTTGCCGCGGATCCGCTCGCCGTCCTCGACGATGATCGGAGAGTTGGCCCGGATGATCACGGCCGAGGGGTTGATCTTCTGGATATTGGCCATGATCAAGTCCACGTTCTCCTGGGAGGCGGTGTTGAGCTTGTTGACGACGAGGACGTCCGCGCGGCGGAAGTTCGTTTCGCCGGGGTAATAGAGCATTTCGTGCCCCGGGCGGTGGGGATCGACGACCACGATCTCCAGGTCGGGCTTGTAAAAGGGAAAATCGTTGTTGCCGCCGTCCCAGAGGATGACGTCGGCTTCCTTTTCGGCCTCGCGGAGGATGGCCTCGTAATCGACCCCGGCATAGATGATGAGCCCGTTCTTGATGTAGGGTTCGTATTCTTCGCGTTCCTCGATGGTGCACTCGTGCTTGACCAGGTCCTCGTAGGTCGCGAAGCGCTGGACCTTTTGTTTCTCCAGGTCGCCGTAAGGCATGGGATGGCGGATGGCCGCCACCTGATGTCCCTTGGCCTTGAGGATCTTGGAGACCTTGCGGGACGTCTGGCTCTTGCCGCAGCCGGTCCGGACTGCGCATACCGACACGACAGGCTTCATGCTCTTGATCATCGTGTCCTTGGGGCCGAGGAGAACGAAGCTCGCCCCGGCCGCCTGGACCTGGGAGGCCTTGTGCATGACGTATTCATGGGAAACGTCGCTGTAGGAAAAGTAAACCTTGGTCACGCCGTATTTTTTGATCAGGTCGTTCAGGTCTTCTTCGGCGAAGATGGGAATGCCTTCGGGATAGAGCTTGCCGGCCAGCGCGGCCGGATATTTCCGGCCGGCGATATCCGGGATCTGGGTTGCGGTGAAGGCGACGACCTGGAAGTTCGGGTTGTCCCGGAAATAGGTGTTGAAATTGTGGAAATCCCGCCCCGCGGCGCCCATGATGATCACTTTTTTCATAAATACCTCTCCTCCAAAATCGCGTCCAAATGATAAATTGTCAGAATTAAAAAGGGTAGTATACCCGAAAACGCCTCTTTCCTCAAGAGGGCTCGCTCGAAGCGGGCGAAGTCTTTTCTAGTCGACGCGGCGACAGGGTGGCCCCCGGCCCCCAGGGGAACCAGTCCCGTCGGTTCCCCCCCCCGGCCCCCCCCCGGGGGCCCCCC
>Ga0315288_10009135_pt1 | contig 12499 bp, 12 predicted proteins | sample YL17G11_20_MG_FD_203454 | JGI IMG/M metagenome (GOLD analysis project Ga0315288, IMG submission 203454) | Sediment microbial communities from Yellowstone Lake, YNP, Wyoming, USA - YL17G11_20 | ecosystem: Environmental > Aquatic > Freshwater > Lake > Sediment | place: USA: Wyoming | collected...
TTGAGCGCGTAGCATAGCACGTAGAAGAAAGTGATTCGAGACGGAATATGCGGCCAAGAGTGGTGTCAGGGTCGTTGCGGTTTCATGTCGTTCGGTCTAAGCTGATTATATTCGCAGGGCGAATGGCCGATCATCGGAAACGGGGAACCATCCGTGAATTTGAGGGACAAGCTACTCAACCCGTCGATCCCGCTGACTTTTTTCGAGATCGTGCCGCCGGCCACGGGGAAGCCAGAAGCTTTGGACGCCACGGTCGCGGAAGTGAAGAAGGTCCGCCATCTCGTGGACGCGATCAATCTTCCGGAAATTCACGATGAGTCGCGTGGCGCGGAAAGGACCCATCGCTTCATTCAACGTGTGGAACCACGGATCCTTGGCGCAAGGCTGCAGAGAGATCTTTCCGCCGATGTCGTCATCAACCGTGTGGTCGTGCACGATCGCGAGCCGGACCACTGGTTTCGGGAGACTTGCGAGCAGTTCGGCATTCAGCACATGGTTCTGGTCGGAGGTGAGTCGGCGGAGATTCAGTATCCCGGGCCGAGCCCGATGGAGGCAGCGGCATTGGTGCGCTCGACGGGGCTGCCGGTATCTTTGGGGGGAATCACGATTCCCAGCCGCCCCAATGAGGCTGACCGGATTCGAAGCAAGAACGCCGCCGGCATGGTCTTCTTCACATCCCAGATCTTGTTCGACTCCAATGACATCGTGTGGCTCATCCAGCGATTGAACAACGTCGAGGCGCGGATTTTCCTGAGTTTTGCGCCGGTCAGCCATCCGCGCGATCTCGAGTTCTTGCGCTGGCTGGGAGCGGATATTCCCCAAAATCTGGATCGCTTCCTCCTCCAAGGTGAAGCGGGGTCCGCGGAATCCTACTTCCAGAGGTCGCTGGACCTGGCGCAGCGGATCCTGATGGACGTGTTTGACAACCTGCCACCCGATCCGCCACCACTCGGGCTGAATATCGAGCATATCAACCAACGCAACTTTGCTTCCGCGGTCCGAATGCTGGAGCGACTGGGTGATCTATACACCAGCCTGGTTGCCTCACGGACTCGGGGCAGCCCGGCGTAGTCGATTAGAGTTCAGCTCCAAAGGCCATTTCTGTAGAAACAAGCCTCCAGGACTTCCTGGCCATTCGGCTAACGGAAGATGGGCCGAGAGTGCCATTGTGTTAGATTACGTCTTTCCGATAGATTGGCCAGTGCGCAGGATTCTCACGGCCGTCGTCGCGTGTTGGAAGCATCGGCGAGGGCCAGGTCCGAGGGAGGGCAAGAAAATGAGAATGTGGCTCATGCGGTTACGGGAGGCTCTGGGCGCGCTACAGGCTGAGGACTCAGGTCAGGATCTGGTCGAATATGCCTTGGTTGCTGTGATCATTGCACTCGGGGCGGCCGCCTCCATGGGTGTCATCGCCCAGGATATCAACGACATCTTTTCAAAGCTCGCCACGAAGCTTCGAAGCGCCGGAACATAAGATTCCCGCCTGTTTCGCGAACCTCACAGCGCCGTACTCAGACCTCCGAGCTTGGCCGTTCGAAATTGTCCTGCCTGGTTTTTCGGAAATCGACGCCTAGGTCCCCACTCGGTGCGCCGCTAGCCAATCGTACCGTCGCAGCATAGAATGCCCGCATGGCTCGAAAGAAGCCCGGTCAGGCTGCTGGCTCGCTGGTCAATGTTGCAGTGCTAGCGGCTATTCGCAGTCCGCTGACCTATCTGGTTCCAAACTCGCTCGAGGTTCGGCCCGGTCAGCGCGTCCACGTTCCGCTCGGTACGCGCCGGGCGACCGGCATTGTGCTCGAGCCGGTGGCACGTGTAGCGCCAGGATTCAAAGTCCGCGAGATCCTGGGTGTAGTAGATCCGGAGCCACTGCTTTCCCCCGAGTTGCTCACGCTCGGGCTGTGGATGGCGGAATATTACGTTGCGCCGGTGGGCGAGGTCTTCCGCGCCATGCTGCCCCTGCGGTCTGAAACCCGCCGCGTCCGTTTTCTCATCCTGACGGACCGGGGCCGCCAGGAGCTTCGCGACCTCGAATCAAGCTTGCTTGAAGAGATCCGCGGCGGCGCGGAGGCGAAGTTCCTTCGCTACCTGGCCGACCAGTCTGGAACATCAGCGGGCGCCACGTTGGAGGGGATTCGGAGGAAATCCTCGCGCATAGCCACCGAACTCGTCACCCACGCCGTGGCAGAGGGATGGGTTGCTGTATCCGAGCAAGAGCGGGACCGAGGGCAGAGGAAAGTCTTTTCTGTGCGTTTGGCTGGACCGCTGCCGGAACATCCCCCGCGCCTTTCACCGGTGGCGCGAAGAATCCTGGAGGCTCTCGATCAACGCGGGCCCGTGGTTGATCATCGCGAACTGCTGAAAGCGGCTCGCGGCGACCTTTCACATCTGAAGAAGCTCCAAGCGGGCGGCCTGCTGGAGCTTGGCGAGTCGCGAGATTTTTCAGATCGGACGCCGCAGGACAAAAAAGAGAGTGTCGAACTGACGTCGGCACAGACTTCTGTTCTGGGTGATCTCACCGCACTCCTCGCGAGCCGCCAGTTCCATGCCGTCCTGCTGCACGGGATTACGGCGAGCGGGAAAACGGAAATCTATTTACGGCTGATTGCCCGCTGTCTCGAACAGGGGCGCGCGGCGCTGATGCTGGTTCCCGAAATTTCGCTAACCCCGTCCGTGCAGTCCCAATTCCTCGCGTGGTTCGGCAGCCAGGTGGCGGTCCTGCACAGCGGGTTGAGTGAAACGGAGCGCCATGAGGCCTGGTGGCGCGCCCGGCGGGGCGAGGCGAAGGTGGTCCTGGGAACGCGCTCCGCGGTCTTCGCGCCGTTGGCTGACCTGGGTGTGGTGATTGTCGACGAGGAACACGATTCGAGCTACAAGCAGGAGGAGACACCGCGCTATCACGGCCGGGACGGCGCAGTGGTGCGCGCGCGGCTGGCCCAGGCACTGGTCGTGCTGGGTTCGGCCACGCCTTCGCTCGAATCCTATTGGAACGCCCGCACGGGTAAATACCTCCTCTTGAAACTTGAAGAGCGCATCGGAGGACGCTCGCTCGCGGCTGTCGAGATCGTGGACATGCGGCAGGAGTTTCGCGAGACCCACACGCAGGTGCCGATCTCGCGCCGCCTGAAGCAGGAGATCGAGGCGCAGCTCCAGTCTGGGGCCCAGACGATGATTCTCCTCAATCGGCGCGGTTATTCCTGGTTCCTGCTTTGCCGGAGCTGCGGCGAAACCCATCGGTGTGTGAACTGTTCCATCTCGCTCACCTATCACCGGCGGGAGCACAAGCTGATCTGCCACTATTGCGGCTACACGGCGGGCGTCCCCTCGCAGTGCGCGTCCTGTGGCAGCGAGCACCTGCACTACGTCGGCGAAGGGACCGAAAAGCTGGAGGCGAAGCTCACAGAACTCTTTCCGGCCGCGCGCGTGGCGCGCCTTGACAGGGACGTGGCGCAGCGCGCCGGGCAATACCGCAAGATCCTCACGGATTTCCGGCAAAGGAAGATTGACATGCTGGTCGGGACGCAACTCATCTCGAAGGGCCACGATTTTCCCGGAGTGACGTTGGTGGGGGTCGTGTCCGCCGATCAGGGTCTTGGCATGCCGGATTTCCGCGCCGCCGAGCGCACGTTCCAGCTCCTGACTCAGGTTGCGGGGCGGGCCGGGCGGGGAGACTCGCCTGGCCGGGTTCTGGTCCAGACGTTTTACCCTGAGCACTATGCCATTCGCTTGGCCGCGGACCAGAACTATGAGGGCTTCTACAGCAAAGAATTGCGTTTCCGCCGCATGATGCACTATCCGCCCTGCGCGGCGCTGGCCAACCTCATCGCCCAGGGCACGAAGCTCGAGCAGGCTGCCAAAGTCGCCGGTGAGATCGGCCGGTTTCTCGAGAGAGTCCAACGCACTTCGCCCGGGCTGAAAGTGCTGGGGCCGAGCGCGGCGCCGCTGGCCAGAATCGAAGGGCGTTTCCGTATCCAGTTCCTGCTCAAAGCAAGTTCGCGGGCTTCTCTCAACGACATCCTGCGCCGCCTGGCGGACCACTGTGAGGACAAGGGAATCCCGCCGCCAGCGGTGATGATCGACATGGACCCGGTCAGTATCATGTAGGCGCGTGCCTCAGAAGCGTGATTGCTAGGCGGCATTGCGCCCGCCGTTAATATCCTTTCAAATTGCCGGGCACCTTTTTTATACTTTCGCCGCAAAACGAGGCAGAGTCGTGCCCAAAGAGACCATCCTGATTGCGGACGACGACCGGATTACTGTTCAGATTCTGTCCAATTGCTTGAGGGGACTCGGTTACGAAATCAGCGTAACCGCGGACGCGATGCAGGCAGTGATGTACTCAATGCGGAATCCTGTGTCGGCGATTTTTCTTGACATCAAAATGCCCGGCGGTACCGGGGTGGATGTCCTGAAGAGGCTCAAATCCTCGAAAAAGACCAGTCATCTTCCGGTGATCATCATCACGGGAAGCAATGACCCCAATCTCCCAAAGATCGTGAAGGATCTGGGCGCGGAAGAGTTCATTCCATAACCCATGGATCTCATGAAGGTTGAGGAGATCGTCACGTGGTTGTTCGGCGGTTCCTCTCCTCGCACGCCATAAGTCTGCTGCGCCTCTCTTCGTTCCGGGTTTTTTCTTGATTCCTTCTGCAGTTCCGCAAACAAAGGTGTCTTGTAGAAGAGGAGTCCTGCTTGTCCGCGTGTTTGGCTGCATGAGGGCTATTCGGCGAGCTCGCGCCGGAAGCTCTGAAGCGCGGGCACCAATGGTGTGATCTGGCTCTCCAGAGCTGCGAAGGCAACGGAGGCGGCTGAGAGGTCACGCTTCTGTCCAATCAACTCCAGTCGAAGGGCCGCCTCGGCTGCCGCCTGTGCACCGAAGTAGCGAATCGAGCTCTTCAGTGTGTGGGCGGCCCGTTCCAGCGTTGCGCAGTCCTGTTGCGCCAATGCCGCGCGGATATCCGCGAGCAGTTTCGGAAGGTCTTCCAAAACAAGGCTGGTCACTTTCAGTAGGAGTTCCCTGTCTCCCTCGACCAGGCCAAGGGCTCCTTCCCTGTCAATGATCTTGTCGGCTGTGGCGCGGAGCGACTCCGCAGTAGCGGGTGGGCTCACGGGGTGAAATCGCCCCAAAAGCCCGAGCAGGTCATTCACCCGGAAAGGTTTTGAAAGATACTCGTCCATGCCGGCGGCAAGACAACGTTCGCGGTCCCCGGCCATGGCGTGCGCGGTCATGGCAATAATGGGTACATGCCGGTGGCGCGTCTGTTCCATGGCACGCAGCGCGGCGGTGGTCTGGAAACCGTCCATGACGGGCATCTGGATATCCATTAGGATGACGTCAAAGCCGTCGGGCCCCAGCTGTTCCACAGCCGTGAGCGCTTCCTTTCCGTTATTAGCAACCGTCACGGTGTGGCCCTGTTTTTTCAGGAGACGGCAGGTGACCATTTGGTTGGTTACATTGTCCTCAACAAGCAGGATGCGCAATTCTTCGCGCTGCGCCAACGAGGGCGCGACCGGTTTTTCAAGTTGAATGCCGGATGAACGCGGCTTGTGCAGCGCCTCCGAAATCGTTTCCAGCAGGTCGCTGTGCTTCACCGGCTTCGACAAACAGGCGGCCACGCCGAGTTCTCGGGCGCGTAGGGCGTCGTCACGACCCAGACCAGGAGATAGCATGATGATCGGAATCCTGCGGTGCCGGGGATCTTCGCGAAGCTGCTTGGGGAAGGCGGATCCGTCCAATTGCGGCATCTTGGTGTCCCACAACACGAGCCGATAAGGTGTGCCGCTGCCCTCCGCTTGCTGCAACACTTCCTTTGCCTCGGAGGCACCGGATACGGCCAAGGCCTTCATGCGCCGCTCCGCCAGCAGCTCCATAAGGATCTGGCGGTCTGTTGCGTTGTCGGCCACGATGAGCACCGGACAACCTTCGAGCTCGTTCATCCCCTCCAGGACGAGCCGCAGGTCGGGCTGCTGCGCCATTCCGAAACGTGCGATGAAGTGAAAGTTGCTGCCGACTCCGGGTGTGCTCTCCACCCAGATCCTCCCGCCCATCAGTCGGGCGAGCTGGCTGCAAATGGCCAGCCCGAGGCCTGTGCCGCCGTACTCCCTGGTTGTCGAGGCGTCGGCCTGCGTGAAAGCCGAGAAAATAGCTTTTTGTTTTTCGGGAGGGATGCCGATGCCGGTATCGGAAACCGAGAAGTGGAGCGTGGCGTCTTCATCCGCTGGCTTTTCGTTTTCGACGCGGACTACGATCTCACCCTGAGGAGTAAACTTGATGGCGTTCCCGACCAAATTCAAAATCAACTGGCGCAGGCGGCCAGGGTCGCCAATCAGGCGCTCCGGCACCTCCGGCGGAACATGGTAGGCCAACCCCAGCCCGTTTTGGCGGGCGCGAAGGGCCAGGGCTTTCATCGTGTCACCAAGGTTTTCGCGCAGATTAAACTCGATCCGTTCGAGGTCGAGCTTTCCCGCCTCAATTTTGGAAAAGTCCAGGATGTCGCTGAGAAGGCTGAGCAGGGATTCTGCCGACGATTTGACAATTCCGAGGTCCTCCCGCTGCTCGGCGCTGAGCGGTGTCTCCAGGACCAGGTCCGTCATACCAATAACCGCGTTGAGGGGAGTGCGAATCTCGTGGCTCATGTTCACCAAGAATTCGCTCTTGGCCTGCGTGGCGGCTTCGGCCGCCTGCTTGGATTGCTGCAAGACCTCCTCGGCGCGCTTGCGCTCGGTGATGTCCACCGCATGGCCAATGGTGTATGGCGGTTTCCCCGGCTCTTCAAATCGCACGCTATGAAACAGCCAGATCCGTTCCATGCCTCCCGAGGTTCGGACACTCATCGAACCGCGGGCAGACGGCTCCTGGCGGACTTGATCCAGGTATTGGCTGATAAAGGGTTTCGAGGGAGTGGCGAGGAAGTCAGCCAAGTTACGCCCTACCATCTCGACCTGCTCATAGCCCAAGGCCGCGGCGGCAGCCGGGTTGGCGGAAAGCAAGACGCCATTCAGGTCGTGCATACAAATAAAACCGGGACTGTTCTCAACCAGTTCCCGGTATCGCCTTTTGCTCGCGCCCAGGGCCTCCTCCGTCATCTTGCGATCAGAGATGTCTTCCTTTACGGCAACATAATGGCTGATAAACCCTTGCGCATTGTGGATAGGCGATATCGAGGCGAACTCCCAATACAACTCGCCGTTTTTCTTCTTGTTCAGGAATTCTCCCCGCCATTCCTGGCCCGCGATGATGGTTTTCCAGAGCTGAACGTAGAGCTCCGGTGGGTTTTTGTCAGACTTCAAGATGCGCGGATTCTTGCCAATGACTTCTTCCTGCGTGTATCCCGTCACCGCCATGAATTTGGGATTCACGTATTCGATGTCGCCGTTTGCGTTGGTGATCACCACGCTCGTTGGGCTCTGTCGTACGGCCTACGAGAGTTTTCGTAATTGAAGTTCCGCGCGCTTACGCTCGATTCCGACAGCGATTCCATCGGCCACGGAGGCCAGGGCGGTCAGGGAGAAGCCGGCGAGCGGTTTCCGGGCAAACATCGCCATGACGCCCACCAGCCGGTCCTCGACGATGAGCGGATAACCCGCGAAGGCCACCATCCCTTCGCGCGCTGCCCACACCTGATCGCCCACTCTGGGGTCGCCGACGACGGAATTGGTCAGGTGGGGTTTGCGTTCCTGCGCGATGAGGCCGATCTTGAAACTGCCCACCGGCACGCGGCCATGAGGACCGTCGAGGTGGGTGTACATGCCGGCGCTGGCCTGCAATTCCAGGACGTTGGTGGACTCGTTGAGTGTCCAGATGCGGGCAAAGGCAGCGTCGAGCTGGCGCACCATAGCCTCCGCACAGCCCCGCAGCATGTCGCCCAAGTCCTCGCTCTGGCTCAAAGCAAGACCCACGTCCCCGTTCAACGCTGCCAGGCGTGCGCGCTCCTTCAGTTCCTCGTCAGCCCGGTGACGAATGGCAAAGTCGCGCCGGATAAACGCGTGGGCAGCGGCCAGGAAAGTCAGGGCCGCAATAGACATGAGCGCAGTGGCGAGCACGGCATGTCGAGAGCTGGCCTCGGCTCTCTCAACTCGGCCTTCCAGGAGGCCCCGCTCTTCCGCTCCCATTTCTGCAACGGCCCTTTGGATTTCATCCATCTCCTTCTTGCCAACGCCGGATCGGATGAACTCCTGTGCGGGACCAAACCGTCCCTGTTTCTTCAGATGGATGCCCGTTTCCAGGCGCTCCAGCCGATCCTTAATGATCGGGTCCAGGAGGGCCAAACGGCGTTGCTGGCTCGGGTCGCCGGAGGTGAGATCCTTCAGATGGCGGAGATTGATTTCCACCGCTCGCAGTGAACTCTCGTAGGAAATCAGGGACCGCTCATCCCCTGCAATGATGAAGCCGCGCTGGTTCGTTTCCGCGTCAGTAAGGGTGGCGAGCTACGAGGAGAGTCCACTCAAGACCTCGTGAGTATGAACCACCAGGTCGTTGGTCTCGATGAGCCTGCGTGTGTTCCGATAGGACAACCAGCTGATGACCAACAGGAGGACCAAGGCGGTCGCAAAGCCGGTCGCCACCTTGCGCTCAATCGTCCCGCGGCGGACACTGTCTGCCATGTTTGCCCACCTGCGCGCATTGACCGGCCGACGGCCGCGCGGGCTTACCCCACCGAGGGGGAAGATTTGAGTGAATCGTATACCCCAAGGCTTAGCAGGGCAATTGAACCCGCTGTTCGCGGGCGGTCTTTCAGCCGAGTCGGCGGCCAGGCAGTGTGCGGGGCCCCAGTGCCATCCTTCCAAACATGCTCGGAGGGCGACGCGTGTCGGGGCACGCACTCGGAGGCGGGTTACTCGAGCGACTGGAGTTCTTTGCCGGGCTTGAAGCGCACGGCTTTGCCGGGAGGGATACTGACCTCCTGGCCGGTCCGCGGGTTGCGCCCGATGCCGGTCTTGCGAGGTTTCACGTTGAACACCCCGAAGCCGCGCAGTTCAATGCGGTCGCCCTGGGCGAGCGCTTTCTTCATCGATTCGAACACGGTCTCCACGGCCATCTCAGCTTTGGTCTTGGTGATGCCGGTGCGGGTGACGACCTCATTGATGATGTCGAGCTTGATCACGCGAACCTCCTGAAAATAAGAGGCTTCATCCTAGAGTCAGCGTTTCGGCATTGTCAAGCCCTTTCACCTGTAATATCATTTCCGCTCTTTTCGCCACGGGTGCCCTTTCCTTGCCGCCCGAGGAGAAAAGCAAGCCGAATTCCCATTTCAACCGAGGTGCAGCCCTATGGCCGTTAAGAACGACCGCTGGATTCGCAAGATGGCGCAGGAACACGACATGATCAATCCCTTCGCCGATCGTCAGGTGCGCGAAGGGGTCATTTCCTACGGACTTTCGTCATACGGTTATGATCTTCGTGTGGCCGACGAGTTTAAAATATTCACTAACGTCAACAGCACAATCGTGGATCCCAAGCACTTCGACGCGCGGTCGCTCGTCGAGTTCCAGGGACCGGCATGCATCATCCCTCCCAACTCTTTCGCGCTCTCGCGCTCGGTCGAATATTTCAAGATTCCGCGCAATGTCATCACCGTTTGTGTGGGGAAATCCACCTACGCGCGCTGCGGCATCATCGTCAACGTCACCCCGCTCGAACCCGAATGGGAAGGCTTCGTGACGCTCGAAATTTCCAACACCACGCCGCTGCCCGCGCGCGTTTACTCCAACGAGGGCCTCTGCCAAATCGTCTTCTTCGAGTCCGACGAACTGTGCGAGATTTCCTACAAGGACAAGAAGGGCAAGTACCAGGCCCAGCAGGGCATCGTCCTGCCGAAAATCTAATCCACCTCGGTGGTTGGACGTAGGGGCGATGCGTGCATCGCCCTCTGCGGGCGCGCAAGGTGGCAGGGCGGGGCAAGCCCCGCCCCTACAGCTCGCGCCGCGTGGGGACAAGTGATTATAGCTTGAGGAGTTCGCGGGTCTCATAGCCGGCATTAGATGCGACTTGAACGATCCCAATTTTTGCGGTCTAATCCCTTCCTACGTTAAGGGGGGACAAGGCCGTGCCGAACTCTAAGCTCAGTAACGGGCAGGTCAAAGGGCTATTGCAGCACCTTGCAAACGAATTTCACCCGCTCGAAACGCAGGAGCAGTTGTTTGAACTAACAGATTCTAGGACTGGCGCTCGTTATTGTGAGTGTCATATAAAGGGAAGCAAAATCGTTTCTCTGGGAACCATTGATGTCCCTCTCGATCCTGAGGAGCAGCCGGATTATAGAGCTAATCGTGAAATCGTCTTGAATAGCTCCGCATTCCAAACGATGAAAGAAGACGCAAAGAAAAAACGGTCGTTCAGCAATATCGTCGCAGAGTACACAAAGGAATTCGATTCTGTCCACCCGCTCAAGATCATTGGCGGTCAACACAGATTTGAAGCAATCCGGGAGGCCCTCGGCGCCGGAATTGATCAGTACCACGGTATAAAGGTGTATCTCGGATTGGATATAAAGCAAAGGCTAGACGTACAACTAATTTCTAACACTAATATTGCTATCTCGGGAGACCTTTTCGATAGATTGCAGGAAACATTTCAAGGTCCGCAGTTGCGGGATTGGTGTCAGAGTGCTGGTGACCTGCCCCCGTTTTCTGTACCAATCATAATGCGAGTTCCAGGGTAGTGTTTTGCTTTTGTTCTTCTCGGCGGTGCAGCTCGCAGGGAGCCGTAGGCGACCGGAGAGTTGCACCGCACGCTGTGAATTCTATCGGGGTCCGATTCCCCAGCGAACTATGGGGCCGAACCTCGTTGTAGTCCCTCCTCCAAGCCTCAATCGTCTCCCGAGCTTCCCCCAGGCTCAGGAACCAGTGTTCGTTCAAGCATTCGTCCCGCATCTTGCCGTTGAAGCTCTCGATGAAGGCGTTCTGCACAGGCTTGCCGGGGTCAATGAAATGCAGCCGCACGCCTCGCTGATAGGCCCAAGCATCGAGGGCCTGGCCCGCGAACTCCGGCCCGTTGTCGGTCACCAACACCTCGGGCAAGCCGCGCAGCTCACCCAGTCGTTGCAGGACCCGAATCACCCGTGCCCCCGGAAGGGAGGTATCCACTTCCGCTGCCAGGCACTCTCGGTTGTAATCATCCACGATGTTCAAGCTCCGAAACTTACGCCCATCGGTCAAAGCATCCGAGACAAAATCCATCGACCATCGCTCGTTGGGCCGGGTCGGAGTCGTGAAGGGCTGGCGTTCCACCGCCCCGATCCGCTTGCCCTTCCGCCGCCGCACTTGCAGCCCTTCCTGCCCGTACAGCCGATAAACCCGCTTGTGATTCACCGTCCAGCCCTCCCGCCTCAGGAGGACCGTCAAGCGCCGATACCCGAACCGGCGCCGTTCCCCGGCCAGGATGCGCAGTCGCGCCTTCAGATTCTCCTCCCGCCCCTGGCGCTCCGGCTCATAGCGGCAGCTCGTCCGCGCCACCCCTACCAGCCGACAGGCTCGCCGCTCACTCAACCCCTGCGCTTCTCGGATCACGCCCACCGCCTCGCGCCGGTCCGTGGGCGTTAGAACTTTTTTGCCAGTACCGTCTTCAAGGCCTGGTTGTCCAGCGTCAGATCGGCCACGATATGTTTCAACCGCCGATTCTCGTCTTCCAACTGCCGCAGCCGCCGTGCCTCACTCACCTCCAGACCCCCGTACTTCGCCTTCCACTTGTAATATGTTGCATCGCTGATCCCATGCTTCCGGCAGACTTCCGCCGTCTTCATCCCTGCCTCAGCCTCCTTCAACACCCCGATGATCTGCTCCTCTGTGAATCGGCTCTGCCTCATCGCTGGTCCTCCTCGGGCTTTTATACCCTGGGAGAACTCTCATTTACACTGGTACAGTTTTCGGGGGGCAGGTCACTGGGCTACTCGACCCCGCGCAAGACTTCGCCGACAGTTTCGAAAGAGGCGGTCCGATTTCCGTAAGAATGGCACGGACATTTATCACAAATTACTTCCTAGGAATGAATGTTGATCCGAAAAAGTTTGAAATGACCGACACTACACCTACACTTTGTCCTACTGCTGGACCCGACGCAGACTGGGAAAAATTAAAGGCCGACAATCCAAAACTCTGGAGTAATGCGGACCTCCTGGAAGTGGCCAAGGAGTTCGGGGCTCTCGTTAAAGCCCAAAGAGGAGCATTCAGCAGCACTTGCAAGCCCAGGCCGAAGCCGGATTATCCAGAAAAAGCTATGAATGTGGCAGTGATGTCAGCATGGGCATACGTGGCTGGAATGCTTAAAGGCAACGCAACTCGATTAAAACGCCATTTTGATTTGAGAAAGGCGACAGGGAAAGACCCTCTGAATGCTGCCGCGCTCGCAGATGGCAGGCACAAGACAGACGCGCCGAACTATCGCGGTTTGGGTTATAGAACAGACCCCCGCGAAAGAGGACGATTTGTGGAACTGTTTTACTACCAAGCAGAACAGTCCGGGGGGATTACGCCGTCCTCTATCGATATAGCAATCAAGCAGTAT
>Ga0315288_10009136_pt1 | contig 12499 bp, 10 predicted proteins | sample YL17G11_20_MG_FD_203454 | JGI IMG/M metagenome (GOLD analysis project Ga0315288, IMG submission 203454) | Sediment microbial communities from Yellowstone Lake, YNP, Wyoming, USA - YL17G11_20 | ecosystem: Environmental > Aquatic > Freshwater > Lake > Sediment | place: USA: Wyoming | collected...
TCCCTGCGCCCAGCCCACCGACATTTTGGACTTCGAAGAACCTTGACCCGATCCCGTCTCCATTCCCGGCATTATCATAGACCAGCCAGCCGATTGTGTGAACGCCGTTCGCATACTTGGTTGTGTCGAGATAAAGCGCTCCAACAGGGCCGTTGGCATTAAGGCATTCAGGGAAGTCGTCGGCGATGTCCTTCCGATATTGATTGTAAAGCGGACTCGCGACATTCACGCTGTCTATCCACACCGAGATGGTCGATGCGTCTGTGGGAATCATATTAGGTGGGGGAGTGAGAGCCCAGCCAAAATTGATATAGGATGCGCCCGCGACCACCGCTCCTGGCCCCCCTTGTCCAGGCGTATCGATATTTCCAAAGGGTTTCACTCGATGAGCATTGTCCGAGGTGACTTGCTTGATTCCCAGTTTGACTCTTTTTCCCGTCGCATCCTCGGCGACGGCATGAATCCGGAAGGTTCCATTTCCTTTTCGCGGCAATCCATAGGTGAGCATCATGTATCCCCAGCCGGCCCGGTCGTTGAGGGGATAATCGGGGTATAGGGATTCGATGTCGGGTCTTGCGCCTTTGACAAAGACCGCATCGCCGATATAGACGAGGCCGTCCTTGCCGATGGCTCCAATAGGATCGTCGGCATGCGGATCGCGCTTGATCTCGACCTTCTTGACCTCGACGTCGTCAAGCGCCCAGCCGGTCACGGCGATGCTCCCAGACACGGTCGAAGCGTCCGTAGGCGTATCGAAAGAGCCGAACGGAGCGGAGTCTCCTCCTGCCCCGTATACCTGGAGCGTTATCGCCACGGTTTGAGGTGAGTTCGACGCGTTGGTGCAAAACACGGATATGGTCCCGTTGTATGTGCCGCCGCCAAGCCCCGCATGATTCACCGATACCGTGATCTTTTGATATCCCGTGCCCGAGCCCGGCACGCAACCGAGCCAGCCGGCGTTGTCTGTGATGGTCCAGTCCATCGTCCCGCCGCCGGAATTCGAGATGCTGAAATACTGGTCCGAAGTCGTCGCCCCTCCTATTAAGGCCCCGAACTTGATCGAGGTTCGGGAGAGAGAGATCACGGGGGCCGGCGCCGCTGTATAATCCTGGTTGATCTGGTCAGCCGCTAGGCTAGTGTAGTTCCGGGCGGGGGGAGTGAAGTTGTAGGCATACTTGGAAGGAGTCGCCGTGCCGCTCCAATTGTAAGCCACAACCTTGGAATAATTCCCGTTCGTATCCGTGACGGCTGTGCCGGCTTCGTTGGAAAAAGCGACGGTTACCCCGTCCACGCCCTGCCCGCCGGACGTCCTCACGGCGCCCGAGATCGTCACCGTCAGGGGAACGCCGGTGCGGTTCAGCCGGAACGTGCCGCCCTCATAGCTTCCTGCGAACAAAATCGCACCGCCCTGAGTCATATCCAGGCTGGCAATATTTGTATCCGTCAATCCGCTGTTCAACGCCGTCCAGCCGGTGCCGCCGTCGGTGCTAATATAAACGCCGTCCTGGCCGCAGGCGAAGACCTCATTAGGATTGGAAGAGTTAATCTTGATGCCGACCACATCATGGTCGTAGACTTTTGTCCAGTTCGATCCTCCATCCAGGCTTCTGAATATTGCGCTGGAAGTCCCGGCAAAGACCTTGTTCGGTGAGGCAGAATCGACGGCGATGGCCCATATGAGACCGGAAACCGTTCCCACGATGTCCGTCCAATTCGCGCCGCCGTTCGTCGACTTGAAAAGCGCCGCCTGTGAATTGTGGCCGGGGGGGGTAAGGTAACCGCCGATGTAGATCGTGTTGTCGTCGCTGGGGTCGACGGCCACGGCAAGGCCGTTGGAATCCGTTGTCGTGACCGGTGAGGTCGTCCAGCTCGCGCCGCCGTTCAGCGAGGCGTGAAGGGCCATGACATATTTGGCCCCATCCCAGTACTGGCCCGAAGCAAAGAGATGATTGAGATTGTTTTTATTGAGGACGAAGTCCTCCAAATAACTATTAATCAGGTGGCTCCAGTTACTTCCGCCATCTACAGACCTGTAGATGTCATCGCCCCCTCAGCCTCCGGCCAGGATGAAAATATTCCTGGAATCGTTCGGACTGACAATGATCCTCGTTATGGAATCGCAGCGGTAGAAATCCGGCAGCCGTGTCCAGGACGTTCCATAATTCGAGCTCTTGAAGAAGCCGTTGTACCTGACCTCTTCATAGAGAGAGCCGGCGTTAGACGGAGCGACGGCCAAGGCCGGAATGCTCGTGGCCACAATCCCCGAATGGCTTTCCTGCCAGGAAACGCCGCCGTTCGTGCTTTTGTAAACTCCGGCTGTTGAGCCGCAATAAAGCGTTGAGGAAGTGGCCGCCAACAACGAATAACACGTCCCATGGACCGAGGAATGATATGACCAGTTCACGCCGCCATCCGTACTTTTAAAAATGACGCTGGCGTATCCCGCGTAGAGAACGTTGGCGTTCGACAGATCGATGGCCAAATCGTGGGCGGCATAGCCGATATTGGCCAGCCAGCTCTGCCCGCCGTTAGAACTCCGATAGATTTTATTGTTGGTTCCGGCGAAAACGCGCTGGGAATTCCCCGGGTCGATGAGGAGACAGTTGACAAGATAAGAGATGGACCCCGTGACATCCGTCCAGGTGTCGCCACCGTTTATGGATTTATAGACCTTCCCGAGGTAAGAGCTTCCCTTGAGCTCGTAGCCGCCGGCATAAAGGATGTTCGCGTCTGCGGGGTCAACGGCCAGGCAGTAGGCCATTCCGGAGTCTGAAGTCGGGAAAATGGTTTTTGGTGTCCAGATCTCTCCTCCGTTGGTCGACTTGAAAACCGCCATACAAGTTTTCCCCAAGCCCGGATCATAGCAATACTCGCCGGCGATAAACATCGTGCTGGGGCTTGCCGGGTCCTGGTAGAAACAACTGGAACTATAGCTGCTATAACAGTTTCCCCCCAGGTCGTAGTTGTCCCAAGAGGATCCCCCGTTACTTGATTTAACGAATCCGTTGTAATGGACGACATAAATCTTGTTGGCATCTGTGGGATCGAGTGCGATTCCTCGGCTGCTGGCCGAGAGCGAGGCGACCTGACTCCAGGACAAGCCGCCGTTTGTAGTTTTATAGACAAGGCTCGGCCAGGTGTTCGTGACGGCATATAACTCGGCGGGATTGCTCGAACGCACGGCCATTCCCTGGATCATCCCTCCGTCGGGGCCGAGGGATTCCCAGACGCCCGGCCCATCCTCAATCCGGGAACGTCCCGGCATCGAAGACCGGGTCGCCACGGCCCCGGACCTCCCGGCTAGTTCCGACAGCCGGAGATACTCCCTGATTTCGAGCTTGCCGCAGTGGTTCAAAAAGGGATCTGGTCTTCCCGTCCAAATATTGGGGGGACGATGAAATTCGTTGAGCCCCGGCTGCAGGGACAACAGAGTCAGGCCCAAAAGACTAATGACAAAAAACGCGCTTTTTTTCATGCCCCCTCCTCGGGCGGATTTTCCTGCCGCAGGTGGATTCGGGTTGAGAAAGCTGTCGCGTGGGAATTTAACAACATCATACAGATGGTCCAATCAACAACCTTTTTTAAAATATTGACATAAATCTGAAGTCCTTGTCAAGTGCTGGGAGCTAACCGCCGAACATCTTTGAAGGGATGGTTGAAAGAACAGGTCCTTTCTCGGCTCGTTCCCTTCCGTCCTCGCTCCGCACCCATCAAGAGAGGGGTCCCCTACGCTCCGGGCGGGAGGGAACTTCGCCAGCCACCCGTTCTTTCTCCAATTTCAAAAAAATGTTCGACCGTCAGGCCGGAGAGTTATTGACTTTTCCTTCGAGTCGAATATATTTAAATCAAACACATTTTTTGCAGCAAAAAGAAGAACGGATTCGCGGCGGCTGCGGATTTTGCTGTCAGTGGAGAACGAGAGAGAATGTCGTTTGAGCAAAAGTCAGGGGGAATACGTATGAAAAATTCCTTTGGATTTGAACAGCGCATTAAATGCGCACCGGCTTTCATCCTGATCCCGGCCCTTATCTTCATCAGCCCCGGCTGTAAAAACCAGAAAACACCCACAACGCCTGAAACTCCGGCTGCCAGCATATCGGTCACGCCAACCAGCCTGTCATTCTCGGGGACAGCGGGAGGGGCCAATCCCTCCTCCAAGGATATCCAGGTCTGGAACGCCGGCGGCTCGGGAACGCTCAGTTACAATATCAGCGATGATGCCAACTGGCTCGACGTTGAGCCCAAGAGCGGCTCGTCAACCGGCGATAAAATAACCCACACTGTCTCGTTGAATACCAGCGGCCTAGCCGAGGGAACTCATTCCGCAACCATCACCATCGCCGACCCCAAGGCCGGCAACAGCCCGCAAAAAGTGAGCGTCGAGCTCGTGCTCTCAAAGCCGCCCTCTCCGAAAATCGGCTTCTCTCCGGCCTCGCTGTCGTTCTTGGGGACAGTGGGCGGATCGAACCCGGATTCCCAGGAGATCCAGATCTGGAACAGCGGTGAAGGCGGGACGCTGAATTATGGCATCGCCGGCGATGCGGGCTGGCTGAATGTCGCGCCAAACAGCGGCTCCTCCTCCGGGGATAAAAAGACGCATACCGCCGCCATGAACACCTCAGGACTCGACAAGGGGACCTACACGGCCACTATCACCATCAGCGATCCGAACGCTTCCAATACCCCGCAAAAGATCGGCGTCACCCTTACCCTTGCCAAGGAGCTGCTGCCCAAGATCTGCGTCCTCCCTCCCAACCTGAGTTTTACAACGACTCTTAACGGGCCGAATCCGCCGCAGCAGGAGATCAAGGTCTGGAACTGCGGAGACGGGGGCACGCTGAATTACGGCATCTCAGATGACGCCGCATGGCTGATCGTTCTCCCAATCAACGGAACGTCCACCGGAGATAAAGTCACCCATTATGTTTTGGTGAACACCTCGGGTCTGGGGGAAGGGAATTACATGGCCAGCATCACGGTCAGCGATCCCAAAGCTGTCAACGGCCAGATGAAAGTGGACGTATCTCTTAGGATATCAAAAACTTCGCCGCCCATTCAGGAGAAGCCTCAGTTTTGAGGGTTCTGTTCATCTCATCCGGACCGCCAGAGAGCTTCGTCCTTTCGTTCCGGCGAAACTCCCGGCGACGACGGGGAAAATCGCAAGAACCTTCTTCACCCCCACCTCCATTTCCTGCTTCAACGTCAACAGCCTCGTGCGGACCAAGACGAAGCCGGAGGCCGAGATGTTCGTGGCGGCGAAGCCCCCGCCGCCTAATGTCTTCGAGCAGGTCGCGCTCACGGCGGCCGAGGAGAGCGGGAAATATTTTTGATCATATCATTTTCACCGGAAGGGAAAGTCTATCGTCTTTTAGCCGATGCGAGAGGGCTTTTCGCCCAAACAGCCTTATAAATGACATCTTTGGTGAATATTGACATTGCCGCGCGGCCTAAAATATATTACCAACATGGCCAAGAGGGGAGATTCAGTACGCGAAGCGGGAATTCACCACGCCGCGGAAAAAGGAAATTCCTAAAAACAAAAGCGATAGGACATCGACTTGACATCTTTCACCGCCACGCCTTATCATCCTTGGCGACGGAGCGAGGTAAGATTGGGACAAGAGGCGTCCTTCAGCCGGCGGATTCTCTCTTCCATGCTGGCTCTCCTCGCAGCTATCTCGATTCCCGCCGCGGGCCAAACCGCCATCGAATTCGCCCTGAAGGACCTTGACGGCAACCTTGTCCGCCTGAGCGATTTCCGGGGCAAGAGCGTGGTCCTGGTCGATTTCTGGGCGACCTGGTGCGTACCCTGCGTCAAGGAGCTCCCCCACTTCCAGAGATTCCTATCCCAATACAAGGAGAAAGGCCTGGCCGTCCTGGCCATAACCGTGGACGGCCCCGAGTCCGTGGCCATGGTCCGGCCGTTCGTCAAACGCTACAACTACACCTTCCCCGTGCTTCTCGACACCGAATCCCGGGTCATCGCCCTCTACAACCCGCGTGTCGTCCTCCCCTACACCGTGCTCATCGACCGCAACGGCAACATCCGGAACGTCCACCAGGGATACAGCCCGGGGGACGAGAAAATCATGGAGGAAGAAATCCTCAAGCTCCTTGAACCCGAGGAGAAGGCGTTAAAGAAAGCCATATCAGTCCACATGAATGAAGCGTTCCTCAACCGCTTGTTTACGGACAAAGCCTATGTGGACCGCTACCGCGCCGGCCGCAAAGATCAAATCATCAACCAGCTCGACATGTCGGTGGCGTCCGGTGACTTTCTGGCCGGCGTCAGGGCGGATGCCAACCTCGACTTCTCCCCCCTCAAGGATCGCTTCAGCCTGGCTAAACGTTTTATCGAATATAATCGAAAAGACATCGGCCTCCGCGCCGGAGATTTTTACTATTCGCTGGGCCGCGGCTTGATGTTCAGCGTTTTGAAAACATTCGAGAAGGAAGGCCTGGAATATATCATCGATACGACCGTGGACGGGGGTAAAGTCGCTTTCTCCAAGGGAGGTCTCACGGCCGAGGCATTCGGCGGATGGCTGGACCGTGAGCAGTCAAGCGTCAAGGACAAAGTCCTCGGAGGATCGGTCGGCTGGAGGTTCGGTCAAACTGCGGACTTGAAGCTCAATTTCCTGGGGTCGAGGCTCGAGCCGGGCTCGGCTTACAATAACAAGGACGTCCTCATGGAATCCGTCAGCCTTGATATCCCCAACCTCAAGGACCGCTTGAAATTCTACGGTGAATTCTCGCTGGTCCAGAGGAAGCAGTATTACAGCCCGGACACGACCGACGGCTTCGGAATCTACCTTGAATCGGGGCTGTTCCTTAAGAACCTGACGCTTCTCCTTGAATTCAAGGACTACAAGAACCTGGACTTCGAGTACAACCGGCCGCCCCTCCTGGAGAGCGAGCTCGTGCCCATCATCGCCAACCAGTACGCCAAGGAGGTGAAGGACATTATCGGCGCTTCGGCCAAGCTCGACCTCGCCTTCCCCAAAATCACTTCCCTTCTCTTCGGGAAAATCGCCTACTTCGACGACCGTTCCCGAGTCAAGCCCAGGCGGATCGCCGACTTCTTCGTGGGCGCCGAGAAAAAGTTCAAGGAAACCGGCTGGCTGAACGTCCTGGCCGGGTGGCGCAATGAGGAGACGGATTCGCTGATTTATTATTACACCAACGGCCGGACCGTCTACGGGCAGGCCAACCTCAGCTATCCGATCACCGGGAGGTTCAGCCTGGAGGCTGACATCAAGGCCAAGTGGTTCAACGGACAGAACCTGGATTATTCCGAGCGTCGGTCATTTCTCTCCTTCTTTTACTCGCCTCGCTGGGTTGTAACCATCTTCTTCGACCAGACGGACGACCCCGAGATCCTCTTCTTCAAGAATAAAAGGGATTGGTGGGGCGGCCAGGTGGAGATCAAGCTCGGCCAGGGCAACGCCGTACGGATTTACTACGGCGCCAACAAGGGCGGGGTCAAGTGCTCGGGGGGTGTGTGCAAATTCTTCCCGCCGTTCGAGGGCTTGCGAATCGATGCCTTATTAAGATTTTAAGTTTTCGACCAATCTGCGCGTAGCGTAATAGGGGGCGAAGCCCGTCAGGCCAAGCTCCGGTTCCGAGCCGGACAATCGGTGTGTACGCAAAAAATGGTTATATATTGTCATTGCGAACGACCGAAGGGAGCGTGGCAATCTTCTCGAGGCAATCAATGAGATCGCCACGTCGCTTCGCTCCTCGCGATGGGCATAATCTATTGCATTTCCATTATTAGAAAGCCTAAAAATATTTAGTTAGAAGGTCTTCGACTTCGGCTTTATTCCATCCTTCCTTCTTGTAGCGGATGGTCATGTTCCGGTCGAGAATATGCGGCAGGGGGATTGAACTCTTCTTATGAATATTGTAGATGGCCTTACTGTTGTCGTCCAGGACCGGAAAGGTCAATCCGTACTGACTCGCCCAGACCACGGCGCTTCCCTCGATGACGACGAGGAAGTACATGAATCCCTTATCCTTGTATTTCTGATAGAACTGCTCGGCCGTCTCGGCTTTAGCTCTGCAGTCCGTGCACCAGTCTGCGGTGAAATCGACCAGGATGACCTTGCCGAAATGGCTATAGAGAGAGACCTCGGCCCCCCTCTGGTCCTTGGCCGTGAAGTTGGCCATGACCGACCCGACTTCGCTCCCGAAAGACACTGCCTGGGCGGAGAAATTCATGTCGGTGCGGGACGAGCCTGCACTCCCGATCTCGTAGTTCGAGGGGGAAAAGATGAAACCCGGCCGGCTCGCCGTGACGAAATAATTCGCCTTGGGCAGGTTGGCGAACGAGAATTTCCCGTCGGACCCGGTAGTCGCCTTTTGCGAAGCGCTCCAGGACAGATAAACGTCCGTGCCCGATTGGGCCGCTCCGGACTGGGTCACTGTACCGCTCAGGGTGATGGTTGTCGTCCCGGGCGTGGTGGGCGTCGAAGAGTCCTTCTTGCAAGCATTGAGGGTCATCAACAAGATCAACCCGGCAACCGGGACAAAACACCGTTGCCTTTCGGATTTTTTCATCCTAGCCTCCTCGTTCGAGATGACACAAGTTTCCCCCTTTTTTATTTATAGTAAAAAACTGGATCCTGTCACGGCCATACCCCTAACACCCTCGCTCCAACCCCTCCGCGCGCCGCATTGAGATCCTTGAGCGGAATGCCGGCCTCGAGCGCCCCGGCCGGACAAACCCACTTACAGAACCAGGTCGCCCAAAAATCGATGAGGACCGCGGCCGGATGGCTCTTCCGAGTCACGGTGCCACCGCCTTCGGGGGAGGATGACAATAGGGTTAGCCGTCCGTCTTCCAGAATGACGGTCGCGGTTTTTCCGTCAATCCCTTTGAGAGAGAACGGGATCAACTTGTTTCCTGCTCTCAGGATGGCGAAGGACGGCTGGCCGACGAAGGCGCCGAATAAAAGGGCTATGATAAGCCCGCCAGCCTTCTTCATCCTTCGCTCCTTTCGTCGCGAATGGACCCTTAATATCGCCTAAAACGTAATCCCCAGCCCGATTCCCGCCCGAATTCCACCCAGGTCCGCCTTTATATCAGCGGGCTTCGCGCTGCAGTTGGTATAGTCCGCCTGGAGGTCGGCAAACAATGGCCCCGCGATTTTTGCCGTCAGGCCGAGCTTGGCGACAAGGCCTAAATTCCCCTTGTTGATACTCCCGATAGGGTTCGATTCCTTATACTGAAAATATCCGACGCCGATTCCCACATAGGGGCGGATCGAGGAGTTCGAAAAGGCATAGCGGATGCCTGCGCAAAGCGGCATGATCTCGATCTTCGTCTCTTCGCCGGTGAAAGTGAGCTTGCCTTTTCCCCGATAGTAGTCACCCCCGATCCACAGGGACAACCGGCCCAAGAAGCCCATGCCGATCTCCGCTCCATAGGAGATACCCCCGCCATAAATATCCTTGAAAGCTTTTTCGGTCGGGAGGAAGTACGAGCCTTTTCCCTCGACGGAAATGGACCCGGCCAAAGCGGGCGCGCTCCATACGGCGAGCGAAGCCAGGACAAGGATCATCGTGGTTTTCTTGGCCATCTTGGTTCTCCTTTTCTCATGGTCTGCATCCATCTTGAAAGCAAGGCGTTATTCGGCTCGATCACCAACGCCGTCTCAGCCGTCTCATTGGACCGTGATCTGGGCGAAATCGCCTTCCCGTCCCGTGCCGCTCACAGCGGCGACGGCATAGACATAGGCCTTGGCCTTATCCACTTTTATATGCCTGTATTCAAAAACGTTGGGTCCGACCTCTGCCAAGAGCGACCTTGATCCGGCCTCCACCAGATAAACCCTGTACTTGGCGACGCTTTTGTTGGCAGGATTGGCCTGCCAAGTCAGCACGTTGATGTATTGAGCCATTAGGACGGACCGGTTCATTTTCTTGATGCCAGCAAAGTTCAGGGGCGCATAGATGAGCTCGACGAAATTCGCGGTAATCGACTTATTGGAATTCATGACCATCGCTACCGGGTTGGCCGTCCCGGTTGCATCTCCGCTCCAGCCTGCGAACGCATAGCCGAAGGAGGGCACGGCCGTGACATTGACACTTGCCCCTGAAGGATGATTATAGTTGCCGGGGATCGGGTTTGTCGTCCCCCCGGCCGTCGCCTGAATGGTCAGGACAAAGTATCCTGCCTGGCTGTTCTTGTAGACGCCTCCGCCCGCGGTCCCGGCGAAAAGGATCGTTCCGGCGGCGTCCATATCCAGGCAGTTGACCTGGGTGATGGTTAGGCCGTTTTTAAATTCGCTCCAAGTTTCGCCGTAATCGAGGCTCCGATAAACGCCGCTACCGCCGCCAGCATAGATCTCGGCCCGGTTGTTGGGGTTGATTTTTATGCTTCTGACATTCCAGGCTGTTTTTTTGGACCAGCTGCCTCCGCCGTCTATACTCTTGAAAAGTCCGCTCGAGGTACCCGCATAGATCCTGTGGGACAAACCGGCATCCACGGCCAGCGCCCTCACTTCCCCGGTAACCCCGCCCGTGATTTCCGCCCAGCTTGAACCTCCGTTCTGACTCTTGAAAACGGCCGACGATGAGCCTGATTTGTATCCTCCGATATATATGATCTGATCGTTCCCCGGGTCTACGGCCGCGGCATAGGCATTTCCGGACGACAAGCTGACCTGATGCGTTGTCCAGCTCAACCCGCCGTTCGTGGATTTGTGGAGCGCCATATAGCCGCTGGTCGTCTGCCCGGCCACGAAGATGTGGTCGTAGTTGAGGGGATTGACCGTGAAATCTTCCATATTCTGAGTGGTGAGCTTTGTCAGTGTGTTGCCGCCATCTACAGACCTGTAGATATCATCGCCCCCTCAGCCTCCGGCCAGGATGTAGAGGTCATTGACGTTTACTGGGTTGACGATGATCCGATAAACGGACTCGCATCGGTAAAAATCGGGCATCCGGGTCCAGGAGGCACCGTAATCCGTGCTCTTGAAGAATCCGTTGTTGGCAACCTCGGCGAATATGACGTTGGGCGAGGAAGGAGAAATGCAGAGGGCCGGGATCTGGGCCGCGAGGAGGCCCGAGTGGCTGGCCGTCCAGTTCGATCCGGAGTCGTCACTCCGGTAAACGCCGGCCGATGAGCCGAAGTAAACCCTATTTCCGTTGACAAGCATGGCCGCGCAATTCCCGGACACTCCCGTCTGGTTGCGCGTCCATGTGACGCCGCCGTTCGTGCTTTTATAGCTTTCCTTATTGTAGCCGCCGAAAATGATGCTGGGATTGGAGGGGTCGATGGCCAGGGCATTGGCATAGGCATAGCCCTCGTTTTTTGTCCAGCTTTGTCCGCCGTCAATACTCCGGAAAATCCCCCAGGGCGTCCCGGCATAGAGCTTGGAAGCGTTTGTCGGGTCGACGACAATGGCATTCACCGTCCCCACAATTGAGCCGGTTTTATCGCTCCAGTTGTCCCCGCCGTCCGTGCTCTTGTAAAGCCGGTCGAAGTTGGATTCCTGATAATAGTAAATCCCCGTGTAGACGACGTTGGCGTTCATCGGATCAACGGCCAAACCGTAGGTAGTGCCCGAAGTGGACGAATCCGAATAGACGGTTTTCATGGACCATGTTTGCCCGCTGTCAGTGGATTTATAGACCGCCGGCCGGGTTTTCCAGCCGGCCGTATCGTAGACATAATACCCGGTGGCATAGACGATACTCGGGATGGACGGGCTGACCGCGATCTTGCCGTTGTAACCGTAGCAATTCGTCCCGAGAGCCCTGTCCTGCCAGGTCACTCCGCCGTCGGTGGATTTAAAGATTTTATTGCTGGCCAAAACATATATGTTATTGGCGTTCGTGTGGTCCGCGGCAAGAGCAAATCCGTATTCGTTGAGCAGAGAGGTCCTCGTCCAGCCCTGCCCGCCGTCGAGAGATTTATAGACTTGCGACGGATAGCCGTAGGCCAGTGCGTAGATAATGTTCTTATTCGAAGGATTTAAGGCCAGCCCCTTGATTTCTCCTCCCGCGGGCCCAACGGGGGCCCAGGAAGCGCCGTCCGCGGGCGGGCCCAAGTGAACGATTTTCTGCCGGGCTGGTAAGAGAATCCCCAAGGCCAGTACAAGAAAGACGATGAATATTTTTTTCATGGTTCTCTCTCCTAGGAAAAAATCATAGGCTGTTTCCACGCAGGGCATTGGGTATATTCTTTCTCCAACCCGGCATAGCCGAGCTCGTACAGCCGGTAGTACCTGCGGAAACGCTTGTTCTCGATCATTTTCCATTTGGCCTTGATCAGACCGTCCTTCTCCATCCGTTTCAGAATTAGAATTATTAGAATTTGCTTTTTCCGCGGCATGACGAATTCCCGCCCTTGGCGCTGAATCTCCCCTCCTAACCATGTTGATAATATATCGCCGGCCGCGCGGCGATGTCAATCGCCGCAATAAGCGGCGGCGGAAGAACATGTTGGGGCAAAAAACCCTCTCGCACCGGCTGAAAAATCATAGACTCATAC
>Ga0315288_10009137_pt1 | contig 12497 bp, 13 predicted proteins | sample YL17G11_20_MG_FD_203454 | JGI IMG/M metagenome (GOLD analysis project Ga0315288, IMG submission 203454) | Sediment microbial communities from Yellowstone Lake, YNP, Wyoming, USA - YL17G11_20 | ecosystem: Environmental > Aquatic > Freshwater > Lake > Sediment | place: USA: Wyoming | collected...
CGCGGAGCCGACGGAGTGGCTCCACCGTCGGGCCGGCCGGATTTGAACCGGCGACCTTCTGACCCCCAGTCAGACGCGCTAACCAAGCTGCGCCACGGCCCGTGTACCCGTGATTGTAGCGGCAGGGATGTTGCCACCGCTCCGTGCGGCGGTCCGACGCTTTCCCGGACTAGCGGCCGGACTTCCTGCGCTTCCTCGCGCGGAACCGCAGGCGGATCGGCACTCCCTCGAACGTGAACGCGCGCCGCAGCCTGTTCTCCAGGAAACGGCGGTATGACGCCTCGGGTTCTACCCCGCCGAACAGCACGAACGAGGGCGGCCCGGCGCTCACCTGCGTGCCGTAGCGATACCGCGCCCCACCGGGGGCAGCGTGCTCCCCCTGCACATCCTGCAGGACGCGATTCACCTCGGCGGTGGGGACGCGCCGCGACCAGCGCTCGTGCAGCGCGAGCAGGCCGAAGGGCAGCTTCGCGACGCCCGTGCCGGCGAGCGCCGATGCCCGCACCACAGAGGCCCGGGCGAAGATCTCGACCTCCTCCTGGAGGCGCCGGTAGACGAGGTCCCGCTCCTCGACGAGGTCCCACTTGTTCGCGACGATCGTCAGCCCGCGTCCTGCCTCCATCACGCGCGCCGCGATCCGACGGTCCTCGCCCGTGAAACCGTCGGTCGCGTCCAGGATCAGCACCGCCACGTGCGCGCGTTCGATCGCGCGGGCCGCGCGCAGGAAGCTGTAGTACTCGACGCCTCTCGCACGCGACGGACGCCGGAACCCGGCCGTGTCGACGAACCGCACGGGACCGGAGGGCCACTCGACGACGGCGTCGACCGAGTCCCGGGTGGTCCCCGCCTCCCGGAAGACGACCGAGCGCTCCTCCCCCACGAGCCGATTGAACAGAGAGGACTTGCCGACGTTCGGGCGGCCGACGAGCGCAAAGCGCGGCTCCTCGACTGCCCCTGCTTCCGGGTGCTCGTCCGGGAGCAACACGACCACGCGGTCGAGCAGGTCGCCGGCCCCCCGTCCATGCAGCGCGGAGACCGCGAAGGGCTCCCCGAGGCCGAGCCGGTGGAACGCGGCCGTATCGGGTTCCTCGGCATCGCTGTCGACCTTGTTCACGACCAGCAGCACCGGGACCGCTGCCCGGCGCAGCCGCCGCACGAGCGCCGCGTCCTCCTCGATCGGTCCGGTCTGCCCGTCGACCACGAGCAGCACGACGTCCGCCTGTTCGGCGGCGCGCTCGGCCTGTGCGGAGACCAGAGCATCGATCCCGCGCGCGCCGTGGAGGTACCCGCCGGTGTCCACCAGGCGGAACGCACGCCCTCGCCAGGACGCCTCGAACTCCACGCGGTCCCGCGTGACACCGGGCATCTCATGTGCGATCGCCTCGCGGTGCCCGACGAGGCGGTTCGCCAGCGTCGATTTCCCCACGTTCTGACGCCCGATCAGCGCGACCACCGGCGGGCCGCTCACGGCCGCCATCCCAGCCGCTCGCGCGCGAGCGCCAGCACCTCTTCCAGGACGGCCCCGGGATGCTTTCCGGTCGTGTCGATCGCCACCGCGTCGTCGGCCGGCACGAACGGATTCACTCGGGCGTCCTCGGCATCGCGTTCGGCGAGAGCCTCAGCGATCTCGGGCGCGGCGCCGGTCCCCTCGCGCTCGAGGACCCGCCGGGTCGCACGCTCCCGCGGAGCGGCTTCGAGGAAGACCTTCAGCACGGCATCGGGGAACACGACCGCGCCGATGTCTCGGCCCTCCATGACGGCTCCGTCCTCGCCCAGACGTCGCTGCTCGAGGCGCATGATCTCTCGCACCTCCGGGTGACGCGACACCCGCGAGACCTCGCGCTCCACCTCAGGCGACGCGAGGTCGGGCGAAGGCGGCTGCCGGCCGATCCGGAGCGTGGCAGGGCTCGAGTTCGGGTCGAGGTCGAAGACGATCGCGCGCGCGAGACTTCCGAGAGCGTGTCCGTCGTCGAGGTTGGCGCTCTCGCGGAGCGCACGCAGGGTCAGCGCGCGGTACATCAGCCCGGTGTTCACGTACGGGAGGCCGAGCTCGGTGGCGAGCGCCCCGGCGAGCGTGCTCTTGCCCGAACCCGCCGGGCCGTCGATCGCGATGACCCTCTCCCCTCCCACCGCTCAGCCCCCCAGGCCAGCGCCGAGCGCCCTGAGCGTGCCGATGAACCCGGGGAAGGAGACGTCGGCCGCCTCCATGCTCTCGATCACGGAGTCCCCCGAGGCCGCGAGCGCCGCGACCGCGGCCGCCATCGCCATGCGGTGGTCTCCCCCCGAGCTGGCCGCTCCGCCCGCGAGCCCTCCGCCCGCCACGATGAGGTCCTCGCCCTCGACCCCGGCCTGCCCGCCCAGCGAGCGGATCGCCTGGGCGATCCCGGTCAGTCGGTCGCTCTCCTTCACCCGCAGTTCCCCCGCCCTCGTGAACCGTGTCTCACCGACGGCGTGAGCGGCCAGCGCCGCGAGGACCGGCACCTCGTCGATCACGAGCGGAAGCTCGCGCTCCTCGACGGTCGTCCCGGTGAGGCCCGTGCAGGGACCGATCACGAGGTCCCCGACGGGCTCTCCAAGCTCCTCCCTGCAAACGCGGAGCTCGATCTCGACCCCCATGCGGCGCATGACCTCCAAGTAGCGCGTCCGGGTTGGGTTGAGCCCGACGCCGTGCACGACCAGCTCCGCGCCGGTGAGCGCCGCGGCCGCGGCCAAGAACGCCGCGGACGAGACGTCGCCCGGCACCGAGGCTTCGAACCCCTCGTGCTGGAACGCCGAGACCGTGACGCGGCCGGGCTCGATCAGCACCGGTGCGCCGAGGTGCGCGAGCGCCCTCTCCGTGTGGTCGCGGGTTACCGCCGGCTCCGCCACGGTCGTCTCGCCAGAGGCCGCGACGCCCGCGAGCAGCACCGCGCCCTTCACCTGCGCGCTGGGGACGGACGGTGTGTGCCGGATCCCGTGCAGGCTCGCGCCCTCGATCTCCACCGGCGCGTGGCCCTCGGCCGTTCGTACGTCAGCGCCCATCTCTCGGAGCGGACCCGCGACCCGTTCCATCGGCCGCGAACGCAGGCTGTCGTCGCCCGTCAGCACCGTCCGGAACGGCGCGGCGGCGAGCACACCCGAGAGCAGCCGCATCGTCGTTCCGGAGTTCCCACAGTCGAGCGGCGACGACGGTTCGCGGAGTCCTTGGCGCCCCTCAGCCTCAACCGCAACTTCCGATCTGGTCGACCCGGCCCCGGGGCCGTCCCACGTGAAACCGTCAGTCTCCGCCCGCTCCGAAGGCCCGGAAGCCCAAGCCTCGAGCGAAGGTCGAGTGGAGGGCGACAACTGCGCGAGGCATCGCGCCGTCGAACGGACATCAAGCGCAACCGGAAGGTCACGCAGCACGCTCCCGCTGCGCGCCGTCGCCGCGAGGATCAGCCAGCGATGGGCGATCGACTTGTCGCCCGGCACCATCGCCTCTCCACCGACCACGCGGCCCGGATGCACGGTGATACGCACGCCGACCACCTCAGGCGAGGCGGCGGGGCTCGAACCAGCGCTCGCGCAGCGCCAGCGTCGCGCGGTCCACCGCGTCGGACGCGACCGTGAGGTGCACGGTCCCGCCCCCGCCCTCGGGCGAGTGCACGATCTGGAGGTCCTCGATGTTCACGCCGGCCTCACCGAGAGCGACCGTGAACTCCGCGAGGACGCCCGGACGGTCCGGGACCGGCACCTGGAGCACCGCGACGCCGGAACGGACCTGCGGCTTGGCGGCGAGCGAGAGCCGCGCCTCCTTCGCCTGCGCGAACAGACCCTCGACGTCGCGCGCTCGCTCCTCGAGCACCAGATCCTTCAGCCTCCAAAGCCGCTCGACGTAGAGGTCGATCGCCCGCGCGATCGCCTCGCGGTTCGAGAGCAGGATGTCGCTCCAGAGCGCGGGGCTCGATGCGGCCAGGCGTGTGAGGTCGCGGAACCCGCCGGCCGCCAGCAGCAGGATCTCGGGCTCGCCGGCCTCCTCGGTGGCCGCGAGACCCATGAGGGCGGTCGAGGCGACCTGCGGCAGGTGGCTCACGATCGCGACCAACCGGTCGTGACGTTCCGCGTCCATGCGCACCGGTCGAGCTCCGATCCGCCCCACCCAGGCCTCCAGCCGCGCCACCCGCGTCTCGTCTGCCTCCGGGGCGGGCGTCAGCACCCACACGATGTCGTCCACGACCGAGGCCGAGGCCCACTCCGGCCCCGACCGTTCCGAGCCGCCCATCGGGTGTCCGCCCACGAATCGGCGCAGGCCCTCGGGATCGACCTTCGATCGAACCTCAGCCATCACCTGAGACTTCACGCTCCCGACGTCGGTCACGACCGCATCGGGGGCGAGCGTCAGGGCCTCCGCCGCCAGTTGAGGGATGGACGGGACCGGGGTGCAGAGAAGCACGATCGTCGCCCCGCGCACGCACTCCTCGAGGGTTGAGGCCGGGCTCAGGCCCGCGCGCTCCACCGATCCGGCCAGCTTCTGCGGGTCGGCGTCGAAGCCCCGGACGGCGTCCCCGGCCCGGATCGCCGCCATGGCGATCGAGGTCCCGATCAGCCCAGTGCCGACGACCGCGACCCGGTCAGCCGAGGTCATCGCGCAGCGACTCCGCGCCGTCGAGGTAGGCGTGGACCACCTCGGCCTGGGACCGCTCGGTGTGGAAATGCATGAGGATGCGTACGACGCGAGCCATCGAGCCCTCGATGGGGATCTCCCGAGCGCACAGGAGCGGCACGCTTCCGAGCCCCATGCGGCGCGCGGCCTCCGCGGGGAAGACCGAGCGAAGATCGTCGGTGGCGGTGAAGAACACGCTCACGATCTCCTCGCGCTGCACCTCGTTCCGCTCGAGGATGGCGTTCAGCAGCCGCTCCGTCGCGGACAGGACGACGCCAGCGGAATCCTCCGCCACGCAGATGGCCCCGCGGGCCGCGCGAACCCTCACCTCACTCATCCCTCCGACGTTCGGCTCCCAGGTTCAGGGAGCGAGAAACGACGTCCGGGCGAACAGGCTACAGGGCGACGGCCCCGCTCACAGACCGGCGGCGCGGTACAGCGCCTGGACCTCCTCCGGCTCGAGCTCTCGACGCTCTCCGGGGGCAAGCGCGCCGAGGCGGACCGGGCCGACGCGTAGGCGCACCAGGCGAACCACCGGAAGCCCCACCGCCGCGAGCAGTCGCCGCACCTCGCGCTTCCGTCCCTCCCCCATCACCAATCGCACGGCGGCCCGGCCGCCGGTGCGCGCGACCGCCCGAGCGGAGAGCGCACTCGCGGGGCCGTCCTCCAGACTCACGCCGCGGCGGATCCGCGCGAGGTCTCGTTCGGTGGGCACGCCGTCTACCTCCGCGAGGTACTCCTTCTCGACGCCGTGTCGCGGGTGCATCAGCCGGTTCGCGAGCTCGCCATCGTTCGTGAGGAGCAGCAGCCCTTCGGTGTCGCGATCGAGCCGCCCCACCGGGAACACGCGGACCTCCTCGGGCAGGAGGGCGCGCAGGTCCTCGGCCGCGTGGCGGTCCCGCATCGTGGTCGTCACCCCGGACGGCTTGTGGAGCGCGAAGTACCGAAGTTCCGGGTTCACGCTGATCGTCCGACCGTCGACCGCGACGCGGTCCTTCGCGGGGTCCACGCGGTTGCCGAGGGTCGCGACGCGCCCATCGATCGACACCCGCCCCGCGGCGATCAACTCCTCGCACGCCCGGCGCGAGCCGCACCCGGCACGGGCGAGCGCTCGCTGGAGCCGCTCCTGCGGCATCGCCGACCGGCTACTCGGCGCCGGTGGCCTTGGCACCGGCCTCTCCGGCGTCCCGGCCGAGGAGCGGCACGAGCGACGGGAGCGCCGAGAGCGACGGCAGACCGAGCCGCTCGAGGAACTCCGGGGTCGTGCCGTACAGGATCGGCCGCCCCGGCCCCTCCTCGCGCCCGACCTCGGCGATGAGTTCACGGTAGACGAGCGCCCGCAGGACGCCGTCGGAGTCGACCCCGCGGATCGCCGAGATCTGGTGGCGCGTGACCGGCTGCTTGTAGGCGACGATCGCGAGGGTCTCGAGGGAGGCCTTCGTGAGGCGCGTGTGACGCGAGGCGAGCACGTACTGCTCGACGGCGGGAGCGGCGTCGGGGTGGGTCGTGAGACGCCAGCCGCCGCCCACGTTCCGGAGCACGATGCCGGCCCCACGCTCCTCGTAGCCGCTCGCGAGCTCATCGCACAGGGCCTCGACCTCGCGCCGGTCGGTCTCGAGGGCTTGCGCCAACACGGCCGACGAGACGGGCTCATCCGAGATGAACAGCAAGGCCTCCAGAGCCCGTCGGAGCGCAGCGCGTCCGCTCAACCCTCCACCTCGCCTTGCCACCGGACCTCGATCTCGCCGAAGGTCTCGGCCTGCGAGAGATCGACTTTCCCCTCACGGTACAGCTCGAGCAGCGCGAGGAACCGCACGACGACGTGGATCCGCTCCTCGCAGTCGGCCACGAGGTCCCGGAACCGTGCCGCTCCCCCCGGCCCCAGGCCTTCGCGCACGGCCCGAACGGCCTCGGCCATCGTGTACCGGATCGGCGTGACGTGCGAGAGGTCGAGCATCGGAGGCGGGCGGAGCAGCGCAGCGGCCATCCTCGCGAGGTCGTCGGCCGACACCTTCTCGAGCACGTCTGGGTACAGGTGCGCGAGCTCGGCCGGCGGTCCGACGTCGCGCGGGAAGTAGCGCGACTCCTCCTCGACCCGTCCGGCGAGATCGACCGCGACCTGGCGGAACGCGGCAAGCTCGAGGCTCCGCGCGTACAGGAGGTCGGGCGAGACGCCGAGCAGATCCTCCTCATCCGGCGCCTCGTGGCGCGGCATCAAGCGGCCGACCTTCAGCTCCAGCATGATCGCGCACGCGGCGAGGAACCACGTCGCCTCCTCGAGGCTCCAGTTCGCGGTTTCTTTCGAGTGCGCGAGGTACAGGTCGGTGACCTTGGCGATCGGCACGTCACAGACGTCGATCTTCTGGTCGAGGATCAGGTCGGCCAGGAGCTTGAACGGCCCGACGAAGATCGGCAGCTCGACGGCGAAGCTGCCCGCCGCCTCCGCGCGTTCCTCGCTCATCCGAGGTGCATGGCGTCGCGGACGGCCTTCATCGTCTCCTCGACGACGGGCCGCACCTTCTCCCGTCCGGTTGCGAGGATGTCGTCGACGATCTCCGGTGTGGCCTCGAGTTCCGCGCGCCGCTCGCGGAACGGCCGGTAGCACTCCACGATCCGGTCCGCGAGGTTCGTCTTGCACTGCACGCACCCCAGCTCGCCGCTGCGGCAGTTCGCCTCGGTCCACTCGATGATGTCCGGAGAGAACCGCCCGTGGAGCGTGAAGATCGGGCAGATCTCGGGACGGCCCGGGTCTCCCTTGCGGATCTTCTGAGGGTCGGTGATGAAGCTGCGGACCTTCGCGCGGATCTGCTCCTCGTCGTCGCGGACCCCGATGGAGTTGTCGAGCGACTTCGACATCTTCCGTCCGTCGGAGCCGGGGATCATCGGCGTCTCCGAGAGCAGCGGCTGCGGCTCGACGAGCACGTGGCCGTAGAGGCGGTTGAAGCGGCGGACGATCTCGCGCGAGATCTCGAGGTGCGCGACCTGATCCTCCCCGACCGGCACGAGCTCGCCCTTGACGATCGTGATGTCGACCGTCTGGAGCACCGGGTAGCCGAGCAGGCCGTAGTTGGCGATGTCGCGCTCGGCCAGGTCGCGCAGGCGCTCCTTGTACGTCGGCACGCGCTCGAGCCAGCCGAGCGGCGTGATCATGCCGAGGAGCAGCGTCATCTCTGCGACCTCCGGCACGTCGGACTGTCGGTAGATCGTTGCCTTGTCGGGGTCGATCCCGGCCGCGAGCCAGTCGAGCACAAGACCGCGAACCCGCTCGGGCAGGAGCTCCGTCCGGTCGTAGTCGGTCGTGAGCATGTGCCAATCGGCGATGAAGAAGAACGCGTCGTGCTCCTCCTGCAGGCGGAGCATGTTCTGGATGTTGCCGAACCAATGCCCGACGTGGAGGGGACCGGTCGGCCGGTAGCCCGTCAGCACCCGCGCCTTGCGGCCGGTCTGCTGGGGTACGGGAGTGGATGCGGTCTCGATGCGCGGGATGATAGCGCTCCCCCCGCCAACCACCCCGGGAGCCCTCAGCAGTAGCTGACGCCCGCCAGCAGTCCGAAGAGCGCGTTCGCGATCGCGCGGACGATCGCGATGAACGGCCCGGCGAGCAGGAAGAAGACAACCAGCACGAAGAGCACCTGGTACTGATCGAGGTTCACGAACACCTGGCGCGGGCGGGGTGGCAGGAATCGGGCGAGGATCCGGGCGCCGTCGAAGCCCGGGACCGGCATCAGCTGGAACACGCACATGAAGACGTTCACGATGAGGAACGCCTCCACGAACAGGGCGACCTCGCCGGTGAGGCCCACGCGGTACGCGGCCCCTGCGATCGCGGCAAGCACGACGTTCGCAGCCGGCCCCGCGAGTGCGATGAGCGTCGTGTCGCGGTCCCGGTGCCTCAGGTAGTTCGGGTCGAGCGGAATCGGCTTCGCGTACGCGAAGACCGGCAGTAGGCACCCCTGGCCGGAGGCGACGAGGATCAGGAGCAGCGCCGGCAGGATCACCGAGCCGAACGGGTCCACGAGCGGCCGAGGGTTGAGGGTGAGCCGGCCCCAGCGGCGCGGCGTGGGATCGCCGAGCTTGCCGGCCGCGAACCCGTGAGCGTACTCGTGGAGGACGAGGCTCGGGACGAGCGCGACCGCGAGGTACACGGCGAACTTCAGGTTCTCCATGAGACCTCCGGTGACATCTCCTGCGGTCCTACCCGCCGTACCAGCCGAGGACCAGCGGAGGTGCCTCCACCGGCTCCTCCGAGAGCGTGAGGGCCCCCAGGACCCGCGCAGCGCACGCTCTGGCGGCGTCCTCGTCGCGGGCGTGGACCACGCCGAGCCCCTCGCCGACCTCGACCCGGTCGCCCACCTTGGGCCGGAACACGATGCCCACCGCGGGGTCGATGGGGTCGCCCTTCCTCTTCCGTCCGGCACCCAGATCACCGCTCGCTCGGCCGATGGCCTCGGCGTCGACGGCGGCGAGGTACCCGGCGTCCGGCGACGACATCGGCCACCGCACGGGCGCCCGCGGGAGGACGGCCCGTGGGTCCTCGACCACCCGTGGATCGCCGCCCTGCGCCTCAACCATGTGACCGAACGCCTCCAGGGCCGCTCCGGAGTCCAGCGCCTTCGCCGCGCGCCCCCGCCCCTCTCCCATCCCGTCACCCGACAGGCGGGACACCGCCTCGCCGGCGAACATCACGACGGCGTCGCGCAGACGCCCGCGGAACCCGCCGCGGAGCAGGTCGACGGCCTCCGCTACGTCGAGCGCGTTGCCGATCGCGTCGCCGAGCGGCTGGGACATGTCGGTGACGGCAGCGCGGCACGCCCGGCCCCAATCGCGCGCGAGGTCCGTACACACCGTCGCCAACGCCCCCGCGTCTCTTGGCGTCTTCATGAAGGCGCCGCTCCCGGCCTTCACGTCCAGGAGGATCAGGTCCGTGCCGACGGCGAGTTTCTTCGACATCACGCTCGCGGCGATGAGCGGGATCGACGGCACGGTCGCCGTCGCGTCGCGGAGCGCGTAGAGCGCACCGTCGGCCGGCACGAGATCCGCGGACTGCGCGGCAACGGCGCACCCGACCTCCTCGACCTGACGCTCGAACGCCGCGGGCTCGAGGTCGGTGCGCAGCCCGGGGATCGACTCGAGCTTGTCGAGCGTGCCGCCGGTGTGGCCGAGGCCGCGCCCGGAGAGCTTCGCGACGGCGAGGCCGAGCGACGCGACGAGCGGCACGAACGCGAGAGTCACACCGTCGGCCACGCCCCCCGTCGAGTGCTTGTCGACCTTGGAGCGCGAGACGCCCTCGAGAGGCAGCGTGCGGCCCGACTCGACCATCGCCCGGGTAAGCGCAAGCGTCTCCGCCGGGTCCAGGCCACGGATGAAGACCGCCATCAGGAAGGCCGAGGCCAGGTAGTCGGGTATCTCGCCCCTCCCGTACCCCTGGACGAACGCGGCAAGCTCATCCGGAGCCAGATGCTTCCCATCGCGTTTGGCCGCGACGACGTCGCGGGGATCGGCGAGCGTCATCGGCAGGCGTCCCCCTCCCTCGAGCCGGGCTTCCCCATAGGCTGGACCTGAAGTGGATGGTTCCGAGACGCCCACGTGGCTGCCTCGAGGCAACCCTCGACCCTCGAGTCGATCGAGTTCACGACGAGGGTGTTCACAGCCCCAGCTCCCCGGCGAAGCTCGATCCGGCTAGACGCCCGGTCTCGACCCCTAGGAGGTCCCCGGCGGTCGCCCCGAGGTCTGCGAACGTCGTGCGCGTCCCTACATCGCGCGGGCCCCCTTGCAGACCCGCCACGAGAAGCGGCGTCCTCTCCCTCGAGTGGTCCGTCGACGGCGTCGTCGGGTCGCAACCGTGGTCGCCCGTCAGGAGGAGCACACCGCCGTCCAGGGCAGCCAGCAGCTCGGGGATCCGCCGGTCGAGCGCCTCCACACAGGCCGCGTATCCCTCGGGATCGTTCCGGTGCCCGTACTTGCTGTCGAAGTCGCCGAGGTTGGAGAAGACGAGCGCCGGCCCTGGGCGGCGCAGGTACTCGAGCGTGATGTCGACACCGTGGTCGTTCGAGTCCGAGTATCGGGCCTCGGTCACGCCCCGCCCGGCGAAGACGTCCTGGATCTTCCCGACCCCGTACACGGTCACGCCGGCGCCCACGCTGAGGTCGAGAAGGGTGCGGTGGGGCGGCGGCACCGAGAAGTCGCGCCGCTCCGGCGTGCGCGCGAAGCGCCCCGGCCTGCCCGCGAACGGCCGCGCGATCACGCGGCCGACGTTGTGGTCCCCCGTGAGGATCCCCCGCGCGACACGGCACCACGAGTAAAGCGTCTCGAGGTCCGCCACTTCCTTGTGGCAGGCGATCTGGAACACAGAGTCGCCGCTCGTGTAGACGATCGGGCGGCCCGTACGCAGGTGCTCCTCGCCCAGCCGCTCGATGATCTCGGTCCCCGATGCCGGCACGTTCCCGAGGACCTTCCTTCCGATCGCCTCCTCGAACGGCTCGATCACCTCCGGTGGGAAGCCGTGCGGATACAGGGGGAACGGCCGGTCGAGCACGATGCCGGCGATCTCCCAGTGGCCGGTCGTCGAGTCCTTGCCCGCCGAGCGCTCGGTGAGCCGCCCGTGGGCGGTTCCCGGCTCGGCCCGCGGCTCGACGCCCCGGATGTCCGTGAGCAGCCCGAGACCGAGCGCACCGAGGTTCGGTGCGTGGATGCCTCCGGTTGCCCGAGCGCAGTTGCCGAGCGTGTCGGATCCCTCATCGGCGTAAGCGGCCGCATCGGGCGCGGCGCCGACGCCGAACGAGTCGCAGACCAGGATCAGGACCCGCGACACACGCGCGGTTGCCACCTCAGCGGCCCTCGCCCTTCCGCTTGCAGGCCACGCAAAGGATCGCCCAGGGCAGCGCCTCGAGCCGCTCGACCGCGATCGGGCGGCGGCAGCGCTCACATACCCCGTAGGTGCCGAGCCCCATCTTGCCGAGCGACCGCTCGACCCACCGCAGGTTCGCGCGCAGGGCCTTCATCACCGAGAGCACGCGCGCTCGCTCTGCCGTGCTGTGCGCGCTGTCGGCGAACCCGTGCTCGACGTCGATCGCCACGTCGTCGGAGTCCGGGTTCCCCCCGAGGTCGAGGATCTCCCGGCGCAGGTTGTCCCGCTGCTCCTCCAGGGCGCTGCGAAGTTGCGCTAGCTCCTCCTCACCGATGATCACGCCGTGTCCCTTCTCGTCGCGGGCGCGAGCCGCCGCGCCCGGGGATGTGCCGTGTAGTACACCTCGCGGAGGTGCTCCTTCGTCACCAGGGTATAGATCTGGGTCGTCGCCACGCTCGCGTGACCCAGCAGCTCTTGGACGACCCGCACGTCGGCGCCGCCCTCGAGCAGGTGTGTCGCGAACGAGTGTCGTAGCGTGTGCGGCGTCACGCGTCTTCGGATGCCGGCCTGTTTCACTTGCACGGCAAGGATCCGCGAGCACCCTTGCCGCGTGAGCCGCCCACCACGCTGGTTGAGGAACAACGCCGCGCGTGAGCGCGCCGATACGAGTGCCGGCCGCGTGCGGGACAAGTATGCGCCGATGGCCTCGCATGCGTAGCGGCCGAGCGGCACGTCGCGCTCTTTGTCGCCCTTGCCGAGCACGCGCACGCTTCCCTCCTCGAGATCGACGTCGTCGACGTCGAGCCCGACGAGCTCCGAGACGCGCAGGCCCGCGCCGTAGAGCGTCTCGAGCACCGCACGGTCCCGCAGGCCCGCCGACGAGCCCTCGGGTGGCGCGGCGAGCAGGCGCGCGACGTCATCGACCGAGATCGGCCGCGGCAGGGAGCGCGGGAGCTTCGGGCGCACGATCCCGACCGCCGGATCGCGGTCGGCGCCGCCCTCCCGCATCAGGAACCGGTGGAAGGAGCG
>Ga0315288_10009138_pt1 | contig 12497 bp, 11 predicted proteins | sample YL17G11_20_MG_FD_203454 | JGI IMG/M metagenome (GOLD analysis project Ga0315288, IMG submission 203454) | Sediment microbial communities from Yellowstone Lake, YNP, Wyoming, USA - YL17G11_20 | ecosystem: Environmental > Aquatic > Freshwater > Lake > Sediment | place: USA: Wyoming | collected...
AGGTCCGCGCCCGAAATCGTCGATCAAATGCTATCCCACTGAATATTTTCTAGGTGCTCGCGCAGTATTGTGATGGTGCGGAACTTCTTCAAAATCAGCGTCCGTTTAAGGCCAAGGATGATGCCCTTAACCTCAGGAGGCTGCCGCTGGTAGCGAGCTTTGCCGCCGGTGATCTCGTATAAAATCCGTACGACATCACAAACATCGTCGCGAATGTTGTTCGTGCTCGGGGCGCCCCAGTGGAAGAAGTCGAGCAGCTTGACGTCAAAGCTCAGTCCGCGCCGACGAATGATCACGTTCGCCGCGTGCAGGTCGCCGTGATAGTCGTGCAGGCGGTGAATGGCCTCAAGTGCCACCGTTAAGCTGTGCAGTACGTGCAGCGCCTGAAAGGAATCAAGCCGTTTACCCGGTTGATTGGCGATAAATTCCTGTAAAATTTCGCCCTCGACATAGTCAGAGACGAGAAAGGAAATATCGTGACCACCGTAGTGGATGATCTCCTGCGTGTGATACTGGATCAGTGCCGGACAGTCGCGCAGCTTGTGCAGCTTTTTGGCGTAGAAATTGATCGCCTTGTTGCGCTTATTGCGCTCGGGGTAAAAAAACTTGGCGGCACGCTCAATAGCTGTCGCACTCTCGCGCAAAAGGTAGACCTCACCCTCCCAGCCGGCCCCTAAACGCCTAATGACCACGTACTTCTTGGCGAGGATATGCCCAGCGGGGAAGTCGAAGGAATCAATGACGGCTTTTTCGGCCTTAGCCATGGGGTCACCGTTAGATGGTCGGCTTGTTCGCAGTCTCAGCCAAGGATTCACGGAAATAAGCAATCGTACGCGCAATACCCTGAGCCAGCGGCACCGTCGGCTCCCAGCCTTTCAGTACGGACTTGGTCTTGGACAGGTCGGGACGGCGGCACTTTGGATCATCGCTCGGTAGCGGCAAGTAGGCGATTTTTGACTTACCGCCGACCTGCTTAAGTACCTCTTCTGCCAATTCCCGGACGGTGAATTCGCCGTCGTTGCCGAGATTGATCGGTCCGGTCTCACCGTTAGTGGCGGCAAACTGGATGATGCCCTCCACCAAGTTGTCGGCGTAGCAGAACGAGCGCGTCTGATTACCGTCGCCGTAGATCGTCAGGTCTTCGCCGCGCAAAGCCTGCACGATGAAGTTGCTAACCACACGCCCATCGTCCGCCGCCATCCGCGGCCCGTAGGTATTGAAGATGCGGATGACGCGAATGTCGACACCGTGCTGACGATGGTAGTCGAAACAAAGAGTCTCGGCTGCTCGCTTGCCCTCGTCATAGCAACTGCGGATACCGATTGGGTTGACGTTGCCCCAGTAGGCTTCCGTCTGCGGATGCTGCAGTGGATCGCCGTATACCTCGGAGGTACTAGCCTGAAGGAGGCGGGCCCCGACGCGGTGCGCCAGACCGAGCAGATTCATCGTCCCGAGGACGCTCGTCTTCATCGTCTTGATCGGATTGTGCTGGTAGTGCACCGGACTGGCCGGGCAGGCGAAGTTCAGGATCAGATCGACCTCTGCCATATATGGCTCGACAATGTCGTGTCTAACCAGCTCAAAGCGAGGGTGTCCTACCAAGTGGCGGACGTTGTCTTTGGTCCCAGTATGGAAGTTATCAACGCAGATAACCTCCCAGCCAGCCGCTACGTAGCGGTCACAGAGGTGGCTGCCAATGAAGCCAGCTCCACCGGCAATGAGAACCCGAGGAGTGCGAAGTCGATTTGATTTAGTCATTGTTCAGTCCGATGCTGCAAACGACCCTCATATTATGCTAGCCTCAGGGCTATTGCACGAAAATTCTTCGGTTTTAGGCCAAGGGGAAAGCACGTCATGAACATTCACGAATACCAGGCAAAAAGCTTGTTCGCGCTCAACGGCGTGCCCGCGCCTGAGGGCTATCTCGCGCACAACGCTACCGAGGCAGAATTTGCCATGCGCCGTTTGGGCGTGAAAGTCGCCGTTGTGAAAGCCCAGGTCCACGCTGGTGGCCGCGGCAAAGCTGGCGGGGTTAAGCTGGTCAAGTCACCAGAAGAGTGTGCCGCCGTCACGGAAAAAATGATCGGCATGCGCCTAGTCACCCCACAAACGGGTGCCGAAGGCAAAATTGTTCACAAGGTCTACATCGAGGCCGGCAGCGAGATCGACAAGGAATACTACCTGTCGATGCTGGTCGACCGGGAGAGCGCATGCGTAGCCATTATGTTCTCGACCGAAGGCGGCATGGACATTGAAGAAGTGGCAGAAAAGCACCCTGAGAAAATCGTCAGCGTGCTCGTCGATCCAACGGTCGGTCTGAAGCCTTTCCACCTGCGGACGCTGTCGTTTGCAATGAAGCTATCGCCGGAAGTGTCCAAAGAGCTGCATAGCTTTGTGGAAAAGCTGTACAAGATGTTCGTCAAGTACGACTACTCGATGCTTGAGATCAATCCGCTAATCGTCACCAAACAAGGTAAGCTGCTGGCGCTCGACGGCAAAATGAACTTTGACGACAACGCCCTGTACCGTCACAAAGATATCGAAGCGATGCGCGACTTTGCCGAAGAAGACCCACGCGAAGTTGCTGCGTCTAAATACGGCCTGAACTACATCGGCCTCGACGGCAACATCGGTTGCTTGGTCAACGGCGCTGGTTTAGCCATGGCGACCATGGACATCATCAAGCTGGCTGGCGGCAGCCCAGCTAACTTCCTCGATGTCGGCGGCGGCGCGACTAAAGAGATGGTGACGAATGCCTTCAAAATTTTGCTGTCAGATAGCAAAGTCAAGGCGCTCTTCGTGAACATCTTCGGCGGTATTATGCGCTGCGACGTGATCGCTGACGGCGTCATTGCTGCGGCGCGCGAGATCGGCGTAAAAGTGCCAGTCGTTGTGCGTCTTGAAGGAACCAACGTCGAAATTGGTCGCAAGATGCTGATGGAATCCGGACTGCAGCTACTCGCTGCAACCGATATGAATGACGGTGCACGCAAAGTGGTTGAAGCAGCTCGCAAAGGCTGAAGCGGCAGATGTAACTGCCTGCGGGCAGCAAAGGAGAAGATGACGTGGCTATTTTAGTCGATAAACATACTCGAGTTATTACCCAAGGCATCACCGGCAAGTCTGGTGAGTTTCATACTAGATTGTCACATGAGTACGCTCCCCGCTTTGTCGGCGGCGTGACTCCGGGCAAAGGCGGCTCGCAGCATATTGGCTTGCCAGTCTTTGACACGGTCGCTGAGGCTCGCGCCAAGACCGGTGCCAACGCGTCCATGATCTTCGTGCCGCCTCCGTTTGCAGCAGATGCAATTCTTGAGGCTATCGCGGCTGAGATTGAACTGATCATAGCGATCACCGAAGGCATTCCGGTCATGGACATGGTTCCTGTGCGTAAAGCCCTGGACCGTTCCAAGTCCCGCCTCATTGGCCCTAACTGCCCAGGGATCATCACCCCAGGCGAATGTAAAATCGGCATTATGCCCGGCTACATTCACCAACGCGGTATAGTCGGGATCGTGTCCAAATCCGGCACCCTGACCTATGAAGCCGTTCATCAGACGACCACTTTGGGTCTGGGTCAGACGACGTGTATCGGTATCGGTGGCGATCCGATCAACGGCACGAACTTCATCGAAATCCTCCAGATGTTCGAAGAAGATCCAGAGACTAAAGGCATCATCATGATCGGCGAGATCGGTGGTGACCTCGAGATCAAAGCTGCGAAATTTATCAAAGAGAATATTAAAAAACCGGTTGCTGGCTTTATCGCCGGTCAAACGGCACCAGCAGGTAAGCGCATGGGTCATGCCGGCGCCATCATCTCTGGCGGCCACGGTACGGCAGCTGAGAAGATGGAAGCGTTGCGCGAAGCGGGTGTGTCGGTGGTCGACTCACCAGCGGATATGGCAGCAGTGTTGGCCAAGCGCCTTAAGTAGCAGGACCTAGTTTATGCTGGGAATTCGCCGTTACGCCGGCGTAGCGATCGATCTGTGGCAGGGAGAAAGCCGCCTATTTGCCCGTGATTTCACGGCAAAAGCGGCGCTCCCTAGCCTCCGCGATGGCGACCGTCAAAATCTCCGGCATGCAGCCATCGATATCGTGGATGAGTCTGCACCAGAGGCTATGGCGACGGTCAAAGCCTTTCTTGATGGCCGTGCTCACCGGGATGGCCAGCAATCAGCTGGTTTTGCCCGTTTTGATGGCATCAAGCGCATTAGCTTTGTTTTGCCCGATGCGGCGCGGTATCGGGCCTTTCAGGAAGAGCTGTTTCGGCTCTTTCCCGAAGAAGACACCTAACCATGCCGATCATAAAAAATGCCCTGCTCAGGGACTACGCCTACTACGGTACGGGCGGTCCTTGTGATGTTTTGTACGCGCCAGCGAGTGCCGCTGAATTGGCAGCGAATGTGCGCGAGATCAGGCGCCTCGGCTTGCCCGTGTTTATACTTGGGGCCGGCACCAACTCGCTGGTGATGGATGAGCCATTTGCTGGTGCGTTTATAGTGATGCGCGACCTGGTAGGAATTGAGGTTCGCGGTACAAAATTAGTGGTCGGTGCAGGTGTTGATAACTCTGAAGTGGCACGGACAGCTTTGCATCACGGTCTAGCCGGTGCCGCTTGGATGAACCGACTGCCCGGTCAGATCGGCGGCACGGTCCGCATGAATGCTCGCTGCTACGGCGGCGAAATCAGCGAGATAGCCACCAAAGTGACTGTGGTGACTGCCGCTGGCGAGATTCGTGAGTATAGCGATCCTCTGATGTTTCGTGGCTATAAAGACACTGTGTTTATGGACAACGGTGATCTGATCGTCAGCGCCGAATTGTCGCTAGAGGCTGGCGATCCCGCTGCGATTGCTGCCGCAATGAAATACTGCGAGACTGACCGTCAGAGTAAAAAGCAATTTGATTTTCCCTCGTGCGGTTGTGTGTTTAAGAATGACTATGCGGTTAGCGTACCGAGTGGCATGTTGCTGTCGGATGCTGGTGCTAAGGGGATGAAGCGCGGCGGCGCCGAGGTGAGTCCGCACCACGCTAATTTTGTTTATAACAAGGGCGCAACTAGTCGCGACATTCTGGAACTAACGCTCGCGATGCGGGACTTAGTATACGCCGAATACGGTGTCTGGATGAGCTACGAGATGGAGCTACTCGGCACTGTTCCGGCAGATTTAGCTGCCGTAGTTAGCATGAAAAAGCCGCAGCAACTCGACCTAGAAAAGATCCAGGCACTAAGGCAGAGGCTAAGCTCCCGGCCGCCGAGCTAATGCCATATAGCTTAGAGGCGACGAAGCTGTGTCGTCGGCTAGAGTTGCACTCTCTTGTTCCATCAGTCGGGTGATGTCTTCCTGTAGGGACTCGGCGGCAAAGGTTTTCCCGGTCTTCACATAGATCTGCATCTGCAGCTTCATCGGAGCTAAGCGGCTTGGTTGCGATTGGCGCCAGCCACCAAGAATCTTTTGCGCATCCAGGTAGTTACTTTTCGCAATCGCCACCTCTGCTAGGAGCATGTCCAGCCAGAATTTCTGCGTCTTATTGGTGGCCAATTTGGTGAAATCCTCAAGCACTGGTCCGATATTGTTAACCTTGCCTGCTCGCACTAGCGTCGTTCCGAGGGCATAGACGGTCTCCCAATCGTGCTTCAGCTTCAAGGCTGACTGTAATTCCTGAGCAGCACGCGACTGGGTGCTCTGTTCGGCGGAAGAAGCTGCCAAAGCGACCCCGTTCAGATGCAGTGCAATATGGTCTCGCCCATATAAAGACATGTGGGTGCTGATCTGCGCCAGCGCCCGGCGATGATCGCCCTGAGCCATAGTCGTTCTTACGCCCAGTATGGATAGCCTCTTGGCGGCGCCGTCCACGGCGCGGTAGCGGGTCGAGAACGTATCGCGAGTCTGTCCCAGCAAACGGCGATACTCGTCGTACAAGTGCTCAGATAAAATCACAGGGCCTAGGCCCTCGACTAAATCGAGATCTCCCCGGATGCGATAGGAGACATCTTCGCGGTCGAGTATCTCGGTTAGAGTCTGGCGATGATTTGTTGAGTTCGCTACCTCTGATATGACGCGAATTTTAGTCAGATCAGCTGCATCTAGTCTCTTTAAACTTGCTAGAGCCTTCGCCGCCATTGACTTGAGACGGACGACATCACCGCGTTGCAATAGTGCTAAGATGCGTGTCTCGTAGATTTGCTTGGTCAGTGCCAGTGCCGATTTTGGGGCGCCCGTAAGAGCTTGGCCGATTCTTAGGATCATAATTTTTGAATTGCTCGAGTCATTGGAATGCAGGGCGCCAGCTAACGCGAGTTGGGATTTGATCCTGCCGCTCACCGCTTGGCTCGCAAGCATGAAATCAAGTGCTCCATCAGCACCGGGCTCATTGCGCGTCAGCATTAAAATGGTTTTGGCAGCGCATGCGGCTGTGGGTTGCCATTGCGAGCAGGCAGAGCCGACTAGTTGGTCTGCGGCCCGACCTTTACCTTGCTTCAACAGTACCGTGATCAGAGTGATGTAGGCCTCGGCGGTGGCTCCCGCCGGTGCCTTTAACCCTGCCCGGAACCCTGATATTGCAGGGCGTAAAGTCGCCTCTGCATTGGCTAGGTCATCACGAAGTAGGTAGCAGTCTGTAATGGTGGGGCGGTCGAGCATGTTGATCGAACCATCAGCCACTGATCTCAGTATAGAGTCACAGGACGCACTGTCGCTCACGGCTTGATCGGCATCGGCACCTTGGCCCAAAATTCGACTGGGAGCGCGCTCCACACTGTCCTGCCCTTCGTAACCGCCTAAATCTTTATCGACTCCAAATCGATTACGGATCAGGGATAGTAGCTGACTTTTTCCGCGGGACACGTCCTCGACTACACGCTGTCGCAAGCGGGGTGACAGTAGTACCGACAATACGGCGGCGGCAGCTAGAACACCAAGTAAAGCCCTCCAAACCATATGAGCGCGCGATTTTGGCGCCTCCACGGTGGAAAACTGTAGCTGGGTTGCGATGGTGCCAACCGGTTTTTTCGGGTTTGCATTAGCCGGACCTGGAGCTTGGCCAGGAGGAGGTGGAAGTTGGAAGGAAACAATCTTTTCTTCGTATTGGCTGATGCCGTTGACGAACTCGTCCATACCTTCGGTGTGATTCGAAGCGGGAGTGTCGTCCGCGTCGTCAGTACCGCTGGTTGAATGAGCAAGATTGTCGTTTTGTTGGGCCAACTTGGCACATCCTCCGATCCTTAAAGGAGGGATCGGGATCTGGCTGGGACTACTTGATAGAAGCCAAGGTTTAGCCATCTGATATTGCGCCTAAATACCTCAACTAATTGGCATATTTTTTTTCAAACTAACAATGTTTTGAGGTTAAGGGCGGTGAATATGACAACTGCTAGCCAACGCAGAACTGCCGCAGTAACGTGATCTCATTGAGACCTAGTGACTGCGGCAGCTCTAGAAAACACGTAACAGGATCGATTCGAATTAATTGCCGAGTAGTTGTGGCTGCAAGTTCACGAACAGGCTGCTGTCAGACTCTGTAGGTGAAAACGAATGCTTCAGCTGACTTGCTATTTTTTTGTTGGCAGTCTTAACCGCGTCAGCAACCGACATTGATTTACTCAAGCGGGCAGCTTCAAGAGCGCGCGGGGTGTTTAGCACACCGCTCGACTTCACTTTGCCTTTGAGCTCTGGGATGACATCGACCGTGCCAAGGATAACTGCCTTGAGGCCCGCTGCGTCGAGTGCAGGATTGATTGCTTTCACAGCTCCAGCGGTACCAGCTACTTGTGGCGAGGCCTGGCTGGTGCCGGACATGGCTAGGCGGCGGTTGTCTGGAACGGTCGACTCGACGGATACGCCAACTGCAGCTAGGTCAACAGATTCGCCGTAGTTGGAGAAAGGAGCTATGCGCCCGTCTTCGAACACAGCTGCTACCGACAGTTTGTTCGGGCGATCAACGCTGGCTGGACTTGTCGGATAGACGTCGTTGTTGCTGCCGTCGTTACCAGAGGCAAACACAAATAAAGTGTCCGGAGCTGCGCTGACCAGTCCTGCCTGATGCTTAGCGACCTTTTGCAGGAAGTAAGCGGCTAGTTCGTCTACTTGTTCCGCGGATGGCTCACCGCCGCGCAGTGCCAATTTCAGCAATGGCTTGAGCAGCATGCGCGCCTGGGTTGGGCCAAATCCGAACGAGCCATTGGCGACGTCTGCATGTTCTATGTAAGCATACTGACCGATTGCTTCCAGTGCTTTGGCCTGCAGTTTAGCAAATAGTGACAAGCCGCCTTTGATCGTTTGTTTGACGATCCAGTTCACATTTTTGCCAGCGGCGAGGTCATTTTTGACATCTTCTGTCAGACTTTGGAGTGGATTTTTTGTTGGGATGAGCTTAACGCCCAGGACTTCGACGTTTTCGCCTTGACGCGAAACGATCCCCGAGACGTGGGTACCGTGAGCGTAATTGCCGTAAATCGAGAGATTTTTGATGAACTCTTTATTGGCCACGCGCTCCTTCGCCCATTCCTTATCTGCCTCGGTAGCTTGGCCGCTTAGGCTCTTCGCTTGGACGGCAAAGAAACGCTCGATCTCGTCGTTGAAAATATTGGAGTAGGTGCGGTCGATCAGGTCGGCCTTGTTCTCGGCGAAGTTCCAACCGTGAATATCATCGAGTAGGCCGTTGTTGTCCTCGTCGACATTATTGTGGGTGTTGTCGACGGGATTAAGCCAGATTTTTTCGAGTAGCTCTGGGTGTTCGATGTCGAGTCCGCTATCGATAACGGCCACTGTTGCCGCTTGTGCTGTAGTGAAGCTGAGACCCAAGCCGAGGACAGCAATGCCGTGCTTCCATCCGTTGAATTTCATAGCTTATCCCCCTAAGTTAATTAAAAGTTAACGTAGATTTAACACGGGGGGAGGCAGGCTGGCGAATGAAATTGTCTTCGGCCTGAATGAGATTGAATGAGAATAGGACTGCGACCCTCACTCCAGGGGCCCGCTCACTTAGAAACTATGGCCTCTACCTGACCACTGATCGTCGAGTGATGACCCCGACTATCTAGCGCATCAAGGACTACTTCGAATACCGTGTCTAGCTGCAAGTTAAAATTGATTGGCGGAAGGGTAAACGCAAATTTATTTAAATTTTCGCGAACGTTCGAGGTCCACCAAACAGCAGATTTAAGTGGTTTGTACCTTAGCTCAACTTTGGTCAGATGATTGACCGATAGCTCAGCAAGAGCGTCAGCGAGTTTGCTGGCATCTTCGACTTTGCGAAACAGCGGATGACCTTGAGCATCACGGCTGGCGATCTTATCCCGTAGAATCGTCTCATCACCAATCAGCATGATTGGAGCGATAAGCGTTCCAGCTTGGCGCAAATCAGCCGCCTCTTTGATGCCATTTTGAAGAGTCGGCAAGCCATCAGTGATGAAGTAAATTTCTTTTTGGACACTGCCGCGAGCGAACTTTTTAAACATGCGGCGTGCCCCGTTCAGAGCCTCGCCGTAGTCGGTGCCTCCATCGGAAGCGCAGACGATGCGATCAATAGAGGTGCCTTTTTTTCTCTCTAAATCGGCAATCAGCGCATCCCCACTCGTAAAAAACCCACTGCTCTCAGCCGTCACCGAGGAGTTGAAGGTTAAGAGGCTTACGCGCGCAGAACCATCGTTTGGCACCATGGACAAGACGCGGCGCACTGCTTCGAGGCGACCACAGGTACCATTTTTCTGAGGGTCGTGATTGAACTCACTGCCGCTACCTTCGCCCATCGAACCAGTCACATCGACGACGAAAACTAGATCGCGCGGGGTGCTGATAGGTTGGCAAACTGACCCAGAGAAACTTACAGCGAGATTCTGAGCAGCTCCCGCCTGGATCTGATGGCGGCCACCACCGATAATTCGTCCCGCATCCCGACTGTCTTCTGCGGTGCAAGGAAGGGTCCAATTTAAAGCCAAAGATTGGGCATCTGGCGGCAAACCCGGGTTTGCCGGATGACTTGGACTATTCGGATTATGCGGACCACTCGGACTACTGCCGGGAAACCCAGGGTTTACGGTACGGCCGTCTTTTGGACCATCCGAACCGCCACCTATAGGGTAACCAGGGCGTGGATGATCAGAGTTATTGGTGTCGCCGGAGTTGTGAGCATCGCTACCGTTGTGGCCCCCGTTACCGCCGCCGCTTGCTTGGCCTCCACGCTCGCCACTGATGTCGGAGTTAAGCGTGCTACCGTCTGGTCCTGGCGCAGCATATTTAGCGGTCTCGACTGTTTTGAAAGCAAGTGGCTGTTCACCGCATCCCATCAGTCCAAAGAGGCATACTAACTTAAACATCTGCACCTTGGGTTTACGTGGGCTTTTGGAAGTTTCCATTCGACACCTCTGTGACTTGTGCTGCTAACGCAATGAAAGGGGGGGGCGCTTAATTGACTGTAGACAACTCAGCACCGTCGCTGTTTCTTGGACAAGGCATCGAATCTTATTGCATTAAACTTTAACGATCTGATTAAAAAATTTTATAGGATTCTATTATCAATAATCTTTTTAAAAGCGGGTCGCCTTGAGCTAAGTGCATGAATCGTCTGCCGAAGGTCCCCTGTTGGCGGGCCTTTTTTTGGCCAAATCAACGCAATTAGATAGGGTTTCCCTGCTATTTGCCGGAATGCCTATAACTACTTTTTAGATCCGAACCTTGGTACAATGTTAGTACTGCGAAAATTCTGCATATAAATTCTTGTTTATAAAACTTTCACGATTTCCGGAGAACCGAATGTTGCTTCAACTTGGAGCGAGTGTCCTCGTTTATGTAAAAGGCTCACGGATCGGTTTCTTGAAGCATGTATCTGTAATCCTCCTGCTGGCAGCTATGTCATTTGCTATTAGCGAGGGCAAAGCATCAGCCTATGTGTTCAAAGTCACAAATACCGAGAAAGATCCCATAGAAGTTTTCGTTGCTTATGAGATTGACGGAAAAGGTGAGGATGCGCAGACTTTTGGCAAGCGTACTATTGATGGTTTTTTTCTGGTGCGGCCAGGTGAAACAGCAAATTTATTTTTATACTCGCACTTCCTGCGGACAGCTTGGGTGGCAGTGCGCAGCGGCGCAGATAAAGTAGTTTGGCAACCCTCAGATCGACCAACATTCGATGTCTCCCCTGCTAATGTAACATGCATAGTATTTTGCCGAGTGGAAGAGTTCCCAGGATTTACGGGCGAAGTCCTACTATCTCTGACAGCCCGCCATGCTGTGATTAATAATGGCATGACTCTTCATATGGTGAACGTTGCCGAAAATATGCGCGATAGAGACAGCGAATTTAAATGGACGCGTCACGTTGATAAAAAAGCTATCAACGTCTGCAACAAGTCTGGACGACCAGTGCACACATCGTTTGCCTACTTCGATACTAATCGTCAGGCATGGGTGGCGTCTGGCTGGTACCAAATCAAGGCAGATGCTTGTGCCCAACCCGTATCTGGCGATCAAGGGGATGTTTATGCTTTCGCCACAGATGATTTGGGCGGCAGCGGGACTACGTGGGTGCCAGGGTCTGGGGCGGCCTCATTCTGCACCGATCCCACAACGACCTATATCCTGACCTACGACGCTTGCCTTACAGAAGGTGAGACGAAATTACGAGTCGAAACCTTTGGGCGACTTGAAGCCGCTGGCGATGGTTCGATCAATTGGAATATCGAGCCCTAATAAACGGGGGCGCCCATAAGCGCCCATAAATCCGTTTGCAGCTAGGCTTGGAGCGATGACGCTTATTGGTGCATCGCCCGCAGCATTTGAAACGTATAAATGCCCGTAGCATGACCGTCGCTGAAATGAATCTTTAGCGCATAAGCACCAACGGATTCAATCTGCACAGGCCGCACGGTGTCCGGCACATCTTTCGGCTTTAAGCGCTGCTCGCGGGACCACTCATCGATACACACGGCACAGGGGCAACTGCGCCGAAGCTCAACGACATCAAAGGTGTCCGTGCGACCGTCGGTCCAGCGGATGGCTAAGGTGCGAGGATCAGCCTGGGTGATCGCTGTGACGCGGAAGTTCTCTGTGGGCTCGGCCATTTAGTTTTTCCATTCCACGGCAAATTGATTTAACACGCCGCTGTTTTGCGCATTAAGGATCGACAGCTGCTGCGCCGCAGCACCGGCCGCTGCAATGTAGGCTTGCGATGCTGGCGCATCCGGGAAGGCCGCTACATGCGGACGACCTTCGTCGCCACCAATCGCTACGCGTGGATCGAGTGGAATCGTTCCGAGTAGGGTGATGCCTGACTCACGTGCCAGACGTTCACCGCCACCGCTGCGGAAAATCGTGTGCTTTTTATCGCAGCCGTCGCAGACAAAGTAGCTCATCGTTTCGACGACGCCGAGTACGGGGACTTTTAGCGTTTTGAACATGCTCATGGCCTTGCGCACGTCGATGAGTGACACCTCCTGGGGAGTCGTCACGATGACGGCGCCAGTGACCGGAGCAGTTTGGGAGATGGTTAACTGG
>Ga0315288_10009141_pt1 | contig 12491 bp, 19 predicted proteins | sample YL17G11_20_MG_FD_203454 | JGI IMG/M metagenome (GOLD analysis project Ga0315288, IMG submission 203454) | Sediment microbial communities from Yellowstone Lake, YNP, Wyoming, USA - YL17G11_20 | ecosystem: Environmental > Aquatic > Freshwater > Lake > Sediment | place: USA: Wyoming | collected...
TCGGTACGGCATGCCGTACCGAGACGGGGAGTTTAAAGCCCCACTAGGAAGCTAGAAGCCGCCTTGCGGCCTCGGGCTAAATCCCCGCCATTTATGGCGGGGAACTTTAAAAAGGAGATTGACCATGCCCTCATGCCCGCGCCTCTGCCTGGCCTGCAACCACAAATGGATCGGCGGAGACCTCTGCTTCCGGGACGAGAAATGCCCGAGCTGCGGCAACGGCCCAATCCTGCTCCCGTCAGGACACCTCCTGGGCTCCCAAAAGCTGTCCTGGACAATCACCCCTCCACCCAAGGACATCTGCGACATCGGCGAGACCCATGTCGCTTCCGTGAACGGGCGGACCGTCGCCAAAATAAGAACCGGAGGACGGGGCTCGTCCGTCTTCATGGTCAACGGCGCCAGCGGCGAGCTACTCCACGTCCGTCATGAGTCCAACCACGTTCCCGTCAACGACATCAGGCTCAAGGTCGAGGACGACCTCGGCATGAACTCCGAGCCCGAAGCCCAGAAAGTTCCCGAAAAGGAACCCGATACCATCAAAAACGCCACAAGGATGTCCCAGGCCATCGTCTCGGCCGACCTCCCCGACAAATGGGTCCGCCATATGGCCAAGCTGCCTGAAACCGGAATGGGATACCACAGGGTCAAGTGCGTCGTCCAAGGCCACAAGAACCCCATCCCGGGCATTGTTATCAACGGCTCCAAGCTGGAAACCGTCTTCCAGATCGACGTGAACAAGCTGTCAGACATCCAGACCGACTAAAATGAGAAAAGGAGCCTGAACATGGAAAAAGCTGACAAGACCATCGAAGTGAAGGGCGACGTGACGGGAGAGAACAGTATCCTCGCATGGGACGCCTGCCATGTCGAAGGTGGAAGGCCGTTCGTTGACCCGAACCGCATCAAAAGCCTAAACCTGAGGGTGGAGGCCGGAAAGGTGGCAGTCATGGGGGTCGAATGCCATGTTGACCGGAAGGCAACCGACCCGCTCGGCACCGCCACCACGCGCTGGGTCTACTTCCCCGTCCAACATCTCCACATTCAGGGCAAGAACGTGTGCTCCGAGCGCCACGACCTTGGGTGCGACATCGAATATAAGGGGGCCTGAACATGGGCGTCTCCGTAATGGAAATCAAATCGGGCCCCGACAAAGGCAAATTCATCCTAACCAACAGCATCGACAACCACTCCACCGGCCCCATCTCCAGAGCCGAGGCCGTCCTCCTTCTCCACAACAGGGAGCTCTGCGACATGCAACTGAAGTTCATCGAGAACTGGCTTTCATTCCCAAACGGATGGGGCGACGGACATTGCCGCAGAATCGGCGACAACGAGGCTGGACGCCAGCAATGGAGGGACTGGTTGAGCAAAACCCTCCAGGACAGCGAGGATGACGACGCCTACGAAGCCGCCATCCGGATCAAGTACGACGAGTGCATGGCTCTGGCCAAAAAGGAATCGGAAGCAGAGGACCCACGATAGAGGAAAGCACCTGACGGCAGGCCGAGCGACCGGCTTGACTGGAAGGAGGAAGCGCGATGAACCAATGCCCGAAATGCTACCGCGACATGACCCCGATTGAGGAATGTGGATTCTGTGGTCACCGTGCCGCGCTTCCTCCTGTACGGTCGGAGCCGTTGTTGGCCGCACTCATTGATATTCGCGATAGTCTCAAGGACCACCAGCATGTTGACTGCAACCGCTGCGACTTGTGCCGTATCATATGGAAGTGCGACACCGCCATGGAAGAGGCCAACGCCGCCCCTCATGGGCGGCGAGAAAGCGAGGCCGGATCATGAGTGAAAAGCACGGAACGAGCCGTGCTCTCGATGGGATGGTGATACAGAACAGAGATTAGGCGGATGCACGTCCAGTAAAACAGCGGATGAACCATGACGGACAAGGAAAACAGGGATGGGAATGCGGTCGAAACGCCGATCCGGATCTCCCCAGTGCTCGACCCGTCCGTCCGCGGCCTGTGCCGCCGCCCCTATGAACTGCACCCGCGGGGATGCCCCAACTTCGGAAAACGGACGACGTGCCCGCCACACGCGCCGTTGTTCCACCAAACCTATGATATGTCCAAGCCTGTTTGGGCCGTAGTCAACGAGTTCAACTTGGAAGCACATGTCAGGAAAATGCGAGCCACGCACCCCGACTGGAGCAAACGGCAACTGCGCTGCGTGCTGTACTGGCAGGGAACGGCAAGGGCGGAACTCAAACGCAGGATCGAGGCGGCCCTGCACGCCATGCCCGGCACCCGAGCCGAAACAAGTCCCGAGGCGATGGGCGTGAATGTGACGGCCACGCTGGCCGCCGAGGGAATCAAGCTGGAATGGCCGCCCGTGCGGATCGCCCGCCAAGTGGCGCTGATCGCATACCCCAAAAAAGGAGTTTGACTATGACAAGTGAAACCCAGCCGAATCAGAGTGGTCAAGAAAGCTGGCACAACGATCCCGTGCGAAAACAAAGATTGCGACAACGGAGTCACAAGATGACCTCGCCCAGAAGGCAGAACGGCTGGAAGCCCAAGGAAGACCGCAAGTCCGTCCTCCTCCGGGCCGCCTACGACCTCCTCACCAAATGCGACCGCTCGCCCATCGTCCTCGAGGCCAATGCCGTCACCGTCTTCTATGACGAGGCCGAATGCGACGGGAACTGCCTCAGGGAAGACATAGCCACGGAGCTCGGCATCAACGACGATCCAGACCCGCTGGCGGAAACCTGATCGGCTGAGTGGCTCCTCCTTGTGTCACAAGTAAATTCGGAGGGGAGCCCTCACACGGGAAGAAGTTTCACCCCCCAGAAAACCGGCCAGGGAACCCTTCCCAGAAACAACATGGGGCGGCTAGCCTTGAGCATGGGGGTTGACGATTTCCAGCCTCTTGGAAAATCCTTCCCCTTTGTTACATAAATTGAACTTGTGTCACAACAACATTTTCAAGCATTGAAAATCCCACAGAAAAAGTTCGTCCCCCAAAAAATCGGCTAGGGAACCCTTACTTGAACTATTGCTCCGAAACAAGCTGGGGGCATCTGTGACCATGGGGAACCCCCGGTAGCCCAGAATCGGTTTGGCAACCCCCCCGGGGGGGCCGTGGGGCCAGGCGTGTCTCACATGCCTAGTGCCTAGTGCCTATTCGCCAGCCCAGTGTCACAAGAATTCCGCCTCATCGCCGCGGGATCTGCCCAGGGGATGTCATCATCTGGGTCGTGCCACCCGAGTCGCCCTCCTCCCCAGGAGGACTGGGCGTCCGGCGGCCGGCTCCATTCTGTTCCACTCAGCCCCATGCCCCCCGCCACAGCTCGAGGCACACACGGCCAGCTCCTCCTGGGCGACCCCCCAGCTCCCCCAGCTCCCCCAGCTCCTTGGCATCCCCTGTTCCACTCGGCTCCCTCCGACACGAACCCCTTGCCCAGCATGTGTTTCACTTACGGGGAAGCCTGCCGCAGTGGAGCAGGGGCACACCGACCGATTCGGCACCGAGCGGCAGCGGCACATGAACTTGCAGGCGGGACTTTCACTTGCAGGCAGTGGCTCTCCTCAAACGCCCCAGCCGGCTCCCAGATCAACGCCCTGAACCTAGCCGCCAGCCCCGCCTGACGGAGCCGCCGCCCTTCCAGCGTCCAAGGCCCGCCTCCCCGCCTCCCCGCCTCCCCGATGGCCCGCACGCCGCGCAGGACGGCCTACGGATGGAGACGGATGATGTCCTGATGAAGTTCCAGCCTCCGGCCTGATGTCGGCCGAGGCGAGCCAGTGGGTTCGCTTCCCGTTTTGCAGATTGCCATTCCCCCCCTTTGGGGGGGAATGGCAAAAGTCTGCCGTCGGGCGGGGGCTTGCCACTGGATGCCATGGCCAGGCTTCCGCCGGTGATGCCGTTCCGGAGCCGGCGGCCGGGCAGCCGCCTTGGAGCATCCCCGACCTCCGTTCCTGATGCCCGGCAAGCCGTCCAGTTTGGCTCAAGAATCGAGAACCCCCGGCGACCGCTGTCAGGGGATGGCCTGAGCCGCTTCGCCCGTCCTGCGGGCTCCTGCCCGAAGGGGTCGAGAAAGGCATCTGGGGGGGCGAACCCCGGCGGAGGCCGCCTCGTCCCGCCCGGGGTGCCGGCTGCACTAAAATGGCGTGGCGGCCGCCCGGCCGAGGCCGGAAGCCGCCCCGGCTGTTCCATTGGGCACGGAACCCCTATGTTTCACAGGGGTTTCAGGGCGTGCTGTGGAGCAGTGGTGCGTACCGGTACGTACCGGCATGTGCTGTCCTGGTCATCTGAACGCCATCCTTCCCGGTGCGGCGCCCGGGCTCTGCCTGTCCGAGGCCGCCTGGCACCAGGGGGATCGCGGCAGCGGTTCCACTCCGCTGGACGGGGATGCGGGGTTCCTTGGGGTTCCTTTGGTTCCCGTGGCAGTGGGCGGAGCCCGCCGCTGGGAGGATCCCCGCCGGCGGCCGGGTCCTGCCTGTCCGAGGCCGCCCGGTGATCGCAGGCCGTCATGGCCTTGATGCCGGCTTCCTCCGGCAGCGCCATCCGTGCCACTTGGCTATGGAACCCGCTGTTTCATTGGCATTTACGGGGATACAGTGGAGCGGGGTGTCAGCGGCGGCCGGGCGCCTCGGCGGGGATGCACCTGTGGGCCAACCTGTGATCGCGCCCGTGATCGCACCTGTGATCGTGGCTTGTGATTGTGCCCTGTGGAGCTGAAATCCCCCGCCCCACTGGGCCGGATGCCTCGGCGGCCTCCCGATGTTCGGAGCCGCAGCCTGTCGGCGGCCGGTTAAACGGCAGCGGGCCGGGAGCCTCCGTTCCCCGGCCCGCGTCCTTCCACAAACCCTGTCCGTCCCGAAAGCCCTTGTCCCCCTCCTAGGCCGCCCGCGAGAGGGCGATGCGGCCCTCGGCGTCCGTGACGATGCGGACAGCGGTCCCGCCGTTGGCGTTGATGCGTTCGCGTTCGCGTTCGCACCATTCCCTGTACGTCGTGTTGCCGTACTGGGACTTGAGGATCTCATCGGGTTTGGAATACTCGGTCAGTTCGTGCGATGCGTCCTTCTCCATGGCGTCGCTCCTGTGTTTTGGCCTTTTGGGCCGGCTTTCAGTTTCGGTGCCGGTAACATTATCAGGGTTGTTTCACAATGTAAAGGCGAAACGGGAACATTGTGATGTTATGGGGACAGGGTCTGGCTGGGGGCCATGGCCGGCGGTCGCGGGTTCGGCTTCCTTGGGCTCCTGACCGCCTTCGCCCTGGTCTCCCATGGGTGGGGGAGGGTGCCCTCGATCATCTTCTTTGCCCGCTCGACGGTGATGCTGAAGCCGTCCTTTGATCCAGTCCGGCGACACCTCGAACTCCACTGCCCATTTGGCGAGCTTCCGCCTGCTCATGGTTTTCCCTCCCCGTGGGCGCCCGCGCATTCCGTGGCAGGGGCGGCTCCGGCGGGCCCCAGGGGCTCCAGGGCCTCCGGCGACTCATGTGAGGAGGTGCGGAACGGGTGGTTGTCCCATGACACCTGAACCAGCCCGTATGGCCCGGTCTCCTTGACGCCGCCGGTGATCCAGGTGCCCGCCAGCCTGACGCGGGTGCCCGGCTTGATTCCGCCCTTTGCTGCGCCTTTCGTCCTCATGTGCATGCCCGCATTCCGTGGCTGCCCGTGGCGGGGCTGGTCTTACGGCGTAATCCCTGACCCTGCCGGCCCCTCCCTCACGGGCGTTTCCGGTCTTCAAAACGGCTCCATGGTATCACATGGATGAGTGGAAGTCAAGCCAAATCCAACGCCCTTATCTCGTCCACCAGCCCGCAGTCCTTGCAGCCCTTAATCCCCTCCGGCGGAACGGGCAGCGACGCGATCCTGTTCGCCTCCAGGAGGAGCCTCTCCACCTCCGCCAAGTCGGTCTCCACTGGGAGGATGTGGGCGGCGAACCCCATCCTGAACCCGCCTTCGACGATGTCCGCCATGGTGGCACTCTCGGTCGCGGGCTCGTAATAGATGAGGCCGGTGACGCTCGTCTCCCCCAGGCCGGTCTTCCTGGCCAGCCACCTGTAGCCCCCCAACTGGACGCGGTACACGGGCAGCAGCTCGTCCTCCCGCTCAGTGAAGCGGGCGGTCTTGTAGTCCAGGATGGCCAGCGTCCCGTCCTCGACCCAGAACATCTCGTCCGGCGAACCGCGCAGGACGGTGCCCGTGGCCGAGTCCTCGAACGCGAACTTCGACCAGTGCGGGCAGGGGATCCGCCCGGCCAGCCGGCCGAACTTCAGGAGCCACTGGGGCGGAGCGGCCCGGGAGGCGAGGTGGGCGGCCGTGACCTTCTTCGTGAAGGAGTCGATGTGCGAGAAGATGGACGGGAAGACCGACCAGGGGCCCTTGAAGCCCATGCGGGCCCTGATCCAGAAGCACCTCGGGCAGCAGTCCGGCATCGCCAGGGAGCCGAGGTTCTTCGCGGAGATGTGGTGCAGCTTGAACGGCTGGTTTGGCATGGTGTTTCTCCTATTTCAGGAACCCGAACTTGTAGACGCCTTCCCGCATCCTGTCCTCGAACTTCCTGTAGAGGGTTGTGAACCCCCCGTACTCGTTCTTGAAGTGCTGCTTGAGGAGCGGCTTCAACTGGCCCCAGCCCGCGTCCCAGGCGTGCAGGTGGTGCTCCGGGTGGGCGGCGTGCCACTCCTGCCGGAGGGCCATGGACTTGCGGACCAGTTCCCTTGCGGCCTCAAGGACGGCCTTGGCGTCGTCGGACAGCGTGGAGGACCCGAGGAGCTTCTGCACGTGGCGTTCCTCGCCGTTCTTGGCATCCTGGTACATCTCGGTGAACCCCGCCTTGTCGGCCAACCCCTTCATCTCCGCGACGGCCATGAAGAAGAAGTGGTTGAGGATGTCCCACTGCTTCCCCTTGTACTGGATGTCGCGGAGGCTGGACTGCTGGCTGGACGTGTTGAAGAGGGCGTAGACCAGGGCGTCGCTGACCCACTGCTCGTACTCGGCGTTCAGCGGGGAAGCCGCGTCAGCGGCGTGGGGGACGTTGTATTCGTCCTTGTCATTGATCCAGGTGGCATAGTTCCCCGTGATAGACTTGCGGGCACAAAACAGGGCGATAATCTTGCGGAAGTTCGCAAGAAGAATCGGGCTTCCAGCAGAACCAAAATCGGAATACATTGAAGAAAACAATGCCACCCTCAAATTGTTCTCGTAAACGTTGTTGCGTTTGTTCAACATCCATCCAATTGCCTCTTCTGCATTTTTGCCAAGCTCGTCAGTTTTCCAGATAGTTGCAGAACTCAAACGCAAAGATGGAACCCATTTTGACGGTTCGGCCAAGCACCACTTGTTGGCGGGATAAGAGGCCGGGGCAATTATTTTCTCCCCCGTCTGTTTGACTGCGAAAGAATTGATGTCAACATCCTTCAACTTAAGAGTCGCCGAAGAGTTTACCAAACAACCATCAGACCATATCGTAAACGACACTCCCCATTGTCCCGACACGTCTGCAAAATGACTTGCTTGGAACAACATCCCGTCGTCGAACTTGAATTTATTGATCCACAAATTCCTGAAAGTTTCAAACGACGAAGCATTGATAAAGGAGGGCTTGCTGAACATGGCCAATATCACGTTTCCCTGGGTCAGTTGGGCAATCTTGTACATGAACTGGGCGTAAAGTTGGCGGCTGCAATGGCCCATCTTATTTTTGACCATCTCGGCGTTGACAATTGTTTCGCCAATGCCAGCCTTAGTCGTTCCGTGCTTCATCGTCCCGTCCGTCCCATACGGCGGGTTGATGAGGAACAGCACCTTCTTGCCGCTCTTGAACGTGTCTTTCAGTGCCTGCGGCACGCCGTCAAGGCCGGTCTCGCCCAGGAAGTCGTACTGGAACACCGCCGACGCCTCGCGGTTGAATCCCATGTCCTTGATGGTGTCGATGTCGCCCTGCTCCAAGGTCGAGAGGTACAGTTCCTTGAACTTGTAGTCGCGGGTCAGGTTGGCCGTCCCCGCACAGCAATCCCAAACCACGTACTCGTCACGCCAGTCCTTGCCCAGGGCCTCGTCGAGCATCTTGTGGGCCTCATTGACCCACAGCGTCGGCGTGAAGAAGGCCCCAGTCCTGCGGCGGTACATTTCGGACAAGATGCGGTCCTTGTTGGCCACGATCACTTCCAGTTCAGAAGTCGTGTAGGCCTGGCGGAAATGGGAGAAGAAGCCTTTGAAGAGGTTTCCGTTGACCTTAATGTTCTCGTCGCGGACCACCAGGACGTTCTTCTTGTTGGGATGCAGGTAGGCGTTTTCCCTGTCGGTCAGGCAGGTCGTGAAGATGCTCGCCAGCTTCGCGGCGGAGTCCTTGTTGTGGTCGTCGAAAAGCGTGTCGGCGTCATAGCGGCTGTCCTTGACGACGTTGTGGCTGAAATAGCGGAAGATTTCCACGATGTTGTCCTTCGTGATGGTGATGGCGTAACCCTCGCCCTTCTGGAACGCCCTCATCTTCTCGATGACTTCGTCGAAGTCCAGCTTGGGGTTGATGTCGTAGACGAACGGGGCGATCTCGTTGTCCTCGGCGATCTTCTTCACCACTTCGGGATAGTTGTCAGCGGCCTTGGACGCGGAGGTAGACCAGTCGATGCCTTCCGTCACAAGGTACTTGGCGACGGGCGGGACGACATTGACGCAGAAGCACTCGTTCTTGTCGCCGATGAAGACCGACTTGGGCAGGGGCTTGCCCTGTTTCTCCATCTTCTTAAGGTAGAAGAGGGACTGGATGACGACGGCGGCGATATCCAACTTGGTTTTGAAGTTCAGGTTGTGCTTGAACTCCATCAGGGCGGTGATGTCATCGCTCACGAGGATGCCGTCGCTCTTGAGCGGCGACGTGATGCAGGAGGGATAGTATTCGGAGAAGGCGTGCCAGTATGCGTGCTCAACGTCCTTCTCATTGGTCGCCAGACCCAAGGACTTCCCCAGCTCGCCCGCGATCCATTTTCCCGTCTTCCTCATCGGCTTGCCCATATAATTCTCCTGTCTGCTGACGGTTTCCTATTTTCAAAACGCGGCATCAGCATATCACAGGGTAAGTGAAAAGTCAAGCTAAATCGCGCCCCGCGCGGGCGTCATTCAGTGGGGGTCTTCTCCCTGTGCTTCTCCTTCGCCCCCTCCAGCCCGACGATGTGGGTGTGGTCCTCGAGGTTGATGTCCGACCAGGCGACAAGCCGCAGCTCCCCGTCGGCCAGCTCAAGCAGGGCGGGCGTGCCACTGCCCTCCCTGGAGCAGTAGTCGCCGTACCCGTCGGCGGTGATCTTGACGCCGTCGGCGGTGATGTGCAGGGAGACCTCCTGGTCCTTGGCCTTGGCTCCGCCCCTCATCACGTCCCTGATGGTTGCGGAGACCACTGCGTCCTCGCGGTCAACGTAGGTGAGGGCGCCGCAGGCGGGGCACTCGCCGGAGGGGCACTCGTCGCCGGGTTCGATGCGTTGCGAAAGACTTGGGATGTCGGGGAAGACATAGGTGAGGTCCTTGGCCTTCCAGACCTTCCCGCAGTTGTTGCAGGCGTGCTCGCAGTTCTCCCAGCGCCCAGCGGCGTGGCACTGGAGGGAGAACCCCAGTTTGGTCCTCGTGCTGACGGGTTTCGGCTTGCTCATGGCTGTGGCCTCTCTGGTTGGCCTCGGGCTACTTGCCGAGGGCTTGATGTTGTGGTCGTCGCTGTGGCATTCCGCGCGTATCATGGCTGGCCTCCTTAAGGGTCCCTGATTTTCAAAACGGCATCAGCATATCACAGCGGTAAGTGAAAGTCAAGCCAAATCGCGTCGCTCGCCCGCGTCATTCAGTGGGAAGGTGGGCGGCACCCCAGTTCTTGAGGAACCTCCGTTCATGCCTCTCGGCCCCCTCGGGGTCGGTGATGGACTCCCTGGCCACGAACCGCCACTTCATCCCGCAGCCGCAGGGGCACGGCCTGTAGGGGTCGTCGGGGATGGCTTTGATGAGGGCGTCCACTGCGGCGCCGGGAGGGAGGGTGTCGGCTTTGGCTGTCATGTCAACTTCGGTTCCTTCCCCTGCGGCAGCCAGCGGCTCCAGTTTTTGCCGGACTCGCAGAACCAGTCATGCCGCTCGTAGACGGTTTCAATGGCAATCCCGGGCCTCCCGTCCTTCTTAATGAGCCTCAGAACAACGTCGCCCGGCCTCGGGCGGCGGTAACGCACGTTGGACGGGAACAGGTCGCCCTTCTTGAAAATCTGGAGGACGGCGGAGCGGCCTGTCAGCCCCATCTCCCTGTTTGCGGAACCCCACGGGCCCAGCCGCCACTCGAGGAGGACGGTGCCCTCGGGGTGGAGGAGCTTGGCGGAGTTCCCTTCAGCCCTGATGCGGTTCTCCTCATCGCGGAAGGCCCGTTCAGCGGCGGCTTCGGCGTTATGGGAGGCACACTCTTCGGCTCTGAATTTCCCGTCGACCTTCTTCCTGACCTCGTCCAGCAGTTCGCGCTCGAAAGCCATACGGGCGTCCCTGACGGCCTCGTGCTTCCCCGATGCCTCACCCCATGCGGTTTGAAGTTCCTCAAGCCTGCTCATAAAGTCGATGCTCCCTTGGTTGCAATGTCTATTATCCGGCTGAAATGAATGGCGACATCCACGATCTTCTGTGCGTCGTCGTCGCCCTTGGACGCCCTGTTGTCGAAGTCCTCCAGGAACGCCTTGACACGGAGGAACCGCAGGCCGCCGTCGGCTCCCGTCATCGTGTCGAGTATGTTCTGCAACGCCCCTGCGACTTCGGCTCTCATGTCACGGCCTCTTTCTTATTCTTGATGCGTCCAATATATCACAGGCAATCGGCAGAGTCAAGCAAAATCACGCCAGCCTGAGTTCGCGGGAAATGCCCTTCCAATGCCACACGAGCTTATGGTCACGCAGCAGGGCGGAGAGGTGCAGGACGATTCGGCCACTACGGTATCCGCTGAAGACGAGTTGTGTTTTGACAGACATGGCGGCTCCTTGGGTTGCCCGCTATTTTTCAATGATGCCATCATATCAGGGTTGTAAGTGAAAGTCAAACAAAAAGTGAAAGCCCTGGCGGGGATCGCCGCAATGGACTGGGAAGCCGGAGCCGGCCGCCGGCTTCAGCCGCGGTTGGTGTCATCCCAGTCGTGCTTCCCTCAGCTGCCGCCGCCAGACCCGCACCGACCCGGATGACGGCCGCCGGAATCGGGCGGCCCACTTCCTGCTCCACTGCCTGCTCCCCCCGACATCGAAGCCGCCGTATCGGTCAGTCACAAAAAGCCAGCGATGGTGCCATATCGCCTCGCTCTTACCGGCCCTGGTTGAGCCGTCCCTGAACACAGTGACATGGTGTCCGACGCGGGGTTCCCTGGCGGAGTCGAAGTCCGGGGACTCGTCGAACCGGACCGCCCCCGTCTTCAGGTCGAACATGAGGCAGGCATAGCGGTGGCGTGGGTGGAGCCGTTTGAGCCGTTTTTGGGCCGCTTGGAGGGCTTCTGCGGGGATGACAAGGGATGCGTAGCGGCGATGGACGTAGATGCGGGAGCCGACCTTCTTGCCGACCAGGTTCCGCCAGCGTGTGATGCGGGTTCCGGCCCGGGTGACAACGCTGAGGGTCAGGGTTGCGCGGTAGCGCATACCCTGGACCCTCTTGTTCGACGTTCCGATTCTCCGCCCGAAAAATAGTTGTTGACAGCAAAACGCTTTTGTGATATGATGCTCGCGTAACAGTTGAGAAAGGAGCATCGAATGAACGTGAAGGCATGGACGATGGTGGGTGGCAACGGGCGCGAGTGCGTGCGCGGCAACGGGCGCGGCAAGTTCTGGATTGGCGACGGAGGGATTCCGATGTCCCGGATGCCCGGCAACTCGTACACGGAAACGCACCGCGACAGGCTGGCGAAGGCGGCAACCGAGCAGACCGGAACGCCTTGCCGGTGGATCTTCGACGGGGAGACGGAGGTGATCCCGTGTCTGTGAACAAGGCCGCGCAGGCGCTGGGTCGCATGGGGAAGGGCAAGGCAAAGACGCTGACGCAGGCGGAACGGAAGCGCCGGGCGCGGCGACTGGCGGATGCTCGGAAGACGCGGTGGCCGAGTACGTCGAACGGCATCATCTGGGTGGCTGTTCCTGCGGCTTTGGCTGTTTGGCCTGGTCATTGGCTTGCCTGATCTCGTCCAGGACGCGGTTGATGCCCCAGGCGACGCCTGCGCAAAGCATCTGGGTTTGGCTCGAGTAGACATTCGGGTAAAGCGTCGGAGACGCAAGATGGGTCGAATAACAGACCTCGCACAGGAAGAAGGGTTCCTCTCGGCTGCTCCCAGGGGGCGGATCAACCGGCACGCATTCGGTCTCGAACCCGCAGCAGTGGCAGCTGGTCTTGGTCTTCGGCTTGCCCAACCAGAACCGGTTACAGTTTCTGGGAGCCAGAAAGCCCAAATGCTTCAGCTTTGGGATGAATGGCGACCGTGGAAAAATCTTCGGCATGTTGTATAATCGTGGGACGTTCTTTGACATGGTCTGCCAGGTTCGGCGAA
>Ga0315288_10009143_pt1 | contig 12490 bp, 6 predicted proteins | sample YL17G11_20_MG_FD_203454 | JGI IMG/M metagenome (GOLD analysis project Ga0315288, IMG submission 203454) | Sediment microbial communities from Yellowstone Lake, YNP, Wyoming, USA - YL17G11_20 | ecosystem: Environmental > Aquatic > Freshwater > Lake > Sediment | place: USA: Wyoming | collected...
CCCACCCGCTCGATCTTCAAAGCTCATTTCCAGGAGCGGGTTGAGGTCCTGCGCCTTCTTGGGAACCTGCACCTTCCCGAGCTGCTTCGAGATATCGGTTAAGTCGCTCACCATCTGGGTGAGATTCTTGGAGACTTCTGCCTTGGTATGATCCTTTATGTTGTTGCGAAGCTTGTTGAACTGGTCTCCGACGGCCGACGAGCGCTGGATCAGCTTGTTCACGCTCGAGGTGTAGGCCCTCAGTTTGTCGTTCTCCTTCGCCTCCTGGTTCCCGCTGCAGCCCCGGCCGAAAATCCAGCAGAAGATAAAAGCAACGATCACCGCCAGGATTATCAGGACCGGGGCGGGACCCCTGCGCCTCGAAGGTGTCAGGCCGGCGGTCCGTACGCGCCTGGAGAGAGAGGGTTTCCTCCTGCCGCTGGTATACCTGGGCTGTCTAGGGTTAGAAAATTGAGCCATTATCAGTTCTGGAACAAGCCTTTCTCGGGCAACTCTTCAACAAATGGTGGGCGAGGAGGGACTCGAACCCTCATGCCCTTGCGAGCACAGGACCCTGAACCCTGCGTGTCTACCAATTCCACCACTCGCCCGCCTGCGGTGCCACCTCCATCGTCATTCGTCGCCAATATTCTCTAAGTGCCGTTTCCCACATCCAGGGGCAGCACCACGTCCACGGTCTCGCCGCCGGTCGCGCGAACCAGGTCATAGGACCTGATCTTCAGGATCTTGGACGGCTCACCGCCGCCTGTATATACTACATCTTCTTTGAGGGTGTAGTAATCGATGTACGTCTGCATCTCGGTCTTGAGGCCCACGGGAGGCACCGCGCTGGCGTGATAACCGGTGAGGGACGACATCTCGTCCTTCGGGACGGGAGACACCTCCCCGCCGCCGGTTACCGTACTCAGCTTTGAGACGTCCACCTCCCTGTCGCCCGGAACGATGACCATCACCGGATCGCCGCCCACGCGGAACATCTCAACCCTCGCAAGCTGTCCGGGCTCAAGGCCTAGCGCGGCGGCGGCCCTTTCGATGCTTGCAGCGGGCTCCGGGAGCTTGAAGATCTCGTGCGGGATGTCGAGCTCCTGCAGTCGGTTATGGACATTCACACTCGAGTACATGGCACATCAGCCCCGGTATGGGAAATCAACTTTAAGTGAAATGGATCATCCGGACAGTCTGGAGAGTTCGGCAGTCGCGGCGCCTACTTCATACCGCCCTTTCGGCCTATCTTCTGGTAGAACTCGGTGCCGTACCTCTTCTTGGTGGTCTGGCCGCCCTTCTTGCCACCCACGCTTCCAATCTTGCTGTAGAAGTCGGGACCGTACTTCTTTTTCGTGGTGAGCCCGCCTTTGCGGCCGGCCTCGCTTCTCGTCATCTTCGCCTTTGCCAAGTCAATCGCCTCCCACGAGTCGTCCGCCAACGCTGTCACGACTGAAACGGACATCGATAAGGCAGTCGTTCGCGTCTCATATTATCCCATTAACCGTGCGACATTGCCAGTTGGTTGCTTCCCTGGAAGCCGCCTGTCAAAAGACTTCTCTCCCGCGCGCATGTATACCAGGGATGAGGGCTAAAGTCCTGGGAAAATACGCCGATGTATATAAAGCACAAATAGAAACTAAGCACCCCCGGCGATATGCCGCCTGAAAGGAGCGCCCCACAGGTGCTCCTTTCACGTTGGGCAATTGCCTTAGCCCCGGCTTGTGATCTCCCCGCCGCGCGCTTCCTCGCCCGGTGGAGGTGGAGTCGGTGTAGGAGCGAGAGATTCCTCAGCGGATTTGGTCTCCTCCTCCAGCTCTGACTCCTCCTCTGCGGATTCCTCCCGGCGCTGGAACTCGAGGAAAGGCGGTACCCTCTTCTTCGCCCTCCTGGAGATCACCCCGCCGATCACTCCTATCAGGAGAATCAGTGCGCCGGCACCCAGTGCGATGTCATAGAACATGAGCATGAAAGCCCCCATGTCCTGGAAGGCCTGGTACATCGCACCCCTGTAGAGGCCGGCATTGGTATCCCATAAGAACTCGGTCCCCAGGCGTATGAAGAGCGAACCGGGCAGCGAAGCCGCGATGAGGACGAGCCCGATGCCTGAGGCCTTCCCCCAGCCGCGGCAGAAGAAGAGCAGTAACAACATCGAGAATACGAAGGCGAGGGTGCCGAACAGGGCAACCACCCACAAGAGCTTTCTGTGATTGTTCTTGTTCAACAGGGCAAGGAGCGTTTCGCACGTGGCTTTTCCCCTCTCCTCACCGAGACCCTGGGCGCGCTTCATCGGGAGGTTCCCTGCGTACCCTTTGTTGTATATCTGCCGTGCTATTTCATTCATGACCTTGTCGGTAAGCTCGTCGGCGCTGAGTCCGGCCAGGGTCACGGCCTCGATCGATACCTCGACCCCTACGTCCGGTATATATATCCGCGCCGTCTGGCTACGGCGCGCATTGCTCCTAAGGTCGCTGTAGTTTCTGCTGACAAGCTGCTTGACCTGGGTGGTGCTCTCGATGAGGGGGACCATCACCCGGCGCGCGTCACCCTGACCCGTAACCCTGTAGAAACCCGCACAGGTGAGGGCGCTAAAAAGAAGTATGGCCGCGATGATGCCGAACACCCACTTGAAGTCGATGCGCCAGTGCTTTTCCTCGCCGCGTGCCAGCTCCTTGAACTCCTCGTCCAGGAGCCCTGCTGCTAGCGCCGATTCCGGCGGGAACGGGAACTGAGCCGGCGGCAGTGTTGGCGCCATGGGCGGAAAGGCCCCCGGCGGTGGAACCATCGGTATCTGGCCTGTCTGGTCCACGGGGTAACCGGTCATGGGAGGCTGCGGTGGGTACCCGGCGCCGTAACCGTAGCCGGGCGGAGGATAAGCGGGCGGATACCACCCGTACTGCGGCCAGTTGTACCCGCCCCCGTAGTAGTCCGGCGGCGGCGGGTACCCGCCTTGCGGAGGCGGCGGGGCTTGCCCGTCTTGAACCCGGGGTTCGCTCACCGACGGGGGCGCAGCAGGCGCCGGGGGCGGGGCCCCGGGCTCCGGTGCCACTCCCGGAGGCGGTGCCGGAGCGGGCGGTCCCTCTTGAGCGGGAGGAGTCCCGGCAGGAGTCTCAGGCGGCGTCAGCGGCGGATATACCTGCCGCCCCGCGGCCCCCGGCGGACGCCGTACTTGCTCCTCGTCACCGAGGGCTTCGACCTCCTCGCGGCGGCGCCTGGAGCGGCGTTTCTTTCTGCCCTCTTCTTTTCCCATCGTGTTCTCCCGGTTAGGAAAGCTTCCTACAATAATAGTATTCACGGAAGAGGGCGGTTTTCCCTTAGTAGGGATCAGGGGACAAGGTTCAGTATGCCGTCCGCCTGTTCGAGGATCTTCTCTCTCGAGTAAGGAAGAGGGAAATACTCGACCCTGCACCAGCGCTCGAAGTGGTCCTTGTAGTGGGGGCTCAAGCGGTGGCCGGACTGACCGACATCGACTACCGCGACCGATTTGTCGAGGTCGCTGAAGTCAAGCACCATTCTCAGCGCCGGACCGGCGTACGCGGCGTGCGAGGTGCAGTCCGGCAGGACCGCCATCTCAGTGTTGCCCCCCATCGTGCCCCGGGCGAGAAGCTGCGACAGGCAGTCGCTCGCCCCCGGCCCCGCGTTCACCGTGTCGCCCTCGCCGTCCAAGGGAACGGGCCCCACGTTGAATATCTTTGTGAGTGGCCAGAAGAGACCGAGCAGGCTCTGGCACGTGAGGGAGTGGATCTCGCCCCACTTCCACGCCGACTGGTCGGATGTGCCGAACAAGCACTCGAGCTCACGGATTCCCTCCTCGAGCGACTCGAGGATCACTTCGTCGTACGAGCCGTAACCCGGGGGGAGCCAGAAGTCATCGGAGCGCTCGAGCAGGTTTTCAATGGCGAGGTTGAGCGTGACCGCGCTGCATGTGTACTCCTTGAAGAGCGCGTCACCGAGCCTGTGCCGGAGCAGTTTTTCGCAGAGGTGTTTCCAGGAGTAGAAATATATGGTCATGGCGGGTGAGTCCGCGCGGGCCTGGTGATCCCACTCTCGGAAGCGCTCCACGGCGAGGCGCGCTGCGGGTGATATCTCTTTCCCCTCCGCGGCTTTTACAACCAACTCGGCGAAGCGCCTGCCGGGGAAGGTAAGTACGTCGGCGTGGATCTTCGGCATCTCCCCGGGCGAGAACTTCTCTTTCGCGCGCAGGAGCTCCGAGATACGTCCGTTCCTGTATGGCGCCTCCCAGATCTTCGTTATTAGCTCCGGGTAGCCTTCGCTCACGATCTTCGAGTTCGCGGTCGCGAGGAAGCCCTCCTTGGGGTTGAGCGTGCGTGGCATGCGTTCCCAGGGTATATGACCCACCCACTCGCACTCCCCCTCCGAACCGCTCGCGGGAAGGGTGCCGTCACCCTTCGCCCTCACGGGCACCTTCGCCACGGCAAGATAACCTATGTTCCCGTCGATATCCGCGTAGGCTTGGTTCAGGGCCGGCCCCACGAAGTTCTCCATGGCGGCGTTAAACTCGTCCCAGGACTTCGCCCGGTTCTGCCTCAGGAAGGCCCCGAGAGAGTCGAACTCCGGGTCGTGGCTCATCCACTTCAAGGCGAGGCCCTTGTCGCCCTTACGCTTTATTATGGGGCCGTGCCGGGTTATGAGTACCTTTATCCTCCTCGACTTTGCGAAGCGTATCTTGACCTCCTCCTCCATAACCTCCGCATCCATCCACTCGCCCTTGTACAGGTACCTCCCCGAATCCGCGGACTCGAAGGTCTCAACAAAGAGGTCGATGACATCGGGGCACATGGCCGTGACGCTCCACCCGCAGTAACCGTTGTGACCGAAAATAAAAACAGGTATGCCGGGGAGGGCGGCGCCTATGACGTTGTAGTCCGGTGTTGCCAGGTGGCAGAGGAACAGGACCCCCGGGGTGTTGTGCTGCATGTGCGGGTCACCGCACAGGATCGGCTTTCCCGTCGTGGTCCGCGAGCCGTCCAGGGCCCAGTTGTTCGAACCGAAAATGGAAGCGGGCCTGGCCCCGCTCAGCCATTCTCCTCCTCCACCCTCGCTCCCGAACCCCCAGTCGATCTCCTCCCCCGGCTCGATCGGGTCGACCTTCACGCCGGGCCCTTTGACCTTGACGGGAGGGTTGTTGTATTCGGCGGTCTCGGGAAGAAGCTCCAGCGCCTTCTTGAGCCCGAGTGTGCGAACCAGTTTTTCCCGCATGAGCTTGTGCGGCCAGAAGGCGTCGAAGAGCCAGGTGAGGAAAAGGCCGTATGTTAGGCAGTCCGCGGGTTCCCAGGGGGCGGGCTTCCCCTTGAGAAACATGAACTCGAACGGCAGCCTGATACCGGGGCGTGAGAGATAGGCGTTCACCCCCTCGCAGAAGGCCTCAAGCGTGTCCTTCGATTCCCGGTCGAGTTTCATATCGAATTGCTTCGCAGACCTGTGAATGCCCACGGTGCGCATGAAGCGGTCCATCTCCAGGGCCATGCTGCCCACGATCTCGGAGAGCGTGCCCTTCGCGACCCTGAGCATGACGTCCATCTGTACCATGCGGTCCCGCGCCATCACGTACCCGAGCGCCCTGAACCCGTCCGCGTTGCTCTTCGCAGTGATGTGGGGTATCCCGGCCTTGTCGTAGATGACCTCGACCTCTTCGCCCAGGCATGGTATCTGGAGCTCCCCGCTCATGCGCGGCATGGACAGGCGTAGCCGCGCTACGAAATAAGCGGCGGCACCGGCCAGTAGTGAAGAAGCACCGATTCCCAGTGCTTTACCTATTTTCCGCATGTATGCCTCCCGGATTTAATATCACAGTCCCATCACGTCTGAGCCGCCCGGCCATATCCCGTGGTAGTCGAAGTACATCGGGCGTTCCGCCACGATGCCCTGGTCGCTCCAGATGGAAACCGATACGTCTTTGTCCGGCCCCACCGCTGTGTTGACATCCACTGTTACCCGGGTGTGCGCCGGTACTACGCCGTTCTGAATCACTATAGAGCCGTCGCCGAGCATATACCTGAGTGTCACGTTTGCATTCGCGATGCCCGGGTTCTCGAGCGAGAGCCACTCCTCGAAACCCGTGCGGGTCGTGCCCTCCGCGAAGAACCAGGAGTTCTTGGGTGCCCCCGCGCCCATCGCGTTGTGCCCACCGGGCGCGAAACCGTGATAGTCGAAGTACATCGGCCGCTCGGCGAGGATCGGCATGCTCGCGTCCACGACGATCGACACGTCCTTGTCGGCACCAATTATGTCGTTCACCCTGACCGTCTGCCTGCTCGTGGCCGGCAAAGCGATGCTCTGCGTCTTCACGCTGCCGTCGCCGAGTATGTATTTGATGGCCGCGCTGCCGGCCACCGCGTTCGGGTTCTGCAGGCACAGGTAGGTGTCAAAGCCGCTCCTGGTCGTCCCCTCGGCGAAGTACCACCTGCTCGCCCGGCTACGGCCCCCCACCACGTTGTGCCCGCCGGCCGCGTAGCCGTGATAGTCGAAGTACATCGGGCGCTCTGCGACTATGCCGGCTTCGCGGCCCTCGACCTTCATGGACACGTCTTGCTCAGGGCCGATAAACGCATTCACGTCAACCGTCGCACGGGTCCTGGCCGCCACCGGGACCTGCTGTGTCCTCGTGCTCCCGTCACCGAGCATATATGTGATTTCCACTGTCGTGTTGTAGGTCGAGGGGTTCTGAAGCGTCAACCACTCCTGGAAACCGCCGCGGGTCGTCCCTTCAGCGAAATACCAGATCTGTCCGGTGTTTATTGACCCGATGGCGTCGTCCCCTCCCTTCCAGCCCTTGTAATCGAAGTACATGGGGCGTTCGGCAACGATAAGCTGGTCGCTCGAGACCCTCGCGGAGACGTCCTGGCCAGCCCCCACAAACGTGTTCACGTCAACCGTGAGCCGTGAGTGCGCGGGGACCGCGACCGTCTGTTCCTTGTTCTCGCCCGTCCCGAGCATGTAGGTGATGTTCACGTTTGCCCCCAGCTCGCCGGGGTTCTGGATGGATATCCACTCCTGGAAACCGGGGCGGGTGGTCCCCTCCGAGAAGTAGTAAGTCGATGCCGGCGGCGTGGCGCTTCTCTGCATCGAGTAGTAAGAAGCATTTTGTGTAACGGCGCCTACTTGGACCTGACCGTCGAACTGAGAGATGACCCGCTCGTTAGCGTCTACAATGAAGGACGGGGAACCGCTGACATCCACCGGCAACACCTGTTCGGGGTTCTTCCAGGTGCCGGCCCTGCTCTCCGTATAGTACTTCCTGAAATCGTAGTAGGTCGCCGTGCCCGCGTTGTAACGGGCGGTCTCGAATATTATCTGCTGCTCGCCAGCGGAGTTGATATTCCAATCTGTGTAGACGATCCAGTATTTATGCGCAACGTTGAAAATCGTGTGTATTATCTCGTTGCTTCCGGGGATCGCAGTCACGTTCTTGACGTCCCCCCAGGAGCCTCCCCGCATATACCTGGAGTAAAAAGCGGCGGCCAGCGGCTCGCCGGTCGCATAATTGGCCTTCGCCTCGCACCAGGACGCTAGAACGCCCCCGTTCGAGCTGCACGAAAGGACCATATCCATTGTAATACGGTCGGAATCGAGGCTTATCTTCTGGGGGCTCTTGAAGCCGGCACCGCTCGTCCCCGAGGCGTTGTCCGTGTAATAGACGTTATAACCCGTGCCGACGTAGGGATCCGTCGAGTGCGACTCGAAGAGGATATGCGCGCGGCCGTCACCGTCCAGAGCAATGGCGTCCGCCCGAACGAAGCGACCCGCCTGGTACCCCTGGATGGTCTCGAGGGCGGAAAAGCCGCCGCCCGTGTCGTATGTGTAAATCATCTCGTCACCCAGCTCGATGTCCCACAGCAGAGTAGCCGGGTTCCAATGGGGGGTCGTGTCCGAGAACAAGAAATGCCAGTTTCCCCAAGGGTCTCTTGTAGCGTCTGTTGCAACAAAGACTGTTCCGGCGGGCCTCCGGCTAATATTCTCCGGTGTCTGCCATCCCGCGGCGGTGTGCCTGATGAGAAAGTAGTCTTCAAGTGGGGGGAATGCAGGTGCGCCATTGTATCCCGAAGACTTTCCCCCAAGGACGTCCGCCGTGGTACCGGAACTCCGGTACAGCAATAAAAAAGGCTGATATCCCTCGTTTGCAGACGCGGATGTCAGTTTCTGGACGGAGGACCATACGCCGGAAGCGTTCCTCGTCACGCCGTACACGTCGGCCGTATCCTGGCCGAGGGCCGCCCCGAGCGTCTCGATCGAAAAGGCGATGGTGACTTCCCCGGTGACTTGCGATGTGTCCACGCCCATCGAATCCAACGGTATCTGCTGCCCAGGGAATCCCGGTGAATAGTCCCATGCTCTGATAGCCGTTGCCGGGTTCCAGGCATCCTTCGCGCCATCGACAAACATCAGTCGGCCCGTGTAAGTGGAGGGGTTTGTCTCTTTGTTCAAGATCTCCAACCAGGCACCGTATATCCGGTTCTCACTGGGGTAGAACCAGCCGTATCTTATCCCCCATGAGGCGCCACTGAAGTCCGCGATGCACCTGGGAGCACTCCACCCGCCGTCGGGGGAGCGGTAACGGTAGTATATGCTCTCTCCTTTATGCTGGTAGGCCTGGTAGAACGGGGTCGCCGGTGGCTTTGACGCATCACGTCCCCATGTCCACTTCGAGTAAACGATATGGAGGTAGTCGTCAGGATCCATCCAGAGCAACAACACATCGGTGTCGTCGAGCCCGGAGAACGAAGTGAGCTGGGTGGATGCCGAGAACGAACCCTCGGTGTAGACGGTGTAGTAGAGGTTCGCTAGGTCCGCGGTTGCGAAACCTGGTGCATCGGGGGCCTGAGAGATATCCGTCCTTCTATTGACCGTGTAGATCAGGTGGGTTCTTCCGCTCGAGTCCAGCGCCAGACCGGCATCCGGATAGTACGAGATGTTAGCGTCGCCCGACGGCAGGTACGGTTGAGCTACCGGCGTCCAGCCGCCCGTGCCTGTAACTTTTGGCTTTGTGCCACCGTTCTCAGTCCTGCTTTCATCTTTGTTCTCGGGCAGGAGCGAGGCCGGCAGATACTCCGGCGGGCACATCTTAGCCATCGACTCGGCAAATTGTCCTGCGTCAGTTCGACTGCCCGCCACGGCGTCGGGCGCATAATAAGGCCTGGGCTTCCCAGTGTCTGTGAATTCCTTGCCGGCCACCGGTCCGCCCGCTTTCGGAACGGTCTGGGCGGCCGCTCCCACTACCGGTAAAAAAACGATACCAACAGCGATAATGGTCGCCACGGCAACGGCGGCAAACAAACGGGAATTCCGGATACGGGCGATAGAATCCATCGAAGTGCTCCTTTCGTGAGGTCACTCCTATCTCGTAACAAAGTATCTAACACTCTTGGCGTTGAGTCTACTTCAGAAATCGAGAAGGATCAGTAGCCCATCGCGTCGGTCCCGCCGGTCCACGTTCCCATGTAGTTGAAGTACATGGGGCGCTCGGCGACTATCCCGACGCCGTTGGTCACCTCTACGATCATCGCGGTGTCGTGAGCCGCGTCGTCCGCGGCGCCGAGGGCGTCGTTCACGCAGAGAGTGGTGCGCGAAAGCGGGGGAACCGTCGCCGCCTGCTGCTGCGTGATGCCGTCGCCCCTCATGTAGGTCACGAGGACGGAAGCCTGCTTGTCGGTCGGGTTACCGAGGCAGAGGAAGGTCGCGAAGTTCGGGCGCGTCGTCCCCTCAGCGAAGTACCAGGTGGTCTTGGGATAGGGGGCGCCCACAGCGTCGTGACCGCCGCTCCAAGCCCCACCGTAGTTGAAGTACATGGGGCGCTCCGCGATTATCCCGACGTCGTTCGTCGAAGCCACCCGGCAGGAGAAGTCTTTGCCTCCACCCAGAGCGCCCGAAACGTCGATGGTAAGACGCGAGTGGGGACCTACCGCATAAGCCATATCCTTGTTCCCGCCGCCTGCCACCATGTATGTGGCCGTCACGGCAGCTTCAGCGTCGGATGGGTTCGCAAGACAGAGGAAGGTTGCGAAATTCGGGCGCGTCGTCCCCTCCGCGAAATACCATGTGGTCTTCGTACTCGGCGCCCCCATGGCGTCGTGCCCTCCCGACCAGTCCCCCTGGTAGTTGAAGTACATGGGGCGCTCGGCGATTATCTCGACCCCGTTGGTCACCTCCAACCTGGCGGCGAAATCGTGAGACGCGTCGTCGGTGGTACCGAGGACGTCGTTGACGGGCACCGTCAAGCGGGAGAGCGGCGCCACGTTCACAACCTGCTGCTGGGTGTTCCCGTCACCCTTGAAGTAAGTGATGGTGACCTGGGCTTCCCGATCGCCAGGGTTACCCAGGCAGAGGTAGGTCGCAAAGTCCGGCCGCGTCGTACCTTCCGCGAAGTACCAGGTGGTACCGGGGTAAGGAGTCCCTACCGTATCGGATCCGCCACTCCAGGCACCCTTGTAGTTAAAGTACATCGGCCGCTCGGCGACGATGCCGACCTTGTTTGTCGACGTGATGCGTGTCGAGAAGTCCTTCCCTGTGCCGATGTCCTTTGCCGCGTCTACGGTCAGGCGGGAGTTGGGCCCGATAGTGTAGGGAACGCTTTGATTCCCTCCACCCTCCACCAGGTAATTGACCGTTACATCCGCATTGACACCGTTCGGGTTGGCGACGCAGAGATACGTGACGAATTCCGGTCGGGTCGTCCCTTCCGCGAAGTACCAGTCGAGGGCGGTGGTCTCCGTGCTCTCGACCTCCACCCCCGTGTAGTAATGCTTCAGGATGTCTCGGTAGCCCCAGCCTTTCGCCGCGAGCACCCGCGCCCCCTCCTGACACATGCCGACGCCGTGACCCCACATCGTCGTGAACCCGCACGGGCAGGAGACGCTGCGGCAGTAGGGCACGTAGCTTCCCCAGACATCCTCGATGTTCCTGGTATGCCCGTCGCAGTGCCCGAAGTAGAAGGCGGAGATGATCTCGCCGTTGTACGTGGCAGCCCTCTTGTGAGTGGAGTCCACCGCGGTGTCGGTCCGCGGGTCGTGCGCCGCCCGCCAGACCTGGCAGTGAGTGGTCGTGCAGACGTTCGCACCCTTGTCGGGATGACGATTGGCGGTAGAAGCGTAGCACCTGGCGGCGATAGCCTGGGCCGCGAGAGAATCGTAAGGCCATGAGGCACCGACCTCGGAGGGGACGACTCCCTTGAGATACTCGTCCATCTCCATCGTCTTGACCGAGCCGTCCGGCATAAGGACGTTGATCGTGTCGGGCACCACAGTTACACCCGAGCCGCGCGCCACCGGCACGTTCTTCGCCGGTGCCGCCCCGAGCCACAGGATAGAGCAGGCGATGACCAGAAGCGCCGCCGCCAGCACAACAACTATCAGTTTTCGTCCCACGCCACCAACATCCATAACAATCCTTCTAAAGAACGAGGCCCACTAAGGGCCCCGTTCTCAGTCGTATTTAATTATACGCTTATACTTGCGTCATTCCTCCGGAGGCACTCCCGCCCGCTTAGACAGCGTTAGCGCCAAAATCGGGCCTCGAGTATCTCGGCATTTCAAAGGCCATCGGCATACCTCCGGCATCAAGACCAGCAGTCTGAGCAGAACAAAGACCTCATCGTCGATTATAATTCTTATAGCCTTTCAAATACGTCCGAGTTTCAACGAAGGCAGAGGCTTACCGCGGCAGGAAAGAGGTGCTTTAGAATGGCTGAAGAACTCACCGATTACCTCAAGAACTGGACCGACCACCCCGAGAACCCCCTCATCGAGCCGCCGGGCCACGAGTTCCTGCTGGGTGATCCTTCGTTTGTGCTGCCGGAGGAGAGCCCCGATGGGAAGTGGCACCTGTTCGCGAACAGCCTTCTTGGGATTCACCATTTCACGAGCGGCGACGGTATACACTGGAAGCGCGAGGGGAAAATCGGGCCGGGTTTCAGGCCCTACATATTCAAGGAAGACGATACGTTCTATCTATTTGTCGAGCACTTTACCGTGCCGCAGTTCCGCTCGCGCGTAACGGTCCGCACTTCCAGCGATCTCTGGAGCTGGAGCAAGATGACCGTTGTCCTCAGGCCCGAGCTTCCCTGGGAGGGCAGAATAGTCAAGACCGTTGGGAATCCCTGCCTCATCAAAGTCGACGGGCGCTACCGCCTCTACTACAGCGCCTGGGTCGTCTTCTTTCCCGACCTCGGGTTCTGCGAACCGCGACACATAAGCGCGGCGCACTCCGACTCGATAACAGGTCCATACGACAAGCTGCCTCAGCCCATCATCTCTCCTTCAAACGATGACCCTTACTGCAACCGCGCAGCCGGTGCAATCAAGGTGATATTCGACGAGAAGCGCGGCCTCTATTACGGCTTCCATAACGGGATATACAGAGACAGCACCGGCCTGAGCCGCTCCGCGATTCTGCTTCTTTCGTCCGAAGACGGGCTCGCCTGGAAGAGGGTCTATCCGGAGCCGATAATCGCGCCTGAAGGGGAGGGCTGGAAGAAGGCGTTCGTATACCAGCT
>Ga0315288_10009145_pt1 | contig 12489 bp, 8 predicted proteins | sample YL17G11_20_MG_FD_203454 | JGI IMG/M metagenome (GOLD analysis project Ga0315288, IMG submission 203454) | Sediment microbial communities from Yellowstone Lake, YNP, Wyoming, USA - YL17G11_20 | ecosystem: Environmental > Aquatic > Freshwater > Lake > Sediment | place: USA: Wyoming | collected...
GGGTCCACCCCGCCGAATGTGATCGCCCCCGCGGGCTCCTGGTCCGGGTCGTCCGACATCCAGACGGAGAAGCGGGGCGCGTCCAGGAGGCCCTCCAAGCGCATGCGGTCAAAGAGGGTGGGCTGCTTCATCACGGACAGGGAGGCGAAGCCGAGGCCCTGGGAGGGAGGGAATGGGGGTGGCGGAGGGAAGAGAGAGGCAGTGAGAGGTGTGTGTGAGAGGGGCGGAAGAAAAGAGAGCGTGGACAAAAAAAAAACGGCGCGCGCGCTCCCTTTCTCGCTCAGCCCACTCACGATCAGACCGTCGCACGACGTCCGCGCAAAGTCGGCGGACGTGTCCACGATCATGCCGAACCCCTGGTCGCGGACGGACATGGGCGGGGTGCCCAGGGTGAGCGTCTCGGTGGCGACCGACCCGACGACCCGCCCGGTGCCGTACGCGAGGTGGAAAGGTTCGGGGCGGAGCTGTGGAGGAGGGAGACACGGCCGTTTTTTTTTGTTTGTTTGAGGGAGAGGGCGCTGTGTGCCTCTCTCTCTCTACCCCTCTCTCTCTCTCTGCCGTGCGAGTACACTGCACGCTCGCTCTTCCACACATGACCCCCCCCCCCCCCCTTACGCACGTGGTAGGTGGAGGAGTCGCGGGGCCGGAACTTGTCGTGCGTCGCGCAGGGCGGGGCCAGGCAGAGCGAGCCCGGGATCCACGAGTCCGAGGACCCCGGGTCGAAGCAGGCGGTGAAGGCTTGGGGCGGGGTGCCGAGGGCGAACTCGCCGTAGTACTGCGTGTGGCGGGGGGGGGAGAGGGAGAGGGAGGGGTGTAGGTGGGCGTGGGCGTGGGCGTGGGTGAGGTAAAAGAGTGGGGGTGGGAGGCGTGATGTTAGAAGAGAGAGAGAGCAGGGGCTGTGGCCTTGGCGACGGAGAGAAGAAAAAAAAAAAAACGGCGCGTGCGCATGGCCCACGTGTTGGACCCGCCGCCCACGGCCCAGGTGCCTGCGCGCTCACGCCATGCCGCCCCCTCCACTGTGTAGCAAGCCCTAGGCTTGATGCCCGGGTCTCGATTCACAGGCGTAAACAGGCTCGCCCCTGTGGGTGTGCGCGGGGCGCGATAAATAAAAAGGAGAAACGCGCCCGTTTCCGCCATACCCCCTGACCAGCTCTAAAAAAAAAAACGCACGGCTACGTTCTTGGCCGGGCGCTCCTTGCCGCCAAGGTTGTCCAGGACCGCATTGTTGCGGTACAGGTCAACGGTGGTGGTGCCGGCGGCGGCCGGCCGGCCGGCGGAGGCCGCCAGGAGGAGTGCGAGGAGGACGGGGAGCATATCCGGAGACGGGGGCGTGTGTGAATGAGGAGGCGAGTGGGGGGACCCGATTTTCCCTCGCTCTCTCGTCCATTTCTCTTTTTCTTGTGCGTCGCGTCGCCCCTCCCCCTCCCCTTCCCCCACCCACTCCCACACACCCACACCCACCACATCCATGCCCCCCCACGCTGGCGAATGGCAGACCGTCCCTGCGCGGTCCGCCCCCCGCCAGCACGCCTCCACCTCGCCCGCTCTGTCGACGCGGCTCCCGACCGAGCAGGCGCGTGTGCGCGGTGCGGCCCCTGCTCCTCCCTCGTCCTCCCGCCCCGGGAAGGCCGCGGCCTCGGGAGCTGGGGAGTCGGGCGGTGAGCGTGGTGATTCTACGCCCTCCCCTGTCCAGCCCACCACGCCCGCGGCGCCTTCCCCCGAGAGCGCCCGCCCGGGCGGGGCCGGCCGCGCGCCCGCGCCGACGCCAATGGGCAAGGCCGCACAGGAGCAGCACCCGCCCAAGGCCAGGGCGCCGCCCAAGCGGCCCACCATCGCCCAGGTAAGGGGAGGCAATGCGGTGCAATGGGCAACGGCCAGGTTGATGGCGTGGTAAGGGCGGCCCACCCGTGCTCCCTGTGTCGCTCCTCCCCGAGCTCTATTCTCCCTCCTTTTTTTTCTCACCCCCCTCCCCGTCGGTTTCGACCTTCCTCGACCTTCCTCGACCTTCTTCCATCTCTCCACTCCATATTTTTAACCGCAGGTCTCTTCCACCCTGGACGCGGACGCCCTGCTCGCCGCCATCGCAGGCGCCACCGATGGAGTGGATGCAACCCCCTCCGGCGCCCTCCTCCGGGCCAGCGCGGCCGTCGACTGGCTGGCGGCGTCGTACGAGGGGGCGGCCCGGCCGGCGCTCGACCCACATGCCGACCTCCTGGCCGCGACCCCGGGCTGGGTCGCCGCCCGGGCGCTGGCCGCCTTCGAGGGCGTGGAGGCGGGCGACTTGGCTGACCTGCTGATGGCCCTGGTGGCCGCCTCGGCCGCCCCGGCGTCGGGCGCGGGCGTGGCCATCGCCCTGGCGGTGGGCGCCCGGGCGGAGGGGGCGGCCGGCGCGCTGGGGCGGGCCGCGGCCGCCCGCGGCGTGTCAGGGCCGGCCTCCCTCCTCACCCCGGCCGTCGCGCCCACCCTCGCCTGGGCGCTGTCCCTGCCGGCTCGCCCCGCCAACGAGGCCGGCTCCTCGACCCACGGCGTCAGGGCTGCCACTGGCCGGGCGGCCGCGGTCCGCGGGGCGGTCGCGGCCTTCCTGCCGGGCCTGGCGGGGTGCGGGCTGGGCGTGCCGGGCGCGCCCGCGGCCCCCCCGGGCCGCCTGTCGCCCGCCGCCGCAGACGCGGGCCTGGCCTGCCTGGAGCGCCTACTGCGCGAGCCGATGGAAGGTTGCGCCGGCGCCCCGCACGTGCCTGCGACCGCGGCTGGCGCGGTCGCCCGGGCCTGCCTCGCGCCAGGCGTGCCCTCTGCGGGGGGGGAGGGCACCTGCCGGCGTGCCTCGCCCCATGCCTCCACCCCCTCCCCGACCACACCCCCTCCGTTTGCCCACCCGTCCGTCCGGGCCCGCCTGCTGGCGCTGCGCCCCACTCTGCGAGCGCTGGGCGTGGCCGGGTTGGCGCCGTCCGCCTGGGTGCCGCCCGCGCTGGCCCGGGCGGCCGCGAGCGCGGACCTGGTCGTCCCGGGCGCCGACGGGAGGGGCCACCACCCGCTCGCCGTCGCCGCCGCGGAGGACGCCCTGCACGCCGCGGCCGCCGAGCCGGAGGTCGCGGTGGCGGCGATGCGGTCCATGGCCGAGGACGGGGCCACCGCCCTGCCCCTCGCCCGCCTGCTGGCCGCCCTGGCGACCGCCCAGGCCGTGCCCTTTGACGCGAGGGCTGCCCCCGCAGCTGCGGCCGCGCTGGCGCGCCTTGGCAAAGACCTCGCGTCCGGCGGCCCGCCCTCTACACGCCGGTCAAAAGCCGCGTCGGCGGCCCTCGCGGCTGCGGGCGCCGCCCTAGCCGCCCGCGCCCAGGGCAAGACGGCGGAAGCGGCGGGCGCAGTGCTGGCCGGGGCGGCTGCCGAGCCCGGCGCTGCTGCTGGTCCCTCCCCTTCCGCCCCGGCCAGCACCTCTTCCAAGGCGGCGGCCGGCCCTTCTCGCTCAGCGCCCCGCCTTGTGTCCACGAAGCCCTCCTCCACAAAGGCCCGCCACCCGCCCAGCCCCCTCGTCGCGGTCGTCTGGGCTCTCCTCCTGGTGGCCACCCTGGCCGCCCGCACGGGCGCGGGCGGGCGGGCATGGGCCGAGGTCAAGGCCGCCCTGGCCATCATATTCACTGCCTTTGCCGACGCCGCCCGCCGCTTCCTAGTGGCACTAGCAACCCCATCCGCGGAAGGTGCGGCCAAAGCAGAAGCGGACCGGCTGCGGGCGCTCAGGGCTGCGGGCGTTCTGGCTTGAAAGGATGGAGTTTTGTGTTCACTGTGTTTTTTGTGTGCGTGTGTGTGTTTGTATGTTCATTTCCTGTTGAATAAATCTGCTTTCTGGGGATGGTGTATTTTCTGCGAAGTGAGGGTGTGTGTTGGGGGGGCGCGCGTGCGGGGCGGTATGCAATGGTGTAAAAACGACAAATTCTGCTCGAGGTTGAAGAGCAAGTGAAGCGCCGTGCATCTTCTCTTCAATCTTGTCTTCGCCTCCCGCGCGAGGGATGGAGTTCACCCTGGACGCGCCGCCGGACACGGGTGAGTGAGGACGGGGAAGTGCGTGAACGGTGCCATACATCCCCGCACCCTGAACAGGTGGTTGGGGTGTGGGAGTGCGGACGCGCGGGGACAGAGCGCGCTCGAGGACGCGCGGCGGTCGGCGAATGCGCCCCCTTCCTTTCATCATTCTTTCTCCTTCCGCCATCTTTCTCCACCCGCAGCCGACGTCAAGTACGAGGCCGCCTTACCCTTTGGTCTGGTATTGTGCCCCCTGGGCGGAGATGGCGGCGGAGGTGAGGCAGTAGGAGGTGAAATCAACGCTGTCCCCTCCTCCACCACCCCGACCCATGCCCGCGACCTGGGCAGGTGCGCCTCCTGCTTCGCGTACGCGGCCGAGCCCTGTGTGTGGGGCGCCACAGCATGGAAGTGCGCGCTGTGTGGGCGCGCTAACGCTTACATGTCCAGCGCGGGCGCCCGGTACGCCCACCCGGCCGCCCGGGCGGCCTGCCCAGAACTTGTTGTAAGTGGCGTGGTGGACCTCCCGGATGGGGACAGGGGTGACGATGACGCAGACGACACCCGTCCCTCCCCCCCTGGCGGCCTCCCAGCCACTTGCATCGTCGGCCTGGTGGATGTCGGTTGTGCGGTGTCCGCCCTGGCCGTCGCGGAAGCGGCGCGGGCCGCCCTGGCCGCCGTGGCGGGCGCCCTCCCCCCGCGCGCGCGCCTGGGCGTGGCCAGCGTCTCCACCCAGCTCACCCTGTTTGATTGCCGGGAGGCGGGGGCGCCGACGGGGCGGGTGGTGTCCTTGCTGGACGGGGATGGCGGGCCGCCCGCGCCCTTGGAGGTCGGGGACGCCCTGTCGGCGCCCTCCTTTTTGACTCGCCTGCCTGGCGGGGCGGCGGGAGTGGGCGCCGCCCTCGACGCGCTCGCTGCGGATGCCGCCCAAGGCGGCGGGGGCGGCGGGTGTGCGGCCGGGGCAGCCGTGCAAGCGCTGCTTGCCTACCTGGGCGCGGGTGCGGGCGAGGTCGCCGCCTCGGATGCGGGGTGGGGGTCGGACGAGGAGGCGGGGGCGCCGGACGTGCTTCACCCGCCCGCCCGCCCGGCCGCCCACCCGCCGCCCCTCCTCGGCACCCGGCTGATGGTGTTCTTGGGCGGGGCGCCCAGCGCCGGCCGTGGGAGTTCAACCCCTGCCGCGCCCCCTGCCGACCCGTCCCTGTTCTGGGCGGCCGCGGGCGAGGCGGCGGCGTCCCTGGGAGTGGTGGTGGACCTTTTTTTCCTCGACGGGCGCGGGGCAGGCGCGGCCGCCCTGGCCCCGCTGGCCTCCATTTCAGGCGGCCTGCTCCGCGTCTTCACGCCGGACGGCCTCGCCGATCTGCAGGGCCTGCCCTCCCTGGGCGACGACGCCCGCCTGGCCGGCCTGGCCCGGAGCCTGGTGTCGCCTGGGCGGGCCACAGCGCTGGCGGCCGAGGTCCGGCTGCGCGTCCCGCCCTCCCTGCTCGTGTGCCGGTCGTACGCCGGCATGGCGTCGTCGCCCACCCCCGACGGGCACGTGGCGCTGCCCTGCATGCGGGCCGAGACCTCCCTGGCCTTTGACCTGGAGCACGTGCCGGGCCGGAATGGGCGGCTGAGGCCGGGCGCGCGGCTGGTTGCCCAGGCAGCCGTTCGCTATTGGCGCCTGGACCCGTCGCCGCAGTCGCACCCTGGCCCGCCCTTCACCGCCCGCCGCCGCCTGCGCATAATTTCGTGCTCCTCACCCCACCCGACCTCGTCTGACCCGGCGGCCATCCATGAGCACGCCTCCCCTGCCCCGGTCCTGACCCTCCTCGCGCACAAGGCCGCGCGTGCGGCGGCCGCAGAGGGCGGCCCCAGCGCCCAGGCCCTCCTCCGGGACTGGCTGGTCCTTTTGACCTCCGCGCGGGCGCACGTGGACATGCCGGCCGACCCGGAAAGCGCGGCGGATGCCAGGTTTAGGGGTTCGGCGGGGCCTGGCGGCCAGGAGGGCGGGCTGCGGCCGCTGCCACGGCTGGTGTTTGGGCTTCATCGGTCGGCCCTCATTGGAGCAGACCCCGACACGCGCGCGTGTGCGGCTGCCTCCCTTGGTTTCCTGGCTCCACTGGACCTGGCACGAGCGCTATACCCAGAGCTTACTGCCTGGGCGAGCGTGAATGAGGTTGTGCGGCCGCCGCCGGAGGAGGTAGATGCGCACGGTCGCGGTGGCGGGTTGTTGGAGGGAGGGCATGACGCCCGCGGCATGGCACCCACACCACCCCTCCTCCTCCCGCTCACCGCTGCCGCCCTGGCGTGCGGTCCGCCCCTGTATCTGCTGGATGCGCATGATGCCCTGGTCGTGGCGTGCGTGCCGGGCGAGGACGCGGCCACGGCCCCGCCCCCGCCCTTCCCGCCCCCACGCGGCTCCGCCCTCCGGTCCGCGGTCGAGGCCGCCCGAGCGCGCCGGCCTGGGCGCGCGCCAAGGCTGTGCTTTGTGGCCGGGGTGGACGCCGCGGGCGCCGCGCTCGCGCCCTTTTTAGTGGATGACAAGGGTGAACAGTACGGGACGCCTTCCCCTGGCGGCGGCGGCCTGTCGGCCTTCCTGGCGGGTGTGACGGAGGACGCGAGGGGGCTGCTGCGGGAAGGGGCGGTGGTATAGAGATGGTACACCCCGTTATTTTTTATCGACACTTATCGCGCACGCCACCCTTCATCACATTACGTTGACGCGACACCGGGCGTATGCGACAACCCGGGGTTTGCCCCAAATCCGGTTGCCGCCTCGCACGCGTCCCGCAGCGCCTCCACGCTCGCCGCCAGCTCCTCCAGGCCCCGCCGGCACTCACTGAAGCCAAACAACAGGGCCAGCCACCGGATGCGGACGGCACTGGCTTCCAGGGTGTTGGGTAGGCGCGGCGGCGGCAGGGGTGGCAGGCCGGACGTCTGCGGGCTCGGGGGCTGCTGGACGGACGGCGCGGCCGAGCCGGCCGCCATCCGGCGCGCGTGAAGGCGCTCCACCCACCCCAGCGTCGCCTCCCTGGCCGCATCAAATTCTGACCGCCGCTGCCCGATCACTTTTTCGGCGGCTTGCAGGTTTTGGAGGGCGGCCCACCGGGCGCGCACGGGGTCAGGGCAAGCGTCGTCGGTGGCCGCCACGCAGGGGCTGGGCGACGGCGGCCGCCCACAAATCCAAGTGTGCCTGGCGGCTCCCAGCCCGGCCAGCGCCTCGCTCAGGCACGAGGCCACCAGCCAGGACAGCTCCTCCACCACGCCCGCCGCCTCTGCGTGCTCTGAGCTGCCCGTCGTCGCAGCGCACGGCACGCTGTCGCCGTACCGATCCTTCACGCAGGTGGACAGGTAGGATGGGAAGCCCCCACCCGCGCTGTCGCCGACCACCCAGAGCGCGCGCCCCACGGCGCCCACGGCGGCGCCAACGTCAGCTAGCTGCGAGGCCGGCAACGCCCGGCGTGTGAAGGAGGCAGGGGAGAGGCGTCTCAGCCACGCCGCGGACGCCGCGCCGACGGTGGGTAGGTAGACGGGGCGCCAGGTGAGGGAGGAGGTTGAGGAGGCGACCGAGGCGGCGACTGCTTGCTTTGGCGTGGTGGGTGTCGGCAGAGCAGCGGCCGCCGCCATCTCTGCTCCGTCCTCATGCGCCGAGACTTGCGTGGCAGGGCGATGCCCACCACGACACCCGCCCAACGCCGGCACGGGCAGGCGCCCCACCAACACCTCCTTTCGCGCCACCCCCAGCGCGGTGGCCAACCGCCCCCGTGCCAGGGCTGCCGCCTGGAGTGCGGCCTCGCACGCCGCGATGTGGGCGGCCCGCACGCCCGGCTCGATAGTGGCTAGGGAGCGCGTTGCGATGCGGACCAAGTACCGGTCTTTCGCACTCGGCTCGGTGCGGTAGGAGCCAGGGAACGGTGGAGCAGCAGCAGCTTTGCCACCACCTTCCTCCTCCACCTCGTGCGCCAGGACGGCGGCCGGGCGGAACGCGCACACGCCCAGGTCCCGCAACCGCGCCACCGCGTCCTCGGCCAGCGCAAACGCTTCATCCGACGCCGCCCGCGGGAACCAGAGGACGGAAAGAACATACACCAGGCCGACCCCGATGAAGACACTCACCAGGCGTTCCACCGACAGCTTCACCATCGCCCCGTCGACGCTCCAGTCCCGGGCCTGGCCAAACGCGCCAAAGCCGGGCAGGGCGACCACGCAGTAGGAGACGCCCACCATCTTGCCAGCGTAGGAGAAGCCGCCCGCCGAGCCGAGGAGCTCGCCGCCCGCGCCCGTCAGCGCTGCAATGAGCGTGGCGCCGGGCGCGGAGTGCGAGAGCGCGGCCACCAGGCCCGCCCCGCCGCCAAGGACGGTGCCGCCAAGGCGTTCCAGGCATTTGGTGCCGGTCTCCCCCAGGCGTGGGATGAGGAGGACAACAGCGGTGACGGCCACCCAGGACAGGTCGCGCAGGGCGATCGTCTGCAGGCTGCCCTTGGACGGTGGCACCGGCGGCACGTCCGCGTACGCATAGGTGAAGCTGCCGGCGGCGGTGATGAGGGCCAGCATTAGGGCGACGCGGGAGGCATCTTTGAGGTCACGGGGTGTGATGGGGCGGCTCATGGTGCGTGTGGAAGGGATTTGGCTAATCGTAGGCCTGCAGCCGCCACTGGGTACGCGTGTGCGCCCTCAGCTTTGCTCACACCAGGTCACGCCTTTGGGCGTAGAATCACCAGCCCACGGCTGGCGCTAAAGAGCGTCAGCGTCGCTGAACAGATCGAGAGACCGCCCAAGAAAAGAATACGAATTTGGCGAACTGGCCAAACAACGCTCATATCCGGGCGTGGGCGCACACCCTGCGCCTACGTCCCTTGACCCATAAATTTACACTCATCTGCCCAGCAGCCTGTTGGTTCTACTCCTTCATAACTTTGCCCGCCCGCCCTCCATGACCGGCCCCACTTCCACTGCCCCGCCAGTAATGACCAGCCTCTCCTCTTCCTCCCCAGGCGTCCGAGCCACAGTGTGGAACACGATGCGCGTCCAGGACGCGGGCGTCCCTGGCCGCTGAGGCATGACCCACATGCGCGTCTCCAGGGTGTCGCCCGGGTAGACGTGTGCCGCCATGCGGCCCTGCAAAACATGAAAAGAAGACGGCAAGGCGTGAGTGATACAAACGACGGATGTTTTTTTTTTTTTTTCCTTGTGCGCGTTCATTCATTTGTTCTCACCTTGATCGTCCGCACGCCTTCCGCCTTACCGTCCGCGTACTCAGCCATGACCGCACGCACCGCATACGCCAGCGTCGCAAGGCCGTGCAGGATCGGGCGTGAGAACCCTGCGAGCGCCGCGAATTCGGAGTCGGCGTGGAGGGGGTTGGCATCGCCGGTCAGCCTGTACAAAAGTGCCGCGGCCGGTGGGACGGACGCGCTGGCCCTCGCCGAGGGCATCTCGCCGGTAGGGGGGTCCGCGGGGGCAGTCGCGCCGGCTGGCCGGTCCCGCCCGCCGCCTTGCAGGACACCAAACCCGCCGGCACCGCGCGCGAAGACTGTGATTTCCTGGTAGGCGGCCACCTCCTTGCGCCCATCCCTCCCCTCCACTCGTGTCTCCGCGCCGATGACCAGCACCGCCGCCCGGCCTTTATCCTGGATGGACACAATGCACGGAGTGGTAATGACGGTCGCTGCGGGCGGGAGCGGACGCCGGATCTCCAGGTACTGCTCACCGTGGAGGACTCCCATCTGGATTGAAAAAAAAGGTGAGGGTGGAGGGAGGGTCGAGTGGTCGAGGTTGAGGATACAAAAACGCGCATCTCCTACTACTCATCGCAGCAGGGTCGGCCGGCGCCGGGGTCATAAGGACCTTCTCGCCACCTGACTTACCGGACTGAAGTTGGGGACCATCTCGTGGAGTGGCACATCCGAGATGACGCCGTGGTAAGGGAGGACGCAGGGGAAGGTTGGGAGCGGGGAGAAATCGGGGTCGCCATCGTAAACAAACCGGCCCTCTGACGGGCCGCACCCCACGGCGAGCGCGTACAGGGAGACGTCACGCTCAGTAAAGGTGTAGGTTACACCAGGAAAGGTCCTGGCGAGGGTGGTTGCCACAGGAACGGGGAGGGGTGGCATGTTTTTCGTTTTTGTTTTTTGTTCGGAGGCCCCCGGCCAAGAATGAAAAGGCCATTTCTACGCTCTCTCTGGGCGTGCGCGCGCTCGCCGCGAGCGCGACAATGCAAAACCCCGAGGACGCGTTCAACCTGACCCAGGCATCCAGCGCCCCGCCCGCGGCTGCCCCTCAGCGCCCGCCTGCCCGACTGACAGGGACAGCTGCCGGCGCGGTGGAGGCAAGCGAGGGAGATATACCGGCCGTGCCTGTCGTGCACCCGCTCCCTCCCCCACTCGCTGCACCCCTCCGCCCCTCTGCACTCCTGACAGCCGCACTCGCCGCCGGCTCGTCCCGCACGCCGCCACCCCCATCCGCACCCGGCACAGGCCTGGGCGACACCTTTGCTGCGCCCGTCCCGGCACCTTTTCACCGTGGAGGCGGCGGCACCGCCCAACCCTTCCAGCCCGCCCGCAAGCGCCGCCTCCCCGCCTCTCTCGCGGCCTCCGCGGGGACGGCAGCGGCAGCAGGGGCGGCCGCCGCGGCGGCTGCCGCCCACCTCTCTCCCGCCGCCGCCGCTACTGCCCTGAAGGCCGCCCTGGACGGCCTGGCCGGCAGCGCTGCGGCCGCCGCGGCGGCGGGCGCCGACCCCCCGCCTGGCTCGCTGACGGTATCGCTCATGCCTCACCAGCGGGTCGCCCTCGCCTGGATGCTGGGGCGGGAGGGCGCGGAGTCCAGCCCGTGTGGGGGCATCCTAGCTGACGAGCAAGGCCTGGGCAAGACGGTGGAGCTGCTGGCGCTCGTCGCCTCTTCCCCACGCGCGCCATCCGGCGCCTGGGCAACGCCGGCCCTCCTCGGCCAGGACGCGGGCCGGCTGCACGGCGGCACGCTCGTCGTCATGCCCACCTCCGTCCTCAAGCAGTGGGAGGGCGAGGCCCGCACCAAGGCGGCGGGGCTGGCCGCCGTGGCGGGCGGGCCCGTAGTCGCCCACTGGGGGCCCGGCCGCGGTCGGACGAGCGTCCGCGACCTGGCCCGGGCGGGTCTGGTGCTCACGACCTACGGCACCCTGGCCTCCGACTTCGCCCTGGGCAGCCCCACTGGCGGCGGTGGCGGATCCCGGGCTGGCACGCCCGACCTGGAGGAAGGCAGTGGCGAGGGCGGCGGGGGTGGGGAGGGGGGAGGGGGCGGGTGGACCCGGCCTCCCACGCCTGCTGGCGCTGCCGCTGGTGCCGCTGGTGCTGGCCACCCGACGCCCGCGGCCGCCACGGCCGCCGCCGCCCCTGCTGCCGCCCACCCTCCCAAGAAGCGGACCCGGGCCACCGTCACGGAAGCGGACGCCCTGGACGCCGCCCCGCCGCCTCCGCCGGCGGTTGCGGGCCCCCTTTTCAGGGTGGCGTGGGCGCGGGTGGTCCTGGATGAGGCCCACTCGATCCGGAACCCGGCCACGGGCGCGGCCAAGGCGGCGACGGCCCTGGTCGCCCGGGCCCGCTGGTGCGCCACCGGCACGCCCATCCTCAACGGCGCGGCCGACCTGTTTGGGCTGTGGCGGTTCCTCCGGTACGCGCCCTACGCTCGGCGCCAGGCGTTCCGGGCCCTGATCGGCAAAAACCCGGCGGGCTTGGCACGCATGCAGGCCGCCCTCGCTGCCGTCACGCTGCGCCGCACCAAGGCGTCAGCCGGGCTGATGGCGCCGGGTGAGGGAGGAGGCGGGACAGGGGGCGCCGCTGCTGTTGCTGCTGCTGCTGCCGCTGGCCCGTCGCGGGAGCCCACCCCAGCCGCCCTGCCCCACCTGGCCGCCCACCCGCCGCCCCTCCCGCCCCGGACCTCCACCGTGCAGGCCATCACCCTCCCACCCCTGGAACGGGCCTGCTACGACGCCCTCGCCTCCGACGCCCGCGCCCAGCTGGCGGCCGGGCTGACCGCCGGGTCGGGGGGCACCGTCAAGCAGCTGGTCCTGCTGTTGCGCCTGCGCCAGGCGTGCATCCACCCGGCCCTCGCCGCGCGCGGCGGGGCGGGGCGGGTGTTGGCCGCGGCCGCCGTCTCGAGCAGCCGTGGTGGTGGTGATGGTGTTGGTGGCGCCCCATACCCCGCTGCCCTCACCGCGAGCCCCGCCGAACTCGCAGCCGCGGCCCGCCTTGCCCCACCCGTCCGAAAGGCCTTGCTGGAGGCCCTGAATGCCGACGCGGCCGCCTGCCCGCTGTGCGGGGATGTGCCCGAAGGACCAGTCATCACGCCGTGTGGCCACGTCTACTGCCGCGCGTGCGCGGTGCCGCATTTCTTCGACAAGGGCGCGACGCCGTGCAAGACGTGCGGTATCCTGGTGAGCGCGGTGGTCGGGGAGGACGCCCTGCTCGGAGCGGGCGGCGACGGCCCGGCCGTGCCCGAAGCTGCTGGCGCTCGCGCTGTGAACCC
>Ga0315288_10009148_pt1 | contig 12486 bp, 11 predicted proteins | sample YL17G11_20_MG_FD_203454 | JGI IMG/M metagenome (GOLD analysis project Ga0315288, IMG submission 203454) | Sediment microbial communities from Yellowstone Lake, YNP, Wyoming, USA - YL17G11_20 | ecosystem: Environmental > Aquatic > Freshwater > Lake > Sediment | place: USA: Wyoming | collected...
CAATTGCCATTCGGTCATGCAAAAGTGCACCAATTCACAATTCGGATGCTGCGATAATGGAATAACTGCAAAGGTCGATGAATATGGAAGCAATTGCCATTCGGTCATGCAAAAGTGCACCAATTCACAATTCGGATGCTGCGATAATGGAATAACTGCAAAGGTCGATGAATATGGAAGCAATTGCCATTCCGTGATGCAAAAATGGGAATGCGTGCTTGGAGATGATGGCGCTTCCAGGTCCTGCCAACAAACGGCTGCAGGAACATTCAAATCATTGGAAGAGTGTGTTGCTAAAGCAAAATGCTACCAAAATTAAATTACTTTAACGCGCGGTGTTGTATCCCCCGCACTGAGCGCATTTCATGCCGTACGGGTGGAATTTCACTTCACCGCTGAACCCGCAGTCGTTGCAACTAATTGCGAATGCGAGTTCTTCCTGAATGGGATACGCATCGATTAAGGCATCCAGTCCCTCGTTGTAGTGTTTCAAATTGTCTGGTGGCAGCATGGTTTTCCGGCACATCGGACATGTGGTGCGGTTCTGTTGAAAGCACTCGAGCAGACAGTGTGAATGAATGGGATGCCCGCACGGCAACACGTTCACCGGTTTGATGGAATGGAACAAATTTTCCAGGCACACGGGGCAGTCGGTGTGAAACCGGTCGGCCCTGCACACATGCTCTCGTGATACAACAACGCACGTTCCGCATGTGTCGCAATGCACGTAGTCGTTGTCGCCTTTTACGCGACAAAATCCGCATTTTTCACAGTGGTAATAATTTCTCTCGATTCGGTCATCGAAGAAGTTGCACACGGCGCAAAAGTAGGCCGCGAATTCGATGCCACAGTCATCATTGCAACACGTTTGGGACACGGGTTGCCGATGATCGCACACATTGCACACGACTTCTTTTACATCCCGTCGGTTCATTTCATGTGTCTCGGCATCATTGTGGCAGTGGCGGCACACATATGTTTTCCCGCAACACGGCGCCACCAAGCTGCATCGGCGCACATAGTGTTCGCATTGGTTGGATTGGTTGGATTGGTTGGATTGGGTGGATTGCATGTGTTTGGTGGTATTCATTAATACCATTCATACCATTAAATGTCTAAATGCATTTGCATTTTAACATTTTTAAAATTTGGTTGTGCGCGCATCATTTAAACCGCATGTTTACTTTTTTTAATGAATTTTTCTCATGTTTAGCAGATGTGATGTGATAATGATTGTGTTTTGCAACCAATTTATTGTAATCATCAAGATCTAAACTTTTAAATGACCTATACAATTTTGCCATTTGGTTTTCAGGATGCAATGTTTCGCATGTGATATTGTTCACCACAATTGTGTTATAATTTTCCATCAACACATTGTAAAGGATTTTTCCATCATATTCAACCTTGTGCACACGATTTTTTTTTCCGACAAACCATTCAGCGGGTATCATTTTATTTTTGTAAACCAATTTATGGTTTTTGCTCATTATTGTTTTGTTTGATGGCACATTTGCCCCCAATGCATTTTTTTCAAAACACACCAAATAATTTTCCAATGATATTGTTTTGGTTATGTCAATTATTTTTTTTGAATCAATGGTGTGAATGCTTGGCTGAATGGTTTCAATTGGAATTATTCCTTGGTCTGTTTGCACAGGTGTTCCTGCTGGAAAACACACATCGGATATAAAGTTGGATTCTGGATTTATGGCATATATCAACGCCATTGAATTTGAGTCGTAATGTTGCAAAAAATGACAATGAATCACCGAGCCAATGTTTGGAATGTATGGCGAGTTGGTGGTGTCTTCACTTGAATAATAGGGCCAAGTGAGAGCAAAAGACAGCGACTGTTGAGGACCAACTGGATAAACATCGCGGCTATATGTCTGAGTTAAACCCGCCGTCTCGGATGCACCATTGTTTGGCGACAATGAACGATAATAAAACCCGCTGGTAAGATGGAAATGAAGGGGGTGTGAATCTGCATTGTCGCCATTTAAATATGTCCAAATTTCAGTTGATCTCAATTTTGCAGAAAAAACCTTAACATTGTCATTGGAAAATCCATCATAAAACCCAATGTGTGTTTGATTTGATGGAATTATGAGTTGTCCATCGCGTCTAGGGCACAAAATTGGGAGTTGCACATTTTCATCGGTTGTTGCATAGTATGGATAAAACGATTGAATGTAATTGTCATACACGCCATATAGAAATTCTTCATCACATGGGGTGTCCGTCGAACAACACGGTCCAGAATTTGGAGTGGGAGGTGTCGTATTGGCATTGCCCGTCAAACTTTTGCCCATCATTTGCAATATGGCCCAACGTCCTTTTATTCGTATGCAATATTTTGAACTGTTTTTTGTTTTGATGACTGCTGATTTAAAATATTTTGTTTCACCATTTACACCATTTGTATTACTTAATAAGTTCACACCATATGGAAAAAATGACCAATCAAAAGAGACAATGTTGATTGCTGAAACGGTTTGCCCATTTACAGTCACATTCGTCATTCTTAAACTATCATTTAATAAGTTTATCCATTGTTGAATGTTCAGGTTTGCTCTTGGGTCGGTCGGTGGTATAGTTATTTTCACGCTAAAAATGGGGGATGTTGTGGTGTCATTGTATGGCACACTGTTGTCAAACCCTTGAATAGTGAACGTGTCATTTGATATCATGGCGATGTTAATGTACTGGTCGTTTGTTTGTGTGACCCTAAATTCCGAGCTGGGAAGAACATTTGGTTTGTAATTATTGGGAGATTTGCTATATTCCAATAGTGCATGATTGAGGTCCAGTTCATTTGAATTCCATAAGTCCGTTCGAATGCGATTTGCTCCATTGCAAAATTCAGTTACTCCGTAAACATTTTGACCAGCGCCATTCATTATGTAACTATTTCCAGGACCACCATTGATGTAATTTATGTCATTTTCACCCCACAGGCAAATGTTTCTTGTGGGAGTTTGTGAATTCACATTTGGAATATTGTAATAATAATTTGGATTTAAACTGCCAATGTAATCACTATCAATTGAGGGTGGAATTCCATTTTTGTAAATGATGGAATTGATTGCCAACAACACATTTGACATGGAAAGAGGAGTTTGAACCGAAACATTTGTGACATATAAAAACGGTCTTATTGCACTTGTGGTTGGAATTGGGTAATGGCCATTGACCATGTTCACTGTCGTTTGACCAATCAACGGCACTGTGGGATAATTCAAATTTGTTGGGTCGCCTTGCTGATTTGCAGGAGGTGTGGTGGTGTCTGGAATGGGAGATGGATAGGGAGTTGTGGATGAGTACGCAAAATTCGGATAAATGCCGCTTGTTAAGACACTCATCCCCAAATTTTCTGTCAAATCATAATCATATGCAAATAAATAAGCACTTGTGATACCCGTCAAATCAACCAGTATTGATATGCGACCGCCCACTGGCACAAATTGCATGGTGGTTTGCACTGGAGCGCAAAGTCCTTGGTCGGTTTGAATTACATAAAATTGCAAAATGTTTTTATTGACATCACACACACCCAGATAAAACACCCGCCAATCTGCATTTGCATTCACAATGTCGATTTTGACAATGTTTTTAGTGGTCTCGTGGCGGAGAATGTTTGAATAAGGAATCGCTGGACCCGAGCTTGACGGATCCGCATACCACTGAATGGCGGATATTCCATTGATGACGGTAAAACACGACCTATTTGCATCCACTGTTAAATTATTAAATATTTGACGCCCATTTGCATCTAAATCCATGTCCAAACAAGTGAGAACCAGATGGTTGTCTCCATAAACAAATAAATCTGTAAATGATTTTGATATGGCATCAGTGACAATTATAGACCCCACTACACCAGCATAAACCAGCTCAATGTCTCGAAACATGTTGTGGGAGTGATACCAAAGCAATGCAGAATTATTTTTAATCACCGGGAATTGGATATTCACGCTGGTGCCGAGTGTTGTGCTAGGACCAAACACTCCAAATGATGATGCTCCATCAACCAATCCAGTGTTCACAAACCCATGAAAATGCACATTCATTGTAAATTTTGTGCTGTTGTTGAAATTAATCAATGGTGCGCTTCCTTGTGGGAATGACAGCGTGGGAAGTCCAAACGGGTTAGATGCTGTCATTGTCCCATTAACATAAACCTTACTCCCAAATATGGGCTGATGTTTCACATCGGTTCCACTCACCATGGCATCCAGCGGTGAAAAATTATGGGTGGTGTTTAAAATTTCTATTTGCACAACATCATTTATGGATAATTTTGAAAAATCAATCAATGCGGGAACGGGCAATGTGAACATTTGTGTGTATTAAAACAACATATATATATATATATATATACATATGACAATGATAAAGCCTTTAAATTCATGAATTAACAATGAACTTATTGGTTGCGAACGAGAGAAACAGTTCAATATAAACAATGCACAATAATGCACTTAAATGGTTTTTTATAAACATTAAATATAAGAACCAGCAGACTTAGACTTATACATGGCTAACAACGTGACCCGCGTCAAGCACATTTCTCTCGACCGTGCAACGTTTTTAAAGAATCTGGGCGAGACGCCGAACCACACCGTGTTAAAGCTGACGGCGACGTGGTGCGGTCCGTGCAAGCTGATTGCGGAATACACGCGCCAGGCCTCGCTGCGGTTGCCCGCCAATGTCGACCTGATTGAGTGCGACGTGGACGAGTCGTTCGATTTGTACGCCTCTTTGAAGCAGAAGAAAATGGTGAACGGCATTCCGGTGTTCCTGTTTTACAAGAACGGGAATGCGACGCTGATTAGCGACCTGTCGGTGACGGGTGCCGGAACCAAGGAGCTGGATGCCTTCTTTTTTCGGGTGCTGGCCATGGTTAGTCCGGCAGCCACAGCAACGAATCATTACATCAATCAATAACCATGGACACGAGAGAAAATGCACAAATAATAACAATAACAATGACAATGACAATGACAATGATAACAAATTCAAAATCAAATGCAAATAAACATAATAAAAATAATACTAATATTGTCATTAGTATTATATCGCAATTACATCCCCCAACCACACACACACACACACAATCATTTCAACGCAATGTCTTCTCTCGACGACTTGGATTTAGACATCCGCAATTATGAGCTGCGCGACATTCTGAACCTGTTCAAGCTGCCGTCCGTGTTCAATGAGTCAGACATGCGCGAGGCCAAGCTGACGGTCATGCGCACGCATCCCGACAAGTCCGGGCTGGACAAGGCATACTTCCTGTTTTTCTCCAAGGCGTACAAGATTCTGCACGAGGTGTTCCAAGTGCGCGCCGGTCTGTCGCGCCAAAAAGGCGACGACCTGAAATACGACTCCGTAAAGGATGACATTGACGCGCGCCGCAACGCCAATTCCGACAAGTTGAAGCGCATGAATGCCGACCAGTTCAACCGCTGGTTCAACCAAACGTTTGAGCAGAATAAACTGTACGACGAGGAGCAGGACAGCGGATACGGCGACTGGCTGAAAGCCGAGGATGAAAGCGAAAATGATGATGCCGATTTGGGCGAAGGCGCGTCATGGGCTCAACGCATGCAACGGTTGGAATGTCGCAAGACCAAGTTGAGAGAGCAGGCGCTCGTCGTGCGGTCCGAGGTTCGGTCATTGGGGTGCAGCGGTGGATACGGCCTGGCGCGCGAGCGCCCCGAAGAGCACTCCAGCGGCCTGAATTTTGGCAGCGGTGGCCTAGCCTACGAAGACCTTCGGAAAGCGCACACGGAGACGGTCATTCCCGTCACGTACGAAGACTACGAAGCCGTCCGCAAATACAAAAACATGAACGAGCTGCAAATGTCACGAGACATAGACCGTCGGACATTTAATTACTCCGAAGCGGAAACCCAAATGGCTCGGTCACAGCAATTGCAGGCGGAGGACGATGTGCGCCGGGCATTCAAGCTGGCGCAACAGGACGAGATTGTGCGAGACCTGAATAAGAAATGGATGGCGCACTTCAATGCCATTGAGAACGGGGCGCAATGCTTGGCACGGAGTTCCCGCACCCCTCCTTAGCAGGGACAAGCTGGCGCTTTGGTCGCTGCGCTTTGGTCGCTGCGCTTTGGTCGCTGCGCTTACCGGTCGTTGGACAGCAACAAATATTTGCCGACCACGGTGTTGGACGTGAGCACTTGGCGCGGCGACAGGCGCGCGAACCACTGGAATGCCAGCCGATTCAGGATTTGGTCCTCGGGCACATAAACGCCATATGCTCCTTTGGCAAAGTCCACGTCTTCCTCGCCCAGCAGCGTTTCTATGACCACGGGTGCACCGTTCATGGTTTTGGTTCCGATGAGCGTGCCGCACAGCATGGACATCTTTTTCGCAATGATCTGCTTGTACAGCCAGCGGTCGTTCTGGCCCAGAAATTCGTACTCGTTGGTGTAGTCCGATGACACCAGCGGCTCTAAATACGCGATGTACTGCTGCATGACGGGGCTCTCCTTGGTGCAGCCCATCAGCTTGCTGTCTGGGAAGAATGCCACGCTGTCATTGCGCGACACGAATTCGCCGGCAAACATGGTTTTACCGGCGCCCTTCAGCAATTCTGAGTACGCGGGTTTCAGGTCTTTCAGGCAGATGAAGGAGGCGGGCACGGTCATGCCGCCGTATTTGTAGAGCACCTTGGCCATGGCGAGGTCTCTTAAATGCTGCTTGAGCGGAAACGGCAGGTTCTGCACCTTAATGGTCCAGTTTGGCAGCAGCCGTTGGAAGGCGGCGTCATCCACCAGCACCACATTGAACGACTTGCCGCACTGCTCCACGATGCTGCGAATGGTCAAATACATGTAGGGCTGATTCAGGTTGGTGCTGTTGCGCGAGCCCCAGCTGGACCAGTTGCGCGCGTTCACCTCGTAGTCAATGAACACCCACATGAAGGGTTTGCGCGTGTCGGTCAACGACTTGTCGTTCAGCAAATACTTCTTCACCAGGTTGTAATCGTCACTCATGTTGATGCCCTCCTGCGATTTTTTATAGCGGCCATATGCCACTCCGGCGAGAATGATGACTAAATAAAAGGCAACGAGTTTTGCAGATATCATGGAACAATGGGAACAAACAGGAAAAAAACAATGTTGATGCAAATGAAAATGATATTGATATATTTGATATATATAAATATATTTATATCACGACTTTATTAATTTAAGGGCTCTCTTCGCAGCCGATGTAATACACGATTTGGGTTTTAGATTTGTCGTATTTTCGGTCCGTTTTGCACTCAATGCCGTTATAACGGCACAGCTGCCTTAAAATGGTGTTCAAATTGTTGTATGACATTTTTCGCGTGAGAAAGAACTGTTTGTCCTTGCAGTAATAAGGCATCAAGTCATTGCAAAACTGTTGCAACAATGAAGGAACTGAAGGAGTCTGGGATTCATCGCAATACGTTGCCTTTTTGTATGCAGTAATATCTATCAAATAGTAATTTGAATTTGGCATTTTGTATGCTATTTTTTTAATAAATCCGTAAACCAAATCATTGGGAACGGGAGTTTTTAATAATTTGTGCGATTTTGTGGATGACATTATTATGTTCGAGTGCGCGCATATTTTTGCATCTTCCCCCGCATCATCTTGATTCGCAACCATATTATATGACTATTATATGGTTATATTATTATTGCAATGATTTTTACTCATACATTCTTTATCCATGATACAACCTGCGAATATTGTTTGAGAACAGCGCCAGTTCAATCTCATCCTCGTGTATGTTGTGAAAAATGGTGATGTATTTGCAAATGATGGCAATCGTTCGATACTGCATGGTTTCATCCATGAGCTGCGTGTTTTTTATGTAAATGAAGTAGTTGTCCAGAATGTCCATGACCGAATAGCCCTGGTCGTGCAGCGCATACAGGTGCGCGATGCATTGGGACAACGGCGTGCTTGCGCACAGGCAATCCGCGGTATAGGCATCAAACACGCTAAAGCTAATGTTGGTGCACAGCTGATTGGCCAACTGGAGAGAAATGGGCAGGCGTATAATTTTGAATTTCTCCATGTAATTGATGAGAATGCGCACCGACCCGTTGCACACCCCCAGCACAAACCGTTCGGCGTCTTCGTGAATGTCAATTTGTTCCTGCGCGCGGATTTTGTGCAAAATCTTTTGCAAACACTGCGGGTCAATCGGGTTGATTTTGACAATGATTTGTCGCGACTGCAAGTTGTCGATGACCTTTTGAACGTTGATGCACGAGGCGATGAAGCTCACGTTGTGCTTGTACTTGTCGATGCAGTTGCGGAACACCTGCTGGCTCTGCTCGTTGATGGAGTCGATGTCATCCAGAATAATCAGTTTTTTTTTACCGGGAATGAGAGAACTCGTCTGGCAAAAAATCTTCATGTCGTTGCGGTAGTATTGGATGCCCTGGTCCTTCAGGCTGTTTAAAATCATCACGTTTTCGGGATTGTTGCGGGCGCCATAGTATTCGCGCACAATGGCATTCACCAGCGACGTTTTGCCCGAGCCGGAATCCCCGACAATGAGCAAATTCAGGTCGTGCATTTGAATGAGGGAATTGAGCAGGCCCACCATGATGGGCGTCAGCTGCTCAAACTCGTTGAACAACCGCGGCTGGTACTTGTTTATGAAGGGGTCATTCGTAGTCGCAGACGCATTCATTGGTTGATAGTTGATAGATGATAGACGAGAGATTCTGGTTAAACTGCATTTTACAATGGGATTGTTTTTATAACTATTTTTCGTGAATTAAATATAAATAACAACACACAATAACAACACACAATAACACCACCCAATCATAATGCAAACACAAACACATTCACACGCATTCAAAACGGGTGACCTCCTGCTGTACAACACGACCAAATACTGGTATTCGCGGCTGATTGAGAGATTGACTTCATCGAATTACAGCCACATCAGCATGGTGTTGCACCGTCCCACATGGTTGGACCCGGCACTGTGCGAGGAGGAGTACTACGTGCTGGAGAGCGGCAGCGAGTGTTTTCCTGACGCCGTTTCAGGAGACCTCAAATTCGGCGTGCAGGTGTGCCCGCTGTCCAAAGTGTGGGCGGAGTACGCGGCACAAGGATACGGACACCTGTATGTGCGCCGCATCCGCTTTCTTGAAAATGAAACCGCTGGCCCTGGCCCTGGACCTGGTCCCATTAAGCTGGAGGAAGGAATCAGGACGGCTTACGCAAAAACAAAGGAATGTCCCTACGACCTTGATCCCTGCGACTGGGTCAAATCCTACGTGGATGAATCCAAGACGCTGCAGCAGATTGATGCCACAAAACAGCATGACCAAAAGACCACCTCGTTTTGGTGCAGCGCGCTAATTTCATTTGTGCTTGTTGTTGCCGGGTTTTTGGACAAATCGGTTCCATGGACGGTTGTCACGCCGTACGATTTTAGCGCTTACTGCAAACCGCAACGGCTGGTATTTCAAGGGTGCGCGTATGATGTCGACACCATGCTATGCTGAATGTGTGCCGACGAAGCATTAAATCTTTAAAAAACCCATATAAAATGTCCACGCGTGTTCATGCATGCGCCACGCGAAACGATGCAGTTGTGCGAAGAGTTTCCCACCATTTACGGTGTGGAAAAGAATGGGAAAACGAGGGTCTGGTCCGCGCGCATCTATCGCGACATACTCAATGACAATGCAATGGTCGAAATAGAATACGGCCAACTGGACGGCAAGAGGCAGGTTGTGTCTCGGGAATACACCGAGGGGAAAAACCTCGGAAAAAAGAACGAGACGTCGCCACTCCAGCAATGCATCGCGGAAACCAAACGAAAATGGCAGGACAAAATGGAAAAGGAAGCATATTCTCTCGTTCAACCATCCCCTGAATCTAATACAAATGAACCAAATGAAACAATCATCGCGGAACCCCATGCAATCAAGGTGTTCCCCATGTTGGCGCACACGTACGACCCCAACAGCATCAAACACAAAAAGAACGACATCGTGTTCCCCTGCTATGTTCAGCCCAAGCTGGATGGCCTGCGGTGCATGTGCTACATGTTGGCGAACGGCAAGGTGGTGGCGCAGTCGCGCACGGGGTCCTACTTCGAAACCGTGGAACACATTTGCGCTGAATTGCGGCCCATTCTGCTGAAAACCCCCGGGCTAATTCTGGACGGCGAGCTTTACACTGCCGACATGCCATTCGAAGAGCTGGCCGGATTAATCAAAAAAAAGAAGGTGTCCGAAGCCGACCTGCAGCGAATGCAATGCATTAAGTACCACATTTACGACGTGGTCATTGATGCACCGTATTGCGAACGATACACCCGCATTGTTGAAACCATTCCCCCGCCGGAGGAGTGTGCTTACTTGGAAGTGGTTCCCACGCAGTTGACGCATGATGTCATTGAATTCAAGCAGGCGTTTGGCGAGTATGTTGCAGGGGGGTACGAGGGCATCATGCTGCGAAATGTGCACGGACTGTATCGGCAAAATTATCGCAGCCACGACCTGCAGAAATACAAGGAATTCGTTGAGTCGGAGTATCCCATTGTGGGCTTCAAAGAAGCCGACGGCCGGGACAAGGGAACCGTGGTGTGGGTGTGCAAAACGGCGGCAGGAAGGGAGTTCAGCGTGCGTCCGAAAGGCAGTCAGGAACATCGTCGGGAGTGTTTTCAAAACGGTGAACAATTCATCGGAAAACTGTTGACCGTCATCTATCAGGAACTGAGCGAATTAAACGTGCCTCGTTTCCCGGTTGGCAAAGCCATTCGGGACGGGTACTGATGCGATTGAACCGCGTTGCAGGGCAATGTTGCCCGCATTGGCCACGACATGAATGCTGGCATGCGCATATGCTGCGGTGCGCGGCATGTTTAGCGCCATGAACAAATGCCCCAGCGCATAAAATATGAATGATGCTGCCGTGCAATTGAAATAAATTTTCCCATAGTGTGAGTCTTTGATGCTGAATGCACACGCCGAATTGTACGTGCATCCAATGACAACCGTGCCGATGTCAATGGACCGGCGCCAAGAATTTCGAATGGGATTCCGCCAATAATTCAAAGAAGTTATCAGCACGCATGCTGGAACGACTGCAAGGTCGGATTGTTGAAGATGCACGGCATGCATTGATGCCACGAATGACCCCCATGCCGCCCACCATATGATGCTGGCATCCGAATGGGACAGCACTAGCCCATTGTTGTGCTTGTGATTGTGGTGATTGTGATTGCAATATGACATTGATGACATGGGATGATGCAGTTAATTGGTTAAACATGGAAACATTTATATTGATTTTTATTGATATCATTGAAGTTCACACAATATACATTCGAAAAATCATAATAAAAGCATTCAAATATGGTATGATATATTAAATAACATTGTTATAACCCATGCCACCCCGTTCGCATTATGATGTGCTGCATCTCGACTCGCCAACTGCAACGCCCGATGAAATCAAGCGCGCATTTCGCAAGCTGTCAATGGAGCATCATCCCGACAAAAACGGGAACTCGGACGAATCCAAACGCGCATTCCAGGAAATCAATGAAGCGTATGACGTGTTGAGCGACCCCGCGAAACGCAATAACTACGATTTTGAGCGGCAGATGGGCATTGGCGGCACAAACGCCCATCGCATGCACATGCATCACATGGGACCAATGGGCATGGGCATGGGACCGATGGGCATGGGCATGGGCATGGGACCAGGTATGGGACCCATTGACATGTTGTTTGCAGCAATGCACAATGCACAAGCACAGGCAGCGCATGCGCAAGCCCAAGCCCAATCGCAGCATGCACACATGTTTGAATCCATCTTTGGTTCCGGAGGAATGGGTCCAAAAATCATCATTCACAATTTTGTGAACGGCGAAGAGCAACATTCACCGTCCGATTCAACCTATGACACAAATGTGGTCATGTCCATTTCTCTGGCGGATGTGTTCAACGGGTGCAATCAACGTCCGGTCCATATTCAATATGAAGATGAATCCCACACTGTGCATTCAGAAACCCTCATGCTCAACCTTCCTCCAGGCATTTCCAATGGGCACAAGGTGAGCATTCCAGGCAGGGGGAACGTCGTGAGTGGTGGAGGAGGGCGCCGCGGAACCCTCAATTTGGAAATTCAGGTCGCGGAACATCCCGTGTTTCGTCGCGAAGGCGACGTCGATTTGCGGGTGGAGCACCGCGTGTCCTTGAAGGAAGCGCTGTGCGGATTCACGTTTGAACTCGCGCATTTGAACGGACGCAGCTACAAATTCAACTGCAAGCCTGGGTCCATCACGACCACGACGGAAACGAAAGTCATGCCTGGACTCGGCTTCAACATCAACAATGTCACTGGCTCCCTTAAAATCCATTTCTTGGTCGATTTGCCTACGGCACTCACCCAGGAACAGATTGACGCGCTGTCCAACATTTTGTAATGCCGTTAAAC
>Ga0315288_10009149_pt1 | contig 12486 bp, 15 predicted proteins | sample YL17G11_20_MG_FD_203454 | JGI IMG/M metagenome (GOLD analysis project Ga0315288, IMG submission 203454) | Sediment microbial communities from Yellowstone Lake, YNP, Wyoming, USA - YL17G11_20 | ecosystem: Environmental > Aquatic > Freshwater > Lake > Sediment | place: USA: Wyoming | collected...
AGTTCCTCACCGGGACGAAGAACCCCAGCAAGACCAAGCTGGCCATGTCCCTCCGGAAGATCCTCGCGGAGTCCGAGATGACCCCTCCGGTCGCCGGAGCCGGTGAGGAGTTCAAGAAGGAGAACCCCAAGCTGACGGACGAGCAGGTCGCCGAGATCAACCGTCAGCACGAGAAGAACAAGGACGTGGTCAAGGACAAGGCGGAGTGATGGCGAGGCTCACTGATGCCGATGTACTCCGGTTCAAGGCCAGTGAGCCTGTGACTGGAGCAGCACCCTCCGAGGCTCTCATGGCCTTCCAGACGGCGTACCAGACGGCCAAAGCGGCCTACATGGCCGCCATGAAGGGCAACGAACGTCTCGCGTGCCTTCAGGGTCTGGGCACCATCCAGAACATGACGGCAGCCCTCGCGGGTCTGGCCCCGGAACACGCCGACAACCTCAGTGCCATCGGCTCGAAGGCGATGAGGCTCCTGCCGGTCATCAAGGCCGAGGCTGTGAAGGGTGACGCCCTCGTCGCGTCTGCCCCCTCGACCCTCGCCGACGACAAGTGGAGCCGGTTCCAGAAGGGCAAGCCCGCCGACCCCACGAAGCACATGTCCGACGAGGACGCCGACAAGTGGAAGGCGATGACCGACGAGCACAAGGACAACTTCAAGTCCGCTGTGTCCAAGGTGGCCCTCAGCATCATGGAGCGTTTGCAGCTCCTTTCAGCGTTCCAGGTGCTCTCAATGGGTGGGTCAAAGGCGTACGGGGTCTCCCGTGACGATGCCCTTTCGGCCATTGAACGCATCACCGGCAAGCACCTGATTCAGGACGCCAAGCCCCCGCACGGCAAGTCCATCGAGGGCTACTTGGAGTGGCTCGATAGCCAGGGTGCCGTGGCCGACGGGGACAAATAGGTAAGCGATGGGGCCAAAATCTGAGGTAGTGACTCGACGATTTCTGGCCGAAACGGCTAAGGAATCTGCTGCTTCAGACGAGGCTCTTGCGGCATTCTCACATGCACTTCAGATCACTCGGGCGACCTTCCAGGCAGCCCATCGGGGAGATGATCGGGCAGCAGCCCATCAGGGTCTCCAGGCAATTCAGAGTCTGGCGGAGGCCCTCCGGCACATCGCTCCTGAACACGCTCTTGGACTGAACGCCATCACAGCGAAAGCTTCGAGCCTCCTTCCCGCAGTCCAGATGGAGGCTGTGAAAGACAACGTGCTCCACCAGGCAAGCCTGCGTGCGTCAGAGGGAAAGAGATGAACAGCCCTCTCGTCAGTCGGCCCGCCTACGGGTACGGACGAGCGGCAATCCCTGTCTCCGAGTCCAAGCTCCCGAAGGGAGACCCGGGCGGGAAGGGGTTGTCGCTCGACCCCGGAATCCCGGGCCAATCCACATTCGCGAAGCCCTCCGAGGAAGGCCCAAGGGAGCCCCGTACCGACGACGAGTCCATCCACCGGGTGGACCACGCGGACGACCTTCTGAAGGACCAGAGCAAGACGGACCAGACCGACTGGTCTGACTTGTCCCCCGCGTACAATCTTCCTGGGGAGCCCGACCCAGACGCGAGAACGAAGACGAAGTACCCCTACAGGGACGACATACCGAACGCCCACAACGCTTCGGCGGAGTTCGTGGCGGAGGTCTTCCTTCTCAGGACGGCTCACGAGCTGGTCATCCACCCGAGCCCGATGTCTCGTACAGCGGCGACCCTGGGGGAGATGACGCAGGGTCTCGACCCCAAGACGCTGGACAAGTCTGCGTCCTGCTCGGTGACGATGAAGCGGGCGGACATCCCGAATCTTCGGTGGCTCTTCGCTGTCAACTGCGGGAATGGGGCGAAGGTTGTCCGTATCAAGGCGGCCCGAGAGGGGAACATCGTCAAGTTCTCGAAGCTCGACCTTGTGGTTTCGTGTTCGTGCCCTGCTTGGCAGTGGACTGGCCCCGAGCATCATGCGAAAAGGGAGGGGTATCTCGATGGGAAGCAAGTCGGGACAGCTTCAACTCCCGTGATCCGCGACCCCGAAAACCACCACACCGTCTGCAAGCACGTCGCGGCGACCCTTTCCTTCACGAAGGGGTGGTCAGTACCCAAAAAAGGATAAAATCAGATGCCCTTCTACTCCACCAAATGCGAAGGTTGTGGTCAGACTCACGACCTCAAGCTGTCCTTCATGGACTACGACTCCGTGAAATTGGGGACGAAGCTCCTGGAGTGCGCTGTGTGTCAGGGCTCTGTCGGGCTGGTCTTCGACCCAGGTGACGTGAAGTTCGTCCTCAAGGATGGGGAGTCCGGCGGCTGGGCCTCGAAGGCGAACAAGGAAAATGCCTACCGGGCGAAGCGGCACACGGTGATGGGTAGGCGGCAGGCAGACCATGCCCCCAAGACCAAGCTTCGTCCCAACTTCGCTGGGCAGGAGACGGGCACCTGGAAAGATGCTCGTTCCGAAGCATTCGACGTGGCCCTGAAGGAGACGGGCAACGTGGTGGCGGCTCAGGAAGCATCCAAGACCTACGATTCTCTCGTTAAGGAGCATGGGTGACATGAACCGCACGATCAACGTCTTCCGTCGTCGTCCGAACATCGTGGACATGATGGTGCCTGTCACGGCGGGCGTGGCCGAGTACCGCCTCAAGTGGGCACAGAACTTCGATGGGGCGTTCGCCCAGATCATCGGGGCTCCGGTCGCCGGATTCTACGACGACACCATCAACCGTGGGACGGTCGATTCTCAGCCCAGCACGGGCACGAGCGTCCGGATGACGTTCAACCCCGCGACCTTCGCGATCGACGACACGAAGAGCTTCTGGATTCAGCTCTTTCACTTCCCGTCTGGTGGCCCCGAGGTTGCGGTTTCGGCCCCCTCGCTCTTGCTTCCAGAGAGCGCCCACCACGGGGTCGGGATCGTGACCATCCAGGGGAACGCTCCTTCGGCTGTCTCTTCGGCAGGTGCCCTCCAGCTCGACCTTCCTCGGTTGATGCAGGACTTCCGCATCGTCAACCAAGACCCTGGTGCGAGCATCCTCTTCCTCTCGACGGAGCAAAGCGGCCCTGAACAGCAGATCAAGCCAGCACCGGCATCCCCCTACTCGAACTGGAGTGGGACTCAGGGTTCCATCTGGGTTCGAGGGGGCGGAGCCATCGTCCCCTTCTCGGCTACCTTCACGCTCGCATTCCCCCGCTGACCTGGGAGGCAGGAGTGAGTGTACCTACTAAACTATCTTTCCCTACAACTCGCCCAACAGCTCTTCATAGCTGCGGGCAGGTATCGTACTGGGCAGGGTTTGGTGGGTCCGAAGAACGGAGTGAACCTCCAGTTCTTCGTGCCGGGGGCGGAGCACTACGCCCACAACTTGCCATTCCTGACCATCGCGGTGTACTTGAACGGGCAGCGGATGGCGTTGCTCGACGACTACATCGTGGTCGAAAGCGGGGGTTCGGGGATGGGGTTCGACTCCATCATTCTCAACGAGGCCCCTTTCATCGACGACCACGTCACTGCGGACTACGTGATTGCATAGCCACCCCTGAGCTAGAATGAGATCAGATGGCGGGCCCCACACGAATCAGACACCGAAGGGTCCGAGTTTCGGACGACCTGAGCGATGCTAAGACCGCTTCGCAGATTCAACTCGCCATCCCCTCGTCCATCACAGACGAGGAGCTTCAGGTCTTCTATCTCTCGCGGCTTCGGGAGATCATCTTTGGGGCGGACACGTCGAAGCACTGGTACGACGACTTCGCCTCGTTGGGGATCTCTTCGATGGGTTCCCTTTCGGCCCGAAAGGTCAACGCACCCGTTACCGGGACGTTCGACGGGACGAACCGCACTTTCATGACGGCTCAGAAGTTCGTCCACGCACATGGGGTCTCCATCGACATTTTCCACAACGGTCGTCGGCTCGTGGAGACGTCCGTTCCAGACCCCCGGCTCGGGGACTTCTTCTGCGCTGAGAGCGGCGGCCCCGGATCTGGTTTCGACACGGTAATCCTTTTGAGTTTCTCACCAAGTGCTGGGTCAGCCCTTGTGGCGGATTTCCAAGTAGCGATGTAGCCCTCCTAGGAGAAGCAGATGCCCCAATTCTCTCGGTTCAATGCCCTCGACCAGCTTCTCGATGTTGCAGGTTCGACACGTCAGGCGGGCGACCGTCTTCTGACCGACGAGACGGGGGGCTTGGGGTCACCGGTCATTCTGAACTCCGGTGTCCTGGCGACCATCACGGCGTTCTCGACCCCAAGCTTGACCCTTGCGGGTCTCACGGGTCAGTCGGCAGCGAGCGTCGGGACGCTCATCTCGCTCAGGAATGCGGAGAAGGCTGGCAACAACGGCGTCTTCCGAGTCCTGACGAACATCTCGGCGGTGTCGAACACCGTCAGTGACGTGGGCGGGTACTTCCCGGACGGCAACTCGGGTTCGCTCTACTGGGAGCAGTACAACGCCGGGATCGCGGCCTCTCTTACCGTGTTCGCTGCGGGCATCGTGACCATCACGGGCCTCCAGAACATGTCGGCCAACTCGGTCGGCAGGTTCATCACCATCGCGGGAGCGGCGACCGGAGCGAACAATGGGACGTTCCTCATCACCGAGTTCGTCTCGGCCACGAGCGTCAAGTACGCCAACGCGGCGGGTGTCGCTCCGGATGCGAACAACACGGCGATCCAGTACACCGAGAGGCTCGCCTACAGCCTGAACGACGACCTCGATGTCGAGCGGTCCGACCGGGCGTACATCAAGGGGGTCAACTACGACCAGCCGGTGCCCTCGTACACCCGACCGACCCTCGTCGGTGTGTCGGTTCCGGCCCACCTCTCGAACATCGCGGGCAAGACGCTGGACGCCTTCGCCAAGTCGATCAACCGTGGGCAGTTCGACTGGCCTGTCGAGCGGACGCTCACCGACCTCTACGGGGCCGGTACGTTCAAGCACGCGGATGCCTCGGACACCACGGGCGTCCCGGTCTTCGATGCGGCTCCGTTCGTCTCGGACTGGACCTCCACCTTCGTCCAGGTCGTGGACGAGGATACGGGCAACGAACTGGAAGTCCTGACGGGCCCGAACCTCGGTGAGCGGATCTTCGGCGTCACGTACAAGGGTGCCGCGACCTCTCCGAACAACGTCGAGATCCGGTGGTACTCCTGCCCTCAGAGTGGGAACATCGCGACCAGCTCGACGGTGTATACCTGGGAGCAGGGTGCCTCGACCGCCAAGACGGGTACAACCTCCGTCACCGTCGTCGCTGGGGCCAACGGCACCATGGCGATCACGGGCCTGACGGCTGGTGGATTCGTCGTCGGGGACGTGGAGACCTGGCTCACCCTCTCGGGTCTGTCGAACGGGGCCAACAACGGCTCGTTCGTCATCATCTCTGTCCAGGGACTCACGGCCGTCACCGTCCAGAACCACGCGGCCATCTCTGAGGGTCCGACGGCTGCGGTCACCTGGACCCAGAAGTTGAAGACCCAGCCCACGTTCGTCAACCTGACCTACGGCTGGAACACCCGGCTCGACCAGATCGACCAGAACGCCTGGCGTTTCCCGATGGTCGGCGGTCTCGTCTCGGATGCGGATCTTCGGCAGGACATCATCGACATCCAGACGACGGGTGGTTGGCCTGACGGCACGACGAACCTCTCGACGCTGCTCACGAACACGGGAGCCAACTTCCCGTTCTTCAACCTCGCGGGGGGTGCTGGGGATACGGTCGTCACGGCCCTCAACATCCTCAACCAGCAGCTCGGGAACACGACGTTCACGGGCCCGTACCTCGTCAACAACGCGACGGTCACGGCGAACCTCCAGGCGCTCTCGAACGCCATCAACACCTCGGCAACAACGAGATACATCGAGCGGCTGGCCTCGGCAGTCAACGCCAACACGAGCCATCTTCTGCCAGGCGGAGCCACCTACGTCCTCGACGGGACGAACAACGGCCTCCACCTGTGGGTCTTCTGGCGTGGGTTGCTCCGTGACCCCGGTACGGTCGCCAACGGGGACGACTACGCCGAAACGGACACGACCCACATCACCCCGTACGCGAAGATCAACGCGAACGACCACATCAACTTCTTCGTCCACTGAGGTCTGGGGTGATTGGCAAAGCGGATCTCGTCATCAAGGAGGTAGTGTCTCCGCCTAACCATTGGTGTAAGACAGGTCATGTGGCTCCCTCTCGCTTCCCGCGAGAGGGGTCGCTGAAACCTGACTCCCCTACCAAGTTCTTTCAGGTTGTCAGTAGTCAGATGCCGACCGTGAACGGCGTGTACTGCGAGCCCTGCGTCATCATCGCCAATGCGGTGAAGCGAAGCGAGGTGCTCATCACCCCCAGATGAGAATGTGAACCCAAATGGAAAAAGAATCCGAGTCGAACACCACGATCCTCGTCAAGCTCCGGACGAGGATGAACGATCTCCTCCGCATGGGGGTCATCACCCCGGACGGGTTCGGAGTCTACCAGCAGACGGTTCTTCAGCTTCTCCAGGAATTCGACCGTCGCAAGTCCAGTTGCTTCCAGCAGGCGGAGACGCTTCGAGCGCAAGCCTCGGCCGTCGAGGCCCAAGGACACGCCTTCTCGGTGTGCGGGTCGATCCTCTTTTCCATCGTGAACGGCTACTGCGACCTCGAAGAGAAGCGAATCCGGGAGATGGCGGAACGGGCGGCCAATGAGCCCCCTCCGGAGCCGACCCCTGACGTGAAGACGCCCGCCCGTCGGGGCCGTCCACCGAAGAATGGATGACGTGAATGGCTCTGACCAAAGCTGACCTTCGGGACGTTGACGTTCTCGACGCCTACGAACTGAAGGCAGATGGGCGGAGCATCACCGCGTACTCGATCTATCTGACAACCACGGGGGTCTCAACGACCTCCGGGACGCAGACCGTGGTCTCCGCTTTGGCGGCGGACGGAGAGGGGCTGCTGTTCAGCTCTGACCATCCCGTCGAAGCGGGAGACTCGGTGGTCATCGTCGGGTCCACGGCGGCGGACGGCACCTATACGGTCGCGACCATCCCCACCGACACCTCCGTCACCGTGGTCGAGGCGATTCCTACCTCGACGGGTGGGACGCTTTCCTGGGTCTACCCGCCTGGGGCAAGCCGGATGGGGTTCAAACCCACCCAGCAGAACGTCACGACCTCGAACCTCGGCCAGCAAGTCCTGACGGACCTGGCGAACCACGAGTTGCTCGACAACGAGCCGGTCGGAACGGGGATCACGTACACGGTGACACGGGTCGGATCTTCGGTTTCGCAGGAAAAGTGGGCGAATACGGGCAGTGCCCTGACGATCAAGACCATCGACTACACGTACACGTCCGGAAAGGTCACGACGGAGGTACGAAAGGTTTTTTCACCCGCAGATGGTACAACCGTGATCGCTCAAGCGACCCTCACCTACTCCTACTCCGGCAGCAATGTCACGGGTGCCGTCATCGTGAGAAACGTCTGACCGATGCCCGGCGTCCTTCCTCTCCAGCCGTTTCCGGTCTTTCACGACCCGAACCAGCAGTCCGTTCACTCGAACGCGACGCTGACGGTTTCTGGCTCGACCATCTTCACGGGCTACGGAGCAGCGGAGGTCAGCCTCTTCATCAACGTCAAGGCGGCCCCCACAGGAACGCTCCCGACCCTCCAGTTCACGATCCAGGAAGTTGACCCTGGGGACGGCACGACGGTCATCGGGACTTCGGTTTCCAGCACGGTCATCTCCGGGGTCGGGGTACAGCGGGTCACCCTCCTCTCGACCTACGGAGGATCGATCAAGGTCTCGTGGACCATCACCGGGACCGGACCGTCCTTCACCCAGGTCTTTGCAACCCTGACCGCCAAGGTCGCGACGGCTCTACTGACGGATGGCGTGAACGGGCCGGTGACGGTCAAGCCAGCCTCCACGGCCGCAGTGGCCACGGACGTTGCCTTGGTGGTGTCGGTCAGCCCGAACAACACCCTCACCACGACCAACCCGAGCGTGGGGCTTACGGGAGTCCCGCCTCCCGGCTCCGGTACCTACATCAGCGGCAACGACGGAACGAACCTCGTCGGCCTCCGGCTCAAGCCTGCCAGCACGGCAGCGGTCGCCACAGACCCCGCCCTGGTAGTCACGATCGGTCCGAACACGCCATTGCCAGCGGGCACGAACACCCTCGGGTTCACAAACCAAGGGACGCCAGCTTCTCTGTCGAATGCCTGGACCTTCAAGATTACGGATGCGACCAACGGGCCGGTCGCGGTCAAGGCTCCCAGCACGGCAGCAGTCGCGACGGACCCGGCTCTTGTGGTCACGGTCAGTCCGAACAACTCGGTCGCGATCACAGCAGCCGCCCTCCCCCTACCTGCTGGAGCAGCCACAGCGGCGAACCAGACGACACTGGGGAACCAGACCACCAAGATCAACGACGGCACCAACACGGCGGTCATCAAGCCCGCTGCGACAGCCGCTACAGCAGCCGACCCCGCCCTCGTCGTTACTTTCTCGCCTAACTCCGCTGCCCAGCCACAGGATGTGGTTGGAACGGGGGTACTTGGGGCTCTCAACGCCGCCGTCACGGTCATTCACCCGGGGCTACAATCCGTGGGCTTCCAGCTTGTCGCTGGCACGCTGGTCGGAACCCTCGTCCCAGAAGTCTCGTTCGATGGAGGGGTGACCTGGGTTCAGACGTTCTTCTACAACCCCACGACCGGAAACATCGCTCCCAGCCTGGTGTTCTCGATAGCGAACACCTCTCAGACCCGGACCATCCTCACGACGGGCGGTGAAGGGCAGGTACGGGTCAGGGTCTCGGCCTTCACGTCCGGTACGGCAAACGCCACGGTACGAGCAACATCCGTACACGACCAAGCGGTCACGTTCGCTGGGGCGGCAGGTTCCTCCCCACTTCCGCCGACCGTGGCCCAAGTCGGCGGGAAAGATCCGGCAGGTCTTCTTCAGCCGATGGGGCTCACGACGGAGCAGTCGGTGCAGATGTCACCGGCTCCTAATCGGCAGCCCGTCCACTCGAACTCGACGATCACGGTCAGCGGATCCTCGATCCTCGATGACACCTGGGGGGCCAAAGAAGTCAGCCTCTTCATCAACATCAAGGCGGCCCCCACCGGTACGACGCCCACGATCACCTACACGGTGCAGGAGGTGGACCCGGGCGACAACACGACCGTGCTCGGAACCTCTGTCACCGGGACGGCCCTGACGGCTATCGGTACCCAGATCCTCACGCTCCCGATCACGAAGTCGGGGATCGTCAAGGTTTCGTGGGTCGTCACCGGTACCACCCCCAGCTTCACCCAGGTATTCTCGACCCTCACGTCCAAGATTGCGGGCTCGGCGATCCTGTACGATACCGCAGGGCTCCCTCTTGGTACTCCTGCAAACCCCATCAACACGACGCAGGTTATTTCCACCAACGCATCGGTTGGACTTGCGGTCGGGCGGGTTGTTTTGGGAGGGGGTAGTTCGGGGACGGTGAATGCTATTCGGGCGACTGCATACACGGAACAGACCACGAATGCTCAGCGGTCAATCTCGTCGAGTAGTGCGAGTGATACGGGGGCCGGAGTTGGGGCTCAGCAGGTCACGATCACCTACTACACCGCCACCGGAACAGGGCCGTTCACCGAGGTCGTGACCCTCAACGGGGTAGCGGCTGTGAACACGGTCAGTTCGACCATTTGCTTCATCGAACACCTCATTGTCACGAGGGTCGGGTCCACGACTCGAAACGTCGGCACGATCACGTTGTTCGCTGGGACCGGAGGAGGTGGTGGCACCATCGGCACCATTGGCATCGGGACGATCGTGGCGGCTCAGGGCGATAATCGCACGTACTGGGCGCATCACTACATTCCCCCTGGCGTTACCGCGTCGTTTGCCACCGTTGTTTGTGGGTTGGCTACCGGTACGGGTTCCTCGACGGGGACATTCTTTCTACGATCCAGGGATATTGGCGTGACGGGGGCCGCTGAAGTACATGACAGCGATCTTCTAGCCGTGGCAACAGGGGCGGGTTTGGTGCGGCAGCTCGGCATCCCGTTGAAGGTCTCGGGCCCAGCTCGTATCACCGGGTACGTGGTTCCTGCTGGCAACAACACGACATGCGACATGTCCTTTGACTTCTCGGAGATCTGACGAATGGCCCTTCAGTTCGGCAACAGCGTTACTGTGCTCTCCACCTCCTGGGGAGAGTTCAAGCCTGTTGTTGTCGCCAAGGGTCTCCTGGTTCAGTACCAGGACGACGGGAACACGACGACCGTCTTTGCCTTTGACGGGCAGATGCTCGCGTACTCGTGCGTCCTCTGGGACGGCACGGTTCCGGACGGCGTCATCAACGGCGGCTACTCACAGGCACAGAACGACGCCGATCTGGCCGACTTCACGGCGAACTTCAAGCCCACGGCCAACCGACCGCTGGTTCCGATTCTCGCAGATGGGCGTATTCGTTCCGCGACCGAGAAGAGCAGCGTCAGCCGGATGACCGCCTTCTCCCATGACTGGACTGACCCAACCACATGGTGGACGACCGCCCCGTATATCTCGGGGGAGACGGCAACGGACTCTGGCGACCACCTGACGTACGCGCTCGCCCATCAGAACGTGATCGACTCCTATCACGGCAAGATCACCGGAGAGGATTTCCTCAAGGACTCCCAGGATCGGACGTTCCGAGTATCGGTCTACGTGAACGGGGTGAAGAAGACAGAGCAAGACCCCCATTACGGGTCGGGTGGTGACTACACGATCAACTACGGGGCTGGGACGATTACCTTCTTGTCCGCCCTCGCTCCGACCGATGTGGTGACCGCTGACTATCACTACATGCTGAACTCGATCTTCGTTCTCGCCCCCATGAACGGGAAGAACCTGCGGATCGACTTTGCTGAGGTGCAGTTCACGACGGACATCGTAATCACGGACACCTGTTCGTTTCAGCCCTACGGGTTCGTGGACGTGTTTGCTCCGCAGCTCATGCCAGGCATCCCCTCTGGCACCAAGATCCCTCTGGGGGATCCGGTCGTGTACAAGACCATCAAGGATTACCAGAACGATGCCGTTCGAGCCTACCCGGCATATCCAGCCCTGGGTGGTGCGGGGTGGCGAGGACTCAACGTCCCCCTCGTGGTCTTCGACTGGGATTACCAGGCGGCGACCATCCTGTCGGCTGCGATGGGTATGGAGATTCAACTGCGGCTCCAACACGATACCCCGTTCGGGGGCTCCTTCGCGACAGCCACCTTCTACTGCATCTCGGAAAATCCCTAGGAGCCCCGATGGCCGCCACCAAGTACACGTTCTCTGTCCAAGGCAACTTCCCGAACCACAAGGTGGCCGTAGACCGGCTGACGGCGGAGATCCGTGGCTGCACCATCGTCGTGGCCATGGCTTTCATCAACGTGGCCGGGGACACCTGCGAGGTCTGGTTCAGGGACTCCCTCTCTGGGGGCGACCTGGCCATCCTCAACGGGATCGTGGAGTCGCACTCGGGCACCCCGATCCCTTCAGGGGCTCAGCCCGTCAAGCTGGAGGGCGTGCCGACAACCGCCGATGGTCGTCTCACCGTCCGCGATTCGACGGCGAACCGCACCACCAACTTCAAGCTCAGGGCCATCTCGTTCTACACGGCCGAGCTGACCTCCGGCTTCCACAACGTCAGCCCTGTCACAGGCCAGGACTATGGGGACGTGACCATGAGCCTCTTCCAGGCGGATGGGACGGAGATCACGACCGAAGAAGAAGAGCCCCTCGCGGTCAAGACTATCCTGGATTTCGAGCCGCACTACAACTACGAGATCATCGGCGGGTTCCTCGACATCCCGTCCGACCTCAAGGACGGGACAACTGACCAGTGGTTCATCGCTGCGGTCGGGGTTCCGGACTACCCGCCGGAGTACTTCGGGCAGATCGACTTCATCTCCGAAGTGAACATCGAGGCGGTCACGTCGGCCAGGGTGACCAGCGACGGCCGGGCGGTCTCCTTCTTGCCGTACAACTACGGCGGGATGCCCCACACGAACCGCTTGCGGTTCATCATCCGGCACCCGGCAGGGGTCAAGAAGCGTTTTCAGCTCTATATCGAGCACTTCACGCCCTGAGATCCCAACGCGAAGAAGTATCTCATCAAGCACTTCGTCTAGGAGCATCATCATGAACTGGTTTTTTGGGGGTCGGACCGGGTATGCCTTCCTCGACGTGTGGGCCATCGTCCACTTCTGCTTCTGGGTCTTCGCAGGCTCGTGCCTCTGGGGTCTCAAGACCGGTCGTCCGATCCTGCTGGCAGGCTGCCTGGTCGTTGCCCTTCTCTGGGAGGTCTTCGAGAAGTACGCGGAAAAGCAGTGGCCGACCAAGTGGCTGAACCCCGAGAGCTGGTGGAACTCCTGGGTCAGTGACCCGCTGATGTGCGTGCTGGGCGTCCTGTTCATCTGGTACGCCCTGGACCACTGGCGGGTGGCGTGAGGGTTCTTTGATACCTCCGCACTGGGTGCGATGATACGGGTTGGGTTCTCCACGCA
>Ga0315288_10009150_pt1 | contig 12486 bp, 6 predicted proteins | sample YL17G11_20_MG_FD_203454 | JGI IMG/M metagenome (GOLD analysis project Ga0315288, IMG submission 203454) | Sediment microbial communities from Yellowstone Lake, YNP, Wyoming, USA - YL17G11_20 | ecosystem: Environmental > Aquatic > Freshwater > Lake > Sediment | place: USA: Wyoming | collected...
GTTGGAGACAACCCAAAAGCTCCAGACATCGCCCCGCCATACGTTCACGCCGTTGACCTCGTCGATCCGCCAGTAGTAAGTACCGCCTCGAATAAGGGGCATTGAGGCGAACGGGTCAAGCGGGTCATAGGGATACTTCAATTCACTCTGTCGGCCCTTATAGACTGCGCCAGACGAGGTGCCGGCGGTGTTCACATCGTTAAAGCTGGTGCCAACATAGACATCATGCATAGCCGCTGACTCTCCGGGCTCCCACGTAAGAACCACCGCCTCGCCATCAAACGTGGCGCCGTTGCCCGGGTCAGGATTCATGGCCTTCTCGAAGCCATGAACATTGCCCACAAAGGATACATTGTCGAACGTGCACGTCGAAAGCGAGGCCCCATCGTGCGAAGTAACCGCCAGCCCGATATAGACCGTACCGGTCATGGGGATGTCGTGGGCGGTCCCAAGCTGCGTCCAGACTGGGGTGGCGCCGTCCGGCGATGTATAGCCGGTGAAACTATTGCCTGTACGGACCACCCTGACCCACCCCGGTCGAGAATGTGCCGTGCCGGCGTCATCGCTGTAGACGCCGGCGCTCGTGCGCCCCTGGAATGAAGCCCCATTGACGCCGACGGCGGTTAGGGGCATAAAGGCGTGAGTCGAGTTGCGGTCGAGCGTCTCTCGAATCATCACGCCGGCCTTGCGCCAGTCGTTTGTACTGGGGCCGCCTATGGTGAGGACGCGCGCTATACACTCGCCATCGCCGTCCAGTTGTTTATAGACGTAGTGGAAATCGTCGCCGGCATCCCAGATGTCCTGGCCGTCGCCCGTGACGGTAAAGACTCCGCCGCTCTCATTAGCACTGCCCGGCAGAGGAGCGCCCACATCCGAGTTCCTCCAACCCCTAGGCAGGGCGCCTGACGCACTGCTGACCGCACCGAGCACCAGGATAAAACACACTAAACAAAGGAATTTTCTACACATAGTAGTCCTCCTTAAAAAGTATAAAGTTAAAACGTTGAGCAATTCGGGCACACACCAGAAACATATTATTGTTTTTCGACAGGCGCACAGGTCTGCTTGATATTTAATCGGCGCCGCCAAAAACAACATTTCAAGAAAAAAACACGACCGATAATAATCACGTTCACGACACAGGTATTTCCCGCGTGCCGAACACAGTTTTTTGGCCCCGATTTAACCTCCTTCCTTTAACAGGCCCAGACTGACCCGTCAAATGAACTGTAATTACCCTTTCAACCGAAATGCGGAGCGCGCGTTGGCACTCCGCAACGCCAATAATACCTTCAATTTTGGAGCAGTTTTACGCAACACCACAGGAATTTCACCTAGGGAAACTAATATCCACAGGTTTCACCTATCCTATTTATACCAGATTTACCAGGCTGCCGGCAAGAAAATTCTGAAAAAAACAAAAAAGTAGCGGCCTTTTTTCTCTGCCGCGGCGCGGGTCTCAACGCAGGATAGGGGTGCTTGGCGTCGGCGGATTAGGCGATCAAACTGAGGTAAGTCTCGCTATCACAGACACTTAGCATAGGATTCGCTATCCAGAATCGGCGGCGAGAAGCCGGTTGCCGCCCAAGCAGGGGATTTCTGCAATCACGGGCGATGTGCCTTGACAATTGCGCCTGCCGTTGTCACATATTTGGTGTACTGCCGCGGCATTGGAGATTGAGCAGCCGGTTCTACACCGCGAGCGACATTTCTCCGCCCCAGGAATACTCTGAGCTGAGCACGGGTAATCGGCGCCGACGCCGCTTGATAACATATCAAAACGCCCCTTCAATGGCGGCAGACCTTTTTTACAAAGTATTTACACATGCCCAGCCGCAATTCGGCGTATAATATAAATGAATAGGGTACAGGGTGCTTATGAAGCAAAAAGTGTCCATATTGGTAGTTGAAGACGAGCAGAAGATCCGCGCCGCCCTGCGGGATTTCCTCGAGTATCAGCTCTTCAAGGTCACGGACGTGGTTGACGGCCTCCAGGCCGAACGCATCGTCGCCGAAAAACAGTTCGACCTGATTTTACTGGACCTTATGCTGCCCAAGATCAGCGGCGAGCAACTCTGCACCAAGTGGCGCCGCGACGGCCTCCAGACGCCGATAATAATGCTGACCGCAAAAGGCCGGGAAAGCGAAAGAATCCAGGGCCTCAACATCGGGGCCGACGACTATATCACCAAGCCCTTTTCCCTCGAAGAGCTGCTTGCCCGGATAAACGCCGTCCTGCGCAGGACCGACCCGGCGCGCGCCGTGGGCCGGAGCTTCAAGTTTGCCGGCCTGGAGGTGGATGTCCCGGCCCTCAAGGTCCGCCGAGATGGAAAGGAAATCGAAATCACCAAGCGCGAAGCCGCCATCATACAATACTTCGCGGCCAATCCCAACCGCGTCATCAGCAGGGAAGAGCTCTACAAGGAGGTCTGGCAGGAAACAATGACGGACCTCGGCACGAGAACTATGGACATGCACATAGCCAAGCTCAGGAGCAAGATTGAGACCAGCCCCGCCGAGCCGCAAATTATCAAAACGGTCCGCGGCGCCGGCTACAAATACCAGACATCAGAGTAGTGCTCTGCTGCGTTTGATCTACCGGGCTGTCATTGAGGACACAAATAGATGTACAAGCGCCTTGTCGTACTTTCGGCAATAATCCTTGCCGCTCTTTGCGGCCTCGCGTCGCTGGGGTATCACTCCGTCCGGATATGGGCGAGCGGTATGGAGGGGACGCGCCTGGGCGAGTTTGCCGCGGTCGCCGAGCAAATCAGGCAGGATGTCAGTCGCAAGCTCGACGAGTTTGTGCACAGGGAACAAAGCCGGCCCTATACCGACTATCAGTATTACTACGTCCCGGACAACGTCGTAGCGGCGCAGGAGCAGCGGATGCCGCTGCTGCGTTCGCCGCTGGCGGGCAAGCTTGAAGAAGGTCTTGCCTACGGCCAGTTTCAAATCGAGCCGGATGGAACCATCATTACGCCCAACGACGATACCCAGGCGGCCGAAGGAGCCGACCGGGACAACGAATTCTACACTAAGCTGTATTTGAACAAGGAGAATGTGCGGTCCAACCTTCTGCCGGCCCTCGTTCAGGTCAGGGCCGGCGGCTCATCTGGCGCGCGGTTTGACGCCAACGCGGTCGCCCTGCCGGACGAGATAGAACTGTACGATCAAATGCAGGTGGCGGCAAACGAAACCCCGCAAAAGCCGGGCGGCAAGAGTAAGGCATCCCAGGGATTCCGGGGAAAGAATCTCTCTATAGACAGTTTTCAAAACGTGGACCAGAAGGCCCAGGTTATCAACCGAAGCCGTGCCGTTATCGAGCAGGATCTCGTCAGTAACTCCCCCGCTGTGCCGCAGCAACAGGTCGCTTCCGGACCGGCCCAGGCCGATGCGCAGCCGCAGTCAGACAAACCATCGCAGGCCGGCGCACAGACGGTCGCCCCGCCGGACGAAATCTCCGAGGCGGCCGGCGTTTATACTATGCGATCCGGCGAAACCGACCTCGCCGGGCAGGTCAAGGACAAAGCTGAATCCATCCGCCAAAGTCAGACGCCTAAGGAGTCGGAGCAACAAAAGCGCGAACGGCAGCCCGCGCCGCCGACACAACCTGCGCGAATTGGACAGGCCGCAGACCGCTACGGCAGCGCAAAGATGACGCAGACGCAAACGGAATCGACCCAAAGCCGCCGCGCTGCAGGACCGCCCATCGGACAAGAAGTTGCCAAGCCCCCGGAAGAACCGGCATCCGGCCGGCCAAGCCTCCCGTATGACGTGTCGCTGGATGCAACGCAGGGCCGGCAAATACCCTCAACGCAGGAGGGCCAATCGGAGATGGTGCAGGTCCGCATCGAGCCGTTCGTGCCGATGCTCATTCCCGGCAAGGGGAGCGAAGAGTCCATCTTCGGCGGCCAGGTCTTCATGCTCAGGCACGTCCAAATCGAAAACAAGCACCTTATCCAGGGCTTCCAGCTCAATGAAAAAGAGCTGATTCAGCAGGTCGAGGAATCGGCCAAGAAGTTTGTGCGCAGCGGGATGGGTTTTGAGCTCGCCCGGAAGGCCAACGGCGGGTCGGCTTATGCGGCCATCCTGGACTTCGGCTTCGGCAGGCTCGTCCTCAACCTCATTGAAACCGACCCCTTCCACATCGCCAGGAAAATAACCCAGATGCGGAGCTGGTACTTCAGCATTATCACCGTTGTTCTGCTCGCCGTCGCATTGGCCCTGGCGAGCCTGTGGCACAACGCGCGCGCGCAGCTCCGGCTGGCGCGCAAAAAGGACGACTTCATATCCGCGGTGTCGCACGAGCTGCGGACCCCGCTCACTTCGATACGAATGTACTCCGAAATGCTCGAAAAAAACTGGGTGAGCTCGCGGGAGAAGGTCGCCGAATACTACAAAAATATGCGCCAGGAAAGCGAGAGGCTCAGCCGACTGATAGAGAACGTGCTGGACTTCTCCCGAATCCAGAGAGGCCGAAAGAAATACGCCTTCAATCTCGGCGATTTGAACAAGTGCATTGCCGACGTGGTTGAAATGATGCGGCCATACGCCGCCCAGCACGGCTTCACCATACAAACGCAGTTCGCCGAGCTTGGGCAAACAGCCTTCGACGCCGACGCCGTCACCCAGATAATCGTCAACCTCCTCGACAATGCCGTCAAATACGCGCGCGACGCCGAGGATAAAACCGTCACAATCCGCACCGGAACCGACGGCCGGTTCGTCCTCATCGAAGTCGAGGACCACGGCCCGGGTGTCCCGCACCGCCAGCGCAAGAAAATCTTCGAGGAGTTCTACCGCGTCGGCGCCGAGGCCACGCGCGAAACCACCGGCACCGGACTCGGACTGGCCCTCGTCAAAAAATTCGCCCAGGCGCACAACGGCTTCGTCGAAATCCTCAGCGCCCGACCCAGCGGCGCAATCTTCAGAGTGGGCCTGCCCGCACAAACGTAGCGGATGTCGGGCAAACTCCGCCACCCCTCTCCGGAAAGAGCCGCCGGCCGTCTGATGTTTCCTTTGTCCACCCTCTCCGCGCCGCCCGGGCCTCACCGCCTACCTCTCGCGCCGGTTTCTCGCCCTGAACTTCCTCGGCGTCATCCCCACAAGACCCTTGAACGTCCGCGTAAAGTAGCTCTGATTATTATACCCCACCTCGAAGCATATCTCCGTGCAGCTCTGGTTCGTCGCCAGCAATAGCTGCTTCGCCCGCTCTATCCGCACGCTCGTCAGGTAATCGACTATCGTAATCCCCATCTCCTCCTTGAACACGTGCGACACCCGCGAAACGCTAAGATACGATACCCTCGCTATGTCCGCCAGCGTCACCTGCTTGTCGTAGTTCGCGTCGATATAGTTTATCGCCGGGCGAATCTGTGTCACCTTCTTCGCGTCCTGCGAAGAATAAACAAGCTCGATAAACTCATTCAGCGCCTTGCTTATCCACGCGCACAAATCCTCCTGATTGTTGATGCGCATCACCTTGTTCACGTACCCTAAGTTCTTCTCCAGCATAACGTCGATATCGACGCCCCCCTCCACCGCCGAGCGGCTCAGGATACTCAGCAGCTCCAACAGCCGGGCCTTCAGTACCCCAAGGTCCCCGATCGTCTTGAACAGTATCGTCCCGAGTATCGAATTCAAAATCTCCTTCGCTCCCGTCCTGTCCCCGATCTTCACCTTCCCCATAAGCTCGCGCTCGCTCTCCAGCGGATAATGCCATTCCGTTCCCAGCTTCTTCCTCTCCTGGATGAACTCGCCTATCTGCGACTGCTGCTCCGCACGCTCGCGCCGCCACCTTATCACCCGCGAGTCGTATCCGCCCACCTCGTAAAGCAGGTCGAACAGAAACTCCGCCGCCTTGTGAATCTCCCGACCCTGCATAAACGGCAATTCCCTCAGCGACAAAACCAGCTCCTCCTCGCTTACCTCAATATCCTTCAATCGCTTCTGAATGTCCCTCGTCAGAACCTCCGTCACAGGCTCCCAGAGACACTTGCCGAAGAACACCCCCCCAAGCGCCTTGTCCCTATCCATTATCGGCGCGCAAACCAATACTATCCCCGCGTGGCATATCGTAATATAAACCTGCCCCGTCTCAACTGCCACGCCAAGGCTCCGCTGATGCTCCCTGATGCACCTGGTGTCCCCCGTGCTGCTCCGCCGCACAAGCCGGCAGAATCCCGGCAAATGGTCCTTGCTGCACAACTCCTCAATGACATTGCCCTCGCTGTCGGTCGTCCTGATACCGAGATGGAAATGCGTGCGAAAGACGCTCTCGATCTTCTCGAATTGCTCTTCCGTCAGCAGCTTCGGTGACTTCTGTTTCCCGGCCATCTGTAATCATTCCCCCTGAACCGGTTGAGACATCCACCCTGTTTCACCGCCATCATCCCCAACCGCCTCGATACAGCGAGGCCGCCCCAAACGCGAGGCCATCATCCTATTTACTCAAACTGACCGCTTCATTGCCAAGAATTAGCATAAACCGTTATATGATAAATAGTTATGAAACACAAAACCATGATTGAAATAGTCATCCCGACAACGTCGGGACTCCACAATTTTGCATCCGGCCTTCGCAGCCGCTTCGGCGGAGTAGGCTTTTGCACTTTGATTTTTGCATTCTCAAACTGACTGTCGGTCAGTTTGAGTCATTTATCCCGCATATTTCATGCGTTTTGTAGAAATGCGACTTAACTTCTTGCTGTTTAAGACATTACATAAATAGCTGAAATTTACACACTGTAATTTGTAGGAAAACCGGTAGAATCATACTGAATATCATAATTTCTTTAACAACAAACACTTAACTCTCTGTGTCCTCTGTGCCCTCTGTGGCTTTTGAAAAATCCGGGTTAACACAAACATAGCAAGATAGTGCTATTATATCGGCCCATTGCCCCAATGTCATCCGCCTTTTCTTGAGAACATAGAGGATTTCCCACCCCGCAAAAACAAATCAACTTCAACGACATCACCGCCGCCGTCGTCATCTTCACCTTGTCTGTCATCGCCCAAACCGACCATCCAGCATCAAGCATCGAGCATCCAGTATCGTCAATCATCAATCGTCAATCATCAATCAACCCTCTCCGCCTCCTGGCGCAACCTCTCCCTAACCATCCCAACAAAACCAATGCAAACAACGCCTCAACGATCCGCTCCGTCCGCAACACAACCTATTTAGCCTGCGCTTTTACCGCAGGTTCGCCGCCGATTGACACCGCCCCGCTCTGGTCATTGCGAGGAGCGAAGCGACGCGGCAATCTCAATACGAGATGCGCCCGTTTTCTTAAACGCAACATCCGATACTTCGCCCCTCTTCAATCTTCCCGCCTCCAAAACAAGCAATCTCCCTCCCTCGCAAGAGGCCGGGAGAGAGATTGCGCCCGCCCGAATAGGATAGACGGTTTCAAGCAAAACCCCGTTTCCCCGGGGCCACAGCCGCAGATTACGCTCTTTTTTCTCAAAAAAACACGTAGGGTGCGATATTTCGCACCAATTTAACTTGCAAAAATAGGCAAAATGTGTTATCCTGTCTTCTACAACGATTGCGGTTGCAGCTTTGCTCACTTATCGTTGGCTGGGCCGTCTGTCTCGGCCCGGACATAGATGTTGGGGGACTGGAGGTAGATAAAATGGTTAGATCGACAAGTTCAAACGTGCTGCGGAGAATCACTACACTGTTGATTATCTGCTGTTCGTATTTGTCGCCTCAGGGAAAATACGGAGGTGGTTCAGGCACTGCGGAAGATCCATCCCTCATTAGTGATACTAACAGATCAATACAATCGGAGAAAGAACGGACGAATCTATCTGTAGATTTGGAAGGTGGATAAATGCCTTGGCGTGTTCTATTCCTCCTGGGAGTACTGCTTAGCACCTGCGAAATCGTGCGTGGCACACAGTACGAAGTAACCCTTCTCCATTCTGACCACATCCATGAGTCATACTTGAACAGCACGTCAGTCGGGCAACACGTTGGGTATTGTTACTATCTTTCAGACGAAGAGAATCAGCACGCAATTCTGTGGGATTTGGGCACAACCATCGATCTACAACCAAGTGGTATCAAGCACTCAAGAGGCGAGGCGGTATCAGAGGGGAGACAGTTCGGGCACGGAACTGGAACCAGAACAGGCAACCGACCCCATGCCCTTATGTGGAGTGGCTCGGCATCAAGTGCCGTTGACCTTCATCCATCTTGGCTTAGCTTTTCATATGGTCACGGAATCTCAGGTGGTCAGCAGGTAGGATATGGTGGGGGTGGTGTCGTAGGCAGCACCCAGCACGCGATAATATGGCGAAACAGTGCAGCCAGTGCGGTTGACATACACCCCAGTGGTTTCACCGCATCATATGCGTTTGATACATCCGGAACACAACAGGTCGGTGGCGGCCAAGTGGATGATGAACGACACGAACACTATTGGCACGCCCTGTTGTGGACAGGGAGTGCAGAAAGTGTCGTTGATCTCCATCCTTGCGGATATGAATCCTCATGTGGATATTGTATCTTCGGAGACAAGCAGCTTGGCTATGGTGTAGACAGCATCACAGAGCAACCACATGCTCTGCTTTGGGAAGCAAGTGCAGATAGAATTGTCGATCTCCATCCATGTGGTTTTGATTCTTCCTATGGGAGGGGGATCTCAGGAAGATTTCAGGTAGGTGAAGGTCGTGGTGCTGCAACTGCCGGTAACGACCACGCTCTGCTCTGGGAAGGCACACACACAAGCGTAATTGATCTGCATCAATTCCTCCCTGAGGAATACACTAATTCGTATGCTTCTGACATTGATGCTAATGGCAACATTGTCGGTTATGCTTGGTCTTCAATTGGCTCTGAATCTCATGGAATCGTATGGAGGCCCATAATCAAACAAATTGATTTAGAGTACCCTGTGGGGGCTGAGAGCTTCATAGCCGGAGATACCTGCACAATTACTTGGCAGACCAACGACCCAACAATCAGCAAGGTTCTGATAGATTACTCTCTGGACGATGGTCTAAATTGGCTCCCCGCTGCCGTATCGCCAGTCAACAATGTAGATGTTTACGATTGGGTAACGCCAGTAACCGCTTCAGAGGACTGCTTGCTGCGAGTTTACGATGCCGAAGACGCGAACACCTATGACACCTCGGATTCCGTTTTTAGCCTTATACAATTTGAAGAGGGTGTAAATCTACCGGATCCTAATCTGAAGGCTTGTGTTGAGGCGGCTTTGGGCGTGTCTAATCCTTCAACAGCAGACATGCTCAACCTGACTTATCTTCCAGCCGCCAACAGAGGTATCAACGATCTAACAGGATTGCATCATGCAAGAAACCTAGCCGAGTTGTCTCTGGGTGGCAATTCCATTTCTGACTTGGAAGAATTGTCAGACTTGAAAAAACTCACCCATCTGAATTTGGACAACAATAACATAACCAGCATATCCCGTTTATCCGAAATGCGGCGATTGCAGGAGCTATCGTTATGCGACAATCAGATAACCGAAATCACCAAGCATGATGTGTCTGAGTACAAAGACCTGTCCGTGCTCAAACTCCGCGGCAATGAACTGAGTGCCATATCAGGCCTGTCGGACTTGTGTTCATTGACCGTCTTGGAGTTAGATGACAATCTGATCAGCGACATATCTGCCATATGGCGACTACCACGATTGAAGAGACTCACTCTGAGAGGAAACCCACTGAATACCGAGTCTTACTGTACGTATCTGTCTCTAATCCGTGAGAAGAAGCCATGCGTCGATTTGGACTACCATTGGAATCCCAGTGCTATAACCAGCTCTCATTTTGCGGGCTTCTCAGCATTTGCTTTGCATTGGCTGGAACCCAACTGCGGACCAGAGAATAGCTGGTGCGGAGGAGTAGAGCTAAATCGAACAAACGGAGTCAATTTTGAAGACCTTCAAATACTCTGTGAGTGTTGGCTATCCACACAGGGAATGGGAAGTCCACCCTACAAGACAGGAACCAAGAATGTAGGGGTCGTACGCGCGGACCAGCCCTACCTCTACCTGAGAACCGTCCCTGCCGGTGATATCAACAAAAACAGAATACTCAATTTCCTCGACCTGTGCATCGTCCCCGACCACTGGATGGCCGAACTCGATTGACTATCTACAATTGACAATTGATCCGCCCCACGACGAATACTCTCCTCCCTTGCAAAATGGTTAGCCCCCAAGCTCCACTGTCCTTGATCCCTAATGGGCGGGTGTCGTTTAGCCGTCGCCGGCACGGCGACGTTTGTTTAGTAGCACGTAGCACGTAGGGTGCGATGCTTCGCACCAATTCAACTCTCCGATGAGTTCACCGCTTTGGGCCTCCGGCATGTTGTGCCGTAACGCCGCTGAGGAATAGCCTACTCCGCCGAAGCGGCTGCGAAGGCCGGATGCCGGCGGATCCAAAGCGCTAAACTCCAAGTTCGCCGGAGGGGCTGCACAGCATAATCACTCGCCCGACTATTCTGCACAAGACCCGGTCATTTGGAGAGTATAATGCTTTTTGGTTGCAGCTGAGCGAAGCGAAGCCGCGCCAAGTAAATCCGTGTCCCCTTTCTTTTTGCCTTCGTGTCTTCGTGCCCTCGTGGCAAACGACTCACCCCATAAGTATATACGCATACACTTATATTCTCTTATGCCCAAATCCGTATAATCTGCGAAATCCGCGGTTAATGAAGAATTAACTTGACATCAAACAGTCTTTGATGTATAATATACATCTAACACAATAGGAGGTAATCAATGTCTAAGCGAAGTCGCAGTAAAGCTAACATCCCGATTCATCGGGAATCAGTCTTCTCTCTCCTGTTTTCTCTCTCCTGTTTTCTCTCTCCAGTCTTCTGTCTTCCGTCTTCTGCCTTCTGTCTCCTGTCTTCTGTTTTCTGTCTCCTGTCTTCTGCCTCCTGTCTCCTGTCTCCTGCCTTCTGTCTCCTGTCTTCTGTCTTCTACTTAAACCGCCCATCCTGCCCAGCTTGCCACGAATTCATGGGTCAATTATGCAAAACAAACCCAATTTTCTTAAGACCAAAACCAATGCAACCTTCTTTGCCGCAAAGGTTTATGAGGAAAAACCACCCCTGGGAGATTCGAAAAAACAAACCCAATCAAACCCAATCTCCCTGCCGCATCCCCCAGGGTGTAGTGGGGGATGCCTATGTCCCTGCATTTTGCCCTAATTTTCAGGCAGCGGGGATTGTCCCCGGCGCAGACCGGGGACATCGGCTGGGGCTTCCTGCTCTCTAAATCGAAAGGCGCTTCAAATGCCTGCGATGGTGATGACAAAACTCCCAAAACCCGATTTTATTCAAAATACCGTGTTCATCGGTGCAGACCCGTCCTGAGCTTGCCCGCCGTTAATTGGGGGGGGGCTTGCCTGCGGTGAGCTTAGCCCGCATATTTCACGGCGGTGGGGTTACGAAATATCGGACTTTTTCCTTGACATTTGTCTCCGCACAGTATATGCTCATTATGTACCCTGAAGAAGGGGGCGAGGGGTGGCTCTTTTCCGAAGTTTGGACCCTTCTTTAGAGGAAGCTCATCCCTGCCGACCTGTGAGCGTCGCCGGAACCTGAACAAAACGTGTTTTTTAACAGAGGGAAGAAGAAGTTTTGCGGATCATCGTTTGAGAATTTCGCCAATCCTTGGTGCTTGAGTGTCTCGTGAGGGGATGACTCTGACGAAAAGACCTGTTATCACTGCATTTCTTGTTTTTCTAACCATAGGCTATGCCTTTGGGACGAGTTCTGTATTGGCGGGAGACCAGAGAACCCTCGACATATCATCCACCCCTGGGGGCTCCGTGACCAATCCAGGTGAAGGAGCTTTTCAGTATGACGGTGGGAGTGAGGTTACAATCGCAGCGATTGCGGATTTGAATTACCACTTCGTGGGGTGGGCAGGCTCGGCGGTGGACGCGGGCAAGGTAGCGGACCCAAACTCCGCAAGCACCACGGTTACTGTAGATGCCGACTACACGCTGCAAGCCAACTTCACCATAGACCGGCGGACGTTGACTGTATCTTCTACGGCCGGTGGATCGGTATCTGTGCCTGGCGAAGGCTCGTTCGAATATGATCACGGGGCCGAGGTTCCAATCACCGCAGCGGCGGATCTTTACTACCACTTTCTCGGCTGGACCGGTACCGCAGTGGATGCGGATGCGGTCACAGACCCGAACTCTTCGATCACAACGGTCAGGATGGATGCTGATTATGACCTGCAGGCACACTTCGTTGTTTCTGATCCGATTTTCTTTGTCAGTCCCACGCCCGATGACGGAGAGGCAATCACAGACTCTGTCGTTGATATAAACATCATGATAGTGGAGCCCAATTTGACCGACGTGACATTTGATTGGAACGGATTCGGCTACACGCTCTACGACGACTCTCTTGTATTGATGTTCAACTTTGACAATGTGTCTGCCCTCGGGGAGGATTACAGCGTTCCTTGCGGCTTGGTGAAGGAC
>Ga0315288_10009151_pt1 | contig 12486 bp, 8 predicted proteins | sample YL17G11_20_MG_FD_203454 | JGI IMG/M metagenome (GOLD analysis project Ga0315288, IMG submission 203454) | Sediment microbial communities from Yellowstone Lake, YNP, Wyoming, USA - YL17G11_20 | ecosystem: Environmental > Aquatic > Freshwater > Lake > Sediment | place: USA: Wyoming | collected...
ATACGGTGCTGAACATGCAACAAGTGCGGCGTCGCGCCACAAGGCCCGCTGGCGCCGGAAAAGCTGATGTGGCGCTCGAGTCGGACGACGAACACGCTTCGGACGGACTAAATCACCTCCCGACACCCTTCGATGAAAAAAACGAGCGCCATGGCGTCCCTGATGGGTAGGCTTGATATCCGTTTTGACGTGGCGGTCTGGGAAAAGTACGGTGTGGATGGGATGAGGATGCAGCGTCCCCAGGATGAACAGGGCGCAGGGGCGGCGGTGGTGTGCTCGCCTGCCCGCTTCACCGCTTGCGCATGGGTTCCAACCCTGATCTGCGGGGCAGGTCGTGTCGTGGAAGGCCGTTCCTTCCCAGAAACCCCGCCGAGGATGCGGTGTCGAGCGCGCAGAATGCTCCGGACGGCTCTGGACCCCTCCCGACGGCCTCCTGCCCTTGGCTCCAGGGATGTACGGCTGAGCAAGGGGATGTAAGTGACGGAAAAAGCGGGGGATGCGGGCTGCCCTGTCTGCACGCGGGGATGTGGGTGGTCCTCGGACACAACGCCGAAGAGGCCCACGAAACTGCTCATATGGCATCTTTTATCTCCGATTGCGTTGCCTTTTTGCTGTAGCGGGGTACATTTGTTCGTAGCTATCCCCTCGGCGGCACGTGAAAACGGGCTTGGCCGCACGATGAGGGGGAATGGCGGCGGTGGGTCGATCTAAACAGTCCCGTGGCGACGGCATCTTCGGCACTCATACGGGGTCATTGTCGCCGTAGCGGCAAGGAGCAGACCAGTTGCGGAAGCTCTTCCCATCAGCCAGGACAGGCCGTTCGGAGCGTTTCCCCGGCGGCCGCAGCGAACGATCTCACTGCCGGACCACGCTTGCGGCCGCGGTTGCTGGTCGCCAGAGGGTCGTCGAGGCATTGGAAGCGCGCACCCTTTTATCTACGATCTATGTGGATGCCGGCGTGGGCGGGACAACCCACGACGGCAGCGCCTGGCCCAGTGCTTTCATCGATCTTCAGTCCGCCCTGGCAACGGCCAAGACGGGTGATCGGGTACTGGTGGCCAAGGGGACGTACAAGCCCACCAACGAGACGAGTCGCACCGTCTCCTTCCAGCTTAAGAGCGGTGTAGAACTCAGCGGCGGGTACGCGGGGTCGGCCGATGCCGCCAATCCGGATACGCGCGATCTGGCGCTGTATCAGACGATTCTCTCTGGAGACATCAGCACGGCCGGAGACAATACGCGCAACAGCGTCCATGTTGTGGTTGGGAGCGGCACCGACGCCACGGCCATTCTCGATGGCTTCGTCGTCGTCGGCGGGAATGCCGACGGAGAAACATCTCCGAATGACCGCGGCGGCGGGATGTACTCCAGCTCCGGCAGCCCCACCATCCGCAACTGCACCTTCACCGCAAACTCGGCCAGGAACGATGGCGGCGGGATGTACAACGCGTCCTCCTCGTCGCCCACGCTGACCAACTGCACCTTCAGCGCAAACTCGGCCTCGTCGTGGTACGGCGGTGGGATGTTCAACTCCTCCTCCTCGCCTACGCTCACGAACTGCACCTTCACCGAAAACTCGGCTTCGTGGTACGGCGGCGGGATGTACAACTCCTCCTCCTCGCCTATGCTCACGAACTGCACCTTCAGCGGAAATTCGGCGAACCGCTACGGCGGCGGGATGTACAACTCCTCCTCCTCGCCTACGCTCACGAACTGCACCTTCAGCGGAAATTCGGCGAACAGCTGCGCCGGCGGGATGTGCAACGACTCCTCCTCGCCTACGCTCACGAACTGTACCTTCACCGGGAACACGGCCAGGTACGATGGCGGTGGGATGTACAACGCGTCCTCCTCGTCGCCTACGCTCACGAACTGCACCTTTAACGGAAACTCGGCAGACGACGGCGGCGGGATGCACAACAGGAACTCCTGCTCGCCCACGGTCACGAACTGCACCTTCACCGGAAACTCGGCTTCGTCGAACGGCGGCGGGATGTTCAACTACGCCTCCTCCTCGACCACGCTCACGAACTGCACCTTCACCGCAAACTCGGCCAGTGGCAGCTATACGTACGAGGGCGGCGGTGGGATGTACAACCACACCTCCTCGCCTATGCTCACGAACTGCACCTTCAGTGGAAACTCGGCTTCGTCGAACGGCGGCGGGATGAACAACTACGCCTCCTCGCCTACGCTCACGAACTGCACCTTCACCGGAAACTCGGCTTCGTTGAACGGCGACGGGATGTGCAACTACTTCTGCTCGCCCACGCTGACCAACTGCATCCTCTGGGGCAACACCGCTCCAACCGGCAGGCAGATCCATAGCTACGGCACCGGCTCTGCGCCCACCCTCACCTACTGCGACATCCAAGGCGGCTACGGTGGCACGGGCAACATCAACGCCGACCCGCTGTTCGTCCGTGACCCCAGCCCCGGCGATGATGGCAACTGGGGCACGGCCGATGATGACGATGGGGACTTGAGGCTGCAACCCACCTCCCCCTGCATCGACGTCGGCAACAACTCGGCCATCCCGGCCGGCGTCAAGACTGACCTGGCCGGCAATAACCGCTTCATGGATGTCCCCACCACCCCCGACACCGGCGTGGGCACCGCTCCCGTCGTGGACATGGGAGCCTATGAGGCGGTGCCGGCTCTTGCTGCCGATTCAGGCGGGCCATACGTGGGGCTGCAGGGCAGGACGATCACCCTGAATGGGCACGGCGCCAGTGACCAGGCCGGACCGCTGCAGTATGCCTGGGACTACGATGGGGACGGAGTTTACGATGATGCCACCGGCCCCTCGCCAGTCATCGACTTTACCGGCTGGGCGCTCTCCACGGTCAGCATCTCATTGCAGGTGACCGACTCGGCCTCGCGCGTCGCCACCAGCTCGGCAACGCTGTCTATCGTGCCGGCCATCCTTTATGTGGATGCGGGTGCGACAGGGGCCAACTATGGAACAAGCTGGACGGACGCGATTACCGATCTGGCGGTGGCGCTGCAGCAGTCGTGGGCGGGGTCGGGGCAGGAGATCCATGTGGGCGCCGGCATCTACAAGGCCACCGCCACGACTGATCGAACCGTCTCGTTTACGCTAACGAACGGTGTTTTGATTCTCGGCGGTTATGCCGGCTCCTCCAGCCCGGCCGATCCCGATGCCCGGGACATTGGCCTGTATCCGACGATTCTCTCTGGAGACATCGGCACGGCCGGAGGCAATACCGACAACAGCTACCATGTTGTGGTTGGGAGCGGCACCGACGCCACGGCCATTCTCGATGGCTTCGTCGTCGGCGGCGGGAATGCCGACGGAGCAGCACTTCCGAATAACCGCGGCGGCGGGATGTACTCCAGCTCCGGCAGTCCCACTATCCGCAACTGCACCTTCACCGCAAACTCGGCCAGCGACGGCGGCGGGATGTACATCAGCTCCGGCACCCCTACGCTCACCAACTGCACGTTCAGCGGGAACTCGGCCATTGGCAGCTATTCGTCCGAGGGCGGCGGCGGGATGTGCAACGACTCTTCCTCGCCCACGCTAGCCAACTGCACCTTTAACGGAAACTCGGCAGACGGCGGCGGTGGGATGTACAACAGGACCTCCTCCTCGCCGACGCTGACCAACTGCACCTTCACCGGAAACTCGGCCGGCTACGGCGGCGGGATGCACAACTCTGCCTCCTCCTCGCCGACGCTGACCAACTGCACCTTTAGCGGGAACTCGGCCAGTGGCAGCTATGCGTCCGATGGCGGCGGTGGGATGTACAACGCCGTTTCCTGCTCGCCGACGCTGACCAACTGCACCTTTAGCGGGAACTCGGCCAGTGGCAGCCATGCGTCCGATGGCGGCGGTGGGATGTACAACTACGACTCCTGCTCGCCTACGCTCACGAACTGCACCTTCACCGGAAACTCGGCTTCGTCGAACGGCGGCGGGATGTTCAACTACGCCTCCTCCTCGCCTACGCTCACGAACTGCACCTTCAGTGGAAACTCGGCTTCGTCGAACGGCGACGGGATGTGCAACTACTCCTGCTCGCCCACGCTGACCAACTGCATCCTCTGGGGCAACACCGCTCCAACCGGCAGCCAGATCCATAGCTACGGCACCGGCTGTGCGCCCACCCTCACCTACTGCGACATCCAAGGCGGCTACGCTGGCACGGGCAACATCAACGCCGACCCGCTGTTCGTCCGTGACCCCAGCCCCGGCGATGATGGCAACTGGGGCACGGCCGATGATGACTATGGGGACTTGCGGCTGCAACCCACCTCCCCCTGCATTGACGCCGGCAACAACGCGGCCGTCCCGGCCGGCGTCAAGACTGACCTGGCCGGCAACCCGCGCGTCATGGGCGGCACGGTGGACATGGGGGCCTATGAGGCGGTGGACCCGGCCAATTCCATCGTGGCGGCGGGCAAGATGCTGGTCAGCATCCCGGGCAGCCGGGAACTGGAGTTGGTGAGAATCGATGACCAGGCGCGCGTGGAGGTGGCCGCGGGGGTGCATGCGGTGGTGCGAATCGAGGATTTGTTCATCGGCGGGGATGGGGTGTTGGATGTGAATGATAATGAGCTGATCATTGGCAATAGCTCGGTGGAGGTGATTGGGGGGCTGATCAAGACCGGGCGGGCGGATGGGGCGTGGACGGGGGTGGGGATCACGAGCAGTGAGGCGAAGAACAGGCCGTTTGCCGGCCTGGCGGCTGTGGCCGATGGCCAGGGTGATGTCGTCGTCAAGTTTACCTGGAACGGGGATGCGAACCTCGACGGCGTAGTCAACGCCGATGACTACTTCCTTATCGATTCCGGCTTCATCACCCAGAAGCCCGGCTGGTACAACGGCGACTTCAACTACGATGGCGTGGTGAATGCGGATGATTACTTCCTGATCGACTCCGCCTTCCTCGGCCAAAGCGGCCCGTTGGCTGGCGGTGAGTCGGCCGCCGCAACAACGCACGCCGCACCTGAGCCGGCTGATGCCGCCGCGGTGGAAGATGCAGTGATAGTCCAGCCGGCGAGGAAGCAGGAGGCAGATTCGCTGCTGGCGGGGCTGTTCTCGGCCGAGCCGGTGCTGTAGGCGACGGACCTGATCCGAGCTTGGCCGAGTCTGCCCAAAGCTCTGCGGGCGGGGACTCTGGCGAGGGTGCAGGGCGCAGTTGTCAAACCCAACTGCCCGCCGATGAAACCGTGCAGAGAACCGTGTGGGAAATCACGCGGAGAATCACGGAGAAAATCACCGGCGAAATCGCCGGAGAAACCACCGGTCACATGATGGGAAGGCGTCGCGCCACAAGGCCCCTCGGCACCGGCAAACCCTGTGTGTCGCTGGAGTTCAGCACTGAAGCCCCTTCAGAGATTCACAGGTTGACAATTCCTACCGGAGTGGTAGGCTTTGAGCGGGAACGCTGGAGTAATTACCGGCCTGACGATCTGGGCGGTTGGCGGGTTTCCTCATCGTCTTCCCGCCGCCGCCTGGATCGCCCGCCCCAAAAGACGGTGAGACATGCTTGAGCGCGAAGTCGTCAACGGTTTGTACTGGTCTATATGCGGGGTGGAGGCCGCGGTTGTCGATGTGATACTCTTGCGCGCTGGCGCATGGGAATTCGTCAAGAGCCGAGACGATCTGCGGCCATTCCTCAAATCTGCCGACCCCAAATGGATACCCAAAAATGAGGAGGATCGATGGTGCGATGAGCACGAGCGATTGTGCAAAGCCCAGCATGTGCTGGAAGAGGTATTCGAGGCGACAGTGGATGAAAGCGCACGGTGGGCGGTCCTCGTGGACCGTCACAACGGAACCCGGATCACCGATCCTACGGCGATTCGGAGTCGCATTGTGAGCGCGGCGTGGAAGGCATATCGGGAGGCCGGCAAGGTAGTTCCCGATGCGAAACGGTCCACCTCGTACAAGCAGAAGTATGACTACATTCTTGAGCCGCTGTGGGAGATCCGCGACATCATCGCCAGCCTAGACACGATGACGCTCCTGGATGCCGCAATACCCGAAGCAACCGCGCTAGCACAGAACCCGGCGGCGCCGGCCTCGTCTGCAGTTGCCAGATACACGGCCGAGCACTACTGGTCGAAGTATGGCATTCCGGCGGATCGTCTTGCAGCCGCGAGAAGGGATAAACGTCTGCGGGGCGCCAAGAAGGTGGAAGGGCGATGGCAGTACCCTTTCTCAGAAGTGCATCGGCTATGGCCACAGGACATTGACCCAGAACCCGCTGAAAGCCGCTAAAACCCGCTAGAAGCCGAATCTCAGGCGTCCCGTGTCGAATGCTGCTGCGCGGTGTGGTACACGGGGGCAATGAAGCTACTCACGTCCTTCGAGGTTGATCGGTTGCTGCGATACCCACGCGGCCGCGCCATGCGGCTTGCACGGCAGAAACGATTGCCTTCCATCCGCCTGCCGGATGGCCAAGTCCGTTTTGACCAATGCGAGATTGAAAGGCTATTGGCATCGGCTGCTGTCCCCGCCGAGGAAGGGACGGTGGATCATGCCCGGTGAATCCCCCGCTGTCACCACCTCTGCCAACCTGTTGGCCAAGACCGAGCCGGCGACGCCCTGCCTGGCGCTGCGCCCGCGTAAAGCGGCGGCGGCCCTGGGCGTTTCGGAAAGAACGTTGTGGGACTGGACCCAACGCGGCGAAGTGCCCCACGTTCGGCGAGGCAAAACGATCCTGTACCCGGTGGGCGCACTAATCCGTTGGTTAGACGGGCAAATTAAGGCAAAGGCGGGGGCGGAAGGGGACGAGCATGACCCCCTTTGAGCTGGTGCTGTCGAGACTGCCCCACGCGAAACGCAACGGCAAAAACTGGGCGGCACGCTGCCCGGCGCATGAGGACACTCGCCCCAGCCTGAGCATCACCGAAGGCGACGACGGCGGCGCGTTGGTGTTCTGCCACGCCGGATGCCCGGTCGAAGCCATTACGGCGGCGCTGGGCTTGAAGCTGATGGACTTGATGCCGGCGAATACCCCCACGGCCCCCGCGCCAACGCGAAAGCCGGCGACGAAGACGAAGCCCACGGCCACGGCCGCGCGAGTGTTCGCCAAGGCCGCCGATGCCGTGGCGGAGCTTGAGTGCCAACATGGCAAGCGCTCTGCCCTGTGGACCTACCACAACGCCGACGGCCAGCCGGTGGGCGTCATCGTCCGGTGGAACCTGCCCAACGGTGACAAGGACATTCGCCCCGTGGCAAAGACGCCGGATGGCTGGTGCATCGGCGGGATGCCCGAACCGCGCCCGCTCTATCACCTGCCCAAACTGCTAGCCCGGCCGGGGGAGCGCGTCCACGTTTGCGAAGGTGAAAAGTGTTGCGATGCAATGGCTGGGCTGGGGCTGCTGGCCACCACAAGTCCCCACGGCAGTCAGAGCGCGGGCAAGGCCGACTGGGTGCGCCTGGCCGGCCGGGACGTGGTGATTCTCCCCGACGCCGACGAAGCCGGGGAACGGTACGCGGCGGACGTGGCGAAGATCCTGGCGAAGTTGACCCCGCCCGCCAGAGTCAAGGTTTTGCGACTACCGGGGCTTGTGCCGGGGAGCGGTGAGGATATTTGCGAATGGCTCGAGCGCGATGGCCGGGACTGCCGAGAGCCGGAAGTATCGCGGGCGGAGATTGAGGCGCTGGCCGATGCCGCGCCAACGATTGAGCCGGTCACCAATGATGCTGGTCATTGTGAGGATGACCACCCCGCTGAATCGCAATCGACGTTGCTGGTGAAGCTGGCCGAGGGGGCCGAGTTGTTCCATACCCCCGGTATGGACGGCGACGGCTACGCCACGATTCCCGTGGCCGATCACCGGGAGACGTGGCGAGTGAGCTGCAAGGGATTTCGGCGCTGGCTATGCGGTCGGTTCTGGAAGACGTTCAGCAAAGCGCCCAACTCGCAAGCCCTGCAAGACTCCCTGGCCGTTATCAGCAGCAAGGCGCTGTATGAAGGCCCTGCGCGGGTGGTGGCGGTCCGGGTGGCGCAGCATGGCGATGCGACCTATCTGGACCTGGCTAACGACCGATGGCAAGCCGTGGAGATAACGCGCGATGGCTGGCGGGTGGTGGATGATCCGCCGGTGAGATTCATACGGCCTGCGGGACTTCTTCCGCTGCCGACGCCGGTAGGCGGGGGAAGTGTCGATGAGCTACGCCAGTTTGTGAGCATCGGGGATGATGCTGACTGGGCGCTGATATTGGCGTGGCTGGTGCAGGCATTGCGCGGGCGGGGGCCGTTTCCGATCTTGGTGGTGTCTGGGGAACAGGGATCGGCCAAGAGCACGACATGCCGACTTCTGCGGGCGCTGATCGACCCGAACATCGCGCCGCTGCGGTGCGAGTCGAAAGAGGTTCGGGACTTGATGATTGCCGCGAACAACTCATCGCTACTCGCATTTGACAACCTGAGTCACGTACAAAACTGGCTGTCCGATGCCTTATGCCGTCTGTCAACGGGCGGGGGCTTCGCCACACGTGAGCTATATTCTGATGGCGAGGAGCGGCTATTCGACGCCATGCGGCCGGTGATGCTGAATGGGGTTGAGGCGCTGGGTACGCGCTCCGATCTGCTGGATCGGTGCATCACGGTGGAACTGCCGATGATCCCAGAACAAAAGCGAAAGTGCGAGGCGGACCTGTGGAGGGACTTTGAGCCGGTGAGGCCGCGCACTCTGGGGGCGCTGCTGGACGCGGTTGTTGAGGGTATTCGCAACCTGGAGACTGTGAAGCTGGACCGTTTGCCGCGTATGGCGGATTTCGCGCGATTCGCGGTTGCCAGTGAGCGGGCGCTGGGGCTGGGGGCTGGCGCGTTCATGCGGGCTTACGCCGACAATCGTGAGGCCGCGAACGCCCTGGCCCTTGAAACAGCAGTCATCGGGCCGGCGGTGGTAGAGCTGATGGAGACGCGGGATCGGTGGGAGGGAACCCCGCAAGACTTGCTGGCGGCGTTGTCGGCAGAACCATATACCGACGGCGCCACGCGAAACAGGCAGGACTGGCCGAAGACGCCAAGAGGTCTGTCTGCCGCCCTTCGGCGTCTAGCCCCGAACCTACGGCGGCTGCGGATAGAGACAACCTTTGTACGAAAACCGGGCGGCAACCGTTCCCGGATGATCTTTCTGGAACGAGTGGGGGACATACCGTCCCGACCGTCCCACACCGTCCCACCCAGCATTCCCGAAGCCGAAAACGCGGTTGGTCGGGACGAAGCCGGGACGGTTGGGGACGGTTCGGGACGGTATGATCTGGCCAACCGTCCCGCGAAAACCGCTGGCCCTGTTGATAGATGGGACGGTCGGGACGGTCGAAACCCTGCCTGTTCTGGTGGGGGTGGTGGTGGGAGCGATGGGGAGTCTGGCGCAAAAACCAGCCCCGAAGCAACCGGACAGGCGAATGTCACGGCCAGCAGAGGCATTGACGTTAAATCAGAATCTACGGGGGGGCCAAACCGGGAACACTCTCACGCCCCCGACGCGGGCGGCTGGGGGCAACTATGACTCCTACCCCCATATCGGCCCTGTTGGCTGAACTGGACGCCCTGGGCCTCCAGCTTGAGGCCGACGAGGACCGCCTGCGCTTCCGCCCCCGTGACGCCGTGACGGCGGACCTGGCGGCCCGGATGAAGGCACACAAGGGCGATCTGCTGGCGGCGGTGCGGGCGCGGAAGGTGGTGAGCCAGCGTATCGCCGGGCAACTGGCGCAGCTTGTCCCGTACAAGACCCCCGACGGCCGGCGGGGGTGGGTGAACCCGCGATACCGCCGGGAGCTTGAAAACCTGGGGCTGTTATGACTGAAAAACACTTGCGTATTACTTACGTATCGGGTAAGATGCTGAACATGAGTCGCATACTTGACCAGATACGCAAGGCAATGAAGGCGAGCGCCAAGACCAGATATCGGCTGTCGAAAGAAACGAGCATTGCCCAATCGCAACTGTCCCGGCTGATGACCGGGCAAGAGGGCTTGGGCCACGAAAACCTGGAGAAGCTGGCCGACGCCTTGGGGCTGGAAATCGTGATTCGGCCGGCGAAACGGAAGGCCCGGCAGAGCAAGAAAAGGTGAGCTATGGCAAGCATCATCAACGATCCGAACGGTAGGAAGCGCATTCAGTTTGTGGCCGGCGATCGGAGCCGCCAGACGATCCGGCTGGGCAAGTGCAGCGGGCGCGATGCCGAGCAAGTCTGTCGGCACGTTGAGGCCCTGGCGGCGACGACGATCCACGGCCAGCCCGCGAGCCGGGAAACGGCGGTTTGGGTGAGCGGCATCGGCCACAAGCTGCATGATCGGTTGGCACGGGCGAAACTGGTGGAGCCGCGGGCCGCTGTCGAGGGGACGAAGCTGGGGGCGTTCATCGACGCCTACATTGCCGGCCGCGTGGATGTCAAGCCTCGAACCGTCATCAACCTGAAACAAGCCCGCAAGGCGCTGGTGGACCATTTCGGGGCCGACAAGCCCTTGGCCGGGATCACCGCCGGCGATGCCGACGCCTTCCGCCTGGCGCTGCTGGGCAGGGGGCTGGGGGATAACACCGTCCGGCGAATCTGCGGACGCGCCCGGCAATACTTTCGGGCGGCGATACGCCGGGAACTGGTGCAACACAATCCCTTCGAGGGCATCAAGTGTACGGTGGGGGCGAATCCCGACCGGCTGTATTTCGTGAGCCGGGAAGAGGCGGAGAAGGTCTTGGCCGCCTGCCCCGATGCCGAGTGGCGATTGATCTTCGCCCTGAGCCGCTACGCCGGGATGCGCTGCCCGTCCGAACACCTGGCCCTACGCTGGGGTGACGTGGATTGGGAACACAACCGGATGACGGTTCGCAGCCCCAAGACCGAACACTACGAAGGTAAGGATTCGCGGCTTGTCCCGATCTTCCCCGAACTGCTGCCGCACCTGCGCGAAGCCTTTGAGGCGGCCGAGCCGGGAACCGAATACGTCATTGCCCGTTGCCGCGATGGAAGCGTCAACCTGCGGACCCAGCTTGAGCGGATGATCCGGCGGGCTGGATTGCAGTCCTGGCCGAAGCTGTTCCACAACCTGCGGGCGACGCGGGAAACGGAGCTGGCCGAGAGCTTCCCCCTTCACGTGGTCTGCGTCTGGATCGGCAATTCCCAACCCATCGCGGCTAAGCACTACCTGCAAGTGACGGATGAGCATTTCGACCGGGCGATTGCCGGCGACGGCTCGGCCCCCAAAAAGGCGGCAGGAAAAGCGGCACAGAATCCGGCACAGCAACCGCACGCGGCTGGTCGCACGGCATCGCACGATGAAGCCCGGAAAACGAGAAACCCCGCGATTTGCGGGGCTTTTCAGGGTACTGCGGCAGGGCGCGATGACCCTCGCATTTGCCTAGTGCCCCCGGCCGGACTCGAACCGGCACGACCTTTCGGTCAACGGATTTTAAGTCCGTAGCGTATGCCATTTCGCCACGGGGGCTTGACACCGACTGCGGCACAACCTGCAGACCGCCGGGGCACCGCCGCCGGGAGCGTCCGACGGCTCCATCGCAGCGAGTAGCGCCACGGCCGCATCATAGCACCCGACGGCTTTTCCGCCCAGCGGCACTGATGGACATCTCATCGTCCGCAGGCTATTCCTCCGTGCATGGGCTGGCAGCGATACAAGCTCACGGTGGCCTACCGCGGCACCCGGTATCACGGCTGGCAGCGTCAGGCCTACGTGGATACGTACAAAGGCCCGACACCGCCCGAAGGCCAGGGTATCCCTACGATCCAGGAGACGCTGGCGCGTGCGATCGTGGAGGTGGTGGGTCATCCGATCAACCTGGCGGGTTCGTCGCGCACGGACGCGTTCGTCCACGCCAAGGGCCAAGTCGCGCATTTCGACACTGACCAGGTCCAGATCCCCCCTGAGGGCCTTCGGCGTGCCGTCAACTCGCGTCTTCCCGACGATATTCTGGTCCGCCGGATCGACCCGGTTCCGGGTTCATTCGACGCCGTGTTCTCCACGCTCAGCAAGCGTTATCAGTACTTCATCTGGAACGCGGAGGACCGCCCGGTGTTTTTTGGCGACCTGGCGTGGCGCCGCTGGCAGGGGCTGGACCGCGGGGCGATGCGCGATGCCGCCAGGACCCTTGTTGGGGAGCACGATTTTGTCAGTTTTGCCAAGCCCGGCCACGGCCGCGAGAACACTGTGCGTCTCGTCCATGAATGCTCCGTCTCGTGGCAAGGCCCGAGGATCATCGTGGCGGTCCACGGCAGCGGCTTTCTGTGGAACATGGTTCGCATCATCGTGGGGACGCTCGTCGAAGTGGGCCTGGGGCGGTATGCCCCCACAGATATCGCCGAGATGCTCTGTGCGAAAGACCGGCGCGCCGCCGGCCCCACCGCCCCGCCTCATGGCCTGTATCTGCACTGGATACACACCGCCGACTCCATCCCGACCCCACCTTCGTGATTCCCCACCCCCTACGCCAGGCGCAGCGGATCTCCAACCCCAGCCATTCACCCCTGCCCCCTCCTCCCCCA
>Ga0315288_10009153_pt1 | contig 12485 bp, 8 predicted proteins | sample YL17G11_20_MG_FD_203454 | JGI IMG/M metagenome (GOLD analysis project Ga0315288, IMG submission 203454) | Sediment microbial communities from Yellowstone Lake, YNP, Wyoming, USA - YL17G11_20 | ecosystem: Environmental > Aquatic > Freshwater > Lake > Sediment | place: USA: Wyoming | collected...
CTGTCTTTCGAAGCCAATATCGCCAACCTGTTCAATCAGCGCGCTGCGGTGGCGTTCTACGAATTTGCCATCCCCACCAACCTGATCAATCCCGCACGGGCATCGCGATTCCCGGGCGACCTGGGGGTTGACTGGGCCAAGGTCATGAAGGGCTACAACTACGTGGATGCGCTGAACGCCACGGGCGCATTCGCCGGCAATGTGCCGGGTACCACGACATCGATTCAGGCTCCCTTGACGCTGGCAAGCCGCTACGGGTTGCCGCAGGTGTTCCAGGGCGCCCGCAACATCCGGCTGGCCCTTCGCTTCACTTTCTAACCGCGCGCGTTTGCCGCACCGGGCCTCCCGCTCTCCGCGGGAGGCCCTTTTTCTTGCCCATTCGTGATTCACCACAAAGGCGTGAAGGACACAAAGGACACAAAGGAAGCGTCTTGGCGGGTCTTCGTGTTCTTTGTGTCTTTGTGGTGAGCCTCGGATGCCGCCTCTCAATTCAGGGACGCGCTTCGGGTGGAAGAAGGGGATGAGCTATTTCGCGGAAGCGCTTGACGGTCTCGTAGGCTTCCAGGGCTTCTTCCAGTTCCGGTTCCGGGCTTTCGTAGCGAACTGCTACCGCAAAAAACGTGTACTCGGGCAGCCTGGAACGGAATTCCTCCAACGCGGGGAATTCGCTCAGAGCCAGCTTCAGCAGATCTCTCAGGTCGTGCGTAAGCGGGTACTCGATGCCGCGCGCCGCCAGCAGCGCCTTCAGCAGTTTCTCTGCCGTCTGCTGGATATGAAAGCAGACCGTGTCCAAAGGGACATCGTGCGCGAGTCCGCTGGACGCGTTCTTCCAGTCGTTCTCGGCCTTCTGCGCTAAAACGCGCGCACCCTCAATTCCGGCGCTCATATAAAACGCGGCCCTCACGCAGCGCCCGGGCAATAACGTGGTTTATGGCGCCAGCCCACTGCGCGACTTCAGTGGGCGTATACCACAGTATGTCGATCGGAACATCGATGCCGAAAAGCGAAACGTAGAGAGGTCCGACTCTCTTGTAATGCGAGAGACTGGAGTCTTTGACGACCAGCAAATCCACGTCGCTCTGCATGTGAACATCGCCGCGGGCGCGGCTGCCAAACAAGATGATCCTGTCGGGATCGGCGACTTCGACAATTCGCCGCACGATCTCCTCGAGCTTCGCCTCGTCCACCTCGACCGTGTACATCTGCGGCTTCCCCCTTGATTGTAGCCGCAGATCTCGCAGATTTCACGGATTGTTAATCGGCGGAATCAGCGAAATCTGCGGCTGAGCCGTTGAGGCACTTATTTGCGGATCAGGAAATTGCCGATGGCCAGGGCGTCGATGCCGCTGGAATAGAAGACGCGCAGGGCCTCGCCCGGGGTGGCGGCCAGCGGAGCGCCCGGCTGGTTGAACGAGGTGTTGATGAGCACGGGGTGGCCGGTGAACTGGCCGACGCGCGTCAGCAATTCGTGGAAATACTTATTGGAGGCGCGCGAGACCACCTGGATGCGGGCGCGGTCGCCCTGGAAGGCCAGCCCCGGAGTGGCTTCGGCGTCCTTGACGCGGGCCACTGTGGCCAGGTAGGCGGCCGGCGCCGCCCACCGGTATTCGAAGTATTTCGGCGCCGCCTCTTCAGTCACCGAGGCGGCCAGCGGGCGGAAGGCCTCCCGCCGCTTGGTATACGCGTTCAGGTTCTCCTTCACCCAGTGGTCGCGGGGGACGGCCAGGATGCTGCGATGGCCCAGGGCGCGCGGCCCGAATTCCGCCGCTCCCTGGAACCAGCCCACGAACAAGCCCTCGTTCAGCAACTCGGCCACCGCCTCCACCATCTGCGGCATGGCCAGAACCTTGTAGCGTAGCCGGCAGTTGTCGAGGATGTCCTTGATGTACTGGCCCGAATAGGAAGGGCCAAGGCTGGCCGACATCATCGAGCGCTCGAGCGTGCCGCCGGCCGACTGCGTGGCGGCCATGGCGGCGCCCACCGCGCAGCCGGCGTTGCCGGCGGCCGGCGGGATGAACCCCTCGCGGAAGCCGGTCCGGGAAGCCAGCGCTTCGGCCAGCAGGGTATTGAAGGCCACGCCGCCGCCCAGGCACAGCGCCTCCGCGCCGGTGCGCTTGCGCCAGAATTCCGCGAACTCCACCAGCGCCGTCTCGGCCTCCGTCTGTAAGCTGGCGGCCAGGTTGGCCCGCCAGGTTTCGGGCGGATTGGCGTTCTCCCCTCCCTCGCGGTCGCGGCTCGGTTGGTCGCGGCTCGGTTGGTCGCGGCTCGGTTGCATGCCAATCGATTTCAAGAAGCTGTCGGAAAGCCGCACCCGGCCCGCCACGCTGTGCGAGAAGCAGGCGGTATTCAGCCGCAGCTCCCCGCGGCGCAGCGGCGCCAGGACGCGGCGGAACACGTCGGCGAATTCCGGCTCGCCGGTGGCGCTCAGCCACACGGTGCGGTGCACGTCGTCGGCTGGGTTCCAGCCCAGCAGGGCGGTGATGGTGCTATACAGCAGGCCGATGGAGTGCGGGAAGGGAGCGGCGGCGCGCCGCTGGATGCGCCCGCCTTCGGCCAGCCACACGGCGCCGGCCCGCATGGCCGAGCCGCTGTCCAGCGTGATCACCACGGCGCGCTCGAAGGCGCTCGAGTAGTAGGCGTAGGCGGCGTGCGCGTAATGGTGCTCGACGGCCGTCAGCTTGGCCCTCGGGAAGGTGTCGCGCAGCGTCCGCAGGTCGCGCCATTCCAGCCGCGCGCGGTTCAGCCCGGCGATGCCGTGGAACAGCGAGGCCAGCGGCGCCACCGGGAAGCGCGCGCCGCGGAAGGCCAGTTCCCGGCCCAGCAGCCGCAGCGGCTGCAGGTCCACGGCCACGCCGTCAACGCCATCGGCGGTCGCCTCCGCCTGTTTCAGGCAGAATTCGATGGCTTTGTGCGGCACGCCGGCCGGGCTCCGCCGCCCGATCAGCTTGGCTTCCTCGCAGGCCGCAACGATTTCCCCGTCTTTGATGAGGGCCGCGGTTGCCTGGTACGAGAGCCCCGAGATCCCCAAAATGAGCATGCGAGTTCAGTTTAATGCAGTGAGGAGCCGGGAGCGAAGAGAATCCACTTACAGGTCTGCTCTGACCGATGTACAATCGGAGCGGTCTGAAATCATCTCCCCCGAGGAGGTTTGCTTCATGAGGAGGTTAGGTCTCTGCGTTTCGATCACTTTCTGTCTGCTCTCGGCTGCCGGCTGGGCGCAAGAGAGCCGGGCCACGCTGGGTGGGCGCGTCATCGACCCGCAAGGAGCCGTGGTTCCAAACGCCGAGGTCGTCGTCGCCTCGGACGACACCGGAGTAAAGCAGCAGACCAGGACCAACGCCCAGGGCAACTGGGCCGTTCAGTTTCTGATCCCCGGCCGCTACAGTTTCATCATCGCCGCGCCCGGCTTCAAAAAGGCCGAACGTAAGGGGATGACGCTGCAGACGGCCGACATGAAGCAGATTGATGTAACGCTGGAACTGGGCGCTGTCGCCGAAACCATTTCGGTGACGGGTGAGGCCCCCTTGATCGACACCACCTCGGCCACCTCCGGGACGGTCATCACCCAGGAGCAGATCACCGAGATGCCGTCGATGTCGCGCGTCAGCACGCTGCTGGCCACGCTCTCGCCAGGAGTCATCGCGCAGGACCAGAACCAGAACATCGCTCACCTGTGGTCGTACAACGCCGCCTCGCAATTCACGGTGAACGGGGGCCGGAACAATATCCGCTCCAATGAATTCGAGCTGGATGGCATGCCGAATGTCCGGACTGACGGGAAAGTGGGGTTCATGCCTCCGCCGGACGCGGTCCAGGAGTTCCGCGTTCAGATGAACGCCTACGACGCCTCCCTCGGGCGCCAGGCTGGCGCCACGGTGCAGATGGCCATCAAGAATGGCACGGCGAGGTACCATGGCAGCCTGTACGAGTTCAATCAGAACAACATCCTGAACGCGAATCTCTTCCAGACCAACTTGACGGGCGCCGAAAAGCCCCCGGTCCATTTCAACGAGTATGGAGGCACCTTCGGCGGGCCGGTGCGGATTCCGAAGGTCTACAACGGCAAGGAGAAGAGCTTCTTTTTCGTTTCCTTCGACGGCACGCGCAACCGGGACCCGCGCTTCGATATCCGCTCCGTGCCCACGGAATTGGAACGGAAAGGGGACTTCAGCCAGTCTTTCACCACGCAACTGGTCAGTGGCCAGCGCCTCAAGTACCCCATCCAGATTTATGATCCGCTGACCGTGGACAGCCGGGGGTTCCGGACGCAGTTCGCGAACAACGTCATCCCGACCCTCCGTCTGAACCCGATCGCGCAGAACATCCTGAAGTACGTTCCGCTGCCGAACACGCCCAGCGATGTCACCGGAAACGCGACCAACAATTTCGTGCCTAACTCGACGCGAGATAACAAGATGGCCGTGCTGGTCATGCGCTTCGATCAGAGCTGGAGCAACTCGCACAAGAGCTTCGCCTCGCTGCGTTGGTATCACGAGGACGAGTTAAGCGGCGACAACTTCCACAACGCCTCCACCGGCGCCTACCAGACCCGCATTCCCCGGGGACTGGGACTGGACCATGTCTGGACGCTGAGCCCCTCCAAAGTGCTGGACCTTCGCTGGAACATCAGCCGGTTCGAGGACAATAACCGCGACCACGGGGCGGGGTTCGATCCCTCGGTACTGGGCTTTTCCAAGAGCTACATCTCGCAGATGGAGAATCCATCGTTTCCGCGCATCAACGGTCTGTTCGGAACTATCGGGACCGGCAGCGCCGGCGACTTTACCGGCACTTCGTACTACACCTGGGCCGCTACGATGAACCATTCGCGGGGCAACATGATGTTGAAGTACGGGGCCGAGTACTGGGTCCTGCAGGCTGCCCGGCGGGCCATCGGGAACCAGGGCCAGTTCGATTTCAATAACAGCAACTGGACGCGGCAACAGGCCACCGTGGGCGGAGGAACCGGCGTCGGGTCGAATATGGCCGCCTTTCTGCTGGGGCTGCCGAACGGCGGCAACTTCCCCCGGAACGCCAACGGTCTCTTCTCCCAACATTTCTACGCCTTCTACGTTCAGAACGACTGGCGGGTCACGCCGCGCCTGACGTTGAACATGGGGCTGCGCTGGGACTACGAGACGCCGGTCACCGAGCGCTACAACCGCCTGACCTCGTATTATGATTTGACCGCTCTGAACCCTATCAGCGACTCGGCACAGGCCGCCTACGCGAAGATCCTGACGTCCAACGCGAACAACGCGGTGGTCCAGCAGTTGGCCCAGATGGTGCCGGCAAGCGCGTTCAAGGTGTATGGCAACCTACAGTTTGCGGGGGTGAACGGCCGCCAGCGTTCGACGTTCAACGGCGACTTCACGGAGTTCCAACCGCGCATCGGATTTGCTTACCGTCTGCGGCCGCACACCGTGATTCGCGGAGGGGTCGGCAAATTCGTCCAGGCTTCCTATGAAACGGGCTGGCAGAACGGCTACAGCCGCAGCACTTCCTTCATTGCCACGCAGGACAATTACCTGACGCCCTACGACACGCTGTCCAACCCGTTCCAGGGTGGCATCCTGGCTCCCACCGGCTCCTCGCTCGGCCCTCTGACCAACCTGGGACAGGGCGTCAACTCGTATAACCAGGATCCGGGCCGCATGCACTCCTGGGAGTACAGCCTTCACCTGCAGCACGAGTACAAGAGCTGGCTGTTGGAGATCGGCTACACGCACAACAAAACGTACGGCATCTACTGGGGCTTCAATCAGAATCTGCCCAGCTACGAGGTCTGGAAGCAGTTGCGCTCGCCGCGGTTCGATGCCAGCGGCCGGCCGAACGACAAGCTCTTGTGGGATGAACTGATCCCCAACCCGTTCTACCAGTTGCCGGGTGTGACCGGCTCGTTGGTAAGCAACCAGAATATTTCCTTCAACCAGTTCCTCCGTCCGGTCAAGATCCTGGGCGACATTACCGTGGACGACAACCCCTGGGGCAAGAACCAGTACGACGCGATGCTGCTGAAGATCGAGCACCGGTTCAAGCGTGGCTTCAGCATCATCAATTCCTTCACCTGGTCCAAGCTGTTCGAAGATAGCTCGTTCTGGGGCCCCGAAGTCGCAGGGCGGGTTGCCGAGCACAAGCTGGGCGGCGAGGACCGGCCCTTCCGCCTTTCGATCGCGCCCATTTGGGATTTCCCGATCGGGCGGGGCAAGAAGGTGTGGGGCACCATGCCCAAGGCCCTGGACCAGGTGCTGGGTGGTTGGGAGTTGGCCGGGCAGTTCCATATTCAGTCAGGCGTCCCGGTAGCTTTCTCCGACTCCTTCTTCGACGGCCAGAACTTCTCGCTGCCGCGCGACCAGCAGGGCCTCGACCGCTGGTTCGACACCACGCACTTCCTTCGCTTCCCCGACAGGAACTGCGACGCGCAGTGCCTGGCCGCCTACCCGGCCTGGAGCGGGATCCAGAACATGCCCGGCTACACCTACAAACCGGCGGCCAACGACACCATCAAGAACGGCGTTTACCAGGACTTCGCCACCTTCGTTCGCCGCTACCCCACCCGCTGGAGCATCGTCCGCGCCAGCCGCACCAACGAGCTGAACCTCGGCCTGTACAAGAATTTCAAGATCCGGGAACGCTTGAAGATCCAGTACCGCTTCGAGACGTTCAACACCTTCAACCACCCTCGATTCGGCGCACCGAACGCCGATCCCGCCAGCAGCAGCTTCGGCCGCGTGACGCCGACCGAGCAGAACAACGCGCGTCTGGTGCAGATGGCCCTGAAAGTGAACTTCTAGAGCGCACCATCAACAAAGCCCGAGCCGCAGATTCCGCAGATTCAACGGATCCGTGACATCCGCATGGTCACCGGGCTTTCTTCTTCTTCTCTTTCTTCTTCTTGGTGTTCTTGGCGTTGGGCTGCGGCTGTTCGGTCGGCTTGTCGGACGAAGGCGCGGCCGCGGCGGCGGGGTCGGGAACGTTGGCCGGTGGAGTGAGAGCGGCCTGCTCGGCGGGCGCGCCGCCGGAATCCGGCTTTTGGGGCTGAGCCGGAGGTGGCGTGGCCGGCGGCTGGGCGGCGGGCGGGGCAGCCGGCGGCTGGCCAGGTTGCGCCGGCGTTTCGGTGCTCAGCGGCACGGCTTCCAGCCGGATGCCGGTGCCGCCGGCCGCGTCCGCCGGAGTGGCCCGGATATCGGTCATGCCGGCGTCGCCCGGACGCCCGCCTGGAAGCAGCACGGGCTCACCCGCCTTGCTGGCCGTGCTGACATCGGGCCGCTTGCTGAAGACGCTCAACGCCCTGCCGAAGAAGCCGCGGCGCTCAATATGTTCCAGGTCGTACTTTTGACGCTCATACATCTCCGGCTTGGGCTGGGGCACCGGCAAGTTCCACTCCGTCAGCTTCTCCTTGGCGGGCTCCACCCGGTCGCTGAGCGGGTAATCGGAAACGATCTTGGCGTAAGCCTCGGCGGCCTTCGGGCGGAAATCCTTGCCGCCTTTCTCGAACGACTGGCCCATCATCCACAGCGCGTCGTCGGACTGGCTGAAGTTGGGGTACTGCTCGGTCAGGTCCTTGAGCCGGAGAATGGCGGCGCGCGGGTTGCCCTTGATGAAATACTGCTGCCCGACGTCGAACTCGTGCTGGGCCAACACCTCCTGAACCTCGCGCAGGCGCTGTTTGGCTTCCTCCACGAAGGGGCTGTTGGGGAACTGCAGAAGAAGCTGCTTGAATTCATCGTCGGCGCGGCGGGCGTGGGTGGCGTCGCGGTTCGCTTTCTCCATCTGCTGGTAGTGGATCATCGCCACCTTGAGCTGCGCTTCGCCCGCTTCCGCCATGGTGGGGAAGAAGGTGATGAAGTCCTTGTACTCGGCCTCGGCCTGGGCCAGCGCGGTGGTGCCCCCCTGCCGGTACCAGGCGTCGGCGATGGCCAGCTTGGCCTTGGCCAGGTACTCGCTGTCCGGGTAGGTGTTAATGAGGGTTTGCAGGGTCAGGCGGGCCACTTCATAGCGGCTCTTCTCGATGTCGTTGACCGCCTTGTCGAACAGCGTCTTGTCGGGCTGCCTGGAGTCGGTGGCGATCGGCGTTTCGTACTTCTTGCGCCGGATGCCGCAGCCGCTGAGCACGGCCAGCGCCAGCAGCGCGGCCAGCAGGCGAAACAAGAAACGATGGCGAATGGTCATCACTGGGCACCTTAATCCTAAATCTGAATCATGGTCGCCGACTCCGCCCGCTGCAGCAGCAGCTCGACAGCGGCAGCCGGGTCCTGAGTATGGAAGACGCTGGAACCGGCCACAACCATGTCGATTCCCGCCCGCACCACCTCAGCGATGTTGGAGGCGTCCACGCCGCCGTCGATCTCCAGGCGGTAGGCGTAGCCATGCTCCTCGCGCCAGCGGGCCAGCCGGCGCACTTTCTCCAGCGTGCGGGGAATGAACTCCTGCCCGCCGAACCCCGGGTTCACGCTCATCACCAGGATGTAATCGACGCACTCCAGCACCTCGCGGAGCGTCTCGGCGGGAGTGGCGGGGTTGATGACCGCGCCCGCCAATGCGCCGCAGGAACGAATATACGCCAGCGTGCGGTCCAGGTGCATGCAGGCTTCCTGGTGCACCGAGATCATGTCGGCGCCGGCCCGGCGGAAATCCTCGATGTAGCGGTCCGGGTCGGAGATCATCAGGTGGCAGTCCAGCCGCAGCGACGTGGCCTTGCGCAGCGCGGCGACCACCGGCGGCCCAATGGTGATGTTGGGCACAAAATGCCCGTCCATCACGTCCAGGTGAATGATCGATGCCCCGCCGCGTTCCACGGCCCGGATTTGGTCGGCCAGACGCCCGAAATCGGCCGCCAGGACCGAGGGAGCTATTTCCACTCGATAGCGCAAGAATTCCCCCGGGTATTCATTCCGCTGGGCCGATTGTAACACGGGCTTAGCCGCAGATTTCGCAGATTCCACAGCTTCTGAATCGCCGAGAATCTGCGCAATCTGCGGCTAAACCCTTTCAATCACCGCCGCGAAGAACCCGTCCATCCCCAGGTCGGGCAGGGTCTGGAACCAGTGCCCGCGCAGCAGCGTCCGTCCTTCCTCGGTGAAGAACTCGGCGGGCAGCCGCTCCAGTTCCACCAGGCGGAATGCGGGGCGTCCCTCCAGCACCGTCTCAACTAGCGACTGGTTCTCCTCGGGCTCGATCGAGCAGGTGGAGTAAACCAGGCGTCCGCCCGGCGCCAGCGAATCCAGGGCATTGCTGAGCAGCCAACGCTGCTTGGCCGCCAGAATCGGCAGATCGTCCTGGTCCAGGCGCCACTTGATTTCCGGGTTGCGGCGAATGGTGCCGGTGCCGGAGCAGGGCGCATCCACCAGGATGCGGTCGAAGGCCACGGCAAAGGGCAGTGGCTGCGTGCCGTCCAGAGCCACCAGCCGGAAGCGCTCGCCCCCTGCGCCCGCCAATCGCCTCATAAGGCGCAGGCGGCTGGGATGCACATCGCAGGCGATCAGCGAAAGGCCGGCCACTAGGTCCAATAGCGCGGCTGACTTCAAGCCCGGCGCGGCGCAAAGGTCCAGCACCCGCTGCCCCGGTTCGGCCGCTACCAAATGGGGAACGATCTGGGAAGCCTGGTCTTGCGCCGGATACCGGGCTTCGGGCGCTCCGGCCGCCCTGGTTTCGGGCGCCAGGCCCGTAATCTCGCGGCAATCGCGCAGGTAGCGGCAAGGCCGCCCTATCTCCACGCGGGCGCCGGGTGGCACGCGAATAAAGACGGGAGGCGCCTCATTGTTCAGACGCGCAATAGCTTCGGCGCGTTCCGCTCCGTAGCGCCGCTCCCAGCGCTCCAGCAGCCAGCCGGGATGGCTGAGCCGGATGGCGCGGCGCTCGGCCGGGCCCATCTCGGCGGGAAAAAGTTGCTCCAGCGGTTCGCGCGTCACCCGCCGCAGAACGGCGTTGACCAGGCCGGCGGCCGAGGCCTTGCGCGCCCGCTTCACCGCTTCCACGCTCTGATCCACGGCGGCCGGCGCCGGCACCCGCTCCAGATAGCGAAGCTGGTAAATGCCCATGCGGACGGCGACCCGCACTTCCGCGTCCCAGCGCGCCGGCGCCCGGCCCGAGAAGAGCGCCGCCAGCCAGTCGAGCTGGTTCTGCCGGCGCAGGCAGCCCATCACGATCTCCTGCGCCAGGGCCCGGTCGGGCGGCGACAGCTTTTCGGCCAGGCGCGAGTGGAGCAGCTCGGCGGCGAAGCTGGCCTCCCGCTCCACCCGCAGCAGAACCTTGAAGGCGATCTCGCGCGACGGCGTCAGCATGGCCTACCCGACGCAACGCATTCCTCTGCGTCCCTCGGCGTCCTCAGCGTTTCTGCGTTGACATCGACCCCAAGCACTACAACCACTCAGCGGGCGACCGCCTGTAAGGCCGTGATGGCCGCGGCATTCACGATGTCCTCGGCCGAGCAGCCGCGCGACAGGTCGTTGGCCGGTTTCGCCAGGCCCTGCAGAATCGGCCCGGTGGCCAGGGCCCCGGCCAGCCGCTCGGTCAGCTTGTAAGCGATATTGCCGGCGTCCAGATCGGGGAAGATCAGGGTATTGGCCTGCCCGGCCACGGGACTGCCCGGCGACTTGCTGGCCCCGATCCGGGCGATGAGGGCCGCGTCGGCCTGCAGTTCCCCGTCAATCAGGATGTGTGGAGCGCGCTCTCTCACGATGCGCAGCGCCTCCTGCACCTTCTTCACGTGGGGGTGATCGGCGCTTCCCTTGGTGGAAAACGACAGCAGCGCCACCTTGGGTTCGGTCTGCAGGAAGGTGCGGGCGCTGGCCGCCGAAGCAATGGCGATGTCGGCCAGTTGCGCCGGGTCGGGATCGGGCACCACGGCGCAATCGGCATAGATCAGCGCGCCGCCCACGCCGAACTCGGGCTGCGGCAGCAGCATCAGGAAGAAGCTGGACACCAGCGACATCCCGGGCTGCGTCCCCAGGCACTGCAGGGCGGCCCGCACCGTCTCGGCGGTGGTGTTGGTGGCGCCGCCCACGCTGCCGTCGGCATCGCCCGCCGCCACCATCAGGTCGGCAAAATACAGGGGCCGGGCGGCAACCGCCTTGGCCTCCTCCGGCGTGACGCCCTTGGACTTGCGCCGCTGGTAATAAATGGCGGCGTACTTCTCCCGCCGCGGATCCGTCTCCGGGTTCGCCAGTTCGGCGCCGGAAAGGTCCAGGCCCTGGGCCGAGGCCCGGCCGCGCATGTTGTCGATATCGCCGAGCACGGTCACCCGGGCAAACTGCTCCCGGGCGATGGTTGCCGCGGCTTTCAAGACGCGGTCGTCCACCCCTTCGGGCAGCACGATCCGCTGGTTATGACTGCGGGCACGATCGCGAAAGTCTTGTAGCACGTTGGGCATGACATCTTCCTCCAAAAAGTAGCATTCTACTGTACTGGGAATGCAGAGCGCACAGAAATGGGGAGAGCCCCTATGGCGGGTTGACTTCGACTGCCCCCGCGGCCCGCTGCCGGCCAGGGCGGATGCCGCCATTGTCGGGGCGGGCCTTACGGGTCTTTCGGCCGCCTACCACCTGCGGCGGGCACGGCCGGATTGGACGGTGGCGGTGTTCGAAGCCCAGGCCGTGGGCGCCGGCGCCAGCGGGCGCACCGGCGGCATCGTGCTGGACGACACCGCCGCCGGGCCGGTCCCGGAGTTCGCCCGGTGCCTCGATTTCGCGGCCGAGCTGGTGGCGCGGGAGAAAATCGATTGCGCCTGGAACACCCCCGGATGCTGGGAGATCGCCCACGATGGCGGTCTCGGAAAAGCTCCGCTGGACTGGATCGACCAGGGGGCGCCGCTGCGGGTTTCCAGGACCCTGCGCGGAGGAACGGCGGAGCCCGGCCGGCTGGTGGCCGGGCTGGCGCGCGCCGCGCTGGTCGCCGGCGCTGCCATTCACGAGCGCTGCCCGGTGGCTTCGCTGGAGTTCAGCAGGCCGCCGCGCCTGCACCTGGCCGGCGCAACGATCGCCGCCGAATGGATCGTGCTGGCCACCAACGGCTACTTCACCCAGGTGAGCGAAATCGAAGAGCAAGGCGTGGCGCTGTTAACGCTGGCCCTGGCTACCGAAGCGCTGCGGGAGAGCGCGCTGGAGGCCGCCGGACTGGCCGCGCGCATCCCCTTCTACACCGGCGATCTGCCCTACCTGTGGGGCCGGCTGACCGGCGACAACCGCCTGGTGGCGGGCGCCGGGCTGGTGGCGGCCGCCGCCGGCGACGTCACCCGCACCTCCATCCACGAGGCCGGTGATGCACCCAAGTTGTTTCAGGAACTGGAGCAGCGCATCGCCGGCCTTCATCCGGCCCTGGCCCGGGTGCGCTTCACGCACCGCTGGGCCGGCCCCATTGTGATCACCGACGATTGGCGGCCGGTGTTGCGCCGGCATTCGCGCTCGCCGCGCGTCCTGGTGGCCGGCGGCTACTCGGGCCACGGCGTGGCGCAATCCATCCGCATGGGGGCGCTGGTCTGCGACCGC
>Ga0315288_10009155_pt1 | contig 12483 bp, 11 predicted proteins | sample YL17G11_20_MG_FD_203454 | JGI IMG/M metagenome (GOLD analysis project Ga0315288, IMG submission 203454) | Sediment microbial communities from Yellowstone Lake, YNP, Wyoming, USA - YL17G11_20 | ecosystem: Environmental > Aquatic > Freshwater > Lake > Sediment | place: USA: Wyoming | collected...
GGGCAGAGCGTTGCCGGCTCAGCCCTTTCCTATACGCCGACCGGACCCGGGCCGAACCAGGCGGTGCAGGCGGCGTTATGCGGATGTGAAGTCCATCTTGTCAGCAAGGTTGGAGGCGATCCCTTTGCGGAGATGGTCAGGAAGAGTCTGGCCGAGTTCAATGTCAATACCGAGTTCGTCTATGCCGCACAGGCCAAGAATACGGGTGTTGTGGTGACGCTGGTCGGCGGTCGAGGCGAGAACGCGGCGTGTTTCTATTCCGGCGCCAACAGCGCTTTGCAGCCTGCGGATATTGACGCCGCCGAGCACATTATCTCGGAAGCGGATGTCTGTTTGATTCACGGCGGGCTGCCGTCTGAGCCAATTGTCAGGGCGATTCGCTGCGCGAAGGTGCACGGAACAAAGGTCATTCTCGACCCGGCCAGGCCGGTGGAATCTCGATGTATCGGAGGCGAGCAGAGTAAGGACCTGCCGATGGAGTTCTTTTCAGTTGACATTCTTATTCCGAACCTGTGTGAGGCGGCAGAGATAACCGACCAGTCGGCGGGGAGTATTCGCACGGCCAAAATGATCGGATCAGATTTGGTTGCCCGCGGCGTAAGGTATGCGGTTATAACCATGGGTAAACGCGGCTGTATGGTGGTGGACAGGGACGGGGCGGACCAGATTCCCGCTTTTGACGTTGAGCTTGTTGACCAGGCGGGCAGCTTAGACGCCTTTGCGGGCGCTCTGGCGGCCTCGTGCGCCGTCGGGGATGATATACGCCGGGCAGTGAAGTTCGCATCGGCGGCTTGGGCGCTGGCTTGTACAAAGTTCGGCTCTATAGAGGCGATGCCCAAGAAGGCCGAGATCATCCAGCTCCTGCAGAGAGAGGATATCGACGTGCTGCCGAGAAATCCTTAGCAGTACAAGGCAAGCAAGCCTGTTTTCAAGGCGTGCGCCGACCCGCGAGAGAAGACGAACCGCTCAGCCAAGCCAAGCAGATCTGCGCAGAACCCTACGCAGAATTGCGCAGCATTGGTCTTGGTGTTTTACCTGCCGGACGGTCGAGAGGGCGGGCCTTTCCCCGGGCCACCTCGCCTGCCAGTAATCGGCGGTTTGGGGATATTCACTTTCTCTCCCCGGGTGATATTGACTTCTCGCGGCGGGGCAGCCACAGCCTTGCGCTCGGTGGGCGGGGCCGTCGGCTCCCTATTCCCGCCTGGCTTCATCACAGGGACTTCGGATTTCGCCGGCTTCCTATTCCCGCCTGGCTTCATCACGGGGGCTTCGGGTTTCGCGGGCGGCTGGGCTGTCTTATGACCTGCCGCCGGAGACTCCCAACGGCTCCGCTGCTCAGTGAACTTGTGCACGTCGGTCGCTTGCGCGGCGATTTTACCTCGTGCGTTGTCGTTGACCTGCCCGAACTTCAGCGGGCCCGTCTTGCTGGCGACAACGTCCGACAGCGGTCGGCCTATTTGGAGGCTCCTTCGTTGCGGCTCGGACAACCCGGGCAGGCGGGTCTCCATCTCGCGATATGTCCTCGGCGGACGAAGGTCCCTGTTCTCGCGGCGGAGATCGTAATCATTGCGCTGGTGGGTCTCCCAGAGAGGATCAGACCTGCGGAAGTCCCAGCGCCTATGCTGATAAATCGGGTCGTACCACGTATGGCGCCGCTCGCACTCAAACCAGGGGTAAATGCCGATGCCGATGTAGATGTCATCGTAGTAATCGCCGAAGTAGTAGTGGCAGTAACGTGGATAGGTGAACAGGCCGAACTGCAACCCGCCGATGTCGATGACGATGCTGGCTGAGTAAGAGAAGCCCGGCCTCTCATAGACGTGCCTTGGGAAATAGACCGGCGCAAACAACACACCGCGTTGATCCAGCGAGTAGTCCCAGTGTCCGGCAACAAATACATAGCCCCGCGGCGTCCAAACGTAGTGAGACGGGACCCAGACCCAGCCTGCCTGAGCTGCGACCCAGTAACCGGGCCGTAGAGTGTACCGGCCCCGCTGCCAGTACCAGCAGGGCGGCACCCAAATCTTGTCCGGAGACAGCGGAGCATACGGCGGCTCCACTTCGGCGAGCGCCGGAGGCGCCGGCAGATACTCGATCTGTTGGCCACCGGCCGCCGGCGTCCAGAAACCAGCTACCCACTCCCAACCTTCGGGCACTCTGGCCCAGTAACCCGGCACCCAATACATGCCCGGGGGAGGGGCTCGCCAGCAGCCGCTGACCCAGATGTAGCTGTTCCGTTCCGAGTCCCAGGCCCAATAACCAGGCACCCAGACGAATTGTCCGCCTGTGGGCTTCTCTGCCGGCGGGTTCTCCACTATGTTGGCCGGCGGCTGGGTCGGGACGAGCAAGCCTGCCTGGGCCTCCAAGCCGACCGGTCCAGCAAAGGCTTCATGCACCGGGCCCCGGGTCAGAACCTCAGGCTGCTCTTCGGCTGGTGTTGGTGGTGGCTGCTGGGCGGCCCCGCCACAGAGCGGACCGGTTGCCAGAACCAGTATTACCACAATCATAAGTGAAGGTTTCATCTGTTTTTCCTTTCTAAAAGGTTGAATCAGGCAATCCCCATAATAGTACCAAAGACTTCTCCACACTGCAATAGTCTTGAGCCATCTTCTATCGGCGTATCGGCGAGAAACCCGTAGCGGTCGAAGAGAATTCGGGGCAGTTATTTCGCGTCTATGAGCAGGTATTGAGGACTTTGGGAGAGCGTCAGCGTGAGGGCATTTTCCTTCCAGGATATTTCCTGTCTTTTGGCGAGCATGTCGATGAGCGTCCCTTTGCCGGACGGGGCTGGCAGGATTATCTGGTGGTCGTCGGCCACCGTCCATATCGCTATTGCCTGGTTGCTGCCGTTCGTCAGTTTGAAGGCGAAATCGCTGTCACTCAAGAGTTCGAGCCTGCTGTCGATGGAGTATCCGGGCAACGTCGATGACAAGGTTTTTGCCGCGCGATAGGCGGCTTTGGGCGCCAAGTCGTGCATTACCGTGCCGAAGTGGTGCTCTCTTTCGTTGGGGTCGGTTCCATCGTTTTTCCAGTCGTACCAGATACTGACGGGGATTCTCTGATAGAGGTTTATGAGGAACTCACGGGCGAGGAACCGGGCCTGCTGCTCTTCGGAGAGTCGGGCCTTGTCCCAGTTGATGTTGGAATAGCCCCACTCGCCAGAGATGATGGGGATGTTTTTTCCCTGCGGCGCGTAGCGTTTAATTAGCTCGCGGAGCTTTTCGTAGTCCTTGATTACGGTTTCGGGGGGCTGCGGACGGTATGGGTGAACGCTCAAGACGTCGATCCATTTGAGCAGGCCGTTTTTGAAACAAGCCTCGAGCCAGTCGAAAGGGATTGTTGATGTGGCCGGCGCGACGACGAGGCCGGACGGGTCGGCCTGTTTGACGAGCGGGGCGGCTGCTTCGACGAGCTTGCAGTAATCGTCGGCGCTGGGCTGGGGCGTCCAGAACTGCTTTATGTTCGGCTCGTTCCAGACTTCCCAGAGGATGCCTTTGCTTTTGTATCTCTTGGCAGCGGCCTCGGCGAATGCGGCAAAAGCCTTTCGTCCTTCTTCTGTGCGGACGGACTGGTCGGATTCATAGAGGTGATTACTGTAGTCGAGTATGTAGATGATGCGGATGCCTCGTTTGGAGCAACCTTCTGTGAGGGCGTCGTAGCCGGTTCGCTCGAAGTTGTAATTGCCTTTTTCCCGCTCGATACCGCCCCAGCCTAAGTCCATGCGTATGAACTTGAAGCCGCCGTCGCGGATCAGGTCGAGGTCTTTGGGGTCGCCTGTGAAATGGATGTTGACGCCGAAGCCGTTGGGGACGGCCAGTTCCGGCAACGGCACGGCGGCCAGGGAATGTGAAACAAGAGCCCACATGAGCACAAGAGCGGCGGAAAACCTTCTTGTAACGGGTTTTGTAAGTGCGAAAACGGTTTTGGCCGTGTTGTCTGCGTTTTGATTGCTCATCTCAATTCCTCACTTCAAGCCTGCTCGTGTTTATAACAGTGGTCGTTCAAAAGAGGACCAAGAAGAGTTGATTGTGCGGCAGTTTCAGGCGTTTGTCAAGCTGTCTGACGTATTTCTGATGATCAATGAGCCGGGGAAATCTCGGCTATGTCAGATGGGATTCGACGGGCAGTTATCCATATTTCCCAATTTTCCCAGAATCGCAGGCAGAAAGAGGAGGCTTGGCGCATTTTGGCGTTAAGATGGGTAAGAGTTTTGCGAGATTTCAACCAAAAACGCATGTACCCAAAAGTGAAAATTGGAAATTTGCAGAAATTTTTATTGCTTATCTAACAAAGATTTAGCTCGGCGGGGGTGCAAAAACAGGCGGAATTTTCGATTAAAAACGAAGGTTCGTCCAATTGTAGAGAGGCATCAGTTTTTGGTGCCCGGCAGTTGAGAGTCGGTAAGCGAAATGGAGCTGAGAATGGGATTTGAACTTGAGATATTCAAGAGGGCCGGTGAGGACGAGCTTGCGGCGGATTACGTGGAGTGGCTTGTCGATGAGCAGTCGGTGAACATTCAGAGGCATTTCGGGCGGCTTTGGGAGTACTACGCCAACCCGACCATCGAGGCGAGCGGCCTGGGTGCCTGCGAGAGGAAGGTCAGTGAATCGGGGCGGTGCTACGTGCAGGCGCAGGAATACGGGCTGCCTGCGAGGATAACGGGGCTTCTGCACTTAGCGAACGCGGGGGTGCTTGGCGCAAGGCCGGTCAAGGACATACAGAGAAAAGAGGTAGTAATTGAGAACGATATTGCGTGGCGGATAAATGCGGCGGTCGATTTTCTGTTCGGCAAGCCGATAAGTCTTGTGTCCAAGTCGCCGGATAAGCCAAAACGTGCAAGAATTGAGGCGGTTTTAAAGGCACTGTTTGCGGCCAACGGCGGCATCAGCTTCTTTCAGGATATGGCGGTGCTCGGAAGCGTCTATGGCTTTGTCGATTGTTTCGTCAGGCCTGGCGACGACATCATCGCACGCACACCTCACCCCTCCTTCCATCACCAAGCTCTCTCGAACGTTGCGGGTCCCCGTTTAGATGGGGGCGACAAGTTCGAGGAGGTGCTGCAATTGGCAGGGTCAATCGGCCTTGAATTGGTCGAGGCGCCAAGAGCACTGCCTGTCCTGGATGAAGACGACTACAAGATTATCAGGTATTACGTGCAGCACTTTTATCAGAAGAGAAACGCGCTGAGCAAGCGAAGCTCGTTTCTATCGCGGATATTGTCAGGCGGCGGGCGGGGCAGTGATACTCGAGCGGTAGTTGCGGTGACGGAGATTACGTCGGCCTGGGGGTGGCAGAGGTATGAAGACAAGGAGCTTGTGGCGGAGGGGGAGCTGCCGTGGGGCTTTCTGCCGGTTGTGCATATTCAGAATGTCGCCCAGCCGTATTACTACGAGGGGCTGAGCGACGTCGAGCCGCTGATACCGCTGCAGGATGAGCTTAATACAAGGTTGAGCGACAGGGCGAGCAGGATTACGTTTCAATCTTTCAAGATGTATTTAGGCAAGGGGATCGAGGGCTTTGAGAACAAGCCGATTTCGCCGGGCAGGATGTGGTACACCGACAATCCTGATGCGTCGATTGAGGAGTTCGGCGGGGACGCAGCGGCGCCGAGCGAGGCTCTGCACATTGCCGAGATGCGAGAGGCGATAGACAAGGCCAGCGGGGTGACGCCGGTGGTGGCGGGGATTCTCAAAGGCAAAGTGGGCAACCTTACGAGCGCGGTTGCTCTGCGGTTGACGCTGATGGGGATGCTGTCGAAGAACGAACGAAAGAGGTTCACATACAGTGAGGGACTCAAGAGGATTTGCCGGATGGCTCTTTCGATACTCGATACGGCCGGGGTCTATGAGACGAGCACGGCGGACAGGGAGGTCGATATCGTTTTTCCCAGCCCGCTGCCCGAGAACATGATGGAAAAGCTGCAGGAGGCGCAAATCAAGAAAGAGTTAGGCGTGGCGACTGAGCAGGTGCTCAGAGAATTGGGATACGAGGCAGGAAGTGGGAATTGAGAATTACGAACAACGAGTTCAAGGAGATGTTAATGAGTGCGATTGAGACGCAAGATGTTTTGTCAGAAGACACAGAGGGAGCAGGTGAGGGCGAGAGCCTGAGACTTGTTCCGGTAGCCGAGTCGATCCGCTATCGAAAAAGGGCACAGAGTGCCGAGAAGAAGATCGAGGCTTTGGCGGAGCAATTGGCGGAGGCGAAATCACAGGCGGCAAAGATGGCGGAAGAATTGAACGGCATCCGAAGCGAACAGGAGCTGACGCGGAGACTGGCGAGCTCGGGCGTTGTCGATTTGGAAGCGGCCGTGTTGATTGCCAAAGCCAAGATGGAGGGTCAACCAGAGGCGGACTTGGACGGCGTGATTGAGCAGTTAAGGAGCGAAAAGCAATATCTGTGGGCCACGCCATCCCTTGCGGGATTTGCCGAGGGCGGCAGAACTGCCGGAGCAAAGAAGACATCGGGGGCCAGGGAGCGCGTGCAGGACAGCAGGACGATTCTGGAGAGGGCTGCCAAGAAGGCGGCGACTACGGGCAACCGAGCGGATTTACAGGAGTATCTGAAACTGCGAAGGAGTCTTCTGTAGGGAGGCGAGTTGGCCACAAAGGCACGAAGGCACAAAGAAAGAGAAGTGACTAAAGTGAGCTAAAGTGAACTAAAGTGACTAAAGTTGTGAAAGAATAGCAGGAGAGAAAGAAATGGCATTTACAGGTAAAGCAACATATTCAGCGGGTACGACTCTGCCGGAGCTGGCCGAGGACGTATCGGATTTGATCGGGATCATATCGCCATACGAGACGCCATTGTTAGATGCGCTCGGCAACCCGATGAGAGAGGCGATGAGCACACATCACGAGTGGCTTGAAGACGCGCTTCTGCCGAACAAGGACGCTATCAACGACAGCACATACAGCGATCCGAGTGCGGACACGAGCTTTGTGGTCGATAACGGCAGCCGGTTCCGGGTAGGCGACCAGACTCAGGTGGAAGGCTCGGAAGAGCTGATGTTAGTGACGGGTATCAGCACCAATACGCTGACGGTGGTTCGCGGTTATGCCGGGACAACGCCTGAAGCCCTGGCGGACAACAAGGTGATCAACATTTTAGGGAACGCAGCCCTTGAAGGAGCGGACAAACCAAGCACGAGGTTTACAAACCGCAGCCGGTGCGGCAACTACACACAGATATTCGCCGCGACGGTAGAGGTCAGCGGGACGGATATGGCTGCGAGCCAACTGGGCCTGGCCGACGAGATGGACTATCAGAAGCAGGAGCGTCTGCGGGAGCTGCTTCGTGATTTGGAGAATACTGTTATCAACGGTGGCCAGCCGGCGAGCACCCCCCAAGGCGGCGACTCGGTGCGAAGGTCGATGAAGGGGATAGTTCAGCACCTTTCAACGAACGTCTTTCATACGGGCGGCAGCGGGTTTCCGAGCGGCACGGGCCTTGATGAAGACAAGATCAACTATGTGCTGAGGCGGATTTGGGAGAGCAGCAGCGGCAACGTGGATTTGATAGTCGTCGGCGGATTTCAGAAGCGCAAGATAAATGCGTTCAGCGCCGGCAGCCGAGCGTTCGGAGCAAACGACACGACTTTCACCGATATGATCAGCATCTACGAGAGCGACTTCGGGGTCTGCCGAATTATCACGACTCGGTGGCTGCCTCAGGACGCCGCACTGCTGGTCGATTCTTCTCGCATCAGCGTTCTGCCGCTGGCGGGGCGCAGCTTCCACTTCAAGCCTCTGGCGAGCGGCGGCGATTATGAATGCGGCGAGCTAATTGGCGAATACACGCTGGAGCTCAAGAACGAAGCGGCTCACGGCCTTATCCGCGACCTGAGCACAAGCTAAGTCGCGGAGGCGCAGGAGAGACGCAGCAATGCGTCCGGCACGAGTGCCCGAAGGGGCAGCGAATCTTCGGGCACTCAGCCTGCTTTCTACAAGACGTCAAAGGCCATATCAAGGCAGAAGGGAGTAAGAGACAATGATCGGTTTCTCCAAAGATGCTGATATTTTGAAATACGAGCCGATGCTGTTCGGGGAGCTGCATCTGCCGTGGCAGGTGCTGGCGGCGGGGACGGGCGGAACGCTCAGCGGAACGACTTTCAGTGCGGCCGGCGCTGACTTTGTGAGTGCGCAGGTCTCGGCCGGCGGAGTGGTATATATGCGGTCGGGCGACGGCTCATTAGATGGGGTCTATGAGATTGTATCTGTGGATTCAGCGACGGAGCTTGCTGTTTCAGTAATCAGGTCGGATTCGGACGACGACGCGATAGCGCCGCCTGCGAGCGACGATATATCTTACCGCATCAGCACATTTGGGCCACAAGCCAGCGAGGCAGCCTTTCAATTGACGGAGTATTTCGGCATCAGGCCGGGCAATCCGGCGAGTGACATAGACGTGGAAAACGTTCTGGATACGCAGGCTTTGAGGCGGGCGTCGGTCTTTGCGGTCATATCGAGTATATATGCGATGTTGGCCGGCAAATCCAAGGACGAGAACTTCTGGAATAAGAGTCTGTATTATCAGAGGCTTTTTGAGAGGGCGAGGGAGCGGTGCCGATTCAGCGTCGATGCGGGTTCGGACGGCTTAGCTGATGTTACCAAGAGCGGGGCGTCCGGCAAGTTAGTGCGGGACTAACGATTGATTACTGATGATTGATTATTGATTATCGCAGAATGGGCAGACAGATGAGCATCACTTTGGACGGACAGGCTTTGTTTGATGAGCAGCAATTGGAGATCGAGGCGGGCACATTCAGCCGGGATTCGGTAGAACGGGCGGCGCCGGGGCTGGATGGTGTGCTGAGCATCGATATGGGCGGACGAGGCAGGCAGATAAAGCAGACGGGCGTGTTGCGGGCGAGGAGTCGCGCGGAGTTGAACGACAGAATCGAGGCGATATCGGCTTATATGGACGGCGAGACGCACACGCTGATAATCGGCAGCGGTGAAGAGTTCGGCGAGCTTAGGATGGATGCGTTCAAGGCGGGCCGAGAACGGACAAGCGGCGGCGGGGTAGCCGTCGATTATGAGATCGTTTATACGCAGTTGAAGGTTTAGCAGCAATGGCGCTTGGCAAGAGCGGGATAGAATCGGTCAGGGCTTTGGAATTACCCGGGGGCATCGGGGCGAACGGCAGGTGCGTAGGGACGCCGCGAACAGCCCTGGTGACGTGGCGGTCGTGTCTGAGCGGCAAGCTGTACCAGGTTTATGTGAACGGCAGATACGCAGGGGCGACCATTGAGAGCGAGCAAAGGCAGATGATTGTTCAATTACCCACATCTTTAGAGACGGCGGTCCGGATCGAGGTCTTTGCCGTGGAAGCGGACGAGGCGGATAGGGACTTTGGCGGCGAGCTTGATTCTCCACAGAGCGACAGTGGGCGCGTGCGAATAGTTCTGTTGCGCAGCCAGAATTTGCCGATTGACGCCACGGCTGAAATTTATTCGGACCGGGGTAGCGGTGTGATTGACTACAGTGAGCCTTTGAGTGACCGGCCTATCAGGCTCTGGCCGGCGTGGCAGGATAAGGCCGGGTTTGGAATGAGCAGATTCGGCACCGGGGATTTTGGCTACGACTCGGCTGCTGCTGTAGGATTTGGGAAGGGCATTTTCGGCAACGGTCAGTTCGGCCTGGATGCGGATGGGATTGAATGGGTGAGCCCAGTATTGCCGGCGGGCGCTTACAGGTTTGGCGTTCGAGTTTGTGACTCGGCAGGGAATCAAAGCGCATCGAGTGAGAGCGGCGAAGTCGCAGTGATACCCGGGGCCAGGCCGGCAGAGAACGTGAGTATTTCTTCATTCGATAAGGTGACAAATCAATTGGTGCTAAGCGTTTCGTGAGGCAGCGACAAGGAGCATACTATGGCGGAAGTTTATCCATCAGACAATGAGCTGTTGAACATACAGGCCGACAGCGAGACGGGAGTAGAGTACATTGCGACCGGCACGGCGCCCTATTACCTGGAGTTTCGCAAGCTGCTGTACCGGCTGCTGCTGGCCACGGGGCGGGCGAACGACTTGCGGGTGTATGACGAAGGCGGGCTGGATGTCGGAGTCAAGCCGGGCAAATTCTGGCTCGGTACGGAACTTATCAGCTATGAAGGCTCATCGGGCAATACGCTGGCGGACGACAAGAGCAACATCTATATCTACCTGGATTCGAGCGGGAATCTTGTGATGGATGAATACAGCGGCTTCCCGGATATGGCGACGACGCCTCACGTTCGGCTGGCGACGGTAAGCACTTCCGGCGGGGACATTGATTCGATAACCGACTGCCGAGCCGGGCACAACGTAGTGGTACCGTGCGAGGCGGGCGGGGTCAAAAAGACGATAGAGGCTCATACGAGCAACGACACACTGACGGCGGCGGAGTCCGGCAGCGTTCACAGCAACCTCGGCGCGACGGGGGCGGTTACTCTTACACTGCCCGGCTCGGCGCCTGCGGGGACGGCGTTTACGTTTGCGGTTCAGGCGGCGCAGGAGCTGCGAGTCGATCCCGGCGCGGCGGCTATTCGAGACGGCAGCGGCCAGACCGCGGGCAAATACAAGTCGGCTGACGCCGTCGGCGAGTGCATAGCGCTTGTTGCCGATGCGAACGGCGACTGGGCGACAATCGCCAAGAATGGGACATGGACGCAGGAGGCATAAGCTGAGGTCCGGGCGGAGCATTAAGTGGATTGGGGATAAGGAGGTAAAATGTATTTTCTGGATTCAAGCCACGTCTGGCACGTTGCCAAGAGCGGCAGTGATTCAAACAGTGGTCACGCGGGCCAATATCCGGTCAATCTTGCCAACAATGCGAAGCTGACAATAGGAGCAGCGGTGTCAGCGGCGGCGAGCGGCGATACGATTATTGTCTGGCCCGGCGATTATGCGGAGAATGTAAACTTCGGGAGCAAGGCATTAACGCTGATTGGTGCTAATCGCAGCAAGTCGAGAATCATACCAACGAGCGGCTCAGGCATTGTTGCGGCTGATAACAGCGTTCTGCGCAACTTGTCGGTCGAAGCAGTTGCAACAGGCGCAAAGGCCGTCGATGTATCATACAAGACGAATATCGTTATCGAGAACTGTGACATCTACGGCGGATACAACGGACTATATGGGTATGGCGCTAAGAGGGTTTTCCTGCGGGGCTGCAGCATTAGGGGCAAGTACGATGGCGGCAATTTTGGCGCCGCCGAAGGAGTCGTTGCCGAAGGCTGCATATTCATCGGCTACGGTACGTACTCGAGCGGCGTTGACTGCCTGGCCTTGTTTGGAGCGGGCGTTGGGACGTACAGCAACTGCGTTTTTAGGGCCGAAAGGAATGACACGACGGACAAAGCAAATGGGGCGGTTTATTGTACGTCGAATAACCAGGCCGTGTTCAAGAACTGCACTTTCGAGGCTGTTGCCGGCAGCGGCCACACCGGGCAGGCGTATGGGATTCTGATGAACGGTTCGGATGCGGCTGTGGTGCTTGAGGGCTGCGCGATCACATCGGCGTCCGAGAATGCCGGGTATGGACCTTATGATTTGTGGCAGGCTGATGGAAAACTTGTGGTGTGCGGCTGCGCATACGAGACTGTCAGCGGGACAATCATACAGGGCGGGTCCGGCTGGGCTGACGCGGTTGGCACAGAAGTTGATACGGCCCTGGCGGATGCAAATCTTGATAAGGCAGCCAGGGTGCTCGTCAACAAGGCTGTTCAGAACAAATTAACCGGGGCGATTGCGTACTACGGGGATGATGGAGAGACGGTATTACTGACGCACACGCCGAGCGAGGAGGAAACCACGATTACAAGGACACCGAGCTAAGCTATCGTGCTCGGAGATTTGAGGAGATGATAAATGGGCAGTTTCAGCAACTATCTGGAAGGCGAACTTTTGGATCACGTTTTTGGCAAAGGCAGTTACACTCCGCCGACGATCTACGTTGCGCTATCGACGGCGAATCCTCTGGATGACGGCTCCGGCTTATCTGAGCCGAGCGGCAACGGCTATTCGAGGGTTCAGACGTCCGGGGCCGATTGGAATGCGGCATCGGGAGGGTCTATCGACAACGCCGGCGAAATCACGTTCGATGAGGCAACCGGCAGTTGGGGGACTATCACGCATTTTGCCCTTATGGATGCCGCATCAGGAGGCCATACGCTGGTCCACGGGGCGTTGGGCGCGTCGAAATCAATCGGCAGCGGAGATACGGCGAAATTTGCAGCCGGCGATCTGGATGTATCGTTGGATTAGATGATACCTGCAATTTCGCAGAGGGTTTTTGGCGGATAAGTCAGGAGGATTAACAATGGCGGAAATAAAAACGAAGTACGCCGGTGCGGCGGACATCACGATAACCTTGGCGTCTCTGGCCGACGCTGCGAAGCGGCAGTCCGCTGCGGTTGACAACAGCAGCAATCTCTATCTCGACGCCCACGTGCAGTTGAAGGTCAAGACGGGCGGCACGGTCAGCGGCGATAAGGCTGTCTATG
>Ga0315288_10009158_pt1 | contig 12480 bp, 9 predicted proteins | sample YL17G11_20_MG_FD_203454 | JGI IMG/M metagenome (GOLD analysis project Ga0315288, IMG submission 203454) | Sediment microbial communities from Yellowstone Lake, YNP, Wyoming, USA - YL17G11_20 | ecosystem: Environmental > Aquatic > Freshwater > Lake > Sediment | place: USA: Wyoming | collected...
GTTTAATCAAGCCTTTGGATGTTCTATGGCAAGTGGGTGGGGTGAGGGTACGTAGTGTCGACTTGGACCTGCTGAAACGGATGCGCGACGCTGGCTGTGTAAGTCTCTACTATGGGTTCGAGACTGGCAGCCCTGAAATCCTGAAGGTCATGGAGAAGAAGCTGGATCTATCAGATAACTTCAACGCCGCCCGATGCACTCACGAGGCAGGTCTTTTCACCATGTATCAGCTCGTCTTGGGAATGCCGGGTGAGAACCCAGAGACTCTATCTGAGACAATTGAGATGATCAAAACTGTAACGGAATTCCTCCCCGAGCCCGCCTATAACTATCTCAGCACAAACTACATCCAAGCACTGCCAGGCACTCCTGTCTATGAGTACGCAAGGGCCAAGGGTATAATCGGCCCGCGGTTAGAAGATGAAGAATCGTACCTTCTCAACATCTCAGACATTGATGCTTGTGATGATATGAAGTTTCTGAGTTTTACCAACTACCCATACCTTACCGTGAGGAGCTGGAGGAAGCGACTCGTGTATGAAGCCACGGTGCATTGGTACCGTGTAAATGGCGGACGTGGCCATTCGCCTTCACAGCCTTTGGGCCAAGCGGGCGAGTTCAACGGTTACGAGATGCGTGGGTATTTTAACCGGCATGAATTGAAGTTCAACCCACTGCTCATGAGGGCCTTCTACCCTATTCGCTCGCTGCTTATCTTCCTCGTGACGCTGTGGCAGGAGTGGCGTCGTAGCCCAAAGAAAGTCTTTCTCAGTCGGGTCTGGGAGTTGGCGACGTGGCGTTTCAAGAAACATGAGCCTTTCAGGGAATATCGTTCTCTCAGGCAGGTCATGAAGGATATGGCTCACGAGCCAAAGACAGAGACTGAGAAAAGTATGGTACCTCTCCGATTGGGCAGGTAAGGGACAGATAAAAGTGAAAGGTGAATGATGGCTGAAGAGGCCGGATCGATAAACGGGAAGGGTGACTCGGGCAGGGCAAGAATCCTTACCGATACTGCAAAGATTTCGGCAACTCGGGTTTATAGTTTTGGGTCCGGAGATGTACGGCATCTTAAGCCTGATCTTGCTCGTTGCATTCTATGCTGGATTAGTAGGTCCCGGATTGCTTGATGTTGCTAATCGCGAGTTGCCTTTTCTGGCAGGCAGAGATGACGTTCGAGGCGCTGAGCGAGTAAGAAGCATTGGATTTAGTGCGGACCTTCTTTGGCGCGCTTTTTTGGTCCTGTGCGTTCTTGTTGCTGCTTTTTTTCAAACAAATGAAGTCCTAAAATATGGATTGATCATTACAGCATTCACGTTATTTGCCGCAAGGATCAATGAACTCTACAGCCTTGTATGTCAGGTAAAAAAAGATTTTCATCTTTTAAGCAAGGCAACCTTTCTCACCTCAACCCTGTCTTCAGGGCTTATCATCGGAACGGTCTATTGGGGGAAAATTTTTAGTCCGCTCCTGATATCACTATTTGTTTCGACTGCGATCATCTTTTACTACCAAAGGCATATTCGTTTAGACATGACATTTAGCCTTGATGGGAAAGAACTGAAGCGGATGATACGGATCGGTATTCCATTGCAGTTGCTCACTGTAGTGGTTTGGATATACCGCAGCTCAGATCGGACAATGGTAGCGGGTTTTCTTGACCCAACATCTCTCGGCTATTATGCCCTTGCAGTGAACATTGTCCAATACCTTCAGCTTCCGCCCAACGATTTTGTTCTGGTTCTTCGACCTCGTTTGTATGAATTACTTGGAAAGTATGAGGATGTTGCAGTGATCCGCCCCTACATTGTGAAGCCGACGCTTGTCATTGCTTATCTTATCCCGTTTGTGATTGGCTTGATCTGGTTGTGTACACCATTGATTATTTCGAGCATCCTGCCGAAGTACATAGGTTCCATTAATGTCTTGAAGGTTCTTGTGCTCGATGTTTATTTTGCCACAGTGTTATTGATGCCTCACATTCTTTTATATTCTCCGGCAGTGAATAAGCAAATACACTGTGTCTATGTCTGGGGAGCTGCGGCAGCAGTGACTTTTGTCCTGAGCTACGTGTTTCTTAGCGTAGGGTGGGGAATTGATGGTGTGGCTGTAGCCATGGTTGTTGGGCAAGCATTTGCCGCAGTCTTCATATTTGCTATGGCTCATAGATACTATCTCAAAGCTGTTCGGGGACCAGCTTGGTATTACCTCAAATTACTCTTTCCACTTCTTTATGCGGGTGCTTTGGTCTCCTTGATCAATTATATAAGCGGGTATGATCCTTTGTCGATCGCGACGGTCAGCATTCAGACAACCGTCTTTACGATATTCTTCTTACCTCTATTGTTTTACCTACTTGTGGAGACAAAGACACTCTCCTGGGTATTTGATTGGACGGAGGTCAAGATCAAGAAGGTATTAGCTGTGGTTGGTGGAGGGAGCGCTGGTTGAACAAGATGTAAATGATGCTCCTTTGATGGAAGATAAATCGATCTCCTTTTTGAACTGAATGCCGTATGCAGAATGATCCCTGGCTCGGAAAGTACTTTAGAAAGTGATCGTGAAGGAAGAAGACATAAGGAAGCGAGAGGTTTTTAACAAATACCTGGAACTCGTTCGGCTCGATGCGGAGAGACTGTTTTCAGACAAGAGCACATTCCTGAAAGTCCCTTGTCCTGCATGTGGGGCGTCTGCTGGAGAACCGGTAATTGTGAAGAACGGCTTCGCGTATTGCCAGTGCTCCTCCTGCGATACTCTCTTTGTGAATCCCCGGCCTCCGTCTGATGATTTGAAGAAGTTCTATGCAGAATCTCCCTCAACAAGATACTGGGTTCATGAGTTTTTCAAGCCAGTTGCTGAAGTTCGTAGAGAGAAGATCTTCAGGCCGCGGGCAGAGTACATAGCGTCGCGATTTCCTGATCTTCGCACAGGAATCGTCGGTGACATCGGAGCTGGGTTCGGCATATTCTTGGAGGAAATACGCACGCTCTGGCCGGAGTGTTCTCTGGTTGCCATAGAACCTTCTCACGAAATGGCAGAGATCTGCCGTAGGAAAGAAATTGAGGTGATCGAAAAGCCCCTGGAAGAAGTCGATGGTCTTGGTACGAAGTTCGATCTTCTTACCAGCTTTGAACTTTTTGAACACCTCCACCAACCGAGAATGTTTCTCGAAAAAGTTCATGGTTTGTTGAAGCCCAAAGGGTGTTTCTTCATCACAACGTTGAATGGCCTGGGTTTTGACATTCAGATTCTGTGGAAGGAATCGAAGAGTCTTTTCCCCCCGCATCATCTCAATTTTTTTAACCCTCGGTCCTTGTCCAAGCTCTTGGAGTCGGTAGGTTTCAAAGTTGTGGAGTGTTCAACACCCGGCCAGCTTGATTGGGATATTGTGGAGAGTGCACTTGTTAGTGAGGGAATAGATATTGGACGGTTATGGCGTACCTTCTCTCGATACGGGAGTGCACAGGCAAAGGAACGATTGCAACAATGGATACAGGAGTCTGATTTCAGTTCGCATATGAGAATCGTGGCTCAAAAGCGATGATCTGCCACCGTGGGTTTCTATAGGAATGTCAATGGATAAGTGGGACACTTTGTGGGTTTGTTGGAAAGATCCGGACACATTACCAGGAAACGATGGAGCCATTTTGAGTTTTCTTAGTCCTCAGGAAGAAGAAGAACTTAAAGCTAAATTTACCGGTTGTATTATCCCCGCAAGAAAAATTGCCCAGGAAGTTAAGGAGCGGGCTTGTAAGATATATGTAGATCTCATTGCCAGAATCGGAGCAACTCCTGCAAAGAACGGGAAGACGTTAAGGCAGATGCTGAGGAACAAAGACGGCATTAGTTTATGGTGGTTTCATAAGGTTTCAGCGAAAGATTGTGAGAGCGAAGATCCTGCATTTGGTTTTGTTATACAGATACTCGTCATCATTTCCGCAGCACGTTCCTCCAATAGTAAAGAAATTGTCTTGTTTGGTGGTTACAAAGAAATCGCAGCTGTTTTGAGAGGTCTCTACAAGGTAAAAGAAGTTTGCTGCCGGAGAAAATACAATTCGGGATACGTATTTCTTCAAGCAGGGTTTCGGAGGATGAAGTATTTTTTGGCCTTTCTGGTGAAATGGCTGTCAGTGAAAATGACTGTCAAGAACCCTGATGCCTCGTTTGATGTCGCTTTTTCTGGTTTTTGGGATTGGAGCATCAGAGAAGCTAAAAAGCCGGACAGGCTTGATGACCTGTATTTCAAGTCATTGCCGGGTATATTATCATCAAATGGACTGAAGACCTGTTGGTTTCTATGGTTTGACCCTTACGGTGAGCCTATCTCTAAAAGCCGTAACTTGAGGAGGGTGCTTGAACCGATCGGAAGGTATGATAATCTCGTTCTCCTACAACACTTCGTTAAGGTCGGCGATTTAATAAAGGCGGTATTGAATTTCAAACCCTATCTAAGATTCTTACGTTTCTGCAGAGCAAATGATTTTAGGAAAGCATTTACTGATGATGGAATTGACTTTTTCCCATTGCTGCGAACACAGCTGTCCTACGGATTCTTGGATGCAACAATTCCACATCTCCAATTGGTTTATCTGTCAAGTGCAAGGGCATTTAAGAAATATCGACCCAAAATATCTTTTAGTTTTCTGGAGCTGTATCTTTATTCGAGAGCATTCTATGCTGGAGCAAGGAAAGCCTGTCAAGATACAGTCCATTGTGCCATACAGCATGCAAGTTACAGCAGAGAGAAAACCTTTGTGCTGCTTCATCCTGAGATCGAGTACACCGGCTATCCTGATGGCTGTCCTATGCCCAAACCCGATTATGTATTTGCAATGGGGGAATTAGGAAAAGAGATATTCATGGAAGACGGATTTCCGGAAGAAAGGGTTTTCTTAACAGGCTCGCCACGATACGATCATATCAAGATTCAGGATAATCATAAGAGACCAGAAGTCGATACTGTTAATCTGCTAATAGTAACATCACTTGGCATAAATCTGGAAATCGAGATGGTGGAGGCCGTTTGCGCAGCCGCAAAAGGTCTCAAGTCTATCAACTTAATGCTCAGGAGTCATCCATTTGCCAGAATTGAAGAACACCGTAAATTTCATTTTTTCCGTGACCAGATTGTGTTGACCAATTGTCCTTTAGATGAAGATCTGGAACAGGCAGATCTTGTGGTCGTCACTTATTCTACAGTCGGTGAAGAAGCGTTGTTAAGGGGTATTCCCGTATGGCAGTGGTTGACTGGATCGTACAATGGCTCTGTTTTCCGAGATATAAAAGGTGTCCCGTCATTCTGTTCAGTAAGTGATTTAAGGGAAGCCCTAAAGAAGTTTGTTAGTGATCCTGCCCCGTTTGTTCCCAAAGAGGAAATTAAGAGGGATGTCCTGAGAAAATGCTTCTTCAAAGATGATGGAAATTCAACCGTAAGAATTGCAGGAATTTGTTATGACATTCTTAGAGACGTTCGATCATAGGTCATATTCAGAACTACCAGAGGAGTAAGAAGTGCCTTGTGTTTCAGTTACCATTAACTTTTTGAACTCAGAACGCTACCTTAAAGAGTCAATAGAAAGTGTTTTTAGCCAAACATTTAAGGATTGGGAGTTGCTTTTGGTCGACGATGGCTCCGCCGATAAGAGCACCGAGATTGCGTTATTGTATGTCAACGAGTATCCAGATAAAGTTCACTACTTCACACATGAAGGGTTCGAAAATCGGGGGGCGGCTGCATCACGGAATTTAGGTATGCGTCACGCGTGCGGTGAGTTTGTTGCCTTCTTGGATTCTGATGATGTATGGCACCCCAATAAACTTGAGGAACAAGTCTTCGTATTGCGGGCGTATCCACAGGCTGCAATGGTATATGGTCCAGGCTATTTCTTTTATGATGCGAAGGGTGGTGGCAAACAGCATGATTTCATGCAACCCCTTGGCATAAATGGAACCAGAGTCATTGAACCACCCTCTCTCTTTTTCGCATTTATTCAGAATTTCAACATTACCCCTTCACCGTCGGGTATTCTGCTTCGTCATGAGCCTATCAAGCATCTTGACGGATTTGTAGAAGACTTCAGGGGAATATACCAAGTCGTAGACGATCAGGTGTTCTATGCTAAGGTCACACTTCACTATCCAGTTTATGTTGATACCCGATGTTGGTACCATTACCGGCTGCATTCAGACTCTTGTGGAGCGCAGACTAAACAAAAAAAGTCGATGTTTCAAGCCCAAGTAAAGTATTTTCGTTGGCTAAAGGATTATATTAAAACATTGCCAACCTCCATCTCTAAGCAAGTGGGTCATAAAGTGGATCGTTACCTATGGGAAAGCCTAATGGATGAAATCATGACCAGGCAATATAACGGACATTGGATCATTCGACCTTTAAGGAAGCGAATCGCTTTGTATCAGGAGATGATTAGTCACTGGCGAAAAAGTGCCTCGGGTTTTCAAATTCAATGGTTCATTTCATTCGTTATCTGGCTTTTGTTCCCATATTGTTTAGTCCGACCTATCAAATTTGTCAAGCGCGAAGGGTTTTTGGGTGCTGTTCATCGCATCATACGCTCTCTCTCGCTATGAAGAGGGTAGAAGTAAACATAGCATTCGTTGATAGGCCGTGTGAACAGGTAAGAAATCGTTCCCCGCGTTGAGCTCAGACCAATGATGAAGACTCTAAAACAGATCCTCAGGCCCTACCTCAGACCGTATCGGTCCACTGTGATGAAGATACTGAAAGTGTATGGAGCCTTTACAGCACCGTATGCCCGGTTACGTTTGAACATGGGTGTTTCTCCAATGAGTTACCTTTGGGGAAGCGACCGGGGACTGCCCATTCATCAATATTACTTGGAGCAGTTTCTCAATCAAAACTCCGGGAGTATTCGTGGTCATTGTTTGGAGTTTTTGGATGATTCTTATACCGTGCGCTATGGGCGGGACAAAGTGGAAAAAAGGGACATTCTCCATATTGACAATACAAATCCAAACGCAACCATCGTCGCAGACCTCACGAGGCCTGACAGTATCCAGGACAATCTCTTTGATTGCATTATTTGCACTCACGTGTTGCACGTGATCTTCGAACTTGATAAAGCAGTTGCTGAGTTATATCGTATTCTGAAGCCCGGAGGAGTGGTCCTCGTTGGCGTTCCTCATATAAGCATGTGTGGGAAAGGATTCCACGAATTGTGGAGACTTACCCCAGAAGGTCTTCACAACATTCTTGCTCAACACTTTGGTCAGGATAACGTGACTACAAAGGGGTATGGCAACTCTCTTACCGCTGCAGGTGAGATACGCGGTTTAGTAGCCTATGAATTTTCCAAGAGGGAGCTCGACTACTGCGATGAACGTTTCGCTGTGGAAGTATGCGGACGAGCGGTTAAGAGACCTAAATAGAAAACTTGTGAAGTCGGGAATAGAGAGCACAGCATCAAATCCTCAGAGAATGCCACTTCAAGTGTAGCGAGACATGACAAAGTACGATTTGGCCTTGAATAGTTTTTCAGCGGTGGTTTTTCGTCCGAGGCGAGGTCGGATTGAAAACGTATTCTGGTTTTTAATTTCGACCGGGATAATGTGTTGGACGCTTAATCTCGCTCTTATTGCGACGTGGCTGTTCATATGGGGCTTCGCACATTACTACAATACGAAGACTGAGGGCAATGAATTTCTTATGTTTTTCGTAGGATTTTACCTCTTCTATCCAGCGCTTTCTACTGTTTTCCATGACATACATGAGCAAGCGGTCGTACTAACCGTAATTCTCATCATATTTTTTCTGCGATATAGATCCAGCTGCTTTCGGGCTTTATTTGCTTCTAAGGCTCTCGGATTCGTCTTCTATGGTTGGATACTTTGGGGTCTCATAGCTTACTTTCCAGTTCTTTACATAAACGTGATCGACAAGTTCGTCTTTCAAAAGCTCTTTGAAGAATCTTCAGGATTGTTCGGATTTGATCGTGGCTCAACAGTTCTAAAAACAGCTCTTCCAATGATAGTATCTCCGGTTGTACTTCTGATCCCGATTCTTGGTTTGCGTAGAGAGTCAGACCTTGAATCATTTTGGGCTGCCATAATCAACGGAACATTGATTCTCTGCGTTCTTTCTTTGATTAGATACATCTTTTATTTTGATTTTATTCCGCAGGAATATGCAGACATTCATTCCCACGGATTTCGGATGACCGGCTTTTCTATGCCCGACCCAAACGGATTTGCCCGGATGTTGCTCCTGCCGATTGTTCTGATTTCAGCTCTCGCCATTCAATCACCGGGGCGGTTAGGAATAAATGGATGGATTACTCTCGCCTTAGGACTGACCTGTGTGATTCTATCGTACTCACGTATGAGCTATCTATCACTTATTTTTTCGCTGGGTTCGCTCCTGATCTTCAATATGAGGAAGAAGAGGACTCTTCTTTTCTTAATTTTGTCTGGAGTTGTCGTTGGATCGGTTCTGAATTTCTTCGACATACTTTCATATTTTGAGCCAGGAGCTGACAGGGCTTCGATGGTGAATTTCCAAATTAGGCTACTGATTATGGACAAAACCTTGCGAATCATCTCAGAAAATCCTCTCTTTGGCGCATGGCCTGGCGGATATAGTGAGGCTATGTTCGGACAAGGATATTCAGGTTTTTTGAGCGTTACCGATGGGAGATCTGTGCCGAGTACACATAACATGGTGTTGAACGTGGCGGTCGAGTGGGGTATTCCAATGGCATTTCTTCTCCTGGTGGCTCTCATCCTCTCGTTCGTGTATGGTATGAGAGCAATTAGGCAGGGTGGAAAAGGTGACTATCTGACTCAAGGACTTGTTTATGGGACGACTGCCCTTTGCATAGGGATGTTTGTCCATGGAATCACAGAGATTGTGGGTCCTTATCTTGTGTTCTTTAATTTAGGATTGATTTTCTCTCTAAGTCGCTATAGAATCTTAAGAGGAGCCGCTGAGCATTCTGGCCAGAGGTTCTTCAAACAAAATTGGAAAGCCGTATGAAAATCTTGCTTTATCATAGAGTCGCTCCGATCCAGGAAGCCAGCTCAATGATGGTTCACACTGCTGTTGATCCTGACGTTTTTGAACAGCAAATGAAACTGATTCAGAAAAGAGTTGTGCCTTTGGAAGAAAGCGTCGAACCACATTTCGATCGTTCGAGCAAGGCTATCGCTGTTACATTTGACGACGGTTACTTGGATAATTTTATCTACGCATTCCCTATCCTAAAAAGAAACAATATTCCTGCAACCATTTTTCCTACCACCGAAAACATTGAGAAACGCGCCAACTTTTGGTGGGATAAACTTGAGTTCCTCGTTACGAAAACCAATCGCAAGTTCATAAAATATGACGGGATACAATATAATGTTGCTACTGAGAATCAGAAGAGAGAAGCATATCATGCACTATCTCGTGTTGTTTCGCGCCAGGAGCAGTACGTAGACATTGTAATAAAGGAACTAGAAATCGTGTTCGATGTAATGACTACGCCTGAAGATTGTTTATTGATGACATGGGAGCATATCAAGGAAATGAGTGCTTCAAGAATAACTTTTGGTTCACACGGTAGTACTCACAAAAGGTTATCATTAATTGGTGATACTCGTGTTATCACGAAAGAGCTGCAGGAGTCCAAAAGAGCACTCCATGACATCATTGGTGACAAACGGTTTGGTTTCTCATACCCGTATGGTAGAGAAACGGACTACACACCTGAATCGACCGCAGCGGTGATCGAGGAGGGATATCAATATGCGTGCACCGCGGTTGTGAAAGAGTTTAAAAATACAGATTCGATCTATGAGATTCCTCGGATAGGAATTTCGAGAAACGATGCGAGAATAAGCTTTCGTCTGAAGACAGAGACGTCTTATCCAAACTTGTACCATAAAGTGAGAAGATTGCTGAAGAAACATAAAGCGAAGAGCTGGGAATAAGGGAAAACCTAAGTTTACCTTCCAGTATGTATCTAAGTCTCGACTCTGCAGTGCTTGAGAATATGAAACCTGGAAAAGACTTATCGGGAGTAAGAATAAATTGAGAGTTCTTATCACAGGTGCCGCCGGTTTTATAGGCTCACACCTAACAGAATTATGTGTTGAAAATGGATATGATGTTAGAGCATTCATTCATTATAATTCTAGAAATAGCTGGGGCTGGCTTGAGAATTCTCAACATAAGAAAGATATTGAACTCTATTCTGGCGACATAAGAGACTATGATTCTGTGAGTAATTCAATGAAAGGATGCCACACAGTCTTTCATTTGGCTGCTCTGATTGGAATCCCTTATTCTTACATTTCTCCTCTTGCTTTTGTCAAAACGAATATTGAAGGTACATACAATGTCTTGGAAGCATCGAAGAATCGCTCCGTCGAAAATGTTTTGGTAACATCAACGAGCGAAACTTATGGAACTGCACAATATACGCCAATTGATGAAAAACACCCGTTAGTCGGACAGTCCCCATATTCAGCCTCAAAGATAGCTGCTGATCAATTAGCCATCAGTTATCATTGTTCATGGAACTTGCCTGTCAAGATTGTTAGACCCTTTAATACCTATGGACCAAGACAATCTGCGCGTGCGGTGATTCCCTCGACGATCTTGCAGATACTAAGCGGTGAAAAGAGAATAAAACTCGGTAACGTGCATCCCACGCGCGATCTCACTTATGTAAAGGACACCGTGAAAGCTTTTGTCGAAATTTTGAAAGCAGGGAATCTCCTGGGAGAGGTTACTAATGTTGGTATGAATGAGGAAATATCCATTATTAACTTGGTTAGATTGATAGGCGACTTGTTAAATGCTGATATCGAAATAATCACTGAGGAAGAGAGAATTCGGCCGGAAAAAAGTGAAGTTGAGAGGCTCATATGCGATAACACCAAAATATTTCAAAAAACGAATTGGAGACCATCTTATAGTTTGAAAAAAGGCTTGAGTGAAACGATCGATTGGTTGAACCAAAATATTCAATTGTACAAACCAGAGATCTATAATTTGTGAGGTACAATAATGTTAGCGGTAATTCTTGCAGGGGGAAAAGGGAGAAGGCTCCTACCCTTCACTACGACAATACCAAAACCGCTTTTCCCCGTCGGAGAAAAGCCGATACTGCGAATAATAATTGAACAATTGAAGGAATTTGGGATAAGAAATTTTATTATCTCTGTGGGTTATCTCGGTGAGTTGATAGAGGCTTATTTTGAAGACGGGTCAAAGTTCAATTGCAAGATCTCTTATATTCGGGAAGATGAACCATTGGGGACCGCCGGGGCGATTTCCATGCTCCCAGACGTGGAAGATGACTTCATTTTGATGAATGGCGATATCCTCACTACAATGGATTTCAGCGCAGTGTATAAGCAACATAAATCTGATTCTTCAATTATGACCATCTGCAGTTATGAAAAAAAGGTCAAATCCAGTCTTGGTGTTTTAGAAATTGATGCGCAGAACAATGTCATTGATTATTTGGAAAAACCTGAAAAGACATTTCTTGTTTCAACTGGTGTTTATGTCCTAAATCCAGCAATAAAAGGCTTTGTTCTGAAAAACGAAAAAATAGACTTACCGGATTTGGTCAAGAGAATTATCGCCAAGGGCCAGAAAGTTAAGTCATTTCTGATCAAAGGTGAGTGGTTTGATATCGGAACACCTGGTGATCTTGAACTGGCCTTAAATCATTTTGAGCGGAATCAACAGTGATTGTAATAATTACAGGCTCTAATGGATTCTCAGCCTTATACTTGGCGAAATTTATTAAGGAGAGTAAATTAGCAAAGTTAATCTTTGGTATAGATATTTCAAATGAAAACAAAAATAATTTTGTTGATGAATACTTTGCCCTTAGCGAATATGACGCTTTTAGTGAATCTTTGACGACAATCAGTGAAAACGTCAAGTTCTTTCACCTCGGTGGACTTCTTGGTCATCGTCCTCTTACTACTCTGATTGAGTCAAATGTATTGTGGACATCAAAGTTTATTGATAGCGCATCAAGGATAAAGAATCTTCAGTGCCTTGTTAATATTGGCTCGTCAGCCGAATATGGCAGACAAAACATGGGGGTTCTTAGCGAAGACTTAGTTCCGAACCCCATTACGAATAACGGAATATCAAAGCACCTACAAACGCAGCTTGTTTTAGCTGCTGCAAAATTTTCGAAGTCACGCGTAATTTGTACAAGGACGTTCAACTTGATTGGGCCGGGGCTAAACCAAAACCTCGTTGTTGGCAAAATGGTAAAGGAATTTAAGGAAGTCAGAGACGGCTTCAAAGATAAGATAGAACTTGGTAGAATGGACTCTAAAAGGGACTTTATCGATGTTAGAGATGCCGTTAAGGCTTACTGGCTTTTATCAGAAAAGGCTCCCGGCGGTGAAATCTTTAATGTGGCTTCAGGGAGAAGTATTGAAATTCGTGAATTATATCGTATCTGCGCAAATATCTTTAGTTTTTCCCCA
>Ga0315288_10009161_pt1 | contig 12477 bp, 10 predicted proteins | sample YL17G11_20_MG_FD_203454 | JGI IMG/M metagenome (GOLD analysis project Ga0315288, IMG submission 203454) | Sediment microbial communities from Yellowstone Lake, YNP, Wyoming, USA - YL17G11_20 | ecosystem: Environmental > Aquatic > Freshwater > Lake > Sediment | place: USA: Wyoming | collected...
TCCGGGCCCTCAACCCCCGCCCGAAGGCGGGTTTGGGCTGGTCCCCGTTCGCTCGCCGCTACTTGGGGAGTCGCAATTGCTTTCCTTTCCTCCGGTTACTTAGATGTTTCAGTTCACCGGGTTCGCTCCGTCAGCCTATACATTCAGCCGACGGTGAGCCGGATCGGTTGCCCGTCCGGCCCGGGTTGCCCCATTCGGGTATCCGGGGATCAACGCTTGGTTGGCAGCTCCTCCCGGCTTATCGCAGCCTCCTACGCCCTTCATCGCCTTCCAACGCCTAGGCATTCACCGTGCGCCCTTAGTAACTTGACCACATTAATTCTTGTCTTTCGTGGGTCGCCCGACCTCCCGGCCGTGCGACTCGTCCAGCAAGAACCGTCCCTCCTTCGCCGGGCTTTCAGAGGGCGAACCCTCGTCAGCCTCGCTCCGGACGGACCATGGCCACGCCTCATACGCTTCTCGAGTTGTATTCGCAGTTGCGGATACAACTACCCACTTTGCCGCTATTCACATTTCAAAGACCCGACATCCCTGCCAATCGCAGGCCGTCAACCTCTTCGGTCCGAGAGATCAACAGCGCGCGGTCGGCAATACTGGCCTGCCCGGGCGAAGTTCGCCTAGAGCGGCGAACGAAGCCTGGTGGAGCCGACGGGGTTCGAACCCATGACCTCCTGGTTGCAAACCAGGCGCTCTCCCAACTGAGCTACGGCCCCCGCGTCAATGCGGAATGCCGGCGACAAATTTCCCTAATTCTGGCTTGCCCGGGCGTAGTTCGCCGCATTGGCCGTGGACCGCCCGGCTTCACGGCTGAAGCCGCTTCGCCGGGGCAGTCTTCGTCCGCCGCCAATGCGGCGAACGAAGCCTGGTGGGCCCAGGTGGATTCGAACCACCGACCTCGCCCTTATCAGGGGCGCGCTCTAGCCAACTGAGCTATGAGCCCCTTGATCAGTGCGGCGTTCGGAATGCGGAATGCGGAATAAACGGCGACGGCATGGCGAGGAGAGCCGTATGCTGTTCATTCCGCACTCCGCACTCCGCATTCCACACTGGGAACAGTTCGAGTCCCGGCAGAGCGGGAGTGTGCTGACATTCCGCGACCCCTTGGGGCCGCGGCCTAGGTCTCCCTAGAAAGGAGGTGATCCAGCCGCAGGTTCCCCTACGGCTACCTTGTTACGACTTAGTCCCAGTCACCGGGCTTACCGTCGGCGCCTCCCTCCCTTGCGGGTTGGGTCAGCGACTTCGGGTACTCCCAGCTTCCATGGCTTGACGGGCGGTGTGTACAAGGCTCAGGAACACATTCACCGCGGCGTAGCTGATCCGCGATTACTAGCGATTCCAACTTCATGCAGGCGAGTTGCAGCCTGCAATCCGGACTGAGATGGGTTTTTAGGGATTAGCTTGGCCTCGCGGCTTTGCGGCCCGCTGTACCCACCATTGTAGCACGTGTGCAGCCCTGGGCATAAAGGCCATGAGGACTTGACGTCATCCCCACCTTCCTCCACGTTCACCGTGGCGGTCCCCTTAGAGTCCCCGGCATGACCCGCTGGTAACTAAGGGCAAGGGTTTCGCTCGTTAGGGGACTTAACCCGACACTTCACAGCACGAGCTGACGACAGCCATGCAGCACCTGTGCAGGCTTAGGACTGAACCTATCGTCGGCCTTTCGGCCTTCTACTACCTGCATGTCAAGCCCAGGATAAGGTTCTTCGCGTTGCCTCGAATTGAGCCACATGCTCCACCGCTTGTGTGAGCCCCCGTCAATTCCTTTGAGTTTTAGCCTTGCGACCGTACTCCCCAGGCGGCGCACTTAACGCTTTCGCTGCGGCGGGGATGGCCGTCAGAGCCTCCTCCACCTAGTGCGCATCGTTTAGGGCTAGGACTACCGGGGTATCTAATCCCGTTTGCTCCCCTAGCTTTCGGACCTCAGCGTCAGGATGCCCCCAGCGAGCTGTCTTCACCATTGGCGTTCCTCTCGACATCTACGCATTTCACCGCTCCACCGAGAGTTCCACTCGCCCCTGAGCACCTCAAGTCCGGCAGTATCGAATGCCATTCCTCAGTTGAGCCAAGGGATTTCACATCCGACTGGCCGGACCGCCTACGCCCTCTTTAAGCCCAGTAATTCCGAGCAACGCTTGCCCCCTTCGTCTTACCGCGGCTGCTGGCACGAAGTTAGCCGGGGCTTATTCTGAAGTTGACGTCAACGTCGCCGGCATTATCCGCCGGGACGCTTCATACCTCCAAAAAGCGGTTTACACCCCGAAGGGCTTCCTCCCGCACGCGGCGTCGCACCGTCACGCTTTCGCGCATTGCGGATGATTCGAGACTGCTGCACCCCGTAGGGCTCTGGGCAGTGTCTCAGTCCCAGTGAGGCCGAACACCCTCTCAGGCCGGCTACGCGTCATCGCCTTGGTGAGCCATTACCTCACCAACTAGCTGATACGGAGCAGGCCGCTCCCAGACCGGCGGGCCCGAAGGTCCCCGCCCTTTGACACCGCGCCATCCGACGCGGAGCATCGCCCGGTATTACCCCGCCTTTCGGCGGACTATCCCGGTGTCCAGGGTACGTTACCTGCTTTGTACTCTCCCTTTCGCCACTAGCGAGTTCCACCTTTCGGCAGATCTCACTCGTGCGACTTGCATGTCTCACCCACGCCGCCAGCGTTCACTCTGAGCCAGGATCAAACTCTTCAATTGGAAAGCTGGTCACAAGACACGACTCGCGAGAGTGTGTCTTGTGTCTTTCAACACACCACTTGGCCATCCCGACCGCTTCCAGCCGGGACCGCCTAACCTCCACCCGGACGCTCCGGCACTTGCGCGCCGAACCGTCCAGTGGACACACTCCCGCTTTGTTAGGGCTCGAACTGTTTACTTGTCAAAGAGCGCAGGGGCCTACGCGCCCGCAAAGACCAGTGATTATAACTCCGACCTCGGGGCTGTCAATACTGAATCGCCCCTCGTTTTCACTTTTTTTTCGGAACCCCGCGGCGTGAACCGCGAGCGAGGTCCCTGGAGTGGCGTACCACCCATACCCCAACCAACAGTATACCATGCCCCCCGGCCGTGTCAAGCACAATCTTTTATTTTCCGCCGCAGGGACGCCCGGACGCCGCAGCACCCCGCACAGGGTCTTATCGGGCCGCCAGCGGGCTCCCTTGAGCCAATTCCGCCCAACCGCCCGCCTGTTTCGCCGTGCATCCGTTGCCGTCAAATCCGCAATCCGCAATCGTTCCGCGCGCCCCCCCGTGGGAATGAGGACGGCCCCCGAGTTTCGACTCGATGGCCGCGTCCACCTTTCGCCCGCGCATCCGCCTATCCCAGCAGCACGGGCAGAGCCTTCCCGCCCGGCGTTCCCAACCCCCTCTAACGCGCGCCGGGCGGATCCTCCCTTTACCATCTACTTCCTTCTGCGACGAGCCAGCAAACCCATCGCGCCGAAACCCAAGAACGCCAGCGTCGCCGGCTCGGGACCCATGAGGCCGTCGGGAGCCGTTCCCATCCCAAACGCGAAGGAGGACGAGATGTCCGACTCGGAGAACCCACTCACGCCCGAAAAAGTGAAGGTCACGGGGCCCTTGACAAGCAGTTTGTCGTGCAAATTCTGGGTCGTGACATCGCCGGCGTAAATCGAGTAGTTGAGCCCATCGACTATACTGCCGTTGAAAGTGTTTGCCGTCGGGATCAGATAGGGCGGAGAGTTGTTCCCGACCGTGCCGACGCCAAAACCCAGGAACGGGTTCAAGGCTGCATTACACGTATTGTTGAATGCCCACGTACCGTCGCCGGCAATGACCGCCTTCAGGTTCGCGCCGGCCGTCTGCAACACATCCGCCGCAGCCTTGGCGGTCAGCCAGACATCGCCGCTCGCGCTCACATACGTCAGCGTGGGCCTGGACCCGCTCTTGATGATGTCGAAATAATAACTGCTGAGCAGGTCGCTGGGAGCTGAACTGGTCACCGTCGAAGTGTTTTCCAGCACCACCGTCAGAGTATTTTCGGCAATCGTCAGTTCGGCCTGGAAACTCACGGGGGTCCCTAGTGACGAGAACCCCTCAACCGCCTGGATGACCGAGGCGCCCGACGGGGCCGCCGCGTACAGCATCACCGCCACTGCCACTGCCATTGTCGTTGCGCATTTCATCTCAGCACCCTTCCTGACCCTTTTGGGTCTCTTGCGTCACGCCGGAACGAACGAGTACCCCTCGTGCTGGTCGCGACTGGTTTCCTGTGCCGGTCCGCCGCGCGGGAATGCTCCACGCATCCCCTGTCTTTCGTGGCCGGCCTCCATCACTCCCGGATCGCGCCGATCGACTTCGTGCCCCCCGACCGGCAACGACCCTTAACCTGCTCCGCTGCTCTACCCCTCTATCTCATCATCTCCTTTCGCTCGTGATCCCCCGTCTGCCGCCAAACATGAAAAAAGGGCGACCTTCGGAAGAAACACCCTCCGAAAGTCGCCCACGCACGGTCCCTCAAGACCGCTGTCGGCTTGCTAGTTCCGGGCCCGCCTCAGCGAGCCTTCGGTTCGGGCCGCTTGCATCCCCGCAACGCGGCCCCTAAACCATCCTCCTCACACGCCCAAAAAAAGAGAGCCAGCCCCCCTGCGGGCCTGGCCTTCTCCTCTTGCAATACAGTATACTCACAATCGGGCATAAGTCAAGTCAAAAACTAGCCATTTTCTAACACAACCGCCCCAAGCCCGTTCTTGTGTCGGCACCCGCCATCTCGTCCCCGCCGAGCAGCCCCTCGCGGTTATCGGAACCTCAGCGACCGCGGGATCACGCAGCACCGATCACCTGAACCCGCTCCGCCACGACACAGAATCCGAGGCTGGGTCCCCCCGAAGGGTCGCCACGGCGACCAGGGTTCGCCGGACACGGCTTCAGGCGCGGGCCTCGCACCTTTCGGGCACCCCTGCCGCGCCCGGCGGAAAGGCCCCTCGGCATTCCCACCTGGCCGGTTGCGGCCGGTTTCGTCCACCCCGCGTTTCGCGCGTTCCTCCTTGTGTCTGTGGCACGCGCGGCGGGCAAGCCCGCTGGCTAACCGGCCTCAGGCGGCCAGCCGGACCTTCCGGCCGTGCGTTGTCCGCCCCGACACCAGCCGTCCCTCCGTCGCCGCGCCTGCCTCACGTTGCGGCCGCGGTCGGCTCACCTCTCTCCCATCCCCCCCTTCTGGCCGCTCATTGCGTCCGTACGCAGGGAGCGGTAAAAGCCCCCGCCCGGCGCTCCCAACCCCCTCTAACGCACGCCGGGCGGAACCTCCCTTTACTATCTACTTCCTTCTGCGACGAGCCAGCAATCCCATCGCTCCGAAACCCAGGAGCGCCAGCGTCGCCGGTTCCGGCGACTGCGGGTTCAGGTTCCAGAACATGCCGATCGGCACGTTGGGGTCCAGTGCCGTCGCCACAAGCAGACTTTCGTATTGCGGCCCCTGGTACTCTTTCTCTATGGTGCCCAGATAGACGTCGAAGAACGATTCGACGTTCATCATGACGGTCGCCCCGGTGAGGGAAGCGCCGGTCGGACCGCCCGCCCGCGGCGTCACTTCGTGGTCCAACAGGGTCGAGAGGTTCAGGTCGCGGTTCAGGTTCTCCAGGCCGAGATCGGTGGCGGGAATGTTCATGAACGTCCGGATGTTCGTCCACCCCGCCTCTTCGCCCGAAGGATGCGAATCGAAGAAACTCTGGGGCATCTGGAGTAGCATGTGGACCTCGGCCGGCGAGTTCATCGGCCGTATCTCGGTCAACTCGTAACTGATGGCCAAGGGGAGGCCCAACACGTTGTTGTTGAGCGTCCAGTAGGCGGCCAGGATCTTCCCCGAGTCCTTCATGTACGCCCCGATGTGGGCCACTTCCCCCGGCTGCGGGTTGGCCGGGTTGTTCGGCGGATTCACAATGCCCCCGGACCACTTCAGGATCGTGTCGAGGTCGCCGTCGCTGTGATAGTTGACGTGGCTGACGGAGAAGGTCGGGAACGGCGCCCCGATGAGCACCTGTAGGCCCGGATCAAACGTGCCGGACTCCACGACGATCTCGAAGTTGTTGGCGGCCACCGCGTTAAAGTTCCAGAAGTCCCAGTTCAGCCAGGGGTCGTGATAGACGCCCCAGGCCGGCGAGGTGGCGCTCGCAATGCCGACAAAACACACCAGAATTCCGACGACTAGATTCCGCTTCATGGTACACCTCCTAGACCCTCAGGCGGTCCCGGCCGCACCAGCGTCCGTGCGTCCCTCGGACCGGTCCATCCCTCCCCCTCCGGCAACGTCTTAACGTCTTGTATGTCAAAGGCCCTGTACCTGCGGCAAGGCCTGTCATCGAACCGCCGCAGCGGTTCCCACTTGCGCCGGCGGACTACTTGCGGCGCCGGCGAGCCAGAAGCCCGCCCAATCCAAGACCCACGAGGGCCAGCGTCGTCGAATGGCCGCTCACGGGGACGCCGGGGTCAAAAAGCCAGGACACGCTCGTCGTGTCTTCAGGCCGAGGTCTTCCCGGCCGCGCGCCTGGGGCGCGCTGAACGAGATGCGCCGCAGTTGTGTCGCGCGGGCCCGCCGGTCGAATTCGTCGTCGATGGCGTCGCGAAGGGGCTCGGCGGCCGACCCAACGGCCAGCAGGCAGAGTTCCTCGCCCGTCAGATGCGCCAGTACGTCTTTCATGGCCAGACCTCCTGTCGGCTCCAGTTTCACATGGCGGTGGTCCGCAGCGCGGGCATGGGGTGGGTGACCTGCTGGAGCGATTCAAGCCACACGTCCCACTCGGGCCGGCTCATGGGTCCAACGACGAGCGCGACCCCCCGCACGCGGGTGAACAGTTCAAGGCCCGCATGCACCTGTTCGGTGTAGACGACGATGTTCGTCGGCGACGTATGCGAGATGGCGGACTCGACGGCGGCCATTGCGGCGCCGGGCTGCTCGGTGGCGTCCACGATAACTAGGGCGGCGTGCCGGACGGCTGCCCGGATGAGGAGGAAATCGCGCGAGGAAAGGACGCGGAACACAACGGCCGTGTTGCCGTTGTCGCGCGCCCAGTCCGCGACCTGGGTGAGCAACTGCTCGCCGGGACAGATGAGAATCAGGTCCCCATGGATCGCTATTTTCATCATTTTCATCGGCATTCTTTCGCTCGCGATTCCCCGTCCGCCGGGGGCATGAAAAAAAGGGCGACCTTCGGGAAGGAACTCCCTCCGAAAGTCGCCCACGCACGGTCCCTCAAGACCGCTGTCGGCTTGCTAGTTCCGGGCCCGCCTCAGCGAGCCTTTGGTTCGGGCCGCTCTACGTCCCCGCAACTCGGCCCTTCGTAAGCCTCCCGTAATCTTCCCGCGGCCTCCGGGCCAACGGGTTCTACCTATACAGTCTCCCTTAAAGGCGAACAGGCCGCCCCGCCCTCCGGCGGGCCAGCCCATTTCCCCAAGGTCACCGTGTATAATACTCGAAATCCCGAAAAAAGCAAGCGAAATTTTTTTTATTTTTCTCGCCCCCCCCCCCGGCGGGCCTGCCCCGCCTGCCCCCTTGGGGTCGGGGACGTTCCGCCAAAGCCTGTTTTTGGCCGCGCTCCGGCGGTCTAGTCCAGCAGTTCCCGCAGGACCCGGTTCTCGCGCTTCGTCGCTTCCAGGTCGAACACCAGGTACTTGATGGCCAGGCGGAGGTGATCCAGGCCGTCCTCCAGCGCCGCCATCTCACGCCTCAAGCCGGAAGGAGGCTGGTGTTCCCTCTGTCCGGGTCCCCCCGAAGGGTCGCCACGGCGACCAGGGTTCGCCGGCCCCGATTGCGTGTCCGGCCGAAGCCGGACACGGCTTCAGGCGCGGGCCTCGTACCTTCCCGGCGGGACGTTCCGCTCGGGCACCCCTGCCGCGCCCGGCTCGGCTCCTCTAACGGCGGCGACGCTGAACGAGATGCGCCGCAGTTGTGCCGCGCTGGCCCGCCGGTCGAATTCGTCGTCGATGGCGTCGTGAAGGGGCTCGGCGGCCGACCCAACGGCCAGCAGGCAGAGTTCCTCGCCCGTCAGATGCGCCAGTACGTCTTTCATGGCCAGACCTCCTGTCGGCTCCAGTTTCACATGGCGATGGTCCGCAGCGCGGGCATGGGGTGGGTGACCTGCTGGAGCGATTCAAGCCACACGTCCCACTCGGGCCGGCTCACCCCTCTTCCCGTCCTCCTTCCGGCCTCTCATTGCGTCCGTACGCAGGGAGCGGTGAAAGCCCCCGCCCGGCGCTTCCAATCCCCGCAACGCGCGCCGGGCGGGGCCCCCTTTACCATCTACTTCCTTCTGCGACGAGCCAGCAAACCCACCGCTCCGAGGCCCAGGAGCGCGATCGTCGCAGGCTCCGGCGTGATGACGAACGCCAGGTCCCGCGACTCGCCGTCAATGATCAGTTCCCGGTACTCGTTTGGTTTCACTAAATCGCCATACCGATATACAGCGTCGTCCATGAAGTGCCCATCGGCGGTCTTCCACCCCAGGTCCACCCACTCTCCGGCCGCGTTCTTTGCATCCACCAACAGTTGGAGCCAGTAAATCTTGCCCTGTTCCTGGACGAAAGGGGGCGAGACTTGGCCCGGTATCTCCGTGATGCCCGTGACGTTGACCTGGTAGATGTGGTCGTGGTCGTTCGGGGTCACCTCGCCCGTCAATGGATTAAACCAACCCTGGGATGAGGTGGCCCAATGCCGGACCTGGGCAAAGTCCTGTACATAGCCGTACCATTTGACGTCCGCGTCATCGGGGACGCTGTAGCCATTGCCCCCATCGGGCACGTTGCCCGTAATGAACGCGCGAAGAGAGACAATCGTGAACGGCACCTCCCCGCGGGGATTCGACTCGAGCGTATCGCCCTTCATCGAGACCCAGAAATGGAAGTCCGTCACGGGGCCCGTCTGGGTGCACTCCCAGTCATCGGAGGGCCATCCGGTATGCGCTTCTGGTGTGCTGTGGAAAAAGTCCACGTCCCAGCCGTTCAAGTCCGGCATCTGGGGGTAGTGCATCTTGAAGGGGTCGCCCGGGTCCCAGTCGGCCATCGCCGGCCCGGCCGCCAGGATGACGCCCACGGCCAAGAGAAGGGCCAGCGCGGTCGCGGCCCTCCGGCGGCGGCGAAGGAGAAGCCCCGCCAGCCCCGCGCCCATCAGCGCCAGCGTCGCCGGTTCCGGCACCCCGCTGATCTCGGTCTGCATAACCCACGGAACGTTCATCCGCGTCTGGACCAGGTTTCCGACGCCGAAAGGAATAACAACAGGCAGCGGAGTGGCGTTCGGCTTCACGCCAAGCGTACCATCGGAGTCGGTGTAAACAATCAAAGCGTCAACGTTCTTGCCAGCGTCGCCCATTCCGAAGAAGGGGTTATTTGCATCGGCCGCATCCCAGTACCCGACCACCGTGACGGTGTGACCGATGTCCGAGCCGTACACCTCGCCTCCGGGCCCGACGAAAATCTGGTCGCCCCACGTGCCCCAGTCGTAGTCGGGCAGACCTGCAACCGGCCCCCCGCGGACCGGCTGAAGATTGAAGAGGTTCCAAAACAAGAGGTGAAGCATGACCGGCCGGCCGTTGCCGATCTCGTTCCGGATCCGCTGGTAGGCTATCGGGACGGTGTGCGCGCCGGGCGCCCCGCTGTCGTATATGGCCGCAGGGCCGGCGAGGTCGGCGAAGTTGAAGACCAGGGGCGCCAGGGTGTGGGCCTGGTAGTAACTCATGAGACCCGGCAGAACGTTGCCGTAGTGCGTGCCGCTCATCGCTTGTTTGATCGGCGCCGCGGGATCGCCCTGATTGTTCGTGTTGAGGTACCATCCGAAGTCGCCCCTGCTGACGGCGGGAGGTGCGCTGAGATCGTCGACCTGGTCGTCGCGCCAGTCGGCGGCATTCGGGGCCCGCACCGTCGTATTGGGGAACGCCGAACCGTCGGCGATGGTCAGGCCGGCCATCGTGTCCCGGTAGTAGCCGGCGATGTTGGCCGCCGTCGTCGGGACGCACCACGCTATTGTCGTCCCGGCCGCGGGGATTTTCACGTTGGCGACCGCGCCCGCATCGGGCAGGTTCCCGTCGGCCAGGGTGGGCTGGTTCCAGTCCGGAACGCCGTTGATGATTGCCAAGGCCGCCTCCGCCGTCTCAACCACGCCCAATCCCACCACCAGGATCACTGCAAGACTCGCTACGCGTCTCATCGTTCTCGCCCTCCTCTTGCCGCGCCGGACGCGGCGTGCGCCTTCGGCGGCCCTCGGACCGACTTCCTGCGACACGTTCTATGTGAAAAGGCCCAGTCCTCCCGCCGGGATCCTTCTTGCCTACCGGCGGCGCGGCACATGACACGAGTTGTCCACGGTTCTGCTCTCGCCAATTCAGCCGCCGTGGCTCTCACACGGCGGCGTCGGATGTGAAAGATTTGTCTCCGGCGCGGGGTGCCGGCCGTCTGGGGGATGCGTGTTAGTCCAGCAACTCCCGCAGAATCCGGTTTTCCCGCTTCGTCGCTTCCAGGTCGAAGACCAGGTACTTGATGGCCAGGCGGAGGTGATCCAGGCCGTCCTCCAGCGCCGCCATCTCGCGCCTCAAGCCGGAAGGCTGCCGATGTTCCCTCTGTCCGGGTCCGGCCGCGCCGGGTTCCGCCACCGCCGGAACGCCCTGGGCCTCGGACAGAATCTCGCCAATTTTTTCACGAAGAGCCGCTTCATCCATTTTCGTTCTCCCCTCTTAACGTCCCAACCCGGTAGAGGCCGGGCGGAACGCAACAGGTGCCCACCTCTCCTGTTGCAAAGACCGTGCCGAACCTCTGCCGCCCTCGCAAAATAGTTGCCGACACGCGCCGCGGCAGCGCCAGGCGGGGTCGCGCGTCGGCCTGTGCGGCGTGCGCCGCCTATGACGCGTGTGCCGCCTGTGCCGACCGGCGCCCCGCCGAACAACACGCCGGCCGATGCGTCGGGCGCGCGGCGACGCTAAGGGTTCCTGCCTGCTGGACTTACGACCCGACGCCGGCGCGCGTCCGCAAATCAACGCTCCGCGCGGATTGCAACGCCGACGTTACGGCCCCTTCAACCGGCATAGACCCCAGAGTCCTCCCTACAACCCGCACAACCGGCATAGACCGCCGGCGCTCGGAACACCGGGAACGCCAGGGTCGGGGCGGATGGGGAGTCGAAGCGGCAGACGCCTCAGGCGGACGCCTCGAGGATGTGAGCGGACAACTCGGCCATCGTCAGAAGGTCCAGGGCGTTGTGATGGAGGATCGCCTGAATCATACGCAGGCTGCAACGCAGGCGAATCGCCTCGATGCGTGCGGCCGGGTCGTCCGAATTGAGTTGGGCGGCAGGGTCCGAGCAACCTGCGGCAACCGCGGCCAGGAGGCAGGCGCCCAGGACGGCCCATCGCTTTGCCTCTCGCCGCATCCGGAAATCTTTCAGCGTTTTCCCCTGGCCTTTTTGGCCGCGTAGTAGTCGCGGACGCCCTGCCCTTCTTCGGCCCAGATCTTCCGGACGTTCTCCACGGCTTTGCGGCGCCGTTCGGAACCCGGCGGGTCGTCCAGGTAAACCTCGTAGCGGCGTCCGACGATGTGCTCGATCGAGGCCGACGCGCGGACCCGCACCCCGTGGTCCGGGTCGTCGAGGGCCGCAATCAGCGTCTCCATTTCGTTGACAGCCCGGACCTGGCCGAGGACCGAGACGGCGGTGGCCCGCACGATGACCGACGGGTCCGTTCGCGCCGCGGCCGCAACCGCCTCCGGACGACGGTCGCCGGCCGCCTGGCCCCAGGCGACCACGGCCGCCTCCCGAACTTCCGGCCGAGCGTCCGCGATGCGCCGCTCCAGATGAGGGACCGCGGCCGGGCCGAGAAATCCCATCGCCCGGACCGCGCGCGTCGCCACCTCGGTCTTGGGGTTCTCGGCCTCGCCGGCCAGGGCCTCCAGGTTCCCCTCGCGCCGGAACTGCTCGACGCGGGCCGTGGCCGGATCGCGCGGCGCCGGTCCGCCTCCGAGCGGTTCCTTCCGCGTCGCGCGCCAGACGACGAGCGTGGCCAGCACGCCGGCGATAATCAGCAGCACCGCAAACCTGACACCGCGGTACGCCATTTTGCGTTCTCCGTTTGCTCTGTTGAAACCATGCTTTTTTCTCCCTCTCCCCTTGTGGGAGAGGGTAGGGTGAGGGGGGACAAACGACGAATGATGAACAAGGAACGCCGAACCGCAGAAGGAGGAAGGAATGATCCCGGCGCGCCGGGACCGGTCGTTCGGCTTTTCCCTTCAGCGTTCTACGGTTCCTTGTTCGCTATTCATTATTCGTCGTTTCCTTCCCCCTCACCCTCCCCTCTCCCCCCGAAGGGTGGAGAGGGATGTTTTCAACAGAGCATTCTCCGTTCTTTGTCTCACGTCGGCCGGTCGCCGCCCTGGAACGGCTACGGCTCGCGGTCGAGTCCCGGCGCGCCGGGACTCGCCCGGCCAGGGTGCCGCCGGCCACGGCACGGCTCGCCGTCAGGCCACGGCACCCCTGCCGTGCCAGGGT
>Ga0315288_10009162_pt1 | contig 12477 bp, 16 predicted proteins | sample YL17G11_20_MG_FD_203454 | JGI IMG/M metagenome (GOLD analysis project Ga0315288, IMG submission 203454) | Sediment microbial communities from Yellowstone Lake, YNP, Wyoming, USA - YL17G11_20 | ecosystem: Environmental > Aquatic > Freshwater > Lake > Sediment | place: USA: Wyoming | collected...
CCAGCCCGTCGTCGAGACGTACACGTACACCGGTCCGGACCTCTCGGGGCCGGCGCAGCGACATTTTTTCTTCGGCCCGTCGTTCTTCTTCGGCGCGCTGTGGGCGGGGGACAACTCCGGCTACGCGATCTACCGGTTCAACCCTGCGGAGTTCGGAAGCACGGACATCACGTCGCCAAGTTTCCTCACGGACGTCATACTGACGGGTGCCACGGGCTCGGTGGAAAACGGGTTCGCATCGGACGGGACGAACCTCTGGGCGTCTGACGCTTTCGGGGTTGGCGGGACCGGAACCCACTGGTATAAGATAGACCCCACCGGGGGGAGCGCGAGCATTCTCGTGACGGTCACGGATGCGGACGCCACCATCGGAGGGGTGGAGAGCAACGGCACGTTCGACGGGACGAACATCTGGTGGGCAAGGCACTATCAGACGAACCCGACCGAATCTGGTTTCATGAAGCTCAATCCGGCCGGGGACCACGAGGCTGTGCTTTCCCCGCTCATCTCCCGGGCGGACGGGTCAACTGGCACCGGCGGAATTGCGGGCGGACTTTTCCAGGGCGCCCGGAGCGTCCTCCACGTCGTACCGCCGCCAGCGCCGCCGTATGACCCGTCCTTGCTTCCGCTGACGCTCTGGCTGCGGGCGGGGTACTATAACGGCGTCACTTGGATCGGGACTCCGAGCGCCGGAACGTCGGGCTCACACAGCCTGCCTGCGACCCCCGGAAGTGTCCCGGAGATCGGGCCCGCGTTCAACGGGCACCTGAGCGTTAGGTTCAACAACTCGGACCACGTGCCCCCGCCGGGGACCCCCACGCAGACCAACTCGCAGCGGTTTGAGTCGGGCCTGCCGCTCTCCGACTTCATAACGGACACACAATGGTCATTCTGGGCGCTGATTAATGTCACGTCGATCTTCTATAACAATCTACCGAGCACTGCTTACAACAACACGGCCCTGATAGGGGACGATGCCGGGTATTGGGGCCTCTATTTTAAGCTCCGTGAGCCCATAGCCCAGATGTATCAGTATGAGACCTTCAGCAATTCCCAGGTCGCCGGAGAGACCTTCGACGACGGGACTCTGGTCCTCATCCAAGGGCGGTATGATGGAGTCAACATCCAACTGAGGCTTGGTAGCAGCCTGTGGGTCCTTGAGGAGTCCGCCGCCATCCAGCTCGTCACGGGCCTTCTGACCGTCAGCGTCGGCGGGTACTACGACGGCCTGGCGGTGGAGATCGGGCTCTCGCAAGCCCTCTTCAGCGACGCGACGTTCGACGGCATTGCGGCCTACCTGAACTACCGGTACGGGTATGTCGAGACCTTCCCCGCACACTTCAACAACACCGCCTCCATCGCCTTTGACGGAACGAAGGTCTGGTTCGCGGGGCTCGGCAACACGGGCGGAAACCAAGGGCAGTATCCATACCTTCAGGGAGTGAGCCCCGGCGCTTTGCCGTCGCCCAAGGTCACCGCGAGGGCTCATCTGCTTGACTACGCCCTGCACGGAGGCGGAAACTTCGCCTCCTCCGTCTCCGTCAGGGAGGTAAGGGCTGCCGGAGGGTACCTTTTCGCATGCGCGGACGGAATCCCGTCCGTCCCTCTCCATGGGACCTACCTTGTAATGGTGGATCCGGCGACGAATAAGCCGGTCGGAAACATGAAATACGCGTCGGCCAGCTATATGCAGGTCAGGTCCGTGACCTCGGACGGGACGAACGTGTATGTGGGTGTCAACAAGCTGGGCGGCTCCCCGGCCGCCCAAGTCCATAAGTATGCGATTGCGGACATCCTGGCCGCATATCCGGCGGATCCTGTCCCGATCTGGTCCGCCAACGTCACCACGCACATTGAGGAGCTCGCGTTCGGGGCTGGCGCCGTCTGGAGCACGACCGGACAGTCAAACGCTGCTCCGGGAACCCTGACGAGAATCGACGCTACGACTGCCGCGGTGTCAGTTTACACGCTGACGGGCGGGTTCAGCACATATGTAACATGGGGTGTATACTTCGCCTTCGGGAGTGTTTGGGTTGGAGCGGCGCCCGGTGCCGGCACTACAGCCCCCATCTTGCGCTTCGACCCCGCCACCTTCCCGAGCGCCCCTATTGCGAACGTTGATGTTGGTGTCTCCATGACTATCAACGGAGGAATGAACTTCACGTCTGACGGCACGTACCTGTGGTTCACCGGATACTCTTCAGGCGCCACCGGAGTCGAACCACAGCACGTATGGCGAATCGATCCAACCCTTGGGTCCGAGACCGTGATCGCGACCGTGAGCGTCCCGATCGTGTCCGGTCTGAGCGACCTATGCTTCGACGGAACCAGCATCTGGGTCACGAGCCGCTATGATACGGACGAGGGCCTAACGCAGATCTCCACGGGCCTCGGTACTGAGGCCGTAGTGTTCCGCCTTGTCGAGAACGGCTAGTTCTTCCCTGAGGGCTCCTTCGTCGGGTCTTCCTTAGCGCGAGCCTCCGCTGCGGCGCTGGCGGCGAGGAGAGTGGCCCGGAACTTCTCCCACAACGGCCCGTACCTGGCCTGGATGTCCGGCCCTTCCTCCCTGAAGGAGAGCCAGTCGACGTGCTCTCGGGCGGCCTTCCAGTCACCCTCAATCACGGCCTCGATGGCGGACCAGCCGAAGGCCGTGGCGAAGATCTCTTGTTTCTGGATGACGTCCAATTCCACGGACAGCTCCATGATGGTGTCTAGGCGGGCTTTCCGTTCGGGCCGTGCCTGCAGGAAGTAGGACCTGAGGAGCCTCTCCCACTGGTGCTCGGCGAACGTGCCGAGCATGCGGTTGAACATCTTGCTGAACGGGTTGACCGGCTTGTCGTCCTTGTCGCTCATTTCTTAGACTTTGACTCTTCAAGCTTCTCATCGAAGTCGTCGGCGAAGAGCTTCTCAGGGTCTATCTCCTCGGTGAGGCGGAGCTTCACCTGAGGCTTCACTTCCTCGACAAGGTTGACGGACGGCGTACATGAGCTCCTGAAGCTCCTCCAGGCACCCGTGTACGTCTCCGATGGCGATTACCCTGCTCACGGAGATCGGTACACCGGACGGGCCAGGGTTTACTGCTTCGGCGGCCCGTAGGCCCGAATCACGGACTCGGAGGCCGCTTTGACGGACGGCCTGTACGAGATCACCTCGGAGAGCTCCATCTCGTTGGTCACCCTCTGAACGTCCTGCTCGCCAAGAAGGGCTTGAAGGAAAGGCAACCCCGGCATGTCCTTAGGGAACTTCTTCGCGATGTTGGACGACCGGCGAAGGGCCAGGTACGCCTGCTCTCGGGAGAGGCCCTTCCTCACGAGGAAGAGGAGGACGTGGCCGGACAGGCAGGAGCCGCCGTTGGAGTCGATGTTCTTGAGCATCCGCTCAGGGTCGACCCTGAGGCCCTCCACGACGGACTTGGCGGAGTCGAGAAGCTGGGCGGCGACGCACATGGCGTCCGGCAGGATGACGCGCTCAACAGAGGAGTGCGATATATCGCGCTCATGCCAGAGGAGCATATCGTCCATGGCCGGATGAACGTACGAACGGAGAAGCCGGGCAAGGCCGCAGATGTTCTCGCACGTGATCGGATTCTGCTTGTGGGGCATCGCCGAAGAACCCCGCTGGGCCCCGCCGAACGCCTCCATGGCCTCGCCGACCTCCGTGCGGTGCCAGTGCCGGACGTTGACGGCGAACCGCTCCACGGACGTCCCAAGAAGGGCCAGCGCCGTGATGAGCTCCGCGTGGCGGTCCCGCGTGACGACTTGGCTGGCGAACTTCTCCGTCCGCAGGCCGAGGTGTCCGAGGTGCTCGTCCTCAACCTCCTGAGTGAAGAACGGGCGGACACCAACCGCGCCCGAGGCCTTTCCAGTGGCCGCCTGGCCGAAGGCGCCGACGACCCTCGCGGTCCGCCGCGCAATCTCCTCAACATGGTTGGCCAGCACGTGGCCGAAGGTGGTGGGCTCCGCGTGGACGCCGTGCGTCCGGCCGATCATCAGGGTGTCGTGGTGCTTCACGGCCAATGCCGTGAGAGCTTCGTTGAGGGCCAGCATCCGCGGCTGGATAAGGCCCCAGGACTCGGTGAGCTGCATCGCGGTCGCCGTGCACGTCACGTCGCTAGACGTCAGGCCGTAGTGAATCCATTTGCCTTCCGGACCGCACTGACGTTCGAGGTGCGTAACGAAGGCCAGGACGTCGTGCCTGATCTCCTTTTCCAGCTCGTCGATCGCGGAAACGTCGACCTTCACCTTGGAGGCCACGGTGTCCGCCGTGCCGGCCGGAACCTGCCCGTCCTTCTCCAGCGCGCGCATCATGGAGAGCTCCACCTGAAGCCATAAAGCGTACTTGTGCTCGTCGGTCCAGACGGCGGCGATGTCCTTCGGCGAGTATCTGGGAATCATGCCGGACGTTACGCTGGAGGGTCGCCGGCCTCCGTGAGGGGGCACAGACCGTCGAGCTCGGCGTAGAGAGGGCGCCACGGAGGGAGGGTCTGAAACAGGGTGCGGAGCTTCACCATCTCAGCGTCCGTAGGCTTCTTACTGCTGATGAGTATATCGTTCACCCGTTTCAGGGGCATGCGCAGCTTGGAGGACACGTTGTCCGTGTACCATCTGCGCTGCCTCATCTGAATGAGGATGCAGTCTGCCAGGAGCGGAACGGACGTGGGGAGCGTCCACTCGTCGGGTATCCCGGGGAGCATCGCCTGGATGGCGAGCATCTCGCCCCAAGCAGGGCAGAGAAGGCCGTTCTCGAAGCCGCGGTATTCCCTGTCCGTGATGCCTATACGGCGAGCCATGAGAGGCCCCGGGACGCCACGCTTCTCCCGGTACTCCTCAAGAACGGACCCGGTCTTCGCCCACCGAGTCTGGAGGCTGAGGGAGATCGACGGCCTTCGTGTGAAGAAGCCTGGCACCCCAGGCAGCATCGCGCACACCCTCTGAAGCTCGGAGCGGGGCAGGTCGTCGAGCCCCCAGGCCACACGTCCGAGCCTCTGGCCGTCCGAGTGCTCCCAGTCGTGAACGCCACCGTGCTTGGCGATGGCCTGGTCGAAGAAGCGCGAGAGCGGGGCCGTGGTGAACTCCGATTTCTTCCTCTTGACCGGAGGGTATATGTCGGGAGGAAGGCTGATTGCGGGAGGGAGGAAAGGCGACGGCCCGAACTCGTTCGAGAGGTCCAGGACTCGGTGGTCCGGGAACGAAATGTCAGACGGGTAAGCGTCGTTCGCAGGCCGGATGACGGGCGCGAAGTAGGTCTGGACGTCGTCCTTCTTTGAGAACCCGCACAGGGCCAGCTCGTCAGCGGTAAGAGGACGACAGCGCTTGTTCCACCGCGGGTTGGACGTTAGGAAAAGGGCCCACGCGTCTCCGTCCTCGGACACGTCGAGGACGACGCCCGTGTGCGTCTTCTGTCCGTCCGTGAAGTGGGCGACTGCTCCCGGTCCCATGGTTACCGGTACAGCAGGGACGAAGGATCTACGGCCTGACTACATACCCCTGGACCAGCGCAGCTCTTGGCCGGCCCGGAACGGAACGACGCCCGCGATGACGGTGGGGACGAAGCTAGACCGGCGCGAAAACGCGACCGTTTCCTGGTTCCGTGGAAGACCGTAAAAGTCCGCCCCGTTCTGGGCCGTGAAGGCCTCCAGGACGCCCTCGTTGACCTGGGCGTCCTCGAAGAGCTCCAAGAGCGTCTCCATGGCGCACGGGGCCGAGAAGACGCCAGCGCAGCCCGACGCGCACTCCTTGGTCCCGACGAGGTGAGGGGCGGAGTCCGTCCCGAGGAAGAACTTGGGGCTCCCGTCGAAAACGGCGTGACGGAGGGCCCACATGTCCTCCGGGCGCTTTGGGACGGGCTTGCAGAAGTTGTGAGGGTTCAGCATCCCTCCGACCACGTCGTCGAGGGTCGTGACCAGGTGGTGGACGGTGATCGTGGCGGCGAGCGTGTCAGGACCGGACAGGACGGCCTGAACTGCCTCAACCGTGGTTACGTGCTCCAGGACGACCTTCAGCTTCGGAAATGTCGCGACTATGAGGGGGAGGCAGTCAAGGAACCTCTTCTCCCGGTCCATGCAGAAGACGCCCGGCTTCTCGCCGTGGAGGCACAGGACGGCCCTGAGCCTCTCCATCTCGGCGAACACGGGCCAGGCTTCCTCGACGGACTTCATCCCGTCCTCGGAGTTCGTCGTCACGCCCTCCGGATACAGCTTGCCGGCGACGGCGCCGGCAGCCACGCAGGCGGCGACCTCGTTCGCGCCCATGCCCGGCATGACCTTGAAGGTCATGAGCGGCGTGAAGTCCTCGCGGTCGCTCCGGTGGGCGGCAATGATCCTGTCCCTGTACTTCGCGACGTCGTACCCGGTGCGGACCGGAGGCGTCAGGTTCGGCATCACGAGGGCGCGGCGGAAAGTCCCGCTCGTGTAGCGGCACACGCCCTTCAGCATCTCCCCGTCGCGCAAGTGGACGTGAAAGTCGTCCGGGGCCGTGATGTTCAGCGTTCCTTCCATCCTGTCCTCATAAGCACGTGGTTGACTATCCCGTGGACCCGCCACGGGCGGAGTATGGCGGCCGACCCGACCTCCACGGCGTCAGCTCCGGCGTCGAGCAGGACGTCCGCGTCATGCGAGGACAGGACGCCGCCCCCGCCGACTATGGGCTTTGTGAAGCCCAGCTTGCGGGCCTGGACGACCCAGTCGCGCACGATTGGGAGAAGAGGCTTCCCTGAAAGGCCGCCGCCGCCGAGGTGTGCGAGAGGCGACTCGTCTGATCCGAACAGGCCCTTCCAGTCGATCCGGTCGGGAAGCTTTCCCCACGGGATGGTGTTGGAAACGGATACTCCGTCACAGTCGCGTGACCCCTGGCATGCCTGAACGACATCCCATACAGGGGTCGCGGCCGAGAACTTCGCGATAGCGGGGACTCCGGCGACGTTCGACTGGCGGAAGGCACCAAGGATCTGCCCCACCTCAGAAACAAGCTTGTCGGTCGGAAGGCTGACGTTCGGGCAAGAAAAGTTCACCTGAAGGCCGACGTTCATCGTGCCGACCTGAAGGCAGAACTCGTGGAAAACGCGGGCGAAGCCCTCAGCCTCGGCCAGCCTCCCGCCAGGAGAATCCTGTACGGACATGAAGGAGATGAAGCCGCGGCGGACTTTCCGCTGAACCCAGGCGTCCCTCCACTTCGCGAAGAGGACTTCGGCCCCTGGGCCCGACAGTCCCACAGAGTTGAGCGTGACCCCTGCCAGGGGTTTGACCAATATACATGGGGGATATAGCTGAGCCGGGGCATATCCCTTCGTCAGCGGCATGTTGCCCGGCCGAGGGAGGAGGGTGGTGGTCTTGGCGATAAACTCGGACCCCGACCAGCGGAGTCCGAGCGGCCACCAAGGCTTGTGGAACCAGTAGCCTTCCCCGGACCACCCGCGGGCTCCCGACGCGTTGAAGACGGGAGCCCACTCTTCGCCACGGAGTTCCACGGCCGACGGTACAGCCGTCAGTTCGCGTGGCCGGCCTTGCCGTTCATGTGCTTCCCCTTCGCGCCCCAGACGAACGCCCCGTCGACTTCCTTCTTCGAGATGGCGCCGTCGGTGAACATCTTGTTGAGGACGGGACCGAGACCCTGGCCGGGGATCCCCAGCTTCTCAGCGATCCCGCTTGCGGGGAGGGGCTCCTTCGACTTGGACAGGACGGATATGATGCTGACAGTCCGGTCCGACTTGGAGACGACCTTGGAGGCCTTCTTGGCCTTTCCCTTCGCTCGCTTCTTCCTTCGGACCGGGGCGGGGCCGTCGCCGCGCCCGTCGGTCAGGGCTCGCGCGGGCGACGGGAGCTGGAGGGCGAGCATCGACGTGTAAGCCGAGTGGGCGGCCGTGGCGACGTCCGCCGGGGTACGCCCACGGAACTCGGCCAGGGCGTCGTCGACGGCCCTCCCGAGGCTCATGAGGACGTTCGTCTGGCGTTCTGAAAGGCTAATCTGCTTCATGTGGAGACCTCCGTGTCAGGCCGGATACGGAGGACCCCCGGTAATTTCCGAAGCTGGCTTCCATTTTTGAAAGCGGCGGGGCCGTACCTTCCGATGGGGCGGTGGCGTGAGGAACTCCTCCGGCCCTGCAAGGTAATCCTCGTAGTCCCGGACAAGGGTCTTGAAAGAGGCGGCGTACGAGCCCACCTGGTCCGGAGGGAGAATCCTCCTCAGGACGAACTTTCGGTCCGACGCGGACTCCAGGCCCGACAGGTCGCTGCCGCCGAAGCCGTTCGCGACGGCCGCGGAGACGCAGCGACGGAACCGCTCGTCCGTCTCCGCCGTGTAGACGTCGCGTCCGCGGCACGCGCGGAGGAAGGCGTCGAGGTCCTGAATCGTGGCCACTTGGCACGTTACACCCTCGACCCGCGGAAGGTCGGCGCGGCCCAGAGTACCCTGGGCGGGCTCATAGCGCGTGCACCTGGTCGACCACGGTCCTCCGGTACAGCTCCAGCCACTCTTCTTCGGAGAGCTTTCCGACCAGGAAGGGCAGGTCCTTGTTCACGCGGGTGAGCGCCTCCTGCACGTCCTCGCGGCGTGCGCTCCTCACGGCCTCGGCGACGTCGCTGAAGACGTCGATGAGGGTCCGGCATGCGTCCTTCATCTCGTTGTAGACGGCGTGCGACTCGGTGATCTCGCCCACGTGTCCCGCGGAGAAGCCGTCGTACCAGTTCTTGGGGTCGGCGCGCGGATCGGGCTTCCTGCGCTCCTCGGAGGGGCGGTCGTCGAACAGGGTCATGAGGAAGGAGCAGACGTAGGCGATGCGCTTGCGCTCCAGCTGGTCGTCCTTGGCGAAGACCATCGTTACGGCCTTACCTCCCCACTGCTTCTTGCTTTTGAAGGCGAGTCCGACGTTCTCGGACGCGGGGGCCACGTCGATGTACCCGACGGTGGTCCCGTTCATGTCGACGCGGACGGATCCCCCGGAGCGGTAGGACGCGAACACGGGACGGTGGGACTTGAGCTTGGCGAGGAGGAGCTTTCGCAGCCCCTCCTGCGTCGGGCGCCGGACGGCCTCCTTCTTCACGACTTCACCTTCGTCCAACGCTTGCCGATCCACCCGTATATGACCGGGACAAGACCCGAGTCGACGAAAAAGAACTGGCGCAATGCCTCGTCGACATAGAAGACCGGCGGGATATGGTGGTCACTTTCTTCAAGTGCGCGGTACGCCTTGGGCTTCATGAGCTTCATGGTCAAACGCCCGAGGTCCTTCACGGACACGTCCTCGCCCTTGGACCTGACGTGGGTGACGCGACTCATCGTGGAAGCTCCTCTCCACGGCGTGCCGCGGCGTACGCCTCGCGGGCCTTCCGCTCAAGGATGTTCGACACGTCATAAAGGTGCTCGCGGATGGAATCGATGGCCGAGGCCTCGTCGTTGAGGCCGGCCTTGCGGGCCTGGGCCGTCAGCTCGTTGACCTTCTCCTTCAGTTCGTCGAGCCGGCGTGCGATGTCCGAGGCCACCTGGATTTGGTGTCCCTTGATGTAGTTCACTTGAGCCTCCAGCCGGTGTGGGCGTCGAAGCCGTTGATGTTCGGCCCGGTCCCATGTTGGTTGAGGGTCGACTGGAAGACGCCGATCGAGCTGATCGGGCCGTTGCCGTCCTCGACGGGCTTGAACTCTTCGAAGTAGGCCTCCACGCCGATGCGGTAGAGCCGCTCGCTCGTGAAGACGCCGACGATGATCTCGTCGCAGTCGCTCTCCTCATGGACCTCGTAGTCGCCGTCCTCGCCGGTCCAGTGAGCGTAGTGGTAGGCCACCGCCACGAAAAGCTCGGACCCCGCCTCCAGCTCTTCGGGGCGCACTTCGTCCGCGGTTCGAACCGGATACTTCTTGATCGCCGTCGCCATGACCGTCACCTCCACCGTCTGGTACGCGTCGGCCCGGGCGACTTGCGTCGTCCCGGGCCGGACGGGGTGATCAGCCGGGGAACTTCAGGCCCGGTGCTTGGCGCTTGACGCCCTGATCGAGGATCGTCTTGATGGCCTCGGGCACGTTGCGGGCCTCCGCCTCGTAGTTGTCCTTCGCCTTCACGCTGACGCGGACCTCCCTGAGGTTGTCCATCGTGTTGTCGAGCTGCTCGCCGGTCAGGCCCATCTCCGCCAGGAGGTTGCGGATCAGCTCCTCAGCGTTCGGCTTGAGGGTCTTGACCTCGGTCTCCTCGAAGAGGCGGGGATAGAATTCACCAAGGGCCTCCTTGCTGCCCTTGATGACGTCCTGCGAGCAGGAGTATCGATTCGTGCAGATTACCTGGACGAACTTCTTCTCGATGCCGCCCGGCGTCTCGACCTCGAACGGGACGGCCATCGTGACGGCGTCCGACTTGAACATATCGTTGTAGCGAATCCGCTTGGAGTCACCGTAGTCGCGCATGTCGCCCTGGAGCGTGGCGAACGCGGTCGCGGCGTTGTCCAAGGCCTCCTTCAGCGCGGCGCAGTTCTTGGCCTTCTCGGCGATGGAGGGGTCGAAGCCGAGCTGCACGATGCTGCCCTTCTTCGAAGCTCCCTGGATTGCCGGGTCCGTGAGAGACTGGACGATGGTGGAGGCCGTGGCGGGCGCCTGCTTCTTCTGTCCGAGCGCCATGAGGGCGCCGAGGGCGGACCCGGCCGGCGGCGCGGGTGCGGGTGCCGGAACAACGGCGGTGGTGGTCGCGGGGGTCGTCTCTGCTGCTGCTGACTTCTTCTTGCTGGCCATGATGGTCTCCGTATCTCGGGCGAGTGTTCCTCCATGGCGTGACGCAGCCAATCTGCGCGAGCCGGAGTCGTCGTCGTCCCACCGACCGCTACGCGCGCTCCGATCGGACTTCCGCTGACTTCCGCTCCATAGTCACCAGCCCGGATCCTCGACCTCGTCGCCCATTTCGAGGACGCCGTCGACGATTCCGCCTTCAAAGAAGGCCTTCTCGCGTCCGGACATGGTGTCCACCATGTCCTGGTTGACGCCTCCCCGGTACGTGAAGGAGCGGTCCTTGTTGTAGACAAGGACCCGCGTCACGCCGTCAGAAGACGCGAGCGAGACCTGGACCTTGAGGATCATTTCTTGCTGACCCACTCGACCATCTCTTCCTTGTAAATCGTGACCACGTCCGACAGGGAAAGGTGAGGCACGACGGCCTGAACCTGCTGACGGAAAGCCCGAACCTTCTCGCCGACGTCCTTGCCGAGCTTGCAGTTCACGGCGTGCGCGACGGCCCACATGAAGTCAGAGAAGACGGGCGGGAGCGCCTTGACGATCTCGGCCACCCCGAACTTCTTGACGAGGGTGGCAACGCGCTCCTTGCTGCGAAAGCGGAAATCACCGTCGCCGAGGATGATGCGGAGTGCCGCGGCGAACGCGACGTCCTTATTGAAGTCCTGCATGTGGACGATGGCGTCCCCGTGCGCGTTGTTCGGCTTGCTGAACGTCACCTTTGCGCGCTGGTCGTGGCGCAGGATGACGAACGCATAGGCGAAGGTCTCCCCGGCGCGCGGCCCGTACTCCCACTTGATGACGGCCCCCTTCTCGGGGGACGCCTCGTCCGAGTAAGCCTTCAGGCCGGCGGTGAAGACCTTCTTCTGAGCCTCCTGAACGTCGTCGACGGTCAGGGTCGCGGAAAGCCTTGGTGTGGACACGACTGCGATCTCCATACCGTTGGTACGCGCCGGCACGCCGGACCTACGACCGCCGCCTGCGCTGCTCCATGACGTCCGACCGGTAGCGGGAGCTGTGCTTACAGCGCCCGCACGTGACCTCTTCAAGGGCGTTCGCGAAACGGGCATGATCGCCTCCAGCGCGCACTAGGCCGCAAGAGCTGGTGCCCCCGGACCGCCAGTGTACTGCGGGGTTCTCGTACGTGTGGGCCTTCTTCAGGACAGCGTCGACGGCCTCCTTCGAGGCGGACGCGCGAAGGGCCATCGCCTCGGGCGTTCCGAGGGAGGACCTTTCGATGAGCTCTTCGACGGGCCGATCGGAGATCTTCAGGGCCTTCTTCAGGCAGTCGCGGACGGCCGACGTCATCGTCTGCCCGGCCACGACCTCGAAGTCTCCGTGCTTTGACCGCATCTCCACCCACCATCCGCGCGGGTACTTGCGGATGGAGGAGACGGTAACCCCGTGAGATTCGAGGAGGGACTCAAGAGACCCGAGGGTCGTTTCCGACGAAATCATGTCACCCTTTCAACCCGGATGATGGTCGCTGCGTGGACGTCGGTGAAGGAGCCGAGGAGAGTGTTGAAGTCGTGCCCGACGAGGTGGTGCCCGTGAAGGCACACGGCGTCCTGCGCAACGTCGACGGCGGTCACCCGGAGGAGGTCCCCTGAGCCGGTGACGACGTCGTCACCGGCCAGGACCTCGCCAATCAGTATGCGCCGGTAGTTCATTGGGCGGGCGGGGGCTCGGAGGCCGGCTTGTTCTTGGCGAGGATCTTCACGCCGCCGTTCGGCGTCTTGGCGCAGCGGCCGGCGAAGAACTGGACCATGAGCTTCCAG
>Ga0315288_10009164_pt1 | contig 12476 bp, 9 predicted proteins | sample YL17G11_20_MG_FD_203454 | JGI IMG/M metagenome (GOLD analysis project Ga0315288, IMG submission 203454) | Sediment microbial communities from Yellowstone Lake, YNP, Wyoming, USA - YL17G11_20 | ecosystem: Environmental > Aquatic > Freshwater > Lake > Sediment | place: USA: Wyoming | collected...
TTTCCATCCATTCATCTCTCTCACCGTCCGTCTCTCACCGTCTCCCCCTCCACAAAATCTAAAAAAAATGGTCCAAAGGTAAAGGGGGAACTACACACGAAAAAAAGTAAATTGTTTTTGCTCTCCACTCTCTCTCTCTCTCTCTCCACTCTCTCGCGCGAAGAGGGAGGGCGTTCTCTCTCGCTCTCTCGAGGTGGTATCCCGTTTTTTTCTCTCTCTCCGTCACTGCCTCTCTCCCTCTCCCTCCCTTTCACCACCAGCGCCACGTCAAACGAGACAAGGAAGTAAATGAAATTCGCGAAAAGGGGCAAAAAAAGATAAAGAGAGGAGCGAAAAGCGAAGAAAAAGAGAAGGAAAAAGACTGTCTCTCATCATCTCTCCCTTTCCTCCCTCCGTCGTCTCGTCCCACCCTTCTCTTCATTTCCACCCGCCCTAGGCCGAAACCGCCGCGACCTCCTTCTTCACGATCTTCTCGTACACCTCGCGGATCTTGAGCCCGCAGATGGTCTGGAACAGGCCCGTGCCGTTGGTCGACCCGGGGAACGAGGAGTTCTTGAGCATCTGCTGCGTGATCTCGCCGTAGAACTTGGACGACGTCTGCGAGAGGTGCGACTCGACGTAGATGAGCTCCTCGAGCTTGTCGAAGGCGCCGTCCATCTCGAGGACGGAGACCTCCTCGCCGTAGTAGGTGTCGGGGCTGTAGAATAATGGCGGTGGCGGTTATTTTGTGAGGGAAGGGAAAAGTGAGTTTTTTTGTCGCAACGAAGAAAAGAAAGAAGAAAAACTCGAAAAGAACAAAAAACTTCAAAAACTCCACAAGACAAAACTCCTCACCCGTAGTAGAACTTGATGCCCGGGAACGAGCACGTCAGCTTGCGCCCGCACGGGATCCACGAGATCGTCGAACCCTGGTCGAACAGGAACGCCGGGTTGAACAGCTCCTTGCCCTCCTTCTGGATCAGGCGCACCCTCAGGATCTTGCCCTCCTTCTCGTCGGGGACCAGCTGCGTGGGGAGCACCTGGATGATGATGTCGGCGAGCTTCTTCTGCGGGTCGATGAACTTGTCAAAGTCGGGCTTGCGGCTCTCGATCGACGCCTTGATCGACTCGAGCGAGTGGCCGCGCTCGGCCATGTCGCGCTGCACCTTCCACGCGAACTTGATCTCGTCCGAGATGTCGAGGTAGATCTTGAGGTCGAGCAGGTCGCGCACGCGCTCGTCGTAGAACGGGTGCAGGCCCTCGATGACCAGGATCTTGGGGGCCTCGATCCTCTCGGCGGGGTCCAGGAGGCCGGACACGTGGTTGTAGATCGGCTTGTCGACGGCCTTGCCCTCGCGCAGGGCCTTGACCTGCTCGTACATGAGGTCGAAGTTCTGGCCGCGCTCGTCGAGCGCGGTGATCTTCTCGACCTTGCGGCCGTTGCGGTCGTGGGCGTGGTAGTCGTCGAGGCAGATGACGGTGGTCATGTCGGAGATGAGCGTGTTGGAGTCGGGGTTTCCGCCTGGAAGTTGGTGTGGAGGTGGGAGGAGGAGAGAGAGAGAAAGAAGAGAGAGAAGAGGTCGAGAGGAGAGGTGAGCGTTTTTCTTCTGGCTTGCGTTTTTCCGTTTTTCGGACGATCTCGAGGGCGAAAAAAGGCAAATTTCAACTCACCGGCCGGGGGCAGGGGGGCGCCGCCGAAGACGCCGGTCATGCGGCGCATGAAGGTAGACTTGCCGCAGCCTGAGATGAGATTCGTAGGGGAGGTGAAAAGAAAAAGGTGAGCGGAAGAGAGAGATGAAGGGAGAGAAAGAAGAGAGCCAACGCTTGGTCGTCGGCGGTTCGCCCTTTCCGCTAAATTCTTCTTGATCAATTTCACGCACCAGAGTCGGCGGCGAGGCCGATGACGACGGTGCGCTCCTCGGCGCGGACAACGACGGTGCGCGCGCGGTTGGCCTGTGTGAGACAGAAGGGGATTCGAGAGGAACGGGAGAGGGGAGGCGTGAGAGGAAGAAGAGGGGGCTGATCGCGCGTTCGGCCGTAGTCGTCGCCGTTGGTTCGTCGCGGCTCGTGTCGAGCCTGGTCTTTTTGGCGTCTTCTTTCATCGCTTCGGACGCGCTCAAGCAAGGCGCTTTTTGTCCATTATTTCCGCGAAACGAGCAGCCTTTGATCTTATCTCGCGCTCTGCCTCAGAGGCGAAACAAACTAGCCTTCGAATTGGCACGAGAAACGCGGCTGTTTGATTTGCTCTCTTGTTCTCTCTCTTCAGAGAGCAGTCGCGTCGACGCTCTCTCGCTTTTTTCCCTTCTCTTCGCCGAATTAACTTTTGCGTTCGCAATACTCACCGTGCGGCGGGCCGGGGCGGTCATGCGCTGTGTTTGTTGTGGATTGTGTTGCGAGTTTGTTTGTGAGCTCGAATGGAGAGAGGAATGCGCGACGAAAAGCGCCGCAAAACGAGGCGGGATCCCAAAAGGAGAGAGAGAGAGAGAGAAAGACAGAGCAGAAGAAGAAAAAAAGGCTGCTCCTTTCTCCCGTCTCCCTCTCGTCTTGATCTGCGCCTCTACTCGCGTATGCGCTTGTGCGCTCGCTCTCCAACTCACCACGGAGCGCATGGACAGGGTGGACTGCATGATGGAGAATGCGACGAAGAAATCGAAGGGGCGGGGCGTGACGCGGCGGGGGAGGGGAAGGGGAGTTGAATTTGTGAAGAAAACTGGAGAGAGTTTTTCTTTTCCACTGGAGAAAATTTCTTTTTTTCCCTTCTAGCCAAGCCCCTCTCTCAACCTCACCTTTCCAGCTTCGAGAAAATCTGCACGCCCCTCATTCTCGAGACCTCCGACCCTCTCGAGACCCTCCCCGACCTCTTCTTCTCTCGCTCCTCCGGCCCCGAAAAAGAAAAAGGGACCGATGCGTTTCAGTTCTTTCCTTCTCTGTCGTTTTACAAAGCTCGTGTCCCAAAGTGCTTTTTTTTCATTCAGCACTCGCACACGCCGCCGGTTCTCTACCCGAGCCTGCGCCGCCTCTTGCTCGCCGCCGCCGCGAGCGCGGCCTCGTCGTCCGCCGACGCCCCCTTGCTCGCGCTCGCGTCCCCGAACGCGCCGGCGACGTCCGCGCCCCGCTCGACCTCGAGGATCTCCCTGATCTTGCCGAGGTCGGAGTCGAGCCTCTTGTCCTCCTTGTCCGTGGCGGGCTTCCTCGTCCTCTTGCCCTTTTTGCTCCCGGAGGCGGCGGCGGCGGCGGCCGCCTCGGCCGCAGGGTCGGGCAGCGCCCGCTGCCCGCCCTCCCCTTGCTCTTCCTCTTCGTCGCTGTACGCCTCCCTGCCGAAGCCGGCCATCCCCGGGTAGAGCTCCGCGTAGGCGTCGTCGTCCTCCTCGAGCCCGCCGGGGGCGACCGCGGCCCGGCGCGCGGCGCGGTCCCCGACGCCGTCGGCGCGCCGGCGGAGGGAGGCGGCGGCGCCTGCGGGAGCAGGTCTCTTCGCCTCCGCGGCCGCCGCCTCTGCCTCCATCGACCCGCCTCCGGCGGCGGCTTCCTCGAAATCCTCCGCGGTAGGATAAGCAGAGCCGTAAGCTACCTCCGCTGCGCCAGAAGCGCCCAGAGGGGGCAGGGCCGCGGGCCCGGCGACGGCCCCCTCAATCGTCGGCTCGTAGTCGCGGCCGGCGTCGCCAAAGATGTCGTCGTCGGCGTCGGCCGGCTCCGCTGCCGTCCCTCCCCCTTCTCCTTCTTCGTCGTCCTTCTCTCCTTTGCCTCTGCCCAATGCTGCTGCCGTAGAAGCAGCGGCTCTGGCCGCTTTGGAGGCGGCAGCGGCGTCGACGGAGAGCTCGGCGCCCCTGTCCTCCCCTCCTCCGAAGAGCGGGAAGGGGGCCGCGGCGGCGGCCGCAGGAGCAGCGGGAGCAGCGACGGCGCCGCCCTCCTCGTCCCCCCTGCCCTTCTTCTTCTTCTTCTTCCTTCCGCCAGAGGCGCCGCCGGAGACGTAGAGCATGATCTTGGCGAGGCGCTCGAGCAGGCCGTCGGGTCCTCTTCCTCCTCCGCCTCCGCCGCCGCCGCCGCCGCCGCCGCTCCCCCCTCGCTCCAGCTCCGCTGAGGAAACTAGGGCCCGGGGCTTGGGGCAGTCGGCGGCGGCTCTCACGAGCGTCGCCGGGGCCCCAATCTCGAGCGGGAGGCCCAAGCCGTGCGGGAGGGCGTCCCTGCGGCGGCGAGGAGGAGGAGCGGCGCCGCCGCCGCCCTTTTCCTGCTCTTCGTCGTCGCCGCCGCCGTCGCCGCCGTCGCCGCAGGCTCCTCCGAGGTCGAAGAGGTACACGGTCCTCTTGGGCAGGAAGGCCTCGGCGGCCCTCCTCGTGTCCGGCTTCTTCCTCTCCCGCGCGTTCGACGAAACGAGCAGAGTCGAGAGGGCAACCCGCCCGAGCTCGCTCTCCGGAGTCGGAAGCGGGAGCGAGGAGGAGGGGGGCGGAGCGGCTGCTCCTCCCTCGTCATCGCCGCCCGTCTCGGCGTCTTTTCCCTCGCCCCCCCCCGCTCCCCCCTCCGCCTCTTCTTTCGCCCTCTTCTTCTCCTCCCTCCGCATCTTCTGCAGGAGGGCAAAGTCCAGGCCCCTGACCAGGTGCGTGTGCTCGACGTCGCCTCCCAGGAACTTTGTCTCCTCGGCGGTGAGCGTGACGGCGGCGGCAGTGGTCGCCGCTGCTGCCCCCCCGGGAGCAGAAGAAGCGGCGGCGGCGGCGGCGGCCGAGGGCAAGAACAGGGGGCCCGGGGGAGGGGCCGGCGTCGCTCCCCCGGCTGCCGACGCCGCTGCTGTCGCTGCGGCCCCGAATACGCCGAGCTCGATGTCGTCGTAGTCCGGGTTTATCCCCTTGCGGCGCTCGGCGGCACGGTCGCTGTGGCGTGTTTTTGGAAGGAGGAGGAGGAGGAGGAAGAGGAGGGGAGAGCATGGTGAGCTAACCCAGTTGAGCTGTCGTTCTCTCTTCCTCGCTCTCTCTTCTCTTCTGGCTCTCTACTTCCGTCCCCCGCGCACCGGTACTTGGACCCCCCGTCACCGTCCCGCGACGAGAGCTGCTGCTGATTCCTGCGGCGCTGCTGCTGCCCGGCGTTGTCTTTCTTCTTCTTCGATGCCGTCGCCGCATCGGGCCTCGGCGCATCGAGGAGCGCCCGGAAGTCGGCGTTGGTCATCGGCTTCGCGGCGCGAGGGGCGTCGGCTCCTGCACCGACACCGCCCCCGTCACCGCCGCTGTCCGACATGGCGGCACGGGAAGAAGCGAACGAGCGCCTGGAGATGAGGAAAACGAAAGGTAACGAGAAAAAAAGTGATGGTGATTTCACAAAGCGCAGAGACGAGCGCACTCTTGGCTATCCTTCTCTCCCCTCTCGTCTCTCCGTTTTCAATCCATGGAAACGCCGCCGCCGACCAGAGAACAACTCGAGAGAGACGTCGCCAGGCTCGAAGGTTTGTTGTTTATGCGATAGAGGGAGAGAGAGATTGGAGTGGAGGGAAGAAGAAGAGATGCGATTGGAAAGACGAAAGAAACGACTCAACCTTGACACTCTCTCTTCCCAACACCCCCACTTTTAACAGCCGAAGCCGCGCGCGAAACAGAACAGCGACAACAACAAGGCGCCACAGCAGAAGAAGCAGAAGGACAGGCCCCGGGGACTCCAGGAGGCGCTGCGGAAGAAGGGGAAGAGGAAGGGGACGAAGAAGACGACGAAGAAGACGACGAAGACGAAGACGACGACGACGTCCTTGAGTCTGACGACGACGACGAAAACACGACCGAGGCCGAGAAGCTCCGCCGCCAGGCCAACAGGGAGGCCGACGTCAAGCTCGCCCAGAGGCTGCTGGGGGACCTCCGCGAGGAGGTCGCCTCGCTGGAGACGGACGAGTGGGAGCACGAGAAGCCACGGTTTGGTTAAAATTTGAGTTGAGAGTGCCTTTTTTCCCTCTCTCCCTCTTCTGCTTCTCTCTCACGACCAAAAAAAGGAGATGGAGAGGCGAGAAGCGGCCTCGCGCCGAAGCGGCCTTCATGTTGGCAGCAGTGACGACTCATCCGTCGAAGAGATCGAGAGGGACGCGGCAGAAGCAACCGACCTCGACGACTTCCTTCTGCTCCTCGACGACGACGGCAGCGGCGACGACAGCGGCCACAACGGCCTCTCTTCCGTCGACCCGCGCTCCCTCGCGCTCTTCGCCGACGTGGCCACCCCGGAAGCCCCTGCTGTGGCCTCAAACGAAGAAGAAGAAGGCAAAGATGAAGAAGGAGAAGCCAGCAGCGATCCCTCCTCGGACTCCTACCGCGGCCCAGGGGCGATCGCCGCGGCCTCGACCTTCGCTGAGGGCTGCCTGTGGCTGCTCCGCGCCTTCGCGAAGACCGAGGAGCTCTCGGCCAGGTGCCGCGCCGTGGCCACGGCCGTGATCGAAAGGGTGAACCCGGCGGACTACACGGCGTGGAAGCTGCGGTGGGAGTGCTCCAGGGCGCTCTCCTCGAGCTCTTCGAGCCGCCCTTCTTCGTCTTCTCCTTCGGCCCCGGCTTCCTCCCCCTCCTCTCCGCCGCCGCCGCCGCCGTCCTTCCTCGCCGAGGAGGCGCGGCTCTGCGCCCTGGTTGCCGCCCGCTCCGGTTTCAAGAACTACCAGCTCTGGAACCACAGGGCCAAGATCATCGCCGAGGCGGTGGGGGAGGGAGGAGGAGGAGCTGGAGGAGGAAGCGACGGGACCAGCAAGGCGGCAGCGATCAAACGCGTCGCCGAGGGCGAGCTCTCCTTCGCCTCCGCGGCCCTCGCCGCCGACGCCAAGAACTACCACGCCTGGTCCCACCGCTGCCTCGTCGCCGGGCTAGTTCGCTCCGTGCCCCTCTGGGAGAGCGAGAGGGAGGTCGCGGGAGGGGCGATAGAGGAGGACCCCGGGAGCGGCAGCGCGTGGGCGCACCGGGCCGCGGCCGTCGGCGCGCTCTTCGAGCTGCTCTTTCTCTCCTCTCCCTCTCCTTCCTCCGCCTCCCCTGTCGCTGCTTCCTCCTCCTCCGGGGAGACGGAGGCGATGCTCGAGGAGGAGTTTGCCCTCGCGTTTAGGCATGCGAGGGAGAGGCCGCACGGCGCGGGGCCCGCGTGGGCGCACGCGAGGGCAGTGGCGGGATGGAAGGAGGCGGCGGCGGTGGCGGGCGCCCCGTCGAGGCCGCGCCACCTCCCGCTGCCGCTGGCCTCCGACCCCCGCTACGCCTCCCTCGCCGCCGGGGTCCTTGAGAAACACCCCGGGTGCGTCCCAGCGCTGCTGCTGCTGCACGACGCGCACGCGCTGAGGGCGCTGTGGGCCGCGGCCGCGGCGAGCGAGGGAGGAGGAGGAGAGGAAGCAGCGGCGGCGGCAGCTGCCGCGGCGGCGGAGGGAGCTTCCTCGGCGGAGGCGGCGGCGTGCCGGGCGAGGCTCGCCGAGGCCGACCCGACCCGCCGAGGGCTGTGGTCCTCTATTGGTCCTCTATCGTTGTGAACCTGTTCAAATGGGTATTTTCAAGGACTCGCGGTGTTATCTTTCAGGGGTGGGGGGAGGCTGAGAAGCGGAGGATGCTTCCCTCCCGAAAGAAATGAAAGAGGTTGACTTTTTCACTGCCAAAACAATTTTCCGTCACAAAAATCGGTTTTGAAAAAAAAAAAGGAATGCTCTCGCCGGCATCGGCCTGTCGAAGCGCGCGCTCCTCTCCCTTCTCCCCCCCGAGTCCTTTGATTCCGATCCCCTGCCCGACATGAGCCTACCTCTCGTCAAGACGCTCTGCGCCGCTGCCGCGGCCCGAAGGAGCCCGGCGTCCTCGTCCTGGGGCCGCGGCGCTGCTGCCGCCCTGGCGGCATCGCCGTCGACCCCGACGACGCTCGCCCTCCCGCTGGGCAGCAACGACCACCTCCCTCGAGTCCTCCGCCACCTCGGCGGCCGCCGCTGCTTCTCCCAAGACCGCGGACTCCCGCTGCGCAGGACCACCACCAACGACATCGTCGGAGGGCGAAGCACGATCGGGGTCTTCACGCCCATCACCGCCTCTCTTTGGATCGAGAGGCTGCGGAGGGAGGAAGGGGCGACGCTGCCGCCGAAGCCGGCCGAGGGGCCGCTGCCGCCGTCGGCCTCGGCCGTCGTGAAGTTGTACAACTTCACGACGGACGCGCAGCTGAGGGAGCTGTATCGCAATCCGTGAGTAATGACTTCTTTTAGGAGGAAGTTGAGGGGAGAGAGAGGTTTGCTTCTTTTCCTCCCCCCTCACGCTCACCTCGAAAGAGAACTATTACAAAAAAACGCCTAAAAACAAAGCTGGAACGGAGTCCGCATCGGCCGCATCCTCGAGGACCTCGACTCCCTCGCCGGCTCCATCGCCCTGAACCACTTCGACGGCTCCTCCTGCGGCTCGTGCGGCGGCAGGAGCGGCGGCGAAGAAGACGAAAAAAAAGACGAGGGGCAGCGCCGGAGGCCTCCTGTGCTTGTCACCGCCTCGGTCGACGCGATCGAGCTCCGGTCCCCGCTGTCCGTCGACGAGGACGTCGAGGCCCGCGGGCAGGTGGTTTACACGGGCACGTCGAGCATGGACATCCGCCTGGAGCTGCATCACGCTTCGAAAACCCAAAAGGAAGGAAGAGAGGGAGAGTCCTCTTCAACCTCCCCGGCGCTCGTCGCGCACTTCACCTTTGCGTGCCGCGACGAGGACAACCACCCGCTGGCCATCCCGCAGCTGGCCCCCGAGACGGAGCTCGAGAGGGAGCGCTTCGCCGAGAGGGCAGCGCAGGCGGAGGAGCGGCGGCTGCGGCGGCGGCGGGCCAAGGCGGCCTCGGCCGTCGCGGAGGCCTCGTCGGCGCCGTCGAGCTCGATGCCGATGCCTCAGGCGCCTTTGCCTGTGGGGATCAGGAGCAGCAGCGAAACCCTCGAAGCGCGAATCGAGGCCGCCGCCGACCTCCTCATCCGCGAGGCGGCCGCGGCCGCGGACATGCCCGCCCTCGCCTCCGGCGACGGCATCTTCTCCAAGCTGACCGCCACGGGCAACACCTTCCTGTGCCAGCCGCAGCAGCGCAACATCACGGGCAGGGTCTTCGGCGGCTTCCTGATGCGCCGGGCCTTCGAGCTCGCCTTCGCGAGCTGTTACGTCCATTGCGGGTTCCGGCCCAAGTTCGCGGCGCTGGAGAGGGTCGAGTTCATGGCGCCCGTCGCCGTCGGGGACCTCCTGCGGCTGCGAGGGAAGGTGCTCCACGTCTCTTCTTCTTCGTCTTCTTCGGCCACGAAGACCGCGTCGGCATCGGTCCGGATCAGGGTCCGGGCCGACGTGGTGAAGCCCGAGCAAGCGGCCTCCGAGATCTCGAATACTTTCGTTTTCGCCTTTGAGGTGCCCCTCCGAGGAGGAGAAAACGGAGAAGAGGGAGCTTTGAGCGTGAAGCGGGTGCTGCCGGAGACGAGGGACGAGGCTTTGGCTGCCGCGGCGTACGAAGTGGTCGCCGCGGGAGAGGACAGTTAGGGGAGGGGTCGAGAGAGAGGAGAGAGTTGCAAAAAACAAAACAAAAAACTTGCGGGGAAAAAACGCACAACACTTGGTTTCGACTCTCGGAGTTCCTCTCTTTTCGCTATACGGAATCGCTCACATCTCTAAGGATGGCTGCTGTCCCTCTCCAGCCGCGGCGCAGGCCCGGAGAGATGCTCGCCTGAGAAAGAGTTGGAACGACTTTCGATTGACAGCCAAGCCGAAAGCTAGCCAAACAAAAAATGCTCCATCGGCTTGTTTTTCCGCTGCGGTCTCTGCGCCAAGGGAGCAGCTTTTCTGAGCTCAAGACGTCCCTCAGGCACGGCATCGAGTTCTATCACACCAGAGTATCATTTCTGTCGGTGTCCAGTTGGAGCCGGTCCAGCGGCTTTCATTCGGAGTCCATGGCGACGTCGCTGGTGGCGGCGGCCAACGTCGACGTTGCCGCCGCGGCGACCGCCGCTTCTTCTCCTGCTTCCGCCTCCGACACCCTCTCCGTCGGCGCCTGCGTCGCGGCCTTCCGCGGCCGGGGGCACCTCCTCGCGCGCTTGGACCCGCTCAACAGGGGCGCTGACGGCTCCGGTGGGAGAGGGGTCTGGCTCGGAGAGGAGCAGGGAGGAGGAGCGTCTTCCGGCGCGTGCTCGCGGTCGAGGGCCTGGGAGGACGAGAGGCTCTCGAGGCTGCTCGCCGCTGTCGACGGCGAGGCCGACGACGAAAAGCTCTCCGAGGCTGCGTGCGACGCGCTGGGCCTGAGCGCGAGCGCCGCGAGCGCGACCTTCGACCTCGGCGCGCCCCTCCCTCCCCCCGACTCGGGCGACGGCAAAGAAGAGGCGACCCGCTTTTCTCCCCTCGTCGGCGGGCCCCCGTTCAACCGCCGGCACTGGCGCCTCGCCCCGCTGGTGCGCTCGCTCGCTGCCTCCTACTGCGGCACGCTGGCCCTCGAAACGGATCACCTGTCACCCGAAAGAGCGGCCTGGCTCATCCGCGAGAGGGAGCGCCTCCCAGCCAGGCCGCCGCGCCAGGAGCGGCGGCGGACGCTGCGCATGCTCTCCAGGGCCGCGGCCTTCGAGTCCTTCCTGGCCGCCCGCTTCCCCAGCTCGAAGCGCTTCGGGCTCGAGGGGCTCGACGCGCTGGCCCCCGGCCTGCTCGCCGCGGCGGACGAGCTCTCCCTGCTCGGCGTGAAGAGGCTCAACGTCGGGACCCCGCACCGCGGCAGGCTCTCGCTGCTCGCCGCGGTCCTGCGCACTCCCGCGGGGCAGATCTTCGCCGAGATGGAGGCGGCTCAGTCCGAGTGGCACGTCGGGGACGTCAAGTACCACCTGGGTAAAGGAGCGACGCTGGAGTTTGACGGCGAGGACGACGATGACAACGAAGACGACGACGGCGGCGGTGGGGAGGCGGCGCGAACGAGGTCGCTCCACGTCTCCGTCGCACCCAACCCCTCCCACCTCGAGGCCGTGGGGCCCGTCGTGCTGGGCATGGTCAGGGCCCAGCAGGCCTCTTTTCCGGGCGGGACCTCCGCGGTCGCGCCCCTGCTCGTCCACGGGGACGCCGCGTTCGCGGGCCTCGGCGTCGTCTTCGAGACGCTGCAGATGGCCGACGTGCCCGGGTTCGGCGTCGGCGGCACGGTCCACGTTGTCGCCAACAACCAGTGCGGGTTCACGACGAGCCCCGGATCGGCGAGGACGAGCCCGCACCCGACGGCGGCGGCAGTCGCGGCCGGTGCGGCGGTCCTGCACGCCAACGCCGACGACCCGGATGCCGTCGTCGCCGGCGCGAGGCTCGCGGCGCGCTGGCGGTCGCGCTTCAGCGCCGACGCGGCGCTCGACGTCGTGGGCTACCGCAGGCACGGGCACAACGAGCTCGACGACCCCACGAGCGCAGCGCCGCTGACAACGCGGGCGATTGCGGCACAGGAGCCCGTTTTGAAAAAGTACGCGCACGCTCTAGAGCGCGACGGCGACGTCTCCGCGGGCGAGGCAGCCGCGTGGCTCTCGGCCGCAAACTCCGAGCTCGAGGCCGAGTTTGCTGCGTTCAAGCGCGGGGACTACGCGCAGAGCGCCGACGACTGGCTGCGCGGGTCCTGGCAGGGCGACGCTCTCGCGGCCCTGGCCTCGTCGACGCCGCCGCCGCCGCTGGCCGGCGAGGGCGCGGGCCAGAAGCTCAAGCAGCGGTCGGAGCCGACGGGCTTACCCATCGAGACGCTGCGGTGGGTCGGCCGGGCGATGACGACGCCGCCGCGCGGGTTCGCGCCGACGCCGCAGGCCGCGGCGGCGCTCGAGGCGCGGAGGGCCTGCTTCGAGCATTGTGAAGACGACGACGCGCGCGTCGACTTCGCGACGGCGGAGGCGCTGGCCTTTGGGAGCCTGGCTCTGAAGAGGAGGAGGCACGGGGGGAAGAAGGGCGGCGGCGCCGTCTCTGGCGGGAGCCGCGCCTCCCGGAACAACGGCAACGGCAACTCTTCCGCCGCAGCAGCAGCGGGCCTCAACGTCGGCTCCTACGCCATCCGCCTCTCGGGACAGGACGTCGAGCGCGGGACCTTCAACCAGCGCCACGCCGTGCTCAGGGACGCGCGGACGGGGCGGCGCTGCGTACTGCTCGACGAGATGGAGGAGCAGTGGGAGGAGGTCGCCGGCGGCGGCAGCAAGACGGCGCAAGGAGCGAACCCGTCTCTTCCTCCTGCTCTCCTTCGCGCGGTCAAGCGTCCCGGGGTGCGCCCAGCGCCCAGGAGGGGCGCTCAGGAGCGCGTCGAGGTCTGGAACTCGCCGCTGAACGAGGGCGCGACGCTCGCGTTTGAGTATGGCTTCTCGCTCGGCGCGGCCGGCAGGGCCTTGGTGCTGTGGGAGGCGCAGTTTGGCGATTTTGCGAACAACGCGCAGGCCGTTGTGGACCTGTTCGTCGCCGCCGCAGAGGAGCGGTGGAACCAGCAGAGTGGGCTGGTGCTCTTGCTGCCTCACGGTAAGGAGAGAAGAAGTGAGGGAGAAACAGAAAGTGTATGTATTTTGATCGGCCCAAACCCTTAGCTTGCTTAACCCTTGAGCT
>Ga0315288_10009167_pt1 | contig 12475 bp, 11 predicted proteins | sample YL17G11_20_MG_FD_203454 | JGI IMG/M metagenome (GOLD analysis project Ga0315288, IMG submission 203454) | Sediment microbial communities from Yellowstone Lake, YNP, Wyoming, USA - YL17G11_20 | ecosystem: Environmental > Aquatic > Freshwater > Lake > Sediment | place: USA: Wyoming | collected...
CACTTAATAACGATGCAGAATTGGGCGCGCTGGGCGAGTGGGCCGCCGGAGCTGGACGAGGCGAAGGGAACCTGGCGTATATCAAGGTCGGGACAGGGATCGGCGCAGGTCTGCTCCTCGACGGACAGATCTACCGCGGCGTGACCGGTTCGGCGGGTGAGATCGGCCACCTGACCATTGACGAAAACGGTCCCGTCTGCACATGCGGAAACCATGGCTGTCTGGAGGCCATCGCTGACGGCCGCGTTTGTATTGAACGACCCTGTCCAGACGACACTTCAACCTACCGCTGAGATGACTGCCACTCCGCAGCCAACTGCCGTCGGCTCTAAAGGCGTGTCCGCGCTTGTGAGCATCGGCATTGTCTGCGCCATTCTTGTTGCCGTTGGGTTGGCCGCATTCCTCATCAGGAAACGCACCAGGTAGATGCAAATAGGAGCACGATACCGCGTGCTCCTAAAATTAACAAGGATCATACCTTACGGATGCGAGGATTCCCAACGCATCCTGTTTCGATGAGTCAGGACTTTTTGATAAACACAAGAAACGCGTAAGTAACTGAAATCAATATGCCCAATACTGACAATCCAATACCGATAACTGCCAGTTTGCGGCTTTCTGATCTCTTGCTAAGAATTCCCAGTCCGATACCGGCGAGACTGCTGATAATCCCACAGATTGGGATCAAGGCAGCACAAAGGCTGATAATCCCCAAAGAAACCGAAGCAAGAGCCATATAATTACGGAAGCGTTCTTCAGGGTCCAGTCTGCTGTAATCCGGTTCCATTTGCAACTCCTTATGAAATTTGTACAATGAAGTATAGCACTATAACAAACCCAGACAAATTCCCGCAGATCCAGATGCTGGTAGTAAAATAAAGTATCTCTTGACAGGGCGCGGACTCTATCGCGCCCTGTCAAACGAAAACCAACCTTAGCGCGGCAACCGCCGCGCTAAAAATTGCCCGAATGAGAAAAACCATGACAATCACCACACCCGAATGGGTCAAAGACGCTGTTTTCTACCAAATCTTCCCTGATCGTTTCGCCAAAAGCGAACGTGTTCCCAAGAGAGGTTTAAAGCTCGAATCTTGGGATTCCGCTCCAACGGTTTACGGTTTCAAAGGCGGCGACCTGTTGGGTGTCGCAGAACATCTCGACTACCTGCAAGAGCTGGGCATCACGGCCATCTACTTCAACCCGATCTTCGCCTCGGCGGCCAATCACCGTTACCATACCTTTGATTACTACAATGTTGATCCCCTGCTGGGCGGCAATGCGGCGCTGCGCGAGTTGTTGGATTCAGCTCACGCGCGCGGCATCCGCGTTGTGCTGGACGGCGTCTTCAACCACGCCAGCCGCGGGTTTTGGCAGTTCCAGCACACGCTCGAAAACGGCGCCGCCTCCCCTTATGTAGACTGGTTCTACTTCGACCCCGACCGGCTGGCTGGCAAGAAGCACTTTGGCGCATACCCCACGCCGGAGGAAGAAAATGCCTTGCGGAGCATGGGCAGCCTGAAGGCCATCGGCTACCAAGCCTGGTGGGACTTGCCCGCCCTACCGAAGTTCAACACCAACGCTCCCGCCGTGCGCGAATTCATCTTCGATGTCGCCGAGCACTGGATCGAATTCGGCATTGACGGCTGGCAGCTGGACGTACCCGCCGAGATCAACGACGACGGCTTCTGGCAGGAATTTCGCCGCCGCGTCAAGGCAATCAACCCGGAAGCTTACATCGTCGGCGAAATCTGGGAGGAATCCCAACGCTGGCTGCGCGGAGATCAGTTCGACGCGGCGATGAACTATCTGGTCACCATCGCCTCGCTGGGCTTCTCCACCGGTAAGCACCTGGATCAGCAAGAGACGAACCGCGCTGGCGGTTATCGTAACAAAGTCCACTCAATGGATGTAACCGAATTTGCCGGGCGCATTGACCACAACCTGAGCCTGTACGATCCGGCCATTACGCAAGCCCAGCTCAACCTGCTCGACAGCCACGATACGCCGCGCTTCTTGACCAGCGCCAGTGGCGACGTGGCCTCGCTCAAGCTGGCGATGCTGTTCATGTTCACCTACCCCGGCGCGCCCTGCCTGTACTATGGCGACGAGATCGGCATGGACGGACGCCACGATCCGGAGTGCCGCAAGAGCTTCCCTTGGGACACAACAAAGTGGAATAACGATCTGTTAAGCTATACGAAGAAGTGCATTGCCATGCGCCAGAAACATCCCGCCCTGCGGCGAGGCAGTTTCCAACGGCTGTATGCAAACGATGGGGTCTATGTTTTTGGACGGAAAATGAATGGCGATACGCTCGTCATTGCCCTCAACGCCGCCGAGCAGGAAAAGAGCCTGGATATTGCCGTGGAGGCGCTCGGTCTCCCGGACGGACCGTTGGAGACAATCTTTGGCGAGGCGAGGGCGAAAGTTCAAGGAAGAAAGATTGTTGGCCTCAAGCTGGCGCCCCGCAGCGCGGTGGTTTTGAAAGGGAAGGAAAAATGAAATATTACAGGTTGACAGCTTTTGGAATTTCATTGCCTTGTCCGCCTGGGATTGAAATCCCAGGCTCTTTGCCGGAAAGCAGATAGGATTGATCCTCACCAGCACCAATCAGGATTTTCTATGCTCCAATTTCGGGGACGAGATCAACTCATCTTATAGCAAGCGCGTGATCCTGCGCGCCGTCACCAAACGTATTGCCAGCCGCGATGTGGATACAATTATTATCGGCCTGCCACCGGTTCAGCCAACAACCGAAAAGCCGGCAGCCTGATCAGGCACAACCAGGATAAGACACCCCCGCTCTCATTTAGGCGGGAGTGTCTTATTTTCCATAATAATCGCTTAAAGCCCTGGCGGGCTTTCGCCTTCGGTGTCGCGGCGGACGCGGATCTCTGCTCCGGGCAGATTATTCAGGCGGATGGTTGAAAGGTTTGCTAAAAAAAAGCAAGCGTTTTAACAAATGATATGATAATATCCATACATGTATTAAATCTATCACCGTCTTTTGGCATCCTTTTTTTTTGCTTCGCGGTGGGGTTCCGTGCTAAAATTATTTCATCTCTTTCTACCTCAGTGCCACATAAAATCCCAAGCATTTTGGGCATTATGCGGATTGTCCATAAGGGATTATACAAACCGCTCAAACGCGAGTTGGGCGCGTGCTCAAGACAATTGAAAGACTAGAAAGCCAAAGGTCGAAGATATGAACCAAAAGCACCTTTTCTTCACTGTTCTTCTCATAGCGAGTGTTATTGTGTCTGGTTGCGGTCTCTCCGCAGGACAGGCTGCCACAATGACCGCAGCGGTATGGACAGCCACACCTTCACCCACTGCCATTCCCCCACCACCGGTGCAACCACTCGGAATAGGATCTACCCAGGTCTCCACCAAAGACGGCATGACGATGGTGTACGTACTTGCGGGGGATTTCCTGATGGGCTCGCCGGAGGGAGAAGGAGATGATCGTGAGCACCCCCAGCGCACTGTGTATTTGGATGCCTACTGGATTGATCAGACAGAAGTGACTAACGCTATGTTCGCTGTATTTGTAAATAATTCAAATTATCTGACTGATGCTGAAAACGCGGGCTATTCTTATGCTTATAACGGTTCTGAATGGTTAGAGATCCAGGGTGCAGATTGGCAACACCCACAGGGACCGACATCAAGTCTCTATGGTCTTGAAGATCATCCGGTGGTGAATGTATCTTGGAATGACGCACAAGCCTATTGTGAATGGGCAGAGAGGAGTTTGCCCACAGAGGCTGAATGGGAAAAAGCCGCACGCGGAACAGAGGGGCAGGAATACCCGTGGGGTGACACTTCACCAACAGGAAATTTAGTGAACTTTGCAGATATTAATACCACTTATAGCTGGTCAGATAAAATATTAAATGACGGTTATAAAGATACAGCTCCAGTCGGTTCCTATCCTGATGGAAAAAGTCCGTATGGCGCGCTGGATATGGCAGGGAATGTGTACGAGTGGGTGATAGATTGGGATGGGGTTTACCCGTCAGGGTCAGCTACCAACCCGCAAGGGCCATCTACAGGAGAGTACCGAGTCCTGCGGGGCGGGTCATGGGACAGCTCTGCTAAAAACATCCGCGCCGCGAACCGAGTCGCGGGCTACCCATCGGTTGCGAATGATAACAGCGGCTTCCGGTGTGCCCTATCGCTACACTCCATTTCCAATCTCCAAACACCGATACAAGCTTTGGGGATTGGATCCACACAGGTCTCGCCCAAAGACAGTATGACGATAGTGTATGTGCCGGAGGGCGAATTTGAGATGGGCTTGGACGAGGCAGACACAGCAGCGATATTCCAGCAGTGTATCAATGTTAATGATTATGCCCAAAGTGACTGTGAGGGATTGATAGGGCCAGAGAAACCGAATCACATCCTCTGGTTGGACGCCTTCTGGATCGACCAGACTGAGGTGACCAATGCCATGTTTGCCCGCTTTGTAGACCAAACCAATTATGAGACGGATGCCGAAAGAGAGGGCTTTGGCATAGTGTTCAACGAGAGTTCAAAAGAACCGGAGAGCACGGACGGTGCAGATTGGCGCCAACCGCGCGGCCCGGGTAGCAGTGTGGACAGTCTGCAGCAGCACCCGGTGGTGCAGGTCAGTTGGTACGACGCCAGTGCCTACTGCGAGTGGGCCGGACGGCGATTACCCACCGAAGCGGAGTGGGAAAAAGCAGCCCGCGGCACAGATGGACGCACTTACCCGTGGGGCGAAGTGAAACCAGCGGGGAATCTGCTCAATTTTGCCGACCGTAATTTTGACTTCGTTGACTGGGCTGACACCATGACTGATGACGGGTACCGTTACACCGCCCCGGTAGGCAGTTATCCGGATGGGGTCAGCCCGTATGAGGCGCTGGACATGGGAGGCAATGTGTATGAGTGGGTGGCGGACTGGTTCAGTGAAATCTATTACAGTAACTCGCCGGCTCGCAACCCAATCGGGCCTGATTCGGGAGATAATCGTGTTCTGCACGGTGGATCCTGGAGCCATCCTAGCTGGGGCGTACGTGCCTCCAATCGACTCAGTTTCAATCCCCTTGGCAGGCTCGACAACATCGGATTCCGGTGCGCCATCTCGCAAAAAAAGTACTGATCTTCTGAAAGAGCCATGCCGTTGGGCAGCTTCGCTCAAGACTGACGTAAGACCAAATAGCTAAAGGAGAAGATGACATGAATCAAAAACACCTTTACTTCACCGTTTTGTTTGCAGTGAGCCTGACCGTGTCTGCATGTGGTCCCTCTGCCGAGCAAATCGCCACCATGACCGCAGCAGCGTGGACAGCCACACCGCCACCCACAGCCACACCGCTTCCTACAGCCACACCGCCCTATTCCGCGGAAGTGCGAGCGGAGGCGGACCAGGCTTTCGCGAGTGGGGCGATGGTTTATCTGTATGATCCTCAACCCGCGACGGTATCCAAGTCCAATCTGGATAGTACCAAGTTCTCGCTTCGCTACATCCTGTCCAAAGATGCCAGGGACGTGACAAACATCTTATTACTCTGGAAAGTCAACGCCCAGGGCACCAAAGAGTTCATCATACCCGAGACAAATGATCTTCTAGTACAGACCGTCAATCTTAGGGACTGGATATCCTCCATGGGTACGATCACCTTCACCACGTCTAGTCGCATGGCCGATACTTCTGACCAGCAGGGTGTCGACCCGAATGTAGCAGTATTTACAACATGGATCATAACGTGGGATAGCGTGACCCCTCTCTATGGACATCCGAATCAGCACGTGGAAGACCCTGTGTATATTGACGTTCTTCTGCTGTCCCCGGAGGAGCGCGATGGAGCGCTGTTGTTGTCGGATGCATCTAAGCAACTCAGCAACATCGTGAGAATTCCGGTAAGTCCGTAGTTTAGGTGCGAACTTGCCGGGTCCGCACGTGCGTACACCAGATCAAAATCGGGCTCCATCTTAAAGGCACCGCCCAACAACCGCTTGCACACCGACCGCCTTCGGCGCGGGTATGTGCGCGCTCTGAGGCTACCATAGTTCTGGTTTTTGAAAGGAGTCTTGTCAGAGTCGGCGTCGTGTGAAGCGAGCGTTGGAAGTCCTAGTCCCCTCATTTCCTCCCCCACCTCCTCTCCACCCAATCCTCCATCGCCAGACTCACATCCCACGGATTCCCTAACTCTCGCCGCACCGCTGCCCACACACTATTCCCGGCGACTGCCATTCTACGGGAGTATTACTATCCTGTATAATTGCCTCATGGACAAGAACGACATCTCCCGTTATCTCTCCAACTGGCAAAAGGAGATTGACGGCGCGGCGCTCTACTACGCGCTGGCCGAAGCTGAAACGCAAACGCAACTGGCCGAAGTCTACCGCCGCCTGGCAGCCAGCGAAGAGAAACACGCACGCGTCTGGGAAAAGAGGCTCGAGGACGCCGGCGCGAAAATCCCGCCGCGCAGACCCTCCTGGCGCGCCCGCACCATGCGCTTCCTGGCAAAGCGCTTCGGCCCCTCCTTTGTGCTCCCCACCGTCGCCAATCACGAGAAAGCTGACAGCCGCGCCTACGACGGCCAACCGGAGGCCGAGACCGGCGCGCTCTCCGGCGACGAAAAATCCCATGCCCGCATGTTGTCCCTGGTCACCGGGGGGAAGGGTGGAGTCTCCGGCGGGGTCGTCGCCCAGATGGAAGGCCGTCACCGTGCCAGTGGAGGCAACGCCCTGCGCGCCGCCGTCCTGGGCGCGAACGATGGATTAGTGTCTATCTTGAGTCTCGTCATGGGCGTGGCCGGAGCCAATCTCCCCAGACACGATGTGCTCATCGCTGGCATTGCCGGTCTGCTGGCCGGGGCCGGTTCGATGGCCCTGGGCGAGTGGCTTTCGGTGCAGAGTTCTCGCGAGCTGTATGAACACCAGATCAAGATCGAAGCCGAAGAGATCGAACATGCCCCACAGGAAGAACAGGAAGAACTAGCGCTCATCTATCAGTCCAAGGGCCTGCCCGAAGAGCGCGCCCGTGAAATGGCCGCCCACATGATGGCCGACCGCGACAGTATCCTGGATACCCTCTCGCGCGAGGAACTGGGCATTGACCCCGAAGAATTGGGCGGTTCAGCTTTCGAGGCCGCCTTTACCTCGTTCTTCCTGTTCGCCCTGGGCGCAATCTTCCCCATTCTGCCATACGTTTTCCTGAGCGGGATCACAGCCGTCTTCGTCAGCCTGGGCGTCAGCGCCATCGGCCTCTTCCTGGTCGGCGCGGCCATCACGCTGCTGACCGGCAAGAACGTGTGGTATTCCGGATTCCGGCAGGTCACCATAGGTCTGGTTGCTGCCGGGCTGGTTTACGGCGTTGGCAAATTGATCGGGATTTCGGTAGCGGGCTGAATCGATTTCAGATTTCGGATTGCAGAATTTCCTCGTTTGCCCTCTTGACCACACAACTATCCGACTACGAGACTATCCGACTACATGACTACACCCTATTGGGTTCAAGACGCTATCTTCTACGAAATCTTCCCCGACCGCTTTGCCAACGGCGACCCGGACAACGATCCGCCCAACGTGCAGCCATGGGGAAGTCCGCCAACCATCCATGGCTTCCAGGGCGGCGACCTGCGCGGTATCCAGAGGCGCTTCGACTACTTGCTGGAACTGGGCATCACCGCCCTCTACCTGACGCCGATTTTCCAGGCCTCGTCCACACACCGTTACAATACGACCGATTACTTCAAGATTGACCCGAAGCTGGGCAACCTGGACGATTTCCGCGCCCTGCTGGATACCGCCCACCGCAACAACGTGCGCGTCATCCTGGATGGCGTCTTCAATCACTGTGGGCGCGGCTTCTTCGCTTTTTCCGATCTGCTCGAAAACGGCGAAAATTCACCCTACAAAGACTGGTTCCATGTCAAAAGCTTCCCGCTGGATGCCTACACTCCAGGCGAGGCGGAGAATTACCTGGCCTGGTGGAAGTTCAAGAGCCTGCCCAAGTTCAACACGGACAACCCCCAGGTGCGCCAATACATTTTCGACGTGGCGCGCTACTGGATCGAACAGGGCGCGGACGGCTGGCGGCTGGATGTACCCAACGAAATTGACGATGACGCCTTCTGGGAAGAGTTCCGCCACATCGTCAAATCCGCCAACCGCGACGCCTACCTGGTCGGCGAAATCTGGACGCCCGATCCACGCTGGGCTAACGACAGGCACTTCGACGGCCTGATGAACTACCCGCTGCGCGATGCCCTCTTACGCCTGCTTTACGCTGGCACACTAGACATGCCGCACTTCGTCGAAAAGGCCGAGGGGCTGCTGAAGAGCTATCCGCGCGAGAACGTCTACGCCATGTATCTTCCGCTCGGTTCGCACGATACCGAGCGATTGTTCACAAAAGTTGAACGCAGCACTGAAAAGGCCAAACTGGCCTTCCTGTTCCAATTTGCCTATCCCGGCGCGCCGGCCATCTATTACGGCGACGAGATCGGCCTGGAAGGTGAGAAAGACCCCGACTCCCGCCGTGCCTTTCCCTGGGATCAAAGTAGCTGGAACATGGAGTTATACCAGTGGGTCAAGGCGCTGATCGCCCTGCGCAAACGTTTTCCGAGCCTGCGCCGGGGTGACTTCCAGCGCCTGCTCGCGGACGACACCAACGGGCATTACGTTTTTACACGCACGCTGGGGGAAGAGAAGATCGTGGTGGCGATGAATGCCGCGCCCCACCCACAAAAGGTCGAAATTCCAGTGACCGCACTCGATTGGGCAAACGGGCGCGTCGTCCACAACCTGATGGATAATACCAGGCACACAATCTCCGGTAGGAAACTCACCCTTTCCCTGTCGCCGTGGAGCGGAGCATGGATCGGCTGAACTGGCTCACCCCCAAACTGACGACCCCTAGCAGCGCATCCATCGTAGGGGGGCATACCTCCTCGTCCCCCCATTTCTGGTTTTGAAATGGGGGGACCACAGGGGGGCATACCTCCTCGTCCCCCATTTCTGGTTTCGAAATGGGGCGACCACAAGGGGGCATACCTCCTCGTCCCCCCATTTCTGGTTCTGAAATGGGGCGACCACAGGGGGGCACACCTCCTCGTCCCCCCATTTCTGGTTCTGAAATGGGGGGACCACAGGGGGGCATACCTCCTCGTCCCCCCATTTCTGGTACTGAAATGGGGGGACCACAGGGGGGCGGTCCACCTCGTCCCCCCAGTTCTGGGTTTGAAATGGGGCGACCACAGGGGGGCCGGTTTCCATAATTTTACAACGAAACTCCCCACAGGAGACAGTTACATACAGAAGTGACTGTCTCCTGCATCTGCGATAAAATAGAGCCATGTCCACTCTCTCACACCCTCGCTCTCTAACTCTCTTATCAGTCGTCCTCCTATTGACATTGCTGGCCTTCAGCGCCTGCACCCGGCCCGCGCCGGAAATCCCTATGATCCTACCCACGCTCACAATCACGGTGCCGCCTGCCTGGCTGACCACGGCAACGGCCACCCTCACGTCCATCACTACCCCCACCCCCAGCCCGACCCCCTACGCTCCTTTCTATGCCACCGCCATTGTGGATAACCTGAACCTGCGCACCAACCCGGGCTACCTCTTCCCCGCCCTGCTCATGATGCAGAAAGATACCTCTCTGCTCGTGCTTGGCCAGTCCCCTGGCGGCGAGTGGATCTTCGTCCAGATGCCCTCCAACGAAAGCGGATGGGTCTTTGCCAAGCTGCTGGTTTCCGACCACCCCCTGGACCTCATCCCCTTCATCCAGCCGGAGAATGTACAACGGATCAAAGGCCACGTGGTGGATGCAAACAACCAACCCGTCAACGGCGTCCAATTTGCCATCACCCAGGGTCAGGGGACAGATGCGCCCCGCAACGACGCCATGACCGATGCCAACGGCGATTTCTACGCTTTCATGCCCCTCACCGCATCCGGGGAATGGTATGTCGGCTACGTTGCCATCGCCTGCACCAGCAATCTGATGGATGCAAACTGTAACTGGAAAAGTGGGGTTACCACTCAGCCAGACCTTGTTGGGATCTCCATCACGCTTCCCCTGACATCTACGCTGGAGTTTATTTGGAAGTAAATCACATATCATTTTCGAGGAGAAAACCATGTCTACAACCGTATCGAGCGAACAATTCATCAACGCCACGCCCGGGCAAGTCTATTACGCCTTCACTCACGCCATCGCCCTGCACGAGTGGCTGTGCGACTTCGCCACAGTCGCCCCACGTCCCGGCGGGCGCATGTACCTGTGGTGGCACGGCGATTTCTACTCTGCCGGTGAGTACGTCTCGCTGGAAGAAAACAAGTCGGTCGTCTTCAAGTGGTTCGGGCGCGGCGACCCCCTTCCGACCGAAGTCGCCATCAGCCTCATGGAAAAAGACGGCGGCACGCTGGTCACGTTGTCCCACACTGTCCCGGACGGCAAAGAGTGGAAAGAGCGCGTCAAAGGCTTCAAGGCCGAATGGGATTCCACGCTCCCCAACCTGGCCTCCGTCCTCGAAACCGGCCTCGACCGGCGCATCTTCGACCGCCCGATGCTGGGCATCAACATCAGCGATTTCAGCCCTGAGATCGCCAAGTCCCTGGGCGTGCCGGTGACGCAGGGAGTGCGCATTGACAGCCCACTTAAAGAGATGGGCGCGTATAAGGCCGGTCTGCGCAAGGACGACGTGCTGGTGCAGTTCAACGGCAAGCCCATCACCAACGATTTCGGCAGCCTGGTCTCGGCATTGCGAGACATGAAGGGCGGCGATAAAGTGGAAGTGGTCTTCTATCGCGGCCCGGAGAAGAAAACGGTCATCATGGAGCTGTCCAAGCGCCCGGTCCCGGATGTTCCATGGGAACCTGCAGAACTGGCGCGGCGGGTGCGCGCCAAATACGACGAGTCTCTGGCTGCGCTGGAGCAGTGTTTTCAAGGTGTGACCGAAACCGAAGCGGACCGTGAGCCTGCTGCCGGTGAATGGAGCGCCAAGCAGACCCTGGCCCATCTTATCCAGACCGAACGCAACTGGATCGCCAACCTGGACGATGTGGTCGGCGGCTACGAACGCCTCTCTGACGACTGGGGCGGCAATCTCGAAGCCCACATCAAAGCCACTGTGATGGCGTACAAGAACACGCAAGGCATGTTAGATGAATTGAAGCGCCTGGCCGATGAAACGGTCGCCTTCCTGGCCGCCCTGCCGCCGATGTTTCTCGCCCGAAAATGCAGCTACTACCAGGCTGCCTGGCAAATGCTCGAGGCGCAAGGACACACTGCCTCGCACGTCGAGCAGATCAAGGCTGCCATCGCCGCAGCGCAGAAGAAATGATTTTGTAAGTATGCCCAGTCTGCGCAGCCGCATCCTGCATCGCACCCTGCAACGTGTCACCAGCGCCCTGGATGCGCGCCTTTCGGTCCAGGAACAACGCACCCGCCTGGACGAAATGGCTCGCCGGGGTATCCGCCTCCCTAAAGGGATGACAGTGCGCACCATCCAGGCGGGCGGCGTCCATGCCGAGTGGATCGAACCGGCTGCGGCCAGCCCGCAGACAGTTATCCTTTACCTGCACGGCGGCGGGTACTGCCTCTGTTCACTGGATACTCACCGCGGGCTGGCCGCCCGTCTTGCCCTGGCCGGAGGCTCGCGCCTGCTCTTGCTTGACTACCGCCTGGCACCTGAACACCCCTTCCCGGCTGCCCCGGAAGACGCCCTGACGGCTTACCGCTGGCTGCCGGTCGTCGCCGCGGCGCGCTTGAGCGAGAATATCCCGGAATTGGAGGGTTGGCTGGTGAAGCAGGTGCAGCGAAGATTGAGAGAGAATTAACAGGCGTGCTATAATGGTAGCCTACTGGCTACCATTATGATTGCAGAGTTTTTAATCTTGCGCCGCCCATAAACCTTTTCACCCGCCGAATGGCGGCTGAAAATATAGTTGGGCCGCGAAAATATTTCCCAGCACCAAATGCTTAGATAATAATATGAGAAAATTGAAGAAAGATGGCTGGGCTTGCAACACTGTCTAAGCACCTGTATGGAATTTAGATAATTCATATGTTCAAGAAGGAAAACAAGGAAAACAAGATGAGACAGAAACAGCAAGAGGAACTTGAGCAGCGGGAACAAGAGCGGCTGGAACTAGAGCAGCAACAGGAACAGAAACGAAAAACGCTGCAAGAGGAGCAGCAAGAACTGGAGCAGCAACAGGAACAGAAACGAAAGCTACGGCAACAGGAGCAGCAGCAACTGGATCTGCAACAGGAACAGAAACGAAAAATGCGTCAACAGGAGCAGAAGAAGAAATAGCTAAAGCTGAAACTACATCGCCATCAGAACCAGTTGAGTTTTGAGAAGGCGCGCAATGAAGGTAAAGGCCTAATTGATGACGTTCGTGCGGAAATGGAAATGCTAAAAGGGAAATTGAATAGGTTACAATGACTTTAGCATAAGAAGCGGCCCAACATTGTCTCCAGCGG
>Ga0315288_10009168_pt1 | contig 12475 bp, 8 predicted proteins | sample YL17G11_20_MG_FD_203454 | JGI IMG/M metagenome (GOLD analysis project Ga0315288, IMG submission 203454) | Sediment microbial communities from Yellowstone Lake, YNP, Wyoming, USA - YL17G11_20 | ecosystem: Environmental > Aquatic > Freshwater > Lake > Sediment | place: USA: Wyoming | collected...
ACCGGAGAAGCACCGCCTGAGCCAATTTCCAGCGACCGAATCTTGGAACTACGACACTGGATACGTCACAACAGGGTATGACATTTTCGCTGTGTGAAAGCTATGACATAATCGCTGTGCGCTTACAGCCCGATGAAGCCAGGGGGCGATGAAACCACCGAGGCTGACCTCGGCCCTCCAGCCTCTCGTCCGGTGGGTTTATCGTCTCCGGCTTCCGAGCTTCGAAATCCGATTCCTTGACTTGCCCGCGTTCTGGAACATAATCTACGTCATCATGAAGCTGCCTGTCACGGAAAAGAGGCGCAGTCGGTGAAGATTGTCGGCACGGGCTCGGCGCTGCCCGAAAGGATCCTGACCAATCAGGACTTGGGGAAGATGCTTGACACGACTGATGCCTGGATTGTCGAACGCACCGGCGTCCGCGAGCGGCGGATTGCCGACGCGCAGACCGCGACCTCGGACCTGATCGCCGATGCCGTGACCAGGGCCTGCGACCAGGCCGGCATCAAGCCGGCTGACCTCGACGCCATCATCGTCGGCACCTCCACCCCGGATACTATCTATCCTGCGACGGCCTGCTGGGTTCAGAAGAAGCTTGGCATTCGCGGCATGGCCGCATTCGATGTCAGCGCCGGCTGCTCGGGATTCCTGTTCGCGCTGGAAATCGGCGCGAACATGATACGCGGCGTGACCGCGAAGAAAGTCGCGGTCGCGGGCGGCGAAGTAATGAGCAAAGTCGTGAACTGGAAGGACCGCAGCACCTGCATCTTGTTCGGTGTCGGCGCGGGCGCCGCGATACTGGTGAATGACGGCGACCGCTCTGGCCCGCTCGCGTCCAACTGGGGCTGTGACGGCAACCTCGCGCCGTTGCTCTACCAGCCGGCGGGCGGCACGCGCCTGCCGTTCTCGGCGCAGGTCCTGCAGGACATGTCCCACACCGTCCACATGGAAGGCAACAGCGTGTATGAGCACGCGGTGCGCACGATGGGCGACGCCGCGCTGAAGGCGATGAAGGACGCGGGCGTGACCATCGAGCAGGTGAAAATCGTCATCCCGCACCAGGCCAACCTGCGCATCATGGAAGCGGTGCGCTCGAGGATGGGCTACCCGCGGGAACTGCAGTGCGAGGTGATTCACAAGTACGGAAACATGTCCGCGGCCACGGTGCCCATCTGCCTTGATGAGGCGCACCGGCAGGGCCGGATTCAGGACGGCGACATCATCGTCATGACCGCATTCGGCACCGGCTTCACCTGGGCCGCGTCGGTCTGGCGCTGGTGATGGACTCCCTGCGCATCACGCATAACGCCTGACGCGCGGGGCGTGACGCCCCGTCTTGCTTCTCAACCAGAATTGCGCTCGTAGAGTATTCCGGCACCATCTGAAAGCTCCGAGTCAGCTTCACACCAATTCGCTCCGGCTTCAACAAACGGAAGATAGCCCGCTGGTCCGCCAGCTCCGGTAGGACCGGATAGCCCGGGCTGTAGCGCTGCGCCGCTTTCCAGCGTGCCCGCCTCATGACCCGGGACTGGCTCTGTTTGGCCAGCGCCTCGGTCAGTTCCGCCGCCAGCCCATGGACCAGGAACTGCTCGTGAATGTTCCCTGCCTGCGCGAGCCGGCGACAGTGCTTGACGATTCTGCTCCCGACCGTCACGACCTGAACGCCGACCGCGAACTCCTGCCCGCCATAACGCCGGTTCAGCCGCTGTCGGAAGCTGTCCGAGACCCCTAGCACCGCACGCCGCCCGGTCGCGGTGATACTCAGACCGGCCTTGGTCACCCGCGCAGAAAACACCTCGGCAACTGTCTCCGGTTGCCAGAGTCCGCGGGTCGTCCGCCAGAGTCGTCTCAGCATCCCTTCGGCGTTCGCACGCTCAACCCCGGTCGGATTACGGGACAACATCTGCCAGCGCCGCGCGAACAGCGCCTCCCGGTCCAGCAGAAGCAGCAGGGCGCGCAAAGAGCAGTGGCCAAGTGCCCAAGCGGCCAAGTGCCGATGTGCTCTTCTCCGGACCACTGGACCACTAGACCGCTCGACCACTAGACCACTCTTCCTGTGATTCGTCGCATCAGCGCCAGCCCGGCCATCGCATCGTGTACAAAGAAGACCTTGCCCGGGTAGGCCGGCTGCAGGCTTCGGGCTACGAACTCCCGGGTCAGGGCCGCGCCGCCGCAGAGCACCGGCAGCTTGAGCCCGGCTGCCGCAAAAACCTCCAAGTACTCTTGCATCGCCCGGGCCGACTCGACCAGCAGCCCGGACAGCCCGACTGCGTCCGGCTTGTGGCGTCGAATTGCCGCCAGCACGTTCTCCGGACTCTGCCGCACCCCCAGGTTATGGACTCGGAAGCCGTTGCTCGACAGAATCATGTCCACCAGGTTCTTGCCGATATCGTGAATGTCGCCGCGCACCGTGGCAAGCACAATGCTGCCTCGCTTCAGCGTCTGGCGCGCACCCAGGCTCGGCTCAAGGATATCGAGCGCCCGGCGCATGACCTCGGCCGAGCGCAGGACAAACGGCAGTTGCAGCCGGCCGGTTCGGAACAGCGTCCCGACCTCGTCCATCGCCGGCAGCAGGACCGACTGGATGACCGCCATCGCAGGCCTGCGCTTCAGCGCCGAGTCGAGTAACGCCGCCAGGTCGGAGGAGTTGCCTTCCAACACCTGTTGCGCCAGTCTCTGCTCGGCGCTTGCGGCTCGCGGCTTGGCACTCGATTCTCGTGGTTTCGTTGTGCCCGCGAAGCGATCGAGCAGCCGCTCCAGCGCGGTCTTGTCACCGCGCGCGCGGTTGAATATCAGGTCGTCACACAGCCGCACCTGTTCCCGGGGCAGCGCATGGAACGGCAGAATCCTTCCCGCATGGAGAATCGCCGCGTCCAGCCCGCGCTGCACCGCCCGGGCCAGAAACACTGTGTTCAGCACTCGGCGCGCATCCGCCGCCAGACCGTAGGAGATGTTGCTTACTCCAAGCAGCGTAAAACAGCCCGGAAACTCCGTTTGCGCCGCGGCCAGCGCGTCCAGTGTCTCCTGACCTGCGCTGCGCGTGGCGGCATCGCCACTCCCGAGCGTGAACGTCAGGAAGTCAAGAAACAGGCTGTCCGGCGCCATCCCGCCCTCGGTGCAGACCAGCCGGTACAATCGCCGCGCGACCTGCAGTTTGCGCCGCGCGGTCATCGCCATGCCGGTTTCGTCAATCGCCATCCCGACGATTGCCGCGCCGTACTTCCGGCACGATTCGATGGTGCGGCGCGCGCGCCGTCCGCCGTCCTCGAGATTGATCGAGTTCACGATGCAGCGCCCGGCCAGTCGCTGGAGCGCCGCTTCGACCACCTCCGGGTCCGTGCTGTCAATCATCACCGGCAGCCGGCACTGGGTGTTCAGCATGGCCGTGAGCCGGGCCATGTCCGCCAGCTCCCGGCGTCCGGCCCGGGCCAGCGACAGGTCGATCAGGTGCGCCTGTTCCCGCTCCTGCTCCTGCGCCATCCCGACCATGCCCTCGAAGTCCTCTCTTGCCAGCAGCTCGCGGAACCTCAGGCTCCCGTTGGCATTCGTGCGTTCGCCGCAGACCAGCGGTTTGGGCCGCGCGTCAATCTCCTGGGCCTGGTACAGCGAGCAGAGACGAGGCTTGTACCGGGCAGGTTTGCGCGGAGCGATTCCGGCGACTGCCTGTGCCAGTTGTCGGATGTGCTCAGGTGTAGTCCCGCAGCACCCGCCGACGATATTCACGCCCGGCTCCTTCGCCAGCGCCTTCATCTGCCGGGCAAACTCCTCCGGTCCCAGTTCCCAAGTCAGCTCCGGACTGCTCTTCTGCCGACCCCTGACCCCCGACCCCTGACCCCTGACCCCTTCGCCGATTCTCGGCATTCCCGCATTCGGCATCACCGAGAGTGGCCGCGACGAATGACGGGCCAGGTACCAGACCGCGCCGGCCATCCCCTGCGGCCCGTACCCGCAGTTCACGCCGATTGCCTGTACCGACATCGGTTCGAGCGCGGCCAGCACCGCCGCGATATCGCTGCCGGCAAGCATCTGACCCGAGTCGGTGACGGTCACTGAGGCGATCACCGGCACCGAGCAGTGCCGGCGCGCGAAGACGTCCGTGATTGCGACTAGCGCCGCCTTCACCTGCAGCAGGTCCTGGCACGTTTCCACAATCAGCATGTCCACTCCCCCGGCCAGCAATCCGACAACCTGCGGTTCGTAGCTCGCCCGCAATTCGGCAAAGCTCACCTGCCCCAGGCTGGGCAATTGGGAACCGGGCCCGATGGAACCGGCGACGAATCTGGGATTGCTGCGGGTCGAGAAATCGTCCGCAACCCGGCGCGCCACGCGGGCTGCCCGGCGATTCAGGTCCAGGCACTCTTTCGCCAGTCCGTACTCGGCCAGAATGTGCCTCGCGCCGCCCAGCGTGTTGGTCTCAATTACCTGCGCCCCGGCCTCGAAGTAGTCGGCGTGAATCCCGGCGACAACATCCGGCCGCGACCTGGCCAGGTATTCGATACAGCCGAAGTGACCGCGATAGTCGTCCGGCGTCAGGCCGAGCGCCTGAATTGACGTGCCCACCGCGCCATCAAAGATTAGAATGCGGTCCCAGGCGCAGTCGAGTCGAAGACGCATGACGCCTTACGCGTTACGCTCTACGCCTAGCATGACGCTTCTGGCGTATTGCGTAGTGCGTCTGGCGTGAAGCGTTCTCATGTGATGGCTTTGAGTACTTCAACCACATCCCGCGCCTTGCCCATGGTATAGAAATGGATGCCCGGGATATCCAGTCTCAGCAGGTCCCGGCAGAGCCGGATGGTGAAATCGGAACCGGCGCGAAACGCGTCGGCCGGGGTTGCCGCCCGCTGAATGCAGGCGACGAGTTCGTCCGGCAGGTCCACGTGGAACTCACGGGGAATCGACTGTAGCTGGCGCGCGGTTGTGATGGGTTTGACGCCCGGGATTATCGGCACGCGGATACCGATGCTCCGGGCGCGCTCCACGAAACCTCGGAATGCCCGGGCTGAAAAGACCATCTGGGTGATTATGTACTCTGCGCCGCAGTCGACTTTCTCCCTCAAGTGCTTCAGGTCCTCGACCAGGTTCGGCGCCTCATAGTGCTTCTCCGGGTAGCCGGCCACGCCCATCGAGAAACCGGTCGGCGCCGCGTTGTCCAGCCGCTCCAGGTAGTGTCCCTGGTTCATCCGGGCAATCTGGGCGACCAGCTCTGAGGCGTAGCGCCAGCCGTCCGGCTCCGGGATGAATTCCTTGAACCCGGGCGCCGGGTCGCCGCGCAATACAAACAGGTTGCGGAACCCCAGGAAGTTGAAATCAATCAGGGCGTCCTCGGTATCGTACTTATTGAACCCGCCGCAGATGATATGCGGCACGGTTTCGATCTTGTACCGGTTGTAGATTGCCGCGCAGATGCCGACCGTACCCGGGTTCTTGCGCCGCGGGACCTTCCGAATCAGCCCGCTGCCCAGGTCCTCGTAGATGATGCGCTGCTGATGGTACGTAACGTTGATGAACATCGGTTTGAACGGCAGGAGCTGCTCGATCGTGTCGTAGATGCCCTGGATGCTGCTCCCCTTCTCCGGGGGAGTAATCTCCAGCGAAATCAGCGATCCGGTCCGCCGCTCGATGTACTCGACGATTCGCATAGTGTCTCTTTATACTCGAGAAACCCGCAAAGTCAAGCAAAAGAAAGGCGGCAGCCTTCCGGCCGCCGCCCGCAAGTCTCAATCTGGACTACTTTTCCTCGACTGTAACCCGCTCCATGACGACCGGCGTCACGGGTTTGTCACCCGGCCCGGTCTTGACTTGGGCCACCTTGTCCACCACATCCATTCCCTCGACAACGTTGCCAATCACCGTGTAACCGCCCTGGTCAAGGTCAGGCCGGTCCTTGAGGATAATGTAGAACTGGCAACTACTCGACGCCTTGGTCGGGTTCACCTGGTCGCCCTGCCGCGCCATCGCCACCGCGCCACGGACGTTCTTCAGCTTGATTTCGGCCTGCACCTTGTACCCTGGTCCGCCGCCGCCGGTTCCGGTCGGGTCACCGCCCTGGACAACGAAACCCGGGATGATTCGATGGAATATCAGCCCGTCATAGAACCCGGCTTTCGCCAGTTGATAGACATTCGAAACGTTGTGCGGCGCCGCCTTCGGGTCGAGCCGCAGCTTGATCGTGCCCATGTCCTTGACCTTGATGGTCAGGTAAGGCGAGCCCGAGAAGGTCATCAGCGGCGGCTCCTGCGTGAACTGCGGCTTGGCTGCGATGCTCTCCTTCGGCGCAACCGGCTGAGGCTTCAGTTCGGTCTGGGCCTTGGGTTGCGGCTTCGGCGCTGGCTTGTTGCAGGCAACCAGCCCGAGCACGAGCAGGACTGCAACGGCGAGTGCGACGTATTTGCTCATTGTGTTTCCTCCTGTGGTAAACTATCTCTCTATGACAATCTTCCGCGAAGTCGACCCGCTGCCGGCGCTAACCGCACAGAAGTAGACTCCGTTCGGCACGCTTCGACCTGCATCGTCACGCAGGTTCCAGGTCAACCTTCGATGGCCGTTCAATTCGGCTCGGCGGGTCAGAGTTCGCACGGTCCGTCCGGCGATGTCGCGGACCCGGACGTCGCCGAAGACCGGGGCCGCCAGTCCCAGTTCAATCACCGCCAGCTGATTGGCCGGGTTCGGACTGATGCGGAAGAAGGTCAACCGCCGCACCAGCTCCGGCGCCTCGACCGCAGTGAGCGGCTGACCCAGGTAGCCGATGGCGTCAATCCGGGCTGAGTTGGTGCCCGTCACCTTCAGATACCGCGCGCTGTCCAGTCCGACCGGTGCCAGGTCGAAACTCGCATTCCCGGTTCCGTTGCCCAACGCGGTCCAGGGACCCTGCCAGTAGTTGCTCGCAGCCAGCGCATAGCTCCCGGTCGCGTAGACCGAAATGTCATTGCCGTCGCGGTTGCGCACGGGCACGAACGGGTCAACGTCGAATACGACATAGCTCGGGCTCGGACCGACCGAGTAGTAGTTCCCGTCCGGTTCGCCCAGCGCGCGAATCACCCAGTCCGAGTACGAATGCCCGAGGTCCTCCCTGACCACAATCACCGGTTTCTGCGCGTAGTTCGCCTGTTCCACCTCGGGCCGCACCAGCGGCACGTCCAGGCTCACCGCCCCGGTCTCGGGCACGACCACATTGCTCAGTGTCTGCGGGATGTAGCCGTTGGAACTCACCCTCAACGTATAGGTCCCGGGCGGCAACGACTTGTGGAAATCACCGACGTTGTACTGAGTGAAGGTCGTCCAGCGATACGGGCTGGTGAACGCGACCTGCGCGAACAGCGGCGCGCCGGTGAGCGAATCACGGACCAGCCCCTGGATTCCCCAGCCCGACAACCGAATCATGTCCAGCAGCGCCCGGCGATTCGCAGTACAGATATTGTCCACTGCCGGGCGGTTCGAAGGCAGGTCAGTCTCGATGGTCCAGGCCATGCCGCCGTAGTTGCCGAAGGTGTTGTCCTGGCACGAACCGTGCACCTCATACCAGCGATAGCCGTTGATGGTGTCGAGTTGCGTACCTGAGCCGTAGGTTGAATCGGCATAGCGCTGCGACACCGGCTGGACCCAGCTCGAATCCGGCGCCTGCGCCGGATGATTATCCCACAGGTAGTTCACAACGGCTTCAGTTGAGTGATAGGCGTATTCCAGGTTGACGACGTGGCGCTCCGAGTGCTCGCGCATCGCCCTGGTTTCAACTTGAGAGTACGGACTGGCACTGCTGCCCTCGCCTCCCCACTCGTAGCCGTAGTCCCGGTTAAGGTCCACGCCGTTGTTGTTAGTCCGGCGGTTCGCGACGTGTCCGTCAACGTTGAATATCGGGACAATCCAGATTTCTCTCGTGTCCACGAGCGAGTGCACGAACGCGTTCGTGTCATACCGCTCGCACAGGTACTTGAGGAACGACAGCGTAATCTCGGTCGCTATCTTCTCATTCCCGTGGTGCGGCCCGTTCAGGCGAATCCGCGGTTTGTCTGCCTCCTGAGTCGGATTGCTCGTCACCTTCATAGTCAGGATTGCCCGGCCCCCGACCGAGATGCCTAGCGTCTCTAGTTTCGCGATTCCCGAATACTGCAGCGCCAGGGCACGCATTGTGCTGCACACCTCGGCATAGGTGGCATAGGTCCCGAGCGGCGCGGTCAACGTCTGGTAGTCGTCAACCAGAATCGTCACCGCGTAGCCCAGGCTCCGCAACTGCCCGACCTTCGCATCATCCGCGTAGGCGGTGATGGCGTTCTCGCCGGCGTCAATAATCGCCAGGTCTAGCTGGTGCTGGAGCGCGTAGACGGCATCGTGATTCGGCACATCAATCCGGATGACGTGCTCCTGCGCCGGGGCAGAGCCCAGCACGAGCATCAGCGCGACAAGGCTATTGGCAAGCATTGGCTAAGATGTTAGCGGAACAAACGGAGGGGTCAAGCACGGGGACAAAAAAAGAATAGGGCAAGAATGACTGAAAGAGCAACGATAGTGTTGACCGTGGGGTAAATGGAGCGACTATCCTTGTTCAGGATATATTGCGTTATCCCTTAAGATCAACATGTCCTGCCACTCTTGCCCTGTCTTAAGTGCCTCCAATTTATCAAAACGATGACCAATGTCAAGCGGAAAATCAGCCTTCGGTCGAACAGGAACCGCCGATGAGCGCCGATGAACGCTGGAACCGGAATCGAATCCGCAGAATCTGAAGCTCAAGCATCAAGCTCAAACTCAAGCCGAAGCCGCAGCTTGGGCTTGGGGCTTGCGCTTGGGCTGACTGGCGCAGACCGGCGCAGACCCGGAGTCAATCCACCGATTACACCGATTCCACCGACCTCTGACCACTGACCACCGGCCACTGGCCTCCGACCCACACCGATGAACACAGACCCGGTGAAGCTACGGCTATCGGCTATCTTCCGGCCAGATGCCGACTACCGGCAACCGGCCACTGACCACTGAGCTCCCTCCGCCCGCGCATTCCCACGTTCGCAGGGGCGTTTTCCCGCCAGCGATTTCGGGCCTTTCGCCGCGCGCATATGACAAATTCAGTGTGCCACCTCATTTGCACAAATCGCCCCAGATCGCCTTCGTAAGTAGTTGATATCATCCTGGCGTAGGATATCGAGTATGGGTAGGTGGGGGGCTAGCCCGGGGCTAGGGTGGGGCTAGGGCCGGGCTAGCCCCCGGGCGGCCCAGGGGGTGGCCCCCTGGGTGGCCCCCTGGATGACCCTCTCGGCGACTCAGAGGACTACCCGGTCGGCCATCCTCCGGGCAATCCCGGGTATCGTCCTGTGGGTCGCTAAGGGGATCGCCCAGGGAGTCGCTCTCTGGTCTGCTCCGGGCATTGCCCACTGGGTTGCCCCCAGAGTCGCCCCATGGGCAACTCCCGGGATGCTACAGGGGTTGCCTCACCCACGGGTCTGGCGTCGAGATTCGGATTCGCGGTCAGTCGGAATCTTGGATTGTGACTGCGTCGCTGATGTGGCGTCAGGATTCGCGCAACAGCAAGGTTCTCGCCGGGTCCTACGCCGTGGCGTTTGGCCGACGACTCACCAGCAGGAATTCACGCCCAGTCATTACGGCATTACGCCGCAGGCAAATCCCGCCCCGCGCCACCGCTGGCAACCGTCAGAGGTCATCGGCCTCGAAGAACCGGTTCTTCGCAGCCTCGCCACAGAGGGGCTTGGAACCGAGCTGGCGGTGGACTGAATTCGCCGCGGAGTCGAGTTTGGAGTGTCCCGCGAGATTTCTGTTTCTGGTTGACAGAGTCAGGTTTTGTGCTATATTCTTCGCGTGCGACGGGTTGGGTTGCAGCCTAGTCTAAGGTCTTAAGTGGATTAGCTTGAAAGGACGCGGACGACCGATGATAGCAGCACTTGGTGACTGCCTTCCACAAAGAGAAGGAGATTCCATGGACAAACGGAAGAAGGACGCCGATCTCTCAGAGGCTCAGATTCAGGAAGCTTTCGTTATGCTTGGTCTGCCCGACAAAGAGACCCGGGATTCGTTCCTCGTTTTCGAGAAGCAGAAACCAGAGAAGTCCGAAACGCAGGAGTCATGCGCCGGCGCGAGCAGCGCCACCCCCTGTTTCGGCGAAGGAAACTGAACGTGCCCAACTGGAACGAACAGTTGGATGAAGCCCGAGCAATCGGGGGTCCAAACGACGTGCTCAGAAGGAAGTACCTAAAGAGACTTCAAGCTGCGACGAAACGGAATGTGATAATCTACTACAGCGGTTGGCTCCAGAAGCCTACGGCGAGCGGACTTGGAATTGAAGATGAAGACAAGAACGGGCTTATGAGCACGGTGAACAAGCTCGACCGGAGCAAAGGGCTTGACCTTATTCTGCATACTCCCGGAGGCGACATCGCTTCGACGGAGTCCTTCGTTGACTACTTACACAGCATGTTCGGGACTGATATCCGCGCGATCGTGCCTCAGCTCGCGATGTCTGGCGGAACCATGCTCGCCTGTGCCTGCAAGACGATAATCATGGGCAAACAGTCAAGCTTGGGTCCGGTTGACCCCCAGTTGTGGGGATTAGCCGCGCACGGAGTCATAGAGGAGTTCAACGAAGCGTGTAAGGACATTAAGGCAGACCCCAGCAGAGTGCCAATCTGGCAACCGATCATGGCGAAGTACGCTCCGACTCTCATAGGAGAATGCCAGAAGGCCATAAAGTGGTCTGAGCTGCTAGTTCGGCAGTGGCTGGCCCGCGGAATGCTCAGCGGAGACCCGCAGCAAGGTACGAAGATTGACCAGATAGTGACGGGTCTAGGAAATCATGCGCTCACGCTCTCGCACGCTCGCCACTTGTCAGCGGAATCGTGCCGCACGATGGGTTTGAAGGTCGAAATGATGGAAGACCAACAGAAGTTACAGGATGCCATACTTGACGTTCACCACGCGAGTATGCTCACTCTGTCCATGACAACTGCCTGCAAGATAATCGAGAACCATCTGGGAGTCGCCTACATAAAGGTCGTGCGGACTCCATAGATACGCTTCTTGTAGACTGCGGAGGGTAATCCGGGAGGATATTAGGGACATTGGGTCCGCGAGCTTGTCCAGAAACCCTGTGAGCATCATGGCTAGATCAACTGTCCACTACGCCGATAGCGAAACCAACGCTATTCTCAAGAAGTTGCATAACAAGCTGCGTCCGGCAGGCACGCCGGTTCAGCGTGTCGAGTACATCATTGAGCTTCTTCTGCTCCGTATCTTCGAGGTGAAGCTGAAGCATGAGGCGGCTTTCGCGCCGCTACGGGGAATGTTCAAAGGCGATAACGAGAACCTGGTCTTCTCGTCGCTCATCTCCACTCCGAACGACCAAATTCTGAAGCTGCTCAATTCCGGCTTCTTTCCGTTCTACTCCAATATCCTCAGCAATGCACGCCGAGTACTCACGGATAATCCGTCAATGCTCGTTCAGGACCAGTTGGTTCTGCTGGAGGAGGTGTTTGGACACTCGAACTTCACGAACAATGTCAAGAGTGGGAATCTCCATGAGGTCATCGGCTTGGTATCCGAAATAGATGAAGAACGGATTCTGAAGACCGATCTGCTGGGCGACGCAATTGAGTCGGCGCTGTCGGAGACCGGCGGTACGGAAGAAATGGGGCTGCACCGCACCCCAGATCACGTTCGGCAACTCATGGTGGCCATGGTACAGCCAGCATTCGACGATAGCCTCTTTGATCCTACGGCGGGTACAGGGGGCTTCTTATTCGACGGCTTCGATTACGTCTTGCAGTCGGTGACCAAGGACGGAAGATGGCCCGGGTCGAAGGCACACCCAGAGCTTGCGGCGTGGTTCAGGGAACACTTTGCCAAGAAGACATCCTTAATGCCGAGTCGCGAAGCAGCCACCGATTTCTACCGTGGTGGCGCGCAGGGTATCGAATATCTCGGCATGATCCGAAAGATGGCGGCGATCAACTTCTACATTCGTGGTCTAAACCCTGCGAACATCCTGCAGGGGGACTCTCTGGCCATGTTCAAGAGAGAGTTTCTCCCCGAGAGCAAGACCGCCATCATCGCCAATCCGCCTTTCGGCGCTGAGCGCGACCAAGAGGCGTATCCCGACGTCTATGCAGAATACCCGAGAGAGTCGGAGACGACAATTCTGTTCGTGAAGTTGATGCTCGAAACACTGAAGCCGGGCGGTCGCTGTGCAGTTGTGGTCTCGGACGGGTTCATGACCTGGGATCAGAGCAGCGCCCGAGCGTTGCGCAAGAGTCTACTCGACGAAGCTAATCTCAAGGCAATCATCAGCCTCCCCCAGGGTCTGTTTGTAAGCAAGAAGGGACAAGGAGCTAAGACTTCGATACTCTACTTCGAGAAAGGTACCCCAACTCGTAGCATCTGGTTCTACAAGGTAACAAATGACGGTTTCTCGATGGGAGTTAACCGAAAAGTCATTCCCGGCTGTCAACTTGTGGAGGTTCTCGATTTCTTC
>Ga0315288_10009169_pt1 | contig 12474 bp, 14 predicted proteins | sample YL17G11_20_MG_FD_203454 | JGI IMG/M metagenome (GOLD analysis project Ga0315288, IMG submission 203454) | Sediment microbial communities from Yellowstone Lake, YNP, Wyoming, USA - YL17G11_20 | ecosystem: Environmental > Aquatic > Freshwater > Lake > Sediment | place: USA: Wyoming | collected...
CGCCATCGACCACACATACTTCATCACAAAATCCCAATAATGATTGAATACATTTGTCAAACGGATATTCTTGTTTAACACAATTGTACGTTGTTATGTAACCACTAATTTTATGATGATGATCAATCATTTTTCTAATGCCATTCCAAAATAAATTCGGCGAAGATATAAGATAATTTTCAATATCACTTAAATTTGATGTAGCAAACCACTCTTCGTCCTTGTGTTGAACGAAATCATTCATTATTACTTTACAATCTAGTAATTTTGCCTCTATACACATTCTAGGACAAGTATCAGAGCCATCTGGAAGATATACAAAGCCTTCTGCGTCTGCTAGTTTTTGTAGAACTGTTTCATATGGTAAGTTCCAAATTACTTCATAGGAAAGTTTATTGTCGATACAATATTGTTCGGCATTTTTAGCACCTTTTACCCATGAATTAGAACCTAAAACTATCCAACCTGATCGTTGTTTCCTTTTATTAAATTCAGTATTACGATTATTAAGATTTCTAAGTAATGCAAGTGTTTCATTGCTAAAAACACTTGATAAGACTATATTGTCTTTTTCTTTTAAGAATGGAAATAATGTAAAATATCGTTCTTGTTGTTTTTCTGACATCCACCATAGTCCCATTGAACCATAATAAAAAGCACTAATCATCTTTCCCACCATTTGATCATGACAGTCACAAGGTGATCCTGAATTAGCTTGATGTTTTTCTGGTGATCTGTATTTACAATATTTATAATCGTATTCAAGAACAGAATATTTTAGATACGTAACTATCGTTGGGATCAACTGGGGATTGAGATTGGCAAAATTTCCGAATATCCAAAATTTATTAAGGCCGTTTTTAATGTGATCAATTGTTATATTTTGAGATTTTAATTTCAGAATTTTCAATGGTGAAGAACTTATAAGCGCCTCAGTCGTGAGTTCGGCTCCTCCTACATATTCATCAACAAACATATCAGAAACAAAGATTATTTCTATATTGTCAGGAATTTCATAAGATGGTTGTTTTTTAAAAATGGGTTCTTTAAAGTTAAGCACATTAAGAATGTACTACATTGAATAAATTTGTTTAACTTAATTAAAGTTTTTATCTTTTAAAATTTTAAACTACTTATTTAGTATCTTAGATCTCTAGATCTCTAGATCTCTAGATCTCTAGATCTTAATTAAGATCTTAAATTAACGCGCGGAATATACATATTTTATGTCAAATTCATCAGACGAAATTAATAATGATCATGATGAACAAATGATAGAAATTAAGAATATCTTAGATTCTTTAAATGATCGTATACGAAATCTAGATACAATTATATTCAAAATTGATAAAATTGAAGAGTCACAAGGACAAATTCATGATGCAATTTATGATCAAAACAATGGAGTATTTGCTAAATTATCTGAACTAAACGTAGTTATTGTACAAAATCATCTCTTTCTTGAAAAGGATATTCAATCACTTAAAACAATTCAAGATTATGAAATTCTTGAATCTAAAAACATTGATCCTAGATTAGGTGATCTTGAAGCTCGTGTAACTGATCTCACTAAAACAAATTCAGTTGTGACTGGAGTTTATAAGTGGGTTTTGGTTGCTTTTGGTGGTGGATTGGTTACATTGATGTTTAAATTCATATATAACGTAGTCACTAATCATATTAAATTTATGTAATTAATAAGATAATGTTATATCATTAGTTTTAGTGTCTAAAAATTCTACGATTAAGTTTTCTGATGATTTAAACAATTCGTTACGAATTATTTTTTCTACATTGTCGGGTTTAACTTCAAATAACAATGATTTGATATTAAAAAATACCAAAAATGGCATTAATTACATAACAACGATACAATCTATAATATCAATTAAGTTCAATGATGAACATATACAAAAGTTATTTGAAATAATTTTGACTCATGCAATAAGTGCTGAAAAGATGTCTTCTGGCGGATTTCTTAAATGTATTGAATTTCTATCGGAATTTCTCACCAATAAAAAACATAATCATATACAAAGTTTATCATTCATACCTAATGACAAGTCAATTTCAAATATTATAGATTTTCATACAAAAAATTCATCGATTCGATTAAATTCTTTAATTAAATCAGCACTTAATTTGGCAGGATTTGCTGGAAAAATTGTTGTTGAAAAAACAGAATCGCAAATTTATTCAATTGAGTCTACATGTGGATATTCATTTGATGTTAAACCTGCTTTTGATCTTTCAATTAAACTTGAAAAACCAAGAGTTTTTTGTATAGATGGGTTTATTGAATCGGCCTCCGAACTTGAACATATGTTTCTTCAGGCATCACAAGCTCAAGAACCAAGTGTCTTATTTGTTAGAGGGATGTCAGAAGATGTTTTACATACAATTAAAGTAAACTATGATCGAAAAACCCTCAATCTTATTCCAGTGATTGTTAAATTTGATTACTCAGGAATCAACACTATGAATGATTTGGCAATTATATGTGGATGTGATCTTGTGTCTAGTAATAAAGGTGATCTGATTAATAAAATCAATTATGATTCTAGTCCTAAAATAAACTCAATTACATTCTCAAAGACAAAAACTTTAATAATAAACAATTCAACAATTAAATCTGTTTTAGCTCAAATTAATATGTTACAAAATAAAAGAAAAGAAACAGAGATAGATGACATATGTTCCCTTCTTGATGAACGAATTAGATCATTATCATCCAATTATGTTACAATAAGAATTCCTGATGATTCAACGTTTATTAGACAATCACAAATCATAGATTATACGTTACGTGCTATTAGATCATCAATTGATTATGGAATAACAAACAATGATGAATTATATGCTACGAATTTTGTATCGCAAAAATATGCAATCAAATGTATAGATTTATTGTCACAAGTTGGATGTGAAATTATTACGACTTAGAAATAATTCCTGCTTTAACTAAAGCTTGAATGGTCCTCTTTACAGTTTTATCTTTTGTACTCAATCTGGCAGTTCTCAAAGCATTTAAGATTTTGCTTTGTCCTCCTTGAGGTTTTACTGTAGGTTCAGCCCCCGCAGGTTTTGTTGTGTCAGTCACAACCGAACTAGTAACCGCCCTGGCGATTGTCCCAACGCCAGATAGTTGCGTTTTAATATTTTCAGATAATTTTGATAATTCATCAACAGATAACTGTAACACTTGATCAACATCTTTCATCGAGGCACCATCTTTTAAATATTTTGTCCAATTAGTTTTGAAAGATGAAAATGATCCCTCTGGTTTCAACCCTTGTTTAACAAGTTGTTTCCATGCTTTAGGATCATTTCCAATTACCTCTGAAACAAATCCCTTGTTTTCTTTATTATTATTTTTAACATATTGTTCTATATGACTAAAAAAATTATTGATAGCACTGGCATATGCAATTACGTCAACAAAAGGATTTTCTTTTTCACCAAATAAATTACTGATCTTTGTACTCAATTTTTCATCACGACCAGATCCGGCAAATATTTTATTTAGTTCATCAACGGCATGTTTGGTGGTTGTTTTAAATACCTGAAGTGGCTCTGGCCATTGAATAGTATTTAGTTTTTTAATTAAATCTGATGCCTGTTTTGTCAATTGTTCATTAAATGCTTCGTTTAAATTTTCTTGTGATTCATCAATTTCACGAATTTTGATTCGTAGTTCTGTAATTTTACGTTGTTGATAATTATTTTTAAGTGTTTTGGACATTTTTGCTCACAAGTTTACTTTATTTAAGTATGTTGTTAGAATAATAAAATAGGAATAGAAATTATGCATCCAAAAGATAATATTAGCAAGGCCGCACTTTTACTAACAGATAGCACAAAAGATGTTATCAAACTAAATCTTGTTTCAGCGATGAAATCAAAAATTATTGACGTTGATCAAAATGTGTTACAACAACTATTTGTAATCATTGATGCTTCAATAGATGAAGGTTATCATCGAGGTGCTAGAACGTTTGATAAATCAGTGGAAGCATCACTGTCACTTTTACTAAAAGATATGTCACCTAATAAGACAAAAAAATAATAAAATTTAAGGTTACCAATGTCATTCGGACAAAAACATCTTATATCATGTCGATGTGTATTACCACAATACAAATATGTAATTAATTCTCCAAGTCATAAATTTATTGTATTTTCAATAATTGATGATGATGATCGCATTAAACCAAAATTTGCACAATGTAACAATTGTGGCATTATTCATAAAATTGTTGACATTTGCAAATCAGAAATAGTTCCAGGAAAAGAAGCTATGACATCAATAGTTGGAATTTCTGATATTAAATCATCATTATCAAAGAACTTGGTAGATATTCTCGAGTCTAATGATGTTGATTTACCAACATGGGAAGCTGTTCAATTTATAATTGAAAATAAGCAATGGGGTAATTATGTGATGTTGTCAACTGATCATGATGATGATATGCGTACAGGAAAATACATTCGAATTTTAGGTGAATCATTACTTAAAGTTGAATCATTTTTAAGTGAAAAATATATTAAAGGTGAATAATGGAACCAATACGTTATGGCGAACTTAATTCTGAAAAAATTGCATCTGAAAATGAGACAGCGAGAAAAATCGTAACAGAAATTAATCAATTTGGTGTTAATGATCGTCAACGCTGGATGATTATGTATTTATTAGGATTAGAGCTTGAAAAAATGGATGAATCACGAAACGTTGTTCAATTTGTGTTGGAACATAAAAAATCAGAATTATTTGTTTCTGACACAACAATGAAAGAAGACGATGGGCAAATTAACGAATAAAACCACTAATGAACAAATAGAAATTGTTGACGAACAAGCTTCACAACAATCATCTGTAAATCAATCAACAAGAATCATTATGTTACATAGTGAAATTAATGAATTTACAATTTCATATGTGATTGGACAGTTGTTTCAGCTAGCTAGTATTAGTCATGATCCAATACATTTAGTAATTAGTACATACGGTGGTTCAGTTGACGAGATGTTAAGTTTATATGACGTCATCAAATTTCTTCCATGTCCAATTCATACAATTGCTTTAGGTAAAGTCATGTCAGCTGGGGTTTTATTATTAGCCTCAGGCACAAAAGGAAATAGGATGATTGGAAAATCAGCTAGAATTATGATACATCCTATTATGGGTCAAATGGGTGGTAACATATTTGAATTAGCAAATGAATGTAAAGAACAACAGCGTTTACAAGATCTTATGATTGAATGTTTACAAAAAGAAACAAAAATGTCAAAAAAGAAAATAAATGAAATTATGAAATCAGGTCATGATTATTTTCTTCTTCCTAATGAAGCAATTAAAATCGGGATTGTTGATAAAATCATTGGTGAATAATCTTGAATAAAAAACATTAAATGTAAATTGTATAAAAAATTTGTATGATACAAGTATGCCTTTACATGATTATTCAGATTTATTTCCACTTAAACAAATAAGATCAATTCAAAAAGATGCTATTGATTTTATTATTGATTCATTTGAAAAGGGCACAAAAGTTGTTATTTTAGATGCCGGTACGGGAACTGGAAAGAGTTCAATTGGTGTAACTGTCGCAAGATATTTGCAAAAATTTGGTGCTAAAAAATATGATCTAGAAGGATCAGAATTAACCGGCGCTTATATTCTAACAACCCAAAAAATTCTTCAAGAACAATATGTCACTGATTTTGGTCAAAAATCAAAAACAGACTTATTGAGATCTATTAAATCAAGTTCAAATTATCGCTGCAAATTTTATACTGATCAGAGTTGTGCTGAATCTCGTCGAGTCCTAAACAAATTAGGAAAACTAGTAGTCGGAACAGATTTTCATAAATGTTGTAAGGGCTCTTGTACATATGCATTAGAAAAAAGAGATTTTGTAGATTCGCCAATAAGCATTACAAATTTTTCATATTTTCTCGCCGAAACAATATATGCTGGTACTCTTAAACCACGACAATTATTGATCGTTGATGAAGCACATAATATTGAATCTGAGTTGGGAAAATTTACAGAAGTTACTTTTTCAGAAAGATTTGCAAAAGATATTATAAAATGTAAAATTCCTCGACTAGACAGTCAGGATGCAGTTTTTAATTGGATAAAAGGTCCTTATCTTAAATCATTAACAAAACACACTAAAGAAATTGAAAAATTAATACATTCAAAATTTAATCAAAATTCTGACATTTCAAATTTTAGTGAACAAAGTAAACAATACGAAATGTTGGATAAACATATTTGTAAAATTAATCGATTTGTTACAGAGTATGATGAAAAAAATTGGGTGATGAATATTATTAAACCTTTAAATTCAAGACAACAAAGAAAATTTGAATTTAAGCCAATTGACGTATCAAGATATGGTGATAATTTATTATTCAAATATGGTGGTCAAGTTTTACTCATGTCTGCTACTATAGTAAATAAGCAAACGTTTTGTGAAACAACTGGTCTTAACCCAGATGATGTCGATTATATTAGAATCCCATCACCATTTCCAGTAGAAAATAGACCGATCCATTATATTCCAGTTGGATCAATGTCAAGAGATTCAATAGATAAAACGTTACCCATAATGGTTGAAACAATTAAAATGTTACTTGAACAACATTCAAAAGAAAAAGGTATCATACATTGTGTATCATTTAAAACGGCACAATTCATAACCAATCAATTAAAATCATCAAGAATTTTAATACACGATTCTAATAATCGTGATGATGTTCTTAAGTTTCATTTAGAAAATAATAAACCCACAGTTTTACTAAGCCCGTCAATGACAGAAGGCGTTGATCTTGTTGGAGATTCAAGTCGATTTCAAATATTATGTAAAGTTCCTTATCCGTATCTCGGCGATCTTGTAATTAAAAAAAGAATGCAATTGAATAAATCGTGGTATGGTTATCAAACAGCAAAGTCAATCACACAAGCATTTGGTCGTTCTATTAGAAATGAAACTGACCACGCTATTTCATATATTCTTGACTCTGACTGGAAACGGTTTATAAATGAAAACAAACATATGTTTCCTGAGGAATTTTTATCGGCAATAATTAAATAACATGTTTACAAATTGACTATTAAATGATATGTTTACGTTAGGAGAAATATTATGGATGATAATCAGGTATTGAATTTGTGGAATGAACTTAAGTCATTAGTAACTTCGTTAGAATTTGATGTTACTAAAAATGCACACGGAACAGTTGCCGCAGGCACCCGTGCTCGAAAAGGATTAAGAACACTTAAAACTAAATGTGCTGAGTTGGTGAAGTTAATGGTTGCTACCGATAAGGCGGCAAAACCAAAAAAATAATTTTTAAAATTCTGCTCACATTCGTCGGTCTTCAAAGCCCCAACAATGTTGGGGCTTTGTTGTATCTTGCCTATTAGATATTAAAAGGAGAATTATGCCATCACATAAAGCAATACTAAGAGATATACATGATTTTAATTTAGATCCCAAAAAATCATTTGATATTACACACAATAATGGTAGACTTGCAAAAGTCGCAGTTACAAATATACCTGACTCACAAGAAACTTCAAATGTAATCGTCGAAGACAAAGGCGTTTTACAAGATATAATCGTTCAACCTGTCCTTCTTCAAATTGAAGAGCCCACCCACCCAGTCGAGATTGAAGAAGTAATTAGTGCCGAGGTTTCCCCAGTGGAAACAACTGAAGATAAACCAGAGTCCGTAGAACCAGTTGTGGTTTTAGAACTAGAACCCACTTTAGAGCCCACTCAAATGGTCGAGATTGAAGAAGTAATTAGCGTTGAGGTTTCACCAACGGAAATAACTGAAGATTTTGAGCAGGCAACTACGTATAAAGTTTCAAAAAAGAATAAAAAGAATAAAAACACAACGTCATCAAATGACTAATCATTGATGTAATTTTTTGATTTTTTCTATAACATTTTTTTCTATTTGGCAAATTCTCATTCTAGTTAGATCGTAAATTTGTCCAACTTCCTGTAATGTCTTTGGCCCTTTTTGAGTTGCAATAACAACACAATTATTATCTTGTGAATGATTAATCCAATGTTGACATTTTTTTCTTTGACAATCAACGTTATATTTGGATTGTACAGCAAAACAAGTAGTTCCGGCAATTATTTGATTACCGTTTTCATCTGATTTAATAATATTCAGATGTTTTTTATTGTTTTGCATATATTCTTTCTTTGTTAGTATAGTATAATGTATCTAAGACCTTCATTTTGTACAAGTTTCAAAATGAATTGAATCTTTCCCGAGGAATTAAATGAAAAAAACATATGTGATTGATACGAACGTTTTGTTGTCAGATCCAAATTCAATTCATTCTTTTGAAGAAAATAACGTTATCATACCCCTTGCTGTTCTTGAAGAACTTGATAGACATAAAAGTCGTCAAGATGAAGTTGGTCGAAACGCTCGACAAGTGTCAAGAACCTTAGATGAAATGCGGATACACGGAAGTTTAACGGCGGGAGTAAATCTTCATAACGGAGGTTTACTTAACGTAGCGTATATTACTGATGATCAACTTGAACACTTGCCAATAGAACTTCGTGAACCTAAAGTTGATAATTTGATTATTGCACTTATGATGCAATTTAAGAAATTGAATAAGGATGCAATCCTTGTTTCAAAAGATATCAACGTACGTATTAAATGTGATGCCCTAGATATTAGGTGTGAAGATTACTTAAAAATGCGTGTTGAAAGTGATTCAGAAAAATTTTATAAAGGTGTTGAAGTAATAGAGGTTGATGAAAATAGTATTGATGAATTTTATCAAACTGAACAACTTGAATTATCTGAACAAGTAACAAACAATATTAAGTTATATCCAAATCAAATCGTTGTTGTTAAGTGTATTAAAAATGGTCAAACAGTTAAATCTGCACTAACTAAATGTATCTCAAGTGATCAACCCCTTATTCCTATTGCAAAAATTGATCAAGCGTTTGATTTAAAACCAAGAAATAAAGAACAAAGTTTTTCTCTTGATTTGTTGTTTGATAATAATATTAAGTTGTTAACTATGACTGGGCCTAGTGGTTGTGGAAAAACTCTTTTAGCAATAGCCGCCGGCCTTGATCAATTAAAGGGAATAGGAACATCAAATAGAACAAAATATGATAAATTGATTGTAACCCGACCAGTTCAACCAGTTGGCCGCGACATTGGATTTTTGCCTGGAACACTTGAAGAAAAAATGGAACCGTGGATAGCTCCAATTCGAGATAATCTTAATTTTTTAATGAATTCTAAGAAATCACAAATTCAACGTTCTAAAAACGCTGAAGGAAAATCAAGTAAACTAAGCGATGAACATTATCTTTCTTTAATGCAAGAAAAAGGATTAATTGAAATTGAGGCAATTACGTTTATTAGAGGAAGATCAATTCCTAATGCATTTATTATTATTGATGAAGCTCAAAATCTATCAATGCATGAACTAAAAACAATTATCACACGTGCCGGTGACGGAACAAAAATAGTTCTAACCGGTGATATTGAACAAATTGATAATGTTCATGTTGACATGTATACAAATGGACTAACGTTTGCAATTGAAAAATTCAAAGATTATCCTCTCGCTGGACACGTCACTTTAATAAAAGGTGAAAGAAGCCCTCTTGCAACTCTTGCATCGAAAATTTTATAAATGTCAGTTATTGAAATTCAAACTAAAAAGAATTCATGTGGAAGAATTCTTTTATTAAAATGTGATATTTGTTTATGTGAATTTATTAAAAAATTTCAAACCGTACAATTACAGAAAAATTATCATTTTTGTAGTATAAATTGTGTTAATTTAGCAAAAAAGAATGGTAAAATTTTACAGACTGAATTTAAACAAAAACATGGGGTTTCAAATAATTTTGCAAAAAAGGAAGTTATTAAAAAAATTCGTGATAAAATGTTAGAGAAATATAATGTTGAAAACTGTTCGCAAATAAATGAAGTAAAAATCAAAAAGAAGTGCACTTTTCAAAAACATTATGGTCTTGATCATCCAATGAAAAACCCAAAAGAAGTTATCAGAAGACAGGATTTATGTGAAATCAATTATGGAAAAAGAAATGGATTCGCCATCGCCCATACCAGGGGCACTGCAATTCTTTCTTTTAATGATCCAAAAATTCGTGATAAAGCGCTAAATAGTCGAATTAAATCAAACTTAATTTTTATCTCTAAATTAGAAAAATTGTTTATTGAACGTCTTGAAATTTTATTGCAAGTTCCTATAATTAAACAATATAAAGTTCATAAATGGCCAATAGATTGTTACGTACCTTTTTATGATCTATTTATTCAATTTGATGGTGATCATCATCATGGAATACAAGAACGATCCAAAATATATAAATCAGTACAATTACAAATGAAACGTGATCTTGAACAAAATGAATGGTTTTTAGTAAATAACTTAAATTTATTAAGAATTTCTAGTTCTATTGCAAAGAAAATTTCCAACAAAGAACTATTTAAGATAGTATTGGCACATAAAAATGTTGTTTGTTTATATGAAAATAATATAGTTATAAAACGTTGAACGTCCATAATTGAAATTGATATGAGTGGAATTCTTGATAATAAGTTACGAATACTTGATACAATTTTGACCTTTGAAGGCCGCCGACAAATTGCATTAGGAAATTTAAAAATTGTATCGGCATCATTTTCAGATGCAACGGCATTTTATAGTGGCGATGTAGCGAGTGGATCATCAGATGCCACAGTAAGAATTTATTTAGAGTCTTGTGAATTACCACAAGATCAAATTACTTTTGAAGCCGATGATTCCGGAAAGCTAAAACCATTTGGAACTGAATCAGATTATGCCCTGAGCGCCGGCCAACTAATAAATTATTCTTTTTCACCAACAACAAGTTCTACAATAATTGAAGGTTCAAACACTACAATTAGTACGCTAAGTGGTTCTATATTTGCATCTGAAATTACCGGTATTTTATCATCATCACTTGATAATTTTAATAAATTGTATACAATTGGAACTCGTGATGTTGCGTTCGAGGAATCTTCAGGTTTTGCCTGTGGACCAAGCGATATCGAATTTATGATTCACAACAAATCACCAATTTATGATCCTAATGATTGGGTTATGAACGTAAATCATTTAGAAAACCTATTTAACGATCCTAGGTTAAGCAGACTTAATAATTTCAATTATCTACCGCCTGTCAATAAAGTCGTCGACAAATCAATTGATACAAAAGATCATAGACAACTTAGCAAATATATGTTAGGAGAGTATCTTCCGTGGGGTAGATCACATATGTTTGATTTAACATATGATGCCATAAAAAAAGAATTATCAACATATGAAAAAAAAGGTTATATGAAATCAATTACTTTTGATCCAACATCAAATGAAAATAAAATGATTGGTCAATTTTTTGAAATTTCTTCAAAATCAGTTAGTAAACTTGATATTATAGACTTTGGTAAGTTTTATAATAGTAAATTATCACATGCAATCTCGCACATATTTTTTGTTGGTAAAGTGATTACAAATGATAGTGGTGTTCAATCATTCATTCATATATTTACTTTAGTATTTGAGTAATAATGTATTATAAAAAAACACAAGCAAATCAATTATTAAAGGTTGAAGATGGTTTTGCAACATTAAAATCAGTCGACGATAAAGGAGATTTGACTTTTGAATTTGAATATGCTATTTCACAAACTGATGCAATTAAAAATAAAACATTGTCTGTAAACATCACGGCATATACACAAAAAATACAAAAAACAAAAATTTTAGAAAGTGTAACTAATCAACCTAATACAAAACAAACAATTGAAAATATTTTATTACACATTCCTCTTACAAATAGTGCGATTAAAAATCACAAAGAGTTTACAATAGGAAGTGTAAAATCAGATATTACGGCATTCATTGATAATGAGTTAGTTGGTAAAATTAGAAAAGCGACAACGTCAAATTCAAATGAAGTATTTTCTTCATCCCGCACCCTCAAAACAATTTCTAGCTTTGAACTCAAACAATCAAATAATAACTTTCCAGTACTACATTTTGAAACAAATCAATCTATTACGTCATCAATAAATGATGATGTCGAGCATCTTGCTCACAAAATGATAATAAATCATGGTATTGATCCATCTTATATAGTTGATCTCACAAATAGAAATACAACCGCCATTGAATCAATGGAAGGCATATTACGCCCAACCCAAACTCGTTTTGAATATCCAACACACCCAGCGTCTCGTTTATTGAATTATTATTTATTTGGCGACACTCGCCACCCAGTTGAATTAGTTACTAGTGATATCCCAGATAATAAAACGCAACAAGTAATTGTCAATGAATCGCAAGACGAACTAAAGATTTATGTTAAGTTTATAATTCCCAAACATAAAATAAAAACTAGCATTTTAGATCTT
>Ga0315288_10009170_pt1 | contig 12473 bp, 8 predicted proteins | sample YL17G11_20_MG_FD_203454 | JGI IMG/M metagenome (GOLD analysis project Ga0315288, IMG submission 203454) | Sediment microbial communities from Yellowstone Lake, YNP, Wyoming, USA - YL17G11_20 | ecosystem: Environmental > Aquatic > Freshwater > Lake > Sediment | place: USA: Wyoming | collected...
CAACCGGTGGTCCAAGGCCTCCGTCAAGGGCGGCAAGGTCGGACTGCCGGCGTTTTCGCGCTCAATCGTGATTCGCATCGACTGACGCCCCAACGGCGCCCGGCCATCGCCGCCGCCCGTTGCAGGCTGCCGAGCGTAATCCAGGTATGTGACAAACTAGCTTAAGCTGGCTGGAGAGGCGAATCGTGGAAATCGGAGCCTTTGAAGCGAAAAACAAACTCGGGATGCTCCTGGACCGGGTCGAATACGGTGAGGAAATCGTCATCACGCGTCACGGCAAACCCGTTGCCCGCCTGGTTCCCAACACCACCCGAATCGACACGCTACAGGCGCGCGCCGCACTGGAGCGTATTCGAGCGCGGGCCGGGAATTTGAAAGAAACACTTGCCTGGGCGGCCGTAAGGGCGGATCGGGACGCCGGGCGGCCATGAGCATGGTTCTGGACAGTTCCGCCACCCTCGCGTGGGTGTACATCGACGAGATCACGGAACCGATTCGTCAGGTCTTCAACCTGGTCACCGAGAACGGCGCCTGGGTGCCGGGACTGTGGAAGCTTGACGTGGCCAATATTCTGGAGATGGGCGTCAGGCGCGGCCGCCACGACGCAGCCTTTCGAAACTCGACACTGGCGGATCTGGCCCTCTTGCCGATCCGCGTCGATACCGAAACAGACCGGCAGGCGTGGGGAGCCACGCTCCAATTATCGGATCGCCACCGCCTTACTCTGTACGATGCGGCGTACCTGGAACTCGCGCTGCGGCGCGGACTGCCGCTGGCGTCTCTCGACGCGGAACTGCGCCGCGCCGCCCAGGCCGAAGGAGTGGCCGTCGTGGGGAGCTAATTGCCCAGGTGAGATCCTTGCGCCAATCGGCACGGGAGGCATGGGCGAAGCCTATCGCGCGGCGAACTCCAGGCAAGGGCCGGATTATCGAGACTGTCCGCGCCGCCATATTGTTTCGCTGTGACGTGGCCGCCGGCCTGGAGGGGCGCGGGATGTATCGCGGATGGCGGCAGGCAGCGCTCGCAACGCCCTGTTGCCCGTTCCCGCACAAGCGAATTAGTAGAGTCTCGGGGGGCAAAAGGCGGTACTCACGAGGTCCAGTGGCCAGTCGGGGCAAACAATTCGGCTCCCCACACTGGACGCATTCAGAACTTTCGCGGCTTAGAACGCGGTCCGCTCGAACCCATAAAACCCGTTTCCACTGAATAGCATTCGGGCAATCCAGTGCGACACATCCAGGCTGGGCACCCGACTGGCATTAATCTCGAACTGCCGTGCTGCTCTGGCGGTGAGGTTTGAGCTGCTCTCAGGAGGCGGAATCTTCAAGTGATACCGAATGCGGTATCATAGCGATTGTGGCTGCGGGCAAGACTCTTCAAAAGATGCGCAATAACCAAATGGGCTGGCGCATCGAAGAATTGCAGGCGGTAGCGGAACAGAATTTCGTTGAGTGGCGCAGGCCCGGCCGTGGCGGCAGCCACGTGATTTTCAGCGCGCCCGGTGTGCGGGAGATCGTCTCGGTGCCAGCGAAGCGTCCGATTAAGCCGGTCTACATCAAGCACTTCGTAGCGCTGATCGACGCCGTAGGAGGTATCAGAACAAAGTGAGAGCAACGACAAATCGAAATCTTGACCAGTACCAGTTCACGGTTCGGCCTATGTCGAAGGAAGAGGGGGGCGGCTATCTGGTGGAGTATGCGGATATACCCGGATGCATGTCCGACGGCGAAACCATTGACGAGGCGATCAGGAATGGCCGCGAAGCTCTCCGCGATTGTATAGAGGTGTTCAGGGAATCGGGCCGAAAGATACCCAAGCCCAGCATCGAGGCCGCTCAATGGCGCCAGCGCCTGCCCAGGACTCTCTACTCAAAGCTGACGAAACAAGCCGAAAACGAGGGCGTCAGCATCAATAGTCTGGTGATGGCAATCATCGCCGAGGCGATCGGAGCAAAACAGGCGCGTTAGCTTCCGAAAGGAAGCAGACGGCGAACCTCAGCGGAAGGGCTGGCACTCTCGGCACCATCCGAGACGCGGAGATGAGGCCCCTTGGTTGGTGGTGAAGTACCGTGCAGGTTGTCTGAAGGGCCGGGCAGAGTTCGTGATGGCGAACAGGAGAAGAAGAATGGGAATCGTCCAGCGGTTCTTGCGCCTGCGCATCGTGTATTCACTCCATGCCGGTTTATCCCGGCTATCCAAGACCGGAGTCGTGTCCCCCGGCGAGCCTACTCCACTGACGCCCCGGCCATCGCGACAAACGCGTTGCGCGCGTCCGGCGTCCCGCCTTGGGTCATGAAAACGCCCACCAGTTGCTTCACCGGGTCCACCCAGCCGTAGGTGCCGAACGCGCCGCCGTGGCCGTAGGTCCCGATCGATTGCAGCCCCAGCGTTCCCTGCGCATCCTTGGTCACCTCCCAGGCGAGACCGAAACCCGTGCCCGGGTTGTGGCCGGCCTTGATGTCGCCGGTGTGCAGCGCCGTCATGACCTTCACCGATTCGGCCGACAGCAGCCGCTTGCTCTGGAATGTTCCCCCATTCAAAACCATCTGGTAGAAGTTCGCCAGGTCCGGCGCGGTGGAAATCAGACTGTAGGACGGGCCGGAGAAAATCGCGCCCTTGCGAAAGCTCATCGGCTCGCCGCCGTAGCCCGGCCAGCCCTTCAGCGCCAGCTTGCCTTCGCGCCAGACGTAGACCTGTGCGATGCGGTCGTATTGCGCGGGCTTCGGAAAGATCGTCGAGTCCTTCATGGCCAGCGGCGCCAGAATGCGCCGTTCGAGAAACTCCTCGAACTTCAAGCCCGAGGCGACTTCGACGATCCGGCCGAGCGTGTCCAGCCCCATGTTGCTGTACAGCCACTTGGTCCCGGGCTCGAACTCGAGCGGCGTCTGCGAATACACCAGCACGGCCTCCGCCAGCGGGCGGTTCATCTCTTCCTGCAAGCCCTGCAACCCGGCGGGCGGCTGCGTGCGCATGCCCGAGGTGTGCGTGAGCAGGTCTCGAATCGTGATCGCGCGCGACGGTTTGCCCAGCGTGATCCTGTCGCCATCCCGCGCCTCGATCATCGGTTGGCCGCGGAATTCGGGCAGGTGCTTTTCCACCGTGTCGCTCAGGTAGAGCTTGCCTTCCTCCTGCAACATCATGATGGATACGGCCACGAAGGGCTTGGTCATCGACATGATCTGGAACATCGTGTCGGCACGCATCGGCTTCTTCTTTTCGAGGTCGGCGAAACCGGCGGCGTTCAGGTGTACCTGCTTGCCCTTGTGCTGGATGAGCGTGACGATGCCGGCGTTCTTGCCGTGATCGGCGAACCACTTCATGCGCTCGCCGATGCCGGCCGATTGCGCCAGCAGGGCGACGGAAATGAGAGAGAGACAGACGAGCCTTCGCATAGGCTCATCTTACCTGCAACTACGCCCACCCCGTCCGGTACGGCGGATCGACGTACTGGTTCGCCGCCGCGCTGCTGGTGATCTTCATGGCCGCGGCATCCCACACGAGTTTCTCGCTGGGCATCCGTTGCGCGATGCAGCCGAGCAGGAACGCCTCCGTCACGGGCGCCTGGACTTCGAAGTTGGCCGACGGCGCGGGGCCGCCCTTGCAGGCGGCAATGAACTGCTCCGCCACGATGTCCCGGCGCTCGTCGCCACCGCCGCGCGCGCGGGGCGGGCTCTGGTAGTTCGGGTTGGCCGGCAGCACGCGCGGGCCGTCGCCGTTGAAGCCGCCGATGATGATCCCCTTGTCGCCCGCGTAGATAATGCCCTCCGCGCCGCGCGCGAAGTAGCGTTTGGCGTCCTCGTCGGAGAGCCCTTCCGGCCGCGCCGGCATGATCCCGCCGTCGTACCAGTTCAGCTTCACCGGCGGCATATTGGCCCGGGCGGCGAACTGAAGGCGCACAATCGAAGCCTTCGGGAACGTCTCCTCGAACGGTTCGCTGGCGCTGGCTTCCACTACCGTCGGCGGCGTCAGGTTCAGGATCTTGAAGATTCCAGCGAAGCTGTAGCAGCCCATGTCGCCGAACGAACCGCAGCCGAAGTCGAACCATCCGCGCCAGACAAACGGCAGGTAGGCCTTGTTGAAGGGCCGCTTGGAAGCCGGTCCCAGCCACATGTCCCAATCCAGGCCGGCCGGAATGGGTTGCTCCTCCGCCGGCCGGGCCACGCCCTGCGGCCAATAGGGACGGCTGGACCAGTTGTGTACCTCGCGCACCGGCCCGATCGCACCATCGGCGATCCACGCCGAGATCAGCTTGGTCGCCTCCGACGACGGATTGGTGACGGTCACCGATGTCGCCACCTTCATCTCGCGCGCCGTCTGCGCCATCCGCCGCGCCTCGCCGATCGAGTGCGTCATCGGCTTCTGGCCCAGCACGTGCTTCCGTTTCTTCATCGCCGCGATGCCGATGGGCGCGTGCCAGTGATCCGGAGTGGCGACATACACCGCGTCCAGGTCCTTCTCGTTCTCGAGCAGTTCGCGGTAGTCGCCGTAGGCCGTGCATCCCTTCCAGACGCCGGACGGTTTGTGGCCCGCGTAGTAGGCCTCGACGACCCGCCGGGCCGGTTCGCGGCCGCCGAAGCCCAGGCTGGTCTTGAAGACGTTGGTCAGCTTCACCTCGCCGGGCGAGGCCAGGTCTTCCCCCCAGCTCTCATACCCCGCCCCGAGCGTCTGCCGGGCCTGCTGCAGCATGGCGTTGCTGCTATACTCCGCGTAGTCCCTGCCTGCCTGGTTGCAGTCGCACACCGCCACCACCTGGAGATCGGCCTGCTGCAACAGGCTCATGGTCACCGCCATGCCCTGCCGCCCCATTCCGATCGAGGCGAGCGTGACCTTATCGCTCGGCGCCACGTAGCCCGCGCCGCCCAACACATGCCTCGGTACGATCGAGAAAACTGACGCGGCCGTGAACGCGCGCCGCGAAACGCCTGCCGGAGTCGTTATGCTCATTTGTCCCATATGGTAACGCAGAATTCCGGGGACAGGCTACGTAACCTCGGAACTCCGACTCGCCTGCCGGCGAATGAGCGGCACGAGTGTAGGATACTGAAGTAGAAGTGAACAATTCAGCGGCTTGTGGAAAGGCGATGACGACCAAGGCCCGCCGTCTTCTCTTCGACAGCCTGCCAGAAAAGGGATGAATCTAATGTCACTATCCGCGCCAGTTGCGTTGGACAACCGCTACTTCATGAGCGAAAACGATTTCGCGATCGATCCCATCAGCGGGGAACGGCCCGCGAAGCTGAAGTACTTTGCCGGGGGCCAGTGGCGGGAGTCGGGCACGCCCAAGTACATGCCCTGCTACGATCCTTCGACCGGCGCCGTGATCGCCTATGCGCCGCAGTGCACGGCGGGTGAGGTGGAACAGGCCATCCAGGCCGGGGTGGAAGCCTTCCCGGCCTGGTCGGACACTCCGGTCGGCAAGCGCGTCCAGGTCCTTTTCAAGATGAAGGCGCTGATGGACGCACACCTGGAAGAGCTTACTTTTCTGCTGGCCCGGGAGATGGGGAAAAAGTGGGACGAAGCCATGGGCGACGTCCTCAAAGTGGTCGAGGTGCTCGAGTACGCCTGTGGCGCGCCCAACATCATGCAAGGGGGGGCGCTCATGAACGTTTCCCCCGGCTATGACACGACGCGCTACAGCCACCCGATCGGCGTTTTCGCGGGCATCGCTCCGTGGAACTTCCCGGCCATGATTCCCCAGGGCTGGATGGTCCCCATCTGCGTCGCCACCGGCAACTGCATGGTGCTGAAAGCCGCCAGCTTCGTGCCCCAGTCCGCCATGCGCATCACCGAACTGTGGCAGCAGGCGGGACTTCCGCCGGGGGTCCTGAACCTGGTCACCACCAGCCGGAACGAGGCCGAGATCCTCCTGCGCCACCCCGGCATCCGGGGTGTCAGCTTCGTTGGCTCCACCAGCGTCGGCCTGCACATTTACTCGACGGCTGCCGCCCATGGCAAGAGAGTGCAGGCGCTGACCGAGGCGAAAAACCACGCCCTGGTCCTGCGCGACTGCAAGCTGGACCGCACCGCCCAAGGTATTATCAATGCCTTCTGCGGCTGCGCCGGCGAGCGCTGCATGGCGCTGCCGGTGGTGGTGGTGGAGAACGCCATCGCGGACAAGTTGATCCCGCTGCTGGTGAAGTACGCATCCGAAATCAACCTGGGACCGGCCTGCGACAAGACCACCGGCATGGGCCCGGTAGTCAACCAGGGCCACAAGGACTTCGTCCTGAACTGGATCGAGACGGGCATCCGGGAAGGCGCCGAGTTGATCCTGGACGGGCGCCGGCCACGGGTCCCGGCCGGGTGCGAAAAGGGCTTCTACGTCGGACCGACGATTTTCGACAAGGTGACCGAACAGATGTCGGTCGGCCGCGAGGAGGTCTTCGGCCCGGTGCTGTGCATCAAGCGGGTGGACAGCTTCGAGGAGGGCCTGAAGATCATGAACGCGAGCCGCTTTGCCAACGGGTCGGTCATCTACACGCAAAGCGGCTACTATGCGCGTAAGTTCGCCAAGGAAACCCACGGCGGCATGGTGGGAATCAACGTTGGCATCCCGGTTCCCGTGGGCATCTTCGGATTCACCGGCCAGAAGCAGTCGTTCTTCGGAGATCTTCACATGATGGGCCGCGACGGGTTCATCTTCTACACCGAGACGCGCAACGTCACCCAGACATGGTTTGCCGAGGACCGGGAGGATCACGGCAAAGTAGACACCTGGGATGGCACCATGACGCTCAAGTGAATTCCGGGGACAGGCTGGTGTGCCCGGGGGGGGACAGATGAGTGTGTCCCTTGTGGACACACCAGTCTGTCCCCGTCCGGGAGTTTCGAGGTTACGTAGCCTGTCCCCGGAATTCCATCAGAAGTGTATTCGGATGTTGTACTGCAATTCCCGCCCCTGGCTGCCGGCGGTCATGGCGGTCACCCGGCCGAACGAAGAACTGGTTACGCCGACGCTCGGGTCGGCGCCCGAGAACGTGTTGGTGAAGTTATACGCCTCCATCCTGAACTCTATCCGAAGTCGCTCCGTAATCCGGAAGAACTTGGCTAGGACGAGGTCCATATTCTTGGAGCCCGGCCCCTGAACGCCGGCATAGGTCCTGGGGTTCGCCCGGACCTTGTAAGCGTTGTCCGGGATAAACTTGAAGGCGGCAGGATTGAACATAAGGCCCCACTTGTCGGGGTTGTCGAGCTTCGGATCGCCCGCCACCTCCATGATGTCGAAGTGCAGCCGGCTGCCGGCGCAGTACGAATAGATGGCGCTGGCGGTCCATCCCCCCAGGACGGCGTCCACCACCGGGTGAGCTTGACCCAGGAACTTCCGCCCTTTCCCGAAGGGGAATTCATAGGTGCTGGCTAGAGTCAACCGATGGCGCGGCCTGTAGGTGTCCATATACCGGAACACGTTTTGGAACATTTCCTCTTTGTTGAAGAACTCTTCATATTTCTCCTGGTTGTAGTTGTAGGCCAGCAGGAAGTTGAAGCCGTTGGCGAAGGGGCGCTGCGCACGGACCTGGAGGGAATGGTAGCGTTCCTGCATTCCGTTTGTATTCCATTGCGTCATCGAGTTGTAGTGCGGATACGGCCTCAGCAGGCTCGACAAGCTCACCGTGCGCAGGTTCCGCAGATTGCCCCGCATCTTGTCCAGGGGAAGCAACTGATAGAAGGGATTGGCGACCTGCCTGCTCAGCGCCGCGCCTTGCGCGTTGGTGATCGCCGGATTGACCTGGTTGGGGTTGAGAGAATAGGGCCGGTCGCGGCCGATATTGAAAAAGTAAGTCGTCTCCACCAGGATCCGGGAGATGGTGTCCCTCTGGAGGGTGGCATTGAACCGATCGTTCACCGCCGTGACCAGGTCGCGCTTGTCCCACTGCGCATCGCCGCCCAGCAGCGTATAGCGGCCATCGCCCTTGCCGACCGGCATGATCACGGGGTTGACACCGGCCGGGAAGGGATCGCTCAGCCGCTGCCGCGGCTGTCCATCGGCATTCGGAAGGAGGGTGGTCGTCGCTCCGAAACCGGGAACCAGCGTGCTGCCCAGAACGTCGAGGTCTCGCTGGAGCTTGGAGGGCGTATTGAAGCGCGCAAAGCCCATTCGGAGAGAGGTCCGGTTGTTCAGCCGGAGCGCCACTCCAACGCGCGGCGCCAGGATCAGCTTCCTGGGATCCCACATGCCCCGTTTGTTCTCGTCGGTGAACAGCCAGGCGCCGTTCCATTGGTAGGGACGATCCATCAACGCCGTCGCTTCGGCGGGCATCTTGGGCTGGCCGGCGCCCTGGAACTCGGGAATCGGGTTGGTCGTGTCGAGTCCCCGCGAATAGCGGTTGGCGTCGAATGTGGATTTCCCGAAAGTGCCGCCGCGATCGAAGATCGCGCCTTCGTACTCATAGCGCAGGCCCAGATTCAAGGTGACGTTGCGGCTCAGCTTGTAGTCGTCCTGGATGAACGCGCCATAAAAGTTAGACGTGTCTTTCTTGAAGGGCACGTGGGCGCCCCAGGAGTTGGCCGTGCTGGGGTCGATGGCGCCCAACAGGAAGCTGGCCCAGGGGTCTCCGCTCAGCCTGGTGTTGGGAGAAAGCCAGGTCTCGGCCGTTTCGTCCTCCAGGAACCGGAACTGGAAGGTCTGCGGCCGCGAAGCGTCCACGCGAAGGGTCCGGTATTCGAAGCCCACTTTGAGGTAGTGAGGTCCCATCTGTTTGGAAAGCTTGACGGCGTCGTAGTAGGCTTGCGGGTGCTGGAACCACCAACTGCCTTTCCCGTAACTCCCGCCGGGGCTTCCACCTCCGATCACAATCCCCGGATAGTAGAAAGGCGCCCCGAAATCGAGGTAGCGGGTGTAGAAGTCGGTGGCGTTGGGAAAAAACTCCTTGTAAGTGGCCAGCGAGGCGTACTGTTCCGGAGCATCGTAGTCGTCGTTGTTCGAGATGTAGTTGCTCCTCACGTTCAGTACGGTCGTGGGATTGATGGTCCAGACCAGGTCGCCGGAAATGTTCAGCGCGTGCATCGTGCCGCCGTTGGCGTTCGGGAAAATGCGCGATTTGTTGGGAGTGAAGTTCGGGTCCTCCAGCGTGGTGCGGAAGCGGCTGAAGCGGAAAAACCCTCTCAGTTTATCGCTGAAAACCAGGTCGGTCCGGTCGCTGACGTTGTGGTAGGCCAGGTTGCGGGTGAAGGCGGCGGCGAAGTTGTTCAGTCCGGTGATGTCCGAGCCCGCCCCATTGGGCTCCCACATCTCGCTCAGGAACTTCGCCGACGTCGGATCCACTCGGGACTGGGGGATCAGGTTGCCGGCGAACGGCTGGCGGGTGCCCCGGCTCCCCTCCAGTTTCGAGGTCCAGGGATCGTAGATGGTCCGCTGGCCGCCGCTGATGGTGCGAGACTGCGAGAAATCGCCCTTTCGTTCCAGGGCGGTCATCATCCGGCGCTGGTCGGACTGGGGATCCCGCTGCCGCCATTGCTCGACCGCCAGGAAATTGAAGACCCTGTTCTTGAGAATGGGATGACCCGCGCTGCCGCCCCAAATGTGGTTGCGCACCAGGTTCCTGGCGCGGGTGAGGGGATTGGACACCGCGTTGAGCTTGGGATTGCGGCCGAAATAGTAAGCGGTGCCGTGAATCGCATTGGTCCCGGATTTCATCGAGACGTTCAGCACGCCCCCGGAACTGTGCCCGTACTCGGCATCCACGCTGTTCTGCTGCACCGTGACTTCGGTGGTGTTGTCCATGGTGGGGGCGTAGGAACTCTTGGGCCCCAGCATGGCCGGCATGCCGTCCACCAACACGTCGCCCGTCCGGTTCTGGCTGCCGCCGACCTCCACGGTGCTGGCCGCCCACATGTAGAAGGGGTTCTTGGCGGCCGTGTAGCGGCTGACCACGGCCGGATTCAGTAGTGCCAGGGTGAAAGGATTGCGGGCCACGATGGGCGCGTTCATCACCATCGTATGGTCCATGGTCAGCTCCATCGAGGAGGTGTTGAACTTCACTGAAACGGGGGATTCCGAGACCGTGACGGTGTCGGCCACATCTCCAACCCGCAAAGCCGCGTTGACCGTGATGTCACCGCGATTCTCCACCAGGATGTTTTCCTGAACGAACCGGTTGAAACCCTTCAATTCCACGGTTACCGTGTACGTGCCCGGTTCGATCAGGTCGAACAGGTACGTCCCGGCCGCATCGGTTGTGCTCCCGGTCTGGACGCCGGTACCGGTGTTTCTCAGCACGACCGTTGCGCCCACCACGAGGGCGTCGGTGGAATCGGTAACCAGGCCCTGGACCCTGCCGCGATACTCCTGCGCGCTCGCGGGGACGGCGACAAGCAAGGCGAGGCTCAGGCAAGCGGCCAGGGAGAAGGGCGGAGAAAGAGAACGGCGAAAATTCACTTTCAGCCTCCTAATATCCGTTTTTGTGCGGGACTCGACCGGTCCGGGGCTCGTGATCGAGGCCTCGGGGCCGGCAACTGAACCGAGACCATGATATGGCAGGGGAAACCGGCTGTCAACAGGATTGTGCGGCAAACCGCCGCTACCTTGACATGGCGCGTCTTCCGGTGATACTGCTGGATAGTTCGAGAGGTACATTGCCGCGCCGGGCTGGCTGCAACCGGCAACGCTGTACCAATTTGCGTGGAGGGGTCAACATGAAAAAGAGAATCGGCCTGTTTCTTTCGGCTTTCTTCGGGCTGAGTTTGTGTTTTCCTGTTTTCGCACAGGAAACGACGGGCGTGATCCTGGGTACGGTCAAGGACTCCAGCGGCGCGCTGATCCCAGGCGCGAAGCTCACCATCACCGAGCGGACCACGGGAAGCGTCCGGAATTCCGTCGCGGACGCCCAGGGCGCTTACATCGTTCCGGCGTTGCCGCCGGGCACCTATTCGGTGGCCGTCGAAAGCCCGGGAATGCAGCGTTCGGTTCGGAATAACGTCCAAGTCCAGATCACCGAGCGCGTTCCGGTGAACTTCGTTCTCAACGTGGGCAGCCTCGAGGAAGTCGTGACCGTCTCGGCGGCCCCTCCGGTGGTTCAGATGGAGACCGCGGCGCAGGGACGCGTGATTACCGGCACCAGCATCCGCGCGATCCCTCTCTCGACCCGCAATTATACTCACCTGCTGGCCCTGACGGCGGGGGTTTCCTCAGCGCTGAATAACGCCGATTCGCCCGGGCTGGGCAATGTGAATCCGAACGTGAACGGCATGCGGGCGGGCAGCAACAACCTGCTGATCGACGGGTTGCCCGCCTACAACGCCCTGAACAACAGTAATACCGGGATCGGCGCGCCCAGCCCGGACTTCCTGCAGGAGTTCAAGGTGATGACCAGCATGTTCAGCGCCGAGTACGGCCGCAACGCCGGCTCGGTGGTGAACGTGGTCACGGTTTCGGGCACCAACCAGGTGCACGGGAGCGCCTGGGACTTCCTGCGCAACACCAAGCTGAACGCACGGCCCTTTTTCGCCGCGGCGCGCGGGCAGAACAACCAGAACCAGTTCGGATTTTCGGTGGGCGGGCCGGCGGTACTGCCGAAGATTTACAGCGGCAAGGACCGCACCTTCTTCTTCTTCGGCTACGAGGGCACGCGGCAGCGCAACTCGAACTCCTCGGCGGCGCTCAGCCGGCAAAGCGTGCCCACGGCGGCGATGCGCGCCGGGACGTATTCCAAGCTGGTGCGCGACCCCCTGACCGGGTTGCCGTGCTCGGCGGCCGACGGGCGTGGCTGCTTCCCCGGCAACCAGATTCCGGCTAGCCGCATCGACAGCATCTCGCGCGCCGTCATGGAGAAGTTAATCCCGCTGCCGAACGCCTCCACCGGCGGGCCTATCAATTTCGTCGAGACGCGCACTATCAGCGGCGGCAACGACCAGTACGTGACGCGCCTGGACCACAATTTTTCGGGCAAGGACCGCTTCACCGGGCGCTGGTTCTACAGCAAGACGCCGCAGACCGATCCCTTCGGCTCCTCGCCGTTCTCCGGAATGGAGTCGCAGAACACCCGCGACAAGTACGATCTGGCGCTGTCCTACACCCGGATCATTTCCCCGAATCTGATTAATGAGGGCCGTCTGGGCTGGGACCGCAGCGTCTCGATCGCCTCCAATTCCGATCAGACCGACCCGCGGTCGCTGGGCCTCCCGGCCACCAATACCCTGCTGGGGTTCCCGAGGGTGAGTATCAGCGGCTACTTCAGCTTCGGCATCACCGAAACCTATCGGGACAACGCGCACCTGTTCACGCTCACCGACACGCTGACCTGGCTGCGCGGGAAGCATGCGATCAAGTTCGGAGGCGAGGTGCGGCAGGGGCGGATACAGCCCATGAGCACGGCGAACCAGCGGCCGTCGTGGACCTTTAGCGGGCAGAGCACGGCCGACGGCTTCGCCGATTTCCTGCTGGACGTGCCTTCGCGCGGCGTCTACGGCGCGGGCGCGGGAATCCTGAACCTGCGCGAGAACGCCTACAACCTGTTCGCCACGGATGATTTCAAGATC